>Ga0210397_10002243_pt1 | contig 12240 bp, 11 predicted proteins | sample IncBWH2OmetaG_FD_160126 | JGI IMG/M metagenome (GOLD analysis project Ga0210397, IMG submission 160126) | Forest soil microbial communities from Barre Woods Harvard Forest LTER site, Petersham, Massachusetts, United States - Inc-BW-H-2-O ...
TCGGCATCTTGACCGCGAAGGAGGCAAAGAAGGCGAGCCACAGCCAGAACTGCATCTGCACCGGGAAATGGAAATGCAGCAGCGTGACGATGTCGGTGGTGCCGGCCATGTAATACATCGCCAGGATGGCGAGCAGCATCAGCACCGAGCCGAGCAGCGTGTAGAGGAAGAACTTGAAGCTGGCATAGACCCGGCGCTTGCCGCCCCACACGCCGATGATCAGGAACATCGGGATCAGGCCCGCCTCGAAGAAGATGTAGAACAAGACCAGGTCGAGGGCGCAGAAGACGCCGATCATCAGGGCTTCCAGCACCAGGAAGGCGATCATGTATTCGGCGACGCGGTCCTCGATCGATTCCCAGCTCGCCAGGATGCAGAACGGCATCAGGCCGGCGGTGAGGACGAGGAACAGCATCGATATCCCGTCGACGCCCATGTGGTAGCCGATGCCCGGCCCCAGCCAGTCGGCGCGCTCGACGAACTGGAAGGCGGACGACGTGCCGTCGAACTTGATCCAGATGACCAGCGAGATCGCGAACTCGATCAGCGTGACGATCAGCGCCACCCAGCGGGCGTTGCGCGCCACAGCGGCCTCGCTGCCGCGCGTCGCCAGGATGAAGGCGGCACCGACCAGCGGCAGGAAGGTGAGGATGCTGAGGATGTGGCTCATGGCGAGACACCCGACAGCATGAACCAGGTGGCGAGCGCGACGACGCCGATCAGCATGGCGAAGGCGTAGTGGTAGACATAGCCGGATTGCAGGCGCACCGCGCCGCGGGTCGCATCGAGGACGCGGGCGGCGATGCCGTCGGGACCGAGGCCGTCGATGACGGTGCCGTCGCCGAACTTCCACAGGAAGCGGCCGAGCTTTTTCGCCGGCCGGACGAACAGGAAATCGTAGAGCTCGTCGAAATACCATTTGTTGTAGAGGAAGGTGTAAAGCATGCCCTTCTTCGCGGCCATCTGCGCCGGCAGTTCCGGGTGCAAGATGTAATAGTAATATGCGACGGCGAAGCCGAGCACGGTCAGCGCGAAGGGTGCGATCTCGACCCAGGCGGGGAAGATCTCGAGCTGCGGGCCGAGGCCGTTGCCGGCAATCGCCGCGAGCGCGCCGTGCCAGAAGCCGGCCGACCGCTCGCCGATGAAATAAGGATCGAACAGGATGCCGGCGAACACCGCGCCGGCGGCGAGCACCGCCAGCGGCACCAGCATGGTCAGCGGTGAGTCGTGAATCTCCGACAGAGCCGGCGCGTGGTGATGCTCGTCATCCAGTTCTTCGGTGTGGCCGTGGTCGTCGGAATGGGCGAGCTGGGCCTTGTCCTGGCCGCGGTAGCGGCCGTGGAAGGTCATCAGGAACTGGCGCCAGGAATAGAACGAGGTCATGCCGGCGGCGAGCAGCGTCAGGATGAAGGCATAGGTGCCGATGCCGGTATGGGCGTCATAGGCGGCGTCGATGATCGAGTCCTTGGAATAGAAGCCGGCGAGGCCGACATGCAGCACCGGCAGACCGACGCCGGTCAGCGCCAAATTGCCGATCAGCATCATCGCCCAGGTGAAGGGAATGGCGCGCGCCAGGCCGCCCATCTTGCGCATGTCCTGCTCGTGATGCATCGCGTGGATGACCGAGCCGGCGGCGAGGAACAGCAGCGCCTTGAAGAACGCATGGGTGAAGAGGTGGAACATCGCCGAGCCATAGGCCGAGACGCCGGCGGCGACGAACATGTAGCCAAGCTGCGAGCAGGTGGAATAGGCGATGACGCGCTTGATGTCGTTCTGAAAGAGGCCGACCGAGGCGGCGAAGAACGCCGTGGTGGCGCCGATGAAGGTGACGAAGGCGAGCGCGGTCGGCGCATGCTCGAACAAAGGCGAGCAGCGGCAGACCAGGAAGACGCCGGCGGTGACCATCGTGGCGGCGTGGATCAGGGCGGAGACCGGGGTCGGGCCCTCCATCGCGTCCGGCAGCCAAGTGTGCAGGCCGAGCTGGGCCGACTTGCCCATGGCGCCGACGAACAGCAGCAGGCACAGCGTGGTCAGGATGTCGACGTCCCAACTGCCGAAATGGAAGGTGTGGCCGACTATGGACGGCGCGGCGGCAAAGACCGCGTCGAAATCCAGCGTCTTGAAGACGTAGAAGATGCCGAAGATGCCGAGCGCGAAGCCGAAATCTCCGACGCGGTTGACGATGAAGGCCTTGATGGCGGCGGCATTGGCCTCGGGCTTTTTGTACCAGAAGCCGATCAGCAGGTAGGAGGCGACGCCGACGCCTTCCCAGCCGAAGAACAGCTGCAGGAAATTGTTCGCCGTCACCAGCATCAGCATGGCGAAGGTGAAGAACGAGAGATAGGCGAAGAAGCGCTGGCGGTGCGGGTCTTCCGCCATGTAGCCGATGGAATACAGATGCACGAGGCTGGAGACGCCGGTGACGACCACCAGCATGACGCCGGTCAGCGCATCGACGCGGATCGCCCAGTCGACGCGCAAATCGCCGGAGTAGATCCAGGGCACCAGCTGCACCAGGTGCGAATGGCCGAGCATCGTGGTGTCGTAGAACGCGGCGCAGGACAGCGCGGCCGAGACCAGCAGCGCGCCGGTGGTGACGAGCTCCGAGGCGCGGGCGCCGATGACGCGGCCCAAGAGCCCCGCGATCAGCGAAGCGACGATGGGCAGGAAGACGATTGCAGCGTACACGCCTCAGCCCTTCATCAGGTTGACGTCTTCCACGGCGATGGTGCCGCGGTTGCGGAAATAGACGACGAGAATGGCGAGCCCGATGGCGGCTTCCGCGGCCGCGACGGTGAGGACGAACAGCGCGAAGACCTGGCCGACAAGGTCGTGCAGGAAGGCCGAGAACGCCACGAAGTTGATGTTGACGGCGAGCAGGATGAGCTCGATCGACATCAGGATGACGATGATGTTCTTGCGGTTCAGGAAGATGCCGAAGACGCCGATGGTGAAGAGGATCGCCGCGACGGTGAGATAATTGCCCAGTCCGATGGCCATGGTCACGCCCCCTGCCCCGGCTTGACGTCCACGACGGTCATCGCCTCGTCCATGGTGCGGGCATTCTGCCGGCCGATGTTCTGGCGGCGCACGCCGGGACGATGGCGCAGCGTCAGCACGATGGCGCCGATCATGGCGACCAGCAGCACCAGGCCGGCGATCTGGAAGTAGTAGACGTAGTCCGTGTAGAGGATGCGGCCCAGCGCTTCGGTGTTGGAGAGGCCGCCCGGCGTCGGATGCGCCAGCACGCTTTGCGCCAGCGGCGAGAACTTCCACACCGCAGCGCTGCCCAGCAACTCGAGCAGCAGGACGATGCCGACGCCGGCGCCAACCAGGACGTATTGCTGCGCCCCGCGCTTGAGCTCGGCGAAGTCGATGTCCAGCATCATGACGACGAACAGGAACAGCACGGCGACGGCGCCGACATAGACGATCACCAGGATCATCGCCAGGAACTCGGCGCCGAGCAGCACGAACAGGCCGGCGGCGTTGAAGAAGGCAAGGATCAGGAAGAACACCGAATGCACGGGATTGCGCGCGACGATGACCATGAACGCCGAAGCGAGCAGGATCGTGGAGAAGGCGTAGAAGGCGATTTGCTGGAGGAGCATGTTATGCCCTCCCCGCAGAAGAAGGATTCACGCGGAGGCGCGGAGGCGCGGAGGTCGGCGCGGCTCTCCGCGGTTCCGCGGCTCCGCGCGAACCATTTTTTGAGGCGCTACGCGCGTGCTGGATGGCCGGGTCAAGCCCGGCCATGACGGTTTGAGGGGATGTGAGCATCGCGATCATCGATACGGTGCATCCAATTCAAGATTTCTCGCGATCTCGCCTTCCCAGCGATCGCCATTCGCGAGCAGGCGGTCCTTGTTGTAATAGAGCTCCTCGCGCGTCTCGGTGGAGAATTCGAAGTTCGGCCCCTCGACGATGGCGTCGACCGGGCAGGCTTCCTGGCACAGGCCGCAATAGATGCATTTGACCATGTCGATGTCGTAGCGCGTGGTGCGGCGCGAGCCGTCTTCGCGCGGTTCGGCCTCGATGGTGATGGCCTGGGCCGGACAGATCGCCTCGCACAGCTTGCAGGCGATGCAGCGCTCCTCGCCGTTGGGATAACGGCGCAGGGCGTGCTCGCCGCGGAAGCGCGGCGAGAGCGGGCCCTTCTCGAAGGGATAGTTGATCGTCGTCTTGGGGGCGAAGAAATAGCGCATGGTGAGCAGGAAGCTCTGGATGAACTCCCAGAAGAAGATTTGACGCGCGGTACGGTCCAGGCTCGCCATGTGCGCCTCACGCGTGATGGTGGAAGACGAGCACCCAGCCCGCCGTGACCACCACCCAGAGCAGCGACGTGGGCAGGAACACTTTCCAGCCCAGCCGCATCAACTGATCGTAGCGATAGCGCGGCACCATGGCCTTCACCATCGCAAAGAGAAAGAAGAAGAACAAAATCTTGAGCACGAACCAGATGACGCCGGGAACCGCGGTCAGCGCGGCGACGATGAAGGGAACCTGATTCAGCGGCCAGAACAGCGGCGGCAGCCAGCCGCCGAAGAACAGGATCGCGCACATGGCGCACATCAGGACGACGCTGATGTATTCGCCGAGGAAGAACAGCAGGAACGGCGTCGCCGAATATTCGACGAAGAAACCGGCGACGAGCTCGGATTCGGCCTCGACGAGGTCGAAGGGCGGCCGGTTGGTCTCGGCCAGCGCCGAGACGAAGAAGATCGGCAGCATCGGGAACAGGATGGAGAAGACGAACCAGCCATGCTGCTGGGCGCGGACGATGGCCGACAGGTTCAGCGAGCCCGCGAACAGCAGCACGGTGATGATGACGAAGCCGATCGAGACCTCGTAGGACACCATCTGGGCGGCGGCGCGCAGGGCGGAGAGGAACGGGTATTTCGAGTTCGAGGCCCAGCCCGCCATGATGATGCCGTAGACCCCGAGCGACGACATGGCGAAAAGGTAGAGGATGCCGACATTGATGTCGGCGGCGACCCAGCCGTCGGCCACCGGCACCACGGCCCAGCCGGCGAAGGCGAGCGTCGCGGTGACCAGCGGTGCCAGGATGAAGATCACCTTGTTGGCGCCCGAGGGGATGACGACTTCCTTGAGCAGGAACTTGAAGGCGTCGGCGATGGTCTGCAGCAGGCCGAAGGGGCCGACGACGTTGGGGCCGCGGCGCAACTGCACCGCCGCCCAGATCTTGCGGTCGAGCAGGATGACGGCCGCGACCATCAGCAGGGCGACGAATTCCAGGAGGCCGAGCGTCACGACCTGGCTGAGCGTCCAGGCCCAGTTGTAGGAGGCGCCGAGGCCGAGGAAGAAGTGCAGCAGCAGCATCGCCTACTCCGCCGCCATCGGTTGGGCGCCGGTGACGAATTCGCGGCTGCACTCGGCCATCGTGGCGCTGGCGCGCGCGATGGCGTTCGTCAGGTAGAAGTCGGTCATGGCGCTGCGCAGCGGCTGCGCGGCGTCGAGCGGCGTATCGGCGCCGACCTGGCTCCAGTCGGTGGCGCCAGCCCCGCCATGCGGCACGAGTTCGTGGTGATCGGCGAAATGCGGCGCATCGGCGACGATGGCGGCGCGCAGGGCGGCCAGCGTGTCGTAAGGCAGGCGCTTGCCCAGCACATCGGACAGGGCGCGCAGGATCGCCCAGTCTTCCTTGGCTTCGCCCGGCGGGAAGGCGGCGCGGTGGGCCGGCTGCACACGGCCTTCGAAATTGGCGTAGAGGCCCTCCTTCTCGGTGTAGGCGGCGCCGGGCAGGACGATGTCGGCATTGTGCGCACCGGCATCGCCGTGGCTGCCCTGATATACGACGAAGGCGCGGCCGAGATGGCTGCAATCGAACTCGTCGGCGCCGAGCGAATAGATGAAGTCGATCTCGCCCTTCTGGGCGCCGTCGACGATGGCGGCAACGTCGCGCCCGCTGGTCCCATCGGAATTGGTGCCCGGCACGAAACCCAGATCGAGCGCAGCGACGCGGGAAGCGGCGGTGTGCAAGACGTTAAAGCCGTTCCAGCCGCCTTCGGCGGGGCCGCCAGCCGGGCCGATCATGCCGGTGTCGGCAGCGATCTTTGCCGCGAGCCTCAGGATCGCGGCGCCATCGGCACGCGCGACAGCGCTGGCGCCGACGACGATCATCGGGCGCTTGGCGTCGCGCAGGATCTTCGCGAAATCGTGGCCGCCATTGGCGATCTGCTCGAGAACGGCGACCTCCGCACCGAGGTCCTGGACCGGATAGGTCTGGTTCGGGACGACGCCGATCCCGGCGATGCGGATATTGCCGGCCAGCCACGTCTTGCGGATGCGGGCGTTCAGCACCGGCGCTTCCCAGCGCGGATTGGCGCCGACCAGGAGGATCGCGTCGGCGGCTTCGACGCCGGCGATGGTGGTGTTGAAGAGGTAAGACTGGCGCGAGCCGCCGAGCCTGGCGCCGTCCTGGCGGCAATCGATGTTCTTCACGCCGAGCGCCAGCATCAGGTCTTTCAGCGCCTTGATCTCCTCGGCGGCTGCGAGATCGCCGACCACGGCAGCCATCTTGTCCGGCGTGGTGGCGGCAACGCGCGCGGCGATGGCGGCGAAGGCCTCGGCCCAGGTCGCGGGCTGGAGCTTGCCGCTCTTGCGAATGTAGGGACGGTCGAGACGCTGGCGCATCAGCCCATCGCAGGCATGGCGCGCCTTGTCGGAAATCCACTCCTCGTTCACCGCCTCGTTGAGGCGCGGCAGCACGCGCATCACCTGCGGGCCGCGTGCATCGATGCGGATGTTGCAACCCTGCGCGTCCATCACGTCGATGGAGTCGGTCTTGCGCAGTTCCCAGGGGCGGGCATTGAAGGCGTAAGGCTTGGAGGTCAGTGCGCCGACCGGGCAGAGATCGACGACATTGCCCGAGAGCTCGCTGGCGAACGCCTTTTCGAGATAGGTGGTGATCTCCATGTCCTCGCCGCGGCCGGTGGCGCCGAGGTCGTCTACGCCACAGATTTCCGTGGCGAAACGTATGCAGCGCGTGCACTGGATACAGCGGGTCATCACGGTCTTGACCAGCGGGCCCATGTTCTTGTCTTCGACGGCGCGCTTGTTCTCGTGAAAGCGGTTGAAGGCGGCGCGGCCATAGCCCATCGCCTGGTCCTGCAGATCGCACTCGCCGCCCTGGTCGCAGATCGGGCAGTCCAGCGGATGGTTGATGAGCAGGAATTCCATCACCCCTTCGCGCGCGCGGGTGGCGATCGGCGATTTGGTGTTGATCTTGGCCGGCGTGCCGTCGCGGTTCGGCGGGATGTCCTTGACCTGGAGGGCACACGAGGCCTGCGGCTTGGGCGCGCCGACCCACTCGACCAGGCACATGCGGCAATTGCCGGCGACGCTGAGGCGCTCGTGATAGCAGAAGCGCGGGATCTCGGCGCCGGTGCTCTCACAGACCTGCAGCAGCGTGGCGTTGTCGTCCGCCTCGACTTCGATGCCGTCGATGATGAGTTTGCGCGAGGGCATGGCTACTTCCTGTCCTCGATAGGCCAGCGGCTGAACGCGAATAGCCAAAGAAAGACGATGTTCGCAATGGGGACGAGCCAAATCAGAATCCACCAGCGCGAATAGCCGGCCTTATGAACGATTTGCGTGATCGGCACGAAATAAATCGCGACCGTCAACAGGATCACGGTCACGAAGAAAGCAATGTGTGGAGTGGAAACCTCGTTCATCGCCCTACTCCGCCGCCACTTTTTGCGCACTGCGCTCGGCGATGCGCCGTTCGAGCTCGGGGCGGAAATGGCGGATCAGGCCCTGGATCGGCCAGGGGGCGGCGTCGCCGAGGCCGCAGATGGTGTGGCCCTCGCACTGCTTGCCGACTTCCCAGAGCTGGTCGATCTCCTCTGGCGCCGCGTCGCCGGTGCGCAGGCGCTCCATGACGCGCCACATCCAGCCGGTGCCTTCGCGGCACGGCGTGCATTGGCCGCAGCTTTCGTGCTTGTAGAAATAGGCGTAGCGCGCGACGACGCGGACGAGATCGGCGCTCTTGTCCATGACGATCACCGCGGCGGTGCCGAGCGAGGAATTCACCGCCTTCAGCGCGTCGAAATCCATGATGACGTCGTCGCAGACGGATTTGGGGATCATCGGGCAGGAGGCGCCGCCGGGGATCACGGCCTGGAGATTGTCCCAGCCGCCGCGCACGCCGCCGGCATATTTCTCGATCAGTTCGCGCATCGGGATGCCGAGGGCCTCTTCGACGACGCACGGCGTGTTCACATGGCCGCTGATCTGGAACAGCTTGGTGCCGGTGTTGTTGGCGCGGCCGATGGCGGCGAACCATTCGGCGCCGCGGCGCATGATGGTCGGCACGACGGCGACGCTCTCGACATTGTTCACGGTGGTGGGGCAGCCATAGATGCCCATGTTCGCCGGGAACGGCGGCTTCATGCGCGGCATGCCCTTCTTGCCCTCGAAGCTCTCGAGCAAGGCGGTCTCCTCGCCGCAGATATAGGCGCCGGCGCCGTGATGGACGAAAAGGTCGAAGTCCCAGCCATGGACGTTGCCCTTGCCGATCAGCTTTTCGGCATAGCATTCGTCGATGGCGCGCTGCAGCGCCTCGCGCTCGCGCACGAACTCGCCGCGGACATAGATGTAGCAGGTGTGGGCGCGCATCGCGAAGGAGGCGATCAGGCAGCCTTCGATCAGGTGATGCGGATCGTTGCGCATGATCTCGCGGTCCTTGCAGGTGCCGGGCTCGGATTCGTCCGCGTTGATGACGAGATAGTGCGGCCGGTCCTTCACCTCCTTGGGCATGAAGGTCCATTTGAGGCCGGTGGCGAAGCCGGCGCCGCCGCGGCCGCGCAGACCCGACTTCTTGACGAGGTCGCAGATCGCCTCGGGGCCGAGCTCGAGAATTTTCTTGGTGCCGTCCCACAGCCCGCGCGATTTCGCGCCGGCGACGCTGTGGTCTTCGAGGCCGTAGATGTTCGTGAAAATGCGATCTTTGTCGGCGAGCATCAGGCGGGCTCCGGCTTCTTGGCGTAGAGCGCGGGATCGGTAAGCGTGTTCTTGCCGCCGGCGGGCTCGGAGCCGACGCGGCCGGCCTGCGGGCCGGGCTTCAGCGGCTGGCCCTTGCGGAACGCCGCGATGAGCTTTTCGGCGAGCGGGCCGTCGAGGTCTTCGTAGAAATCGCTGCCGACCTGGAACATCGGGGCGTTGGTGCAGGCGCCGAGGCACTCGACTTCGGTCCAGGACAGCATGCTGTCGGCGGTGGGCTTCATCTGCGCATGGCCGATCAGCTTTTCGCAGGCCTTCACGACGTCGTCGGAGCCGCGCAGCAGGCAGGGCGGCGTGGTGCAGACCTGCAGATGGTATTTGCCGACCGGCGCCAGGTTGAACATCGTGTAGAAGGTCGCGACTTCGAGCACGCGGATGAACGGCATGTCGAGCTTCTTGCCGACGGCCTCGATCATCGGATGCGTCACCCAGCCCTGCTGCTCCTGGCCGATCCACAGCAGCGAGATCACCGCGCTGGCCTGGCGGCCGGGCGGGTATTTCGCGATCTCGTGATCGGCGCGCGCCAGGTTCGCGTCGGTGAACGCAAAGGACGCGGGCTGGATGTCGGGCGGGGCGAGACGGCGAAGGCTCATCGGTCGACCTCGCCGAAGACTATGTCGAGCGAGCCCAGGACCGCGGAGACGTCGGCGAGCATGTGGCCCTTGTTCATGTAGTCCATCGCCTGCAGGTGGACGAAGGACGGCGCGCGGATCTTGCAGCGATAGGGCTTGTTGGAGCCGTCGGAGACCAGATAGACGCCGAACTCGCCCTTGGGCGCCTCGACCGCGGCATAGGCTTCGCCTTGCGGCACGCGGTAGCCTTCGGTGTAGAGCTTGAAGTGATGGATGAGGGCTTCCATCGAGGTCTTCATCTCGGCGCGCTTGGGCGGCACCACCTTGTTGTCGGCCGAGGAAACGGGGCCGGACGGCATCTTCTCGATGCACTGCTTCATGATCTTGACCGACTGGCGCATCTCTTCCATGCGCATGACGTAACGGTCATAGCAGTCGCCGTTGCGGCCGATCGGAATCTGAAAATCGAGCTCGTTGTAGCACTCATAGGGTTGCGCGCGGCGCAGGTCCCAGGCGACACCGGCCGAGCGCAGCATGACGCCGGAGAAGCCCCACATCTCGGCGTCGGCGCGGTTGACGACCCCGATGTCGACATTGCGCTGCTTGAAGATGCGGTTCTCGATCAACAGGCTGTCGATGTCGTCGAGCACTTTGAGGAACGGATCGCAGAACGCATACATGTCCTCGGCGAGGCCCGCCGGCATGTCCTGGTGGACGCCGCCGGGACGGAAATAGGCCGCATGCATGCGGCTGCCCGAGACGCGTTCGTAGAACGACAGCATGGTCTCGCGCGATTCCATGCCCCACAGCGGCGGCGTCAGGGCGCCGACATCCATCGCCTGGAAGGTGACGTTGAGGATGTGGTTGAGCAGGCGGCCGAGCTCGGAGAACAGCACGCGGACATACTGGCCGCGCCTGGGCACTTCGAGGCCGAGCAGTTTTTCGACGACCAGCGCGAAGGCGTGCTCCTGGTTCATCGGCGCGACATAGTCCAGCCGGTCGAAATAGGGCACCGCCTGGAGATAGGTCTTGTGCTCGATCAGCTTCTCGGTGCCGCGATGCAGCAGGCCGATATGCGGATCGACGCGGGTGACGATTTCGCCGTCGAGGTCGAGGACCAGGCGCAGCACGCCGTGCGCGGCGGGATGCTGCGGCCCGAAATTGAGCGTGATCTTGGGGTCTTCCTGCACTTTTGCCGGGTCAGACATAATTGTCTCCGCTGGCAAGCGAGTAGCGAGTAGCGAGTAGCGAGTAGGGGAAGGAAGAGATCATTGCTTCTTTCCCTCCAACGACCTGATGAGAGCGCGTAACATCTTTCCGATACTTTGGCATTGGCCCAACGCAGGTTCGGTCTTTTCCGCGGGCGTTATCCCCACCCGAGCCGCCAGCAACAAATGCGTTTCCAATTCCTTTAATGATCCCTGCGCGATTCGAAGATGCTGGACAAAAGAGCCTGTCGCCTCTCGACCATGCCCTTCCGCGATATTCGCGGCTATGGAAGCCGCTGATCTTCGAATTTGCGACGTCATGCCGAACAATTCGTCTCGCGGGAATTTTCGCGTCAACGCGTAACACGCCTCGGCTAACGTCATGGCTTGCTGCCAGACGCTTAGATCCCGATAGGACGTGATCGGCTGTTCGCTCAAAACTCATTCCCTATTCGCCGCTCGCCATTCGCTATTCGCCTTTAACCCTTTTTCCCCGGATTGCCGGACGCCGCCTTGTTGCCGTCGGGCATGATGTGCGGCGCGCCTTCCCAGGGGCTCATGAAATCGAAGTCGCGGAATTCCTGGACCAGCTGCACCGGCTGGTAGACGACGCGCTTGAGCTCGTCGTCGTAGCGGACCTCGACATAGCCGGTGAGCGGGAAATCCTTGCGCAGCGGATAGCCCGAGAAGCCGTAGTCGGTGAGGATGCGGCGCAGGTCCGGATGATCGGAAAAGACGATGCCGTACATGTCGAAGGCTTCGCGCTCGAACCAGTTGGCGGCGGGATAGACGCCGACGATGGAGGGCACGGCCTCGTCCTCGCCGGTTTGGACGCGGACGCGCAGCCGCAAATTCCGGGTCAGCGACAAGAGGTGATAGACGACGTCGAAACGCTTCTCGCGCTTCGGCCAGTCGACGCCGCAGATGTCGACCAGGATCTTGAACTCGCAAGCGGGATCGTCGCGCAGGAAGGTCATGGTGCGCACGACTTCGCCGAGCTCGACGTCGATGGAGAGTTCGCCGTTGGCGATGGCATGGGCGTGGATCGCGCCGGGCAGCGCGTCGGTCAGCAGCTTGGCGAATTCGGCGGACACGGTCATCTTAGCGCTCGATCGTTCCGGTGCGGCGGATCTTCCGCTGCAACAGCATGATGCCGTACATCAGGGCCTCGGCGGTCGGCGGGCAGCCCGGCACGTAGATGTCGACCGGCACGATGCGGTCGCAGCCGCGCACCACGGCATAGGAATAGTGGTAGTAGCCGCCGCCATTGGCGCAGGAGCCCATCGAGATGACGTAGCGCGGCTCCGGCATCTGGTCGTAGACCTTGCGCAGGGCGGGCGCCATCTTGTTGGTCAGCGTGCCGGCGACGATCATCACGTCGGACTGCCGCGGCGAGCCGCGCGGCGCGGCGCCGAAGCGCTCCAGGTCGTAGCGCG
>Ga0210397_10002244_pt1 | contig 12238 bp, 9 predicted proteins | sample IncBWH2OmetaG_FD_160126 | JGI IMG/M metagenome (GOLD analysis project Ga0210397, IMG submission 160126) | Forest soil microbial communities from Barre Woods Harvard Forest LTER site, Petersham, Massachusetts, United States - Inc-BW-H-2-O ...
GTTCGACCTTGACAACAAAAATGGGTCTTCTAATCTAAAGTGTACATAGTGACATTATTGTGCACATAGTGACACAAACGGGCAAAAAAGCAAGCGGAAAACATTACGGCGCGGGGTTGGTCAGGTGAATGGTAATGCTTGCTCAACAGCGAGCGAAGGAATCTTCGGCGGCATCTCGCCATTGTGCCTTCCCGTTTGGAACTGCGCGACTTTCCGATCGCGACAGTAACTGAGCGCCGGGCGCCATTGCGTATCCGAAGCCGGGCAGGTCGCAATCTTTGACGCGCAGAAGCTCCGACATAGAAGCGCAGACGACGTTATGATTGATCGCCTCAACTCGCAGTGCAGGGATACATTTTCCTTTGGCCCGTTCAGCCTGTTTGCGGCCGAGCAACTGCTCAAGAAGGGTGACGAGCCGATATCGCTCGGCGGCCGTGCGTTCGACATCCTGATCGCACTGGTGGAGCGGGCTGGGGAAATCGTCACTCACAAGGAACTAATCTCAACGGCGTGGCCGAATGTGGTGGTGAAGGAAGACAATCTCCGCTTTCAAATCGCTTCCCTTCGGAAGGCGCTCGGTGATGGACGAGACGGCGCTCGCTATGTATCGAATGTTGCTGGTCGCGGTTATTGTTTTGTAGCGCCAGTCTCGCGCGCTAGCCAATCGGATGCGGCCAGCGGAATCGCGACCTCAGTACGAGTGCAAAAGCTGCCCCCACGACCAGTACGAATGGTCGGCCGCGATGACACCGTTAAAGCGCTGGTGGAGCAAGTCCAAATGTGGCGCTTCGTCAGCGTCGTCGGCCCCGGTGGTGTCGGAAAAACGACCGTAGCAATCTCTGTCGCTCATGCGCTGGTTGATGGATTCCCTGACGCTGTTTTCTTCGTCGATCTGGCTGCGTTGACTGATCCCCAACTTGTGCCAACAGTGGTTGCGTCGACACTTGGGTTCATGCTGCAAACCCGGGACCCGCTCGTTGGTCTGCTGGCCTTTATTGGCGACAGGAAGATTCTACTCGTGCTCGACAATTGCGAGCACGTGATCGGCGTTGCGGCAGCACTGGCCGAACGGATCGTCAGCGAGGCACCACAAGCGCACATTCTGGCGACCAGCCGCGAAGCGCTCCGTGTGGAAGGCGAACATGTCCACTTGTTGCACTCCCTCGATTGTCCACCCGAGGATGCCGGCCTGACTGCCATGGAAGCGCTCCGGTATCCGGCTGTCCAGCTTTTCATGGAGCGAGCGGCCGCGAGCGGCCATGGCGCCGCCTTGAACGATATCGATGCGCCGATCGTCGCTCGGAGCTGCTGCCGGCTTGACGGAGTGGCACTTGCGATTGAGCTCGCGGCTAGTCGCGTCGGCATCCTTGGGATTCGCGGAACCGCGGAGCTGCTCGACAACCGCTTCGGCTTGCTCTGGCACGGCCGCCGCACCGCGCTGCCGCGGCACGAGACCCTGAACGCGATGCTCGATTGGAGTTACAGCCTGCTTTCGGAGCCCGAGAAGGTAGTCCTGTGCCGGCTGTCAGTCTTTGTCGGGCACTTCACGCTTCAGGCCGCCGGCTCTATTGCGTCCGAGGCGAAACCAGAGGAGTCGGATGTTTTTGACGTGGTCGCGAGCCTGGTTGCGAAGTCCTTGGTATCCACGGCCATTCTCAACGAATCTACATACTACCGGTTGCTCGATACCACACGCGCCTACGCCGCTGCCAAACTCGCAGAGCGTGGCGAGGCGGATCACATCGCCCGGCGCCACGCGATCTTCTATTCCACGTTTCTCGAACACGACGGACTCATCCAGTCGATGTTCGACGAACATGACCTTTCGGGGTACGCCCTGCATATCGGCAACGTGCGGGCGGCGCTCAGATGGGCGCTGTCCGAACATGGCGATGTCGCGGTCGGCATCGAACTCGCCGCCTGGGCGGCGCCGCTGTCCATAAAATTGTCGCTGCTCGAGGAGTGCAGGTCTTGGTGTGAACAGGCAGTTTCCGCTCTCAACGACGCCAGCCGCGGTACCAGACAGGAGATGATCCTTCAGGAAGCCCTGGTGGAGTCGTCGATTTTCACCAGGGGACACAGCGATCATGTTCGCGCCGCAATCGAGCGTGGGCTTGCGCTGGCGGAAGCTTTCCAGGACAGTGCACGCCAACTCCGCCTTCTCTTCGGTCTGTCCATCTTCTTAGCGCGGCGCGGCGACATCCGCGGCGCCCTGGCGGTCGCGGAACAGGCCGGCGTCATTGCACGGGCTGCCAAGCACCCGGTCGGCACCGTCTGGGTGGAGTGGTGGGTGGGCATTGCTCACCACTATCTGGGCGATCAAGCCGCGGCGCAACTCCGTCTTGAGCGTGGCATGGAACTGGCGGTCGAGTTTGGTACACTCAAGGCCAACTTCTTCGGTTTTGATCAAACCACTAGCGCGCTCGCCTTCCTCGCCCGTACCTTGTGGCTACGTGGCTTCTCCGATAGGGCGCTTAGAACCGTACAAAGGGCCGTCGATGAAGCGGCGAACCGCGATCACCCCGTTCCGATCTGCATTTCGCTAGTTTATGCCTCGATGTTGTTACTGCGGACCGGTGATTTGCCAAGAGCCGGCGACCTCATCGAGCAACTGATCGTACACGCTGGACGATACTCGCTGGAGCCGCACCGTGCTCAGGGCATCGCGCTGAAGGGTGAACTTGCTATCGCTCGCGATGACCCGGAAGCCGGTCTCGATTTGCTACGGAGCGCGCTGGAGACCCTGCATGCTCAACAGTTCAATCTCCTGATCCCGGGCTTCGTCGGCGCATCGGCGGAAGGCCTGCGCAAGACCGGGCAATTCGACAAGGCGTTTTTTACGATCAATGGTGCCATTGCACTCGCGAGAAATAGTGGAGTGGAATTTAACCTGCCCGAACTGCTTCGGATTAAGTCGCAGATTCTCGCGGCGCAACATGACCGTGAATCAGCCCTGAACTGCCTGACCGAGGCGATCGCTGTTGCCCGCGCGCAATCTGCGCTCGCCTGGGAACTGAGGTCGACCATGTCATTGGCCCGCTTGCTCCGCGAAGACGGGCAGCGCGATCAGGCCCGGCATGCGCTGGCCCTCGTGTACGACCGCTTCACGGAAGGATTCGAAACCGCAGATCTCAAGCTGGCGCGCGCACTCGTTGCGGATTTGCGATAACCCGCCACCATCTAACATTTCTTCACAGTATACAACGCGCCAAAACGTCCGCCATTCGACATACTCGTTGGATGCAATTGTCCAACACCGTTCGAATCCGGCACGATGACGAAGCCCCCCGTTCCACCGAACGCTCCGGTCGCCCTCCCATCCCCGGTGGCCGCCTACGTCGAAGCAACTAACAACTTTGATCTCGATCGATTGATGGACACTTTCGCTGAAAATGCTCTCGTCAATGATCAGCTCCGGGATTACTGGGGAAAGTCGGCCATCAGAGAGTGGGCGAAGCGTGACATCATAGACGAGCGACTAACGATGAACGTAACCAAGGTGATCAATCACTATGGGAACTCCATCGTGACGGCCAACGTCGATGGCAACTATGATAAGCGCGGCTTACCTAAGCCGTTAGTGCTCGCCTTCTATTTCAGCATGCAGGGCGGTTTGATCGTTCAGCTGATCATTCTTCGCAATCGATTCGATATTTAAGAATCGACAGGGCTGTCGCTGAGGTTATTTCCAACTGATTTGATCCTCTTGCCCGCGACGCGCCGTCCAAGACGTGCTCTTTAGCGCCGCGACTAACATAATCTCACAACGTTAAACTCGCTTACGTTCTAGGATTGCGCAACGCTCTTCGTCAGGGGTTCCGGTGATGACTCTGTTGGGCGAGTACCCGGCCATCCGCGCACGATGAACAAGGGAGAGTTGGAGATGAACAGCACCAGGAAATTGTGCCTAGCCTCAATTCTCGCGCTGTCGATAGCGGGGCCGGCGCAGGCGGACCCCAAAGAGGGCGACTACTACGCGCCGGGCCCGACAACGCCACTACATGCGACCCCTGGGCAACTGCTGAAAATCAAGGATGGCGATTACTACGTCGGCGACACGATAATACTCAACCACATCCGATCAGCAGCTCTCAAAAAATGCACGGATCGGATCCGGTTTGCTTCCGATCGTTACGTGGCATGCATGTCGAAGCTGGGCGAAGCTCCCTAAGCGCCGCAGTTGGTGTGCGCTTTGAGTTGAAGAGTCGTCAGAAGATCGGGACACGGTGGCACATCGATTTATGTTGTCTGCCAAAGCAACAAATGTCACGAGAGCCCGTCGGACCTGAGAAGCCGGCGCGTGTGTGAAGAACCCTCAGAAACTTCGTGAAAGTACTGGCGAAGTATCAGCGCTTGCGCGTCCGTGGAGTTAATCACATGAGTGGTAGCGGCAGCTCAGCAGCAGGCGAAGGAATTGTCAGCGGTATCGATCGGCGTGTTTTTCTACTCGCGCTTGGCACCTTCGCGATCGGTACAGACGCGTTCATCATCGCGGGCGTCCTGCCTGAGATTTCTACCAACCTATCCAGCAGCCTGGGTGCGACGGGACTGGTAGTGTCGGTCTTCTCTTTAGCCTATGCCGTGGGATCTCCCGTTGTTTCGTCGCTAAGTATTCGGTGGCGGCGGTCAACGGTCTTAATCGGTGGACTGGGCGTATTCGCATTTGCGAATTTGTTATCCGCTGCGTCACCCACACTCGGAATTCTTCTGGCCTCGCGCGTTCTCGCTGCGCTGGCAGCTGGCCTCGTCGCGCCCGCTTCTTACGCGTTGGCCGCGACTTTTGGCACGTCGCGCAATAGGGGAAAAAATCTCGCAGTTATAGCCGCGGGTTTCACCGGCGCCATGGTCCTGGGTGTGCCTATCGGCGTGTTTCTCAGCCAATATGGTGGATGGAGGGGCTCGTTAATATTCGTCGCAGCGCTCGGCGCTATTGCCGCGGTCTCAATGCTCTGGGCCGGTGTGCCAGAGAGCCAGGCTCAAAAAGCTGCGGCGGCACTTCATGATCAGTTACGAGTGGTAGCCAAGACCAAAACCATCTTTGTCCTCGCGCCGTTTCTAATTTGGTCGATAGCTAACTTCGGTCTTTACACATTCATCGCCGCGATACTGCGCCGCAGTCTACCGGTAACGGTTGTCCCCTTCTTACTCCTTCTGTTTGGGCTTGGCGCCGTCGCCGGTAACTTTATAGGTGGCGTCCTGTCCGATCGATTTGGCACCCGTCGACCAACAATAAGCTGCTTGACATTGTTGATATTTGCCTTGGCCGGTATCGAATTCACGAATTCTTCGTTGGTAGCTGCGGGCGTAAACATGATCGCCTGGGCAATACTTATGGCCGCTCTTTTCACACTTCAGCAACAGAGAGCGATCCTAGTGGACCCCGCACAATCGAACTTGCTCCTCGCTCTCAACAATTCTGCCTTGTATCTGGGAGCCTCCATTGGCTCGGCAGCCTTTGGCATGATCATTTCGGCCACGTCGATAGAATTCCTTTCGCCCATAAGCGCTGTTGCTGCGGCTTTGAGTCTTGGTGCGCTGCTTTTAATGCCGCTTAGCGGTCAAGAGACGCCGCCATCTGCCCGCGCGCAAAAGATTGGTTGCGCGCATTCGCCGAACGTTCCCGCAGGCCAAAAGCAAGCGGCACCTCTCACCGATGAGGTCGCGCGATGACTGACATAACAATCAACGGCATTCCGCGGCGTCCGGCAAGCGAAGGCGACACGCCACTCTTGTGGTATCTGCGCGATGAGCTCGGTTTGACCGGGACGCGTTTCGGTTGCGGAGCGGGACTGTGTGGATGCTGCACGGTTCATGTCGACGGCAAAGCGGTCCGTTCTTGCCTCAAGAGGATTGAGGAGTTGGGCGGGTCAAATGTGACGACAATCGAGCAATTGAGCGCGAATGGGCTGCATCCGCTTCAACAGGCTTGGATCGATCTGGAAGTCCCCCAATGCGGCTACTGCCAGTCGGGTCAGATCATGCAGGCTGCGGCTCTGCTTTCCGAAAATCCCGATCCTTCCGACGCAGACATTGACGCTGCGATGTCGGGCAACATCTGCCGATGTGGCACGTATCCACGCATCCGTGCGGCGATCAAGCGCGTCGCCAAATTGCAGATAAAGTCAAGCGCAAGCTTCACTCCGAATAGTGCCAAATAAAATGCACACGAACACGACCAGACGGACCTTTACGTTTGGAATCAGCGCCGCCACGGCTGGTCTGGCCGCGAGCGCTCATCCACTGTCCTCCCTGGCCGCGCCAGGGAACGCACCGATCGGTGCCAACAAAGAATTCACTCCCGAGATAACCGCCTGGGTCAAGATCGAACCGGATGACACGACGATCATTATGGTCGCCAGATCGGAGATGGGCCAAGGCAACTTCACGACGCTTCCTATGCTTGTGGCCGAGGAACTCGACTGCGACTGGCGTTTTGTCCGTCCTCAATATGTGGAGCCCAATGAAAATCTCTCGCGCGGAAATGCCTGGGGCGACATGACAACGGCCGCAAGCATCTCGATCCGCGGATCCCAAAGTTATTTGCGAAAGGCCGGAGCGCAAGCGCGCTATATGCTAATCGCAGAAGCGGCCGAACGCTGGCAGGTTCCGCGAGATGAATGCGTTGCCCGTGACAGCGTGGTGACGCACGCGCCAACGCGCCGAACACTTCGCTATGGCGAGATTGCGGAGGCGGCCGCAAACCGACCAATCCCCGCCGATGTTCGTCTGAAGCACCCCGATGAGTGGCGATTGATCGGACAATCCATCCCCCGTGTCGATGTCAGGGACAAGGCCGTTGGCAGTCCCATTTATGCAATTGATGTGCGCCTTCCGGACATGCTTTTTGCCAGTGTTTGGGCCTGCCCCTTCCTTGGCGGGCGCCTGAGGAGTTTTGATGCATCGCAAGTAATAGGGATGCCCGGTGTGCGGCATGTCGTTGCTGTCGAAGACACAGCGGTCGCAGTCCTCGCAGATTCCTGGTGGCAAGCAAAGAAAGCTCGTGATGCTTTGCTGATCATCTGGGATCCCGTCGCGGGAAAGGGGTTGTCTACGCAAACCCTCCGCGACACCTACAGACGCGGTCTCGATGCCGATGATGCCGCCATCGGTCGGAGAATCGGTGATAGCAGTAAAGCTTTATCCCAGGCAGCGTTGGTCGTGCGGGCGGACTACGAGGCCCCTTATCTCGCACACACCACGATGGAGCCGCAAACTTGCACGGCTCACGTGAGGGATGGGAGTGCAGAAGTTTGGGCGCCGACTCAGGACGCTGATCGCACGCTCCTCAACGTTTCGAAGACACTCGGGATCCCTGCCTCGAAAGTAATCGTCCACAAGCACCATCTCGGCGGTGGTTTCGGGCGCCGCGGCCTCGCCCAGGATTGGGCCCGCATGGCGGCCAACATCGCGAGGCAGGTTGAGAGGCCGGTCAAGATGATATGGACGCGCGAGGAGGACATCCAACATGATTATTACAGGCCAATGGTTCTTGCGCGTCAATCCGCGGGTTTTGACGCCGCGGGTAATTTGATCGCCTGGAAAGTGCGCGTTTGCGGCCCGTCGATGCTCGTCGGCTTATCGCCGGATCGCCTAACGAACGGTCAGGACCTCGAAATGTGCAACGCATTTCAGAACGATGACATGGCGTACCGCGTGCCAAATTTCGAAGTCGGTTACGTCATGCGCAACAGTTCCGTGCCGGTCGGTTTCTGGCGTGGTGTGAATCATTCCCAGAATGGCTATTTCCGAGAATGTTTCATCGACGAATTAGCTCACGTAAGGGATCAAGATCCTTATCTGTTCCGTCGTAACCTGTTGTCCGAGGCTCCCCGGTCTCTCGCCGTTCTGGACGAAGTAGCCAAACGCGCAAATTGGGGGCGTACTGCCAAGGGGATCTTTCAGGGCATCGCGCTCGTTGAATGTTATAATTCCGTAACAGCGCAAGTTGTCGACATTTCCGTCGACGATACCGGCCAACTCACGGTGCACCGCGTCGTCTGCGCCATCGACGCTTGTTACATTGTCAATCCAAACATCGTGGAAGCCCAAATGCAGGGCGCTGTAGCATACGCTTTGGGCGCTGTGCTTTACGGTGAGATTACGCTGCAGGACGGCAAGGTCCAACAATCCAATTTTCACGACTACCGTGCTTTGCGGATGAATGAGATGCCGCAGGTCGAGACATATTTCGTTTCGTCAGGCGACAAATATTCAAAGGATTGGGGAGGGGTCGGCGAGCCGGGAACGCCGCCACTTGCGCCGGCCGTTTGCAACGCCGTCTTTGCTGCGACCAGAAAACGGATTCGGTCGCTCCCGCTTGCCAACCACCAACTGAGATCCCCGCAGTGACGATTGACCCGTGGAGATACGTGTGACGACCGCGTTTGTGATCAATGGCAGCAATGTTGAGGTCGACGCCGACGCCGACACGCCACTCCTATGGATCATTCGTGAGCGGCTCAAGCTAACCGGCACAAAATTCGGCTGCGGTATCGCCCAATGCGGAGCGTGCACGGTCCATCTCGATGGTCACGCTGTCCGATCCTGTCAAACGTTTCTCGAAGATGTCGCGAACAGGCGCGTAACCACCATCGAGGGCCTTTCCGCCAACTCCGATCACCCACTTCAAAAGGCGTGGATCGCAGAGCAGGTACCGCAATGCGGATACTGCCAGTCGGGCCAAATTATGCAGGCGGCCGCGCTTCTGAATGCAAATCCCAAGGCAACTCGCCGAGAGATTGTTGAAGGGATGGACGGCAACATCTGCCGTTGCGGCACTTATCCGCGAATCATTCACGCGATCGAGCGGGTGATTGGAGAGACGTGACATATGCGCATGGAATGTTCTTTTACCCAGATACATCGATTGTCGCGCCGTAGCGTCCTGCTCCAAGCTGGAGGCTTAACTCTTGCACTAGCATTTGCCGCTCGGCCGGATGCAATTGCGCAGCTTCCTAATAAGCCTCCTAAGCCATTCGACCTGCATCGTCCGAATGTTTGGGTAACGATCGGAGCTGATGATCGGATCACTCTGATATCGCCGGCCTCGGAGATGGGCCAAGGCGTAATGACATCCATTCCACTGTTAATTGCTGAAGAAATGGATGCTGATTGGAATAAGGTGAAGGTTTTACAGGCGCCGAATGCCAAAGCTTATGGAAATCCAAAATTCGGCGGTGCGCAAGCGACCGGTGGAAGTCAAACGACCCGTGCTTTTTTCGACCCATTGCGCCTAGTAGGAGCGCAAACCCGTAACATCCTCATTGCAAGCGCATCGGCTATGCTGGGCGCTCCGATTGATGAGCTTACGACAGAGCCCAATGTTGTTGTCCATCGCGCCACGAAACGGAAGCTGTCCTACGGAGAGATCGCTGCGAACGGACGTATTCCCGATCCGATCCCCCAGGTCACGCTGACCGATCTGAAACCGGCAGCCGACTGGCGCTATCTTGGTAAGGATTTGCCACGCATCGACATCCCGTCAAAAGTCGACGGGTCAGCCTGTTTCGGCACTGATCTTCTACTACCTGGAATGCTGCACGGCGCCGTTGCCCGTCCGCCTGTGCAAGGCGAAGTACCAATTTCTATCGACGACGCTGCCGCACGGCGGGTCAGAGGCGTCAAAAAGATCGTGCCGCTACCTTACGGCGTGGGCGTTGTTGCGGATGATCCGTGGGCGGCGATGAAGGCGCGTAACGCGCTGAGAATAACATGGTCCACGAGGTCCCGCGCCCGTGAATATTCTAGCGATCAAGTGTTAACTGAATATCAGGATCTTGCGAGCGGTGAGCTTGGTAATCCTCTCATCGTCGTCGCGCGCGGAGATGTGCCTTCGGCGGTTCGGTCTGCATTTCGAGTGATGACATCAACATATGTGTCGGAACATGTTCACCAAGCAACGATGGAGCCGCCAACCGCAACGGCACTAGTGTCAAAGGGACGTGTCGATGTCTGGGGCCCGTTTCAAGAACAGACCGTCGTTGAGTCCCTTGCCGCCGAAATTACCGGAACGCCATCCGAAGATATCGCCATCCACACGACCCTGTTGGGCGGCGGATTCGGACGCAAATACGAATCGGATTGCGCCCTCGACGCTTTGTCGTTGGCCATGGCGTTGCCGGATCAGCCGGTCAAGGTTATTTGGACCCGCGAGGACGATACGCAACATGGGAAATATCGTCCGCTTGAAGCCCAATTCGTAAGAGTCGGTGTCGATCGGACTGGTCAGATTGTTGCTTGGCATCATCGCATCGTCGCAGATTCGATCACGGCGCGTTACCACCCGGAGCAATTCAAAAAAATGGGTGGACTGGACCCCTCTGTCACCGAGGGAATCGATTTCAATTACGACGTTCCCGGACTTTTGGGTGAATATGTCCGCGTAGACCGCGGGCTCGATGTTGGCTTTTGGCGGGCTATCGGCCCCGGTTACACCAAATTCGCTGTCGAGTGCATGCTTGACGAGGTGGCAGCCGCGACAGGCGCGGACGCCCTCGCAATGCGGCTACGCCTCCTCGACCGTGAACCGCGGGCACAGAAGGTTCTGCGGGCCGCCGCGGAGATGTCAGGATGGGAGCGCCGTCCTAACGGTGCACCACTTGGCATCGCGTACTCGGATGCATTCGGCTCTCACTGCGCTCAAGTGGCGCAAATCGAAGCGAGCCGCGAAACGGGAGAAATTCGAGTTCGGAACGTCTGGTGCGCTGTTGATCCTGGACCGGTAATACAGCCCGGGAATGTCGAAGCCCAGATCATGAGCGGCATCATCTTTGGAATCAGTCATTGCCTTCACGAACAGATCAATATCGTGAATGGCGAAGTCCAGCAGAGCAATTTCAATAACTATCGGGTGCTTCGCCTGTCCGAGGTGCCGGAGATTCATGTCCAAGTGCTTGGCTCTCCCCTGGAGTCGCCTGGTGGCATCGGCGAGGCGGGCGTGCCCGGAATCGGAGCGGCAATCGCGAATGCGTTTGCGGCGGGAAACGGTGGCCACCGACTAAGACACTACCCGTTTGTGCCAGAGCGCGTGAAAACGGCCCTGACCGGTGAGGACTAAGATGTCGAGCGCAACGACCTCAGCGAGCTGGGTGCGATGGTCGGAAGCGGAGTCGTGCATGCATTCGAGGAGGAGCAGCTCACAAAGCTGCTGGCTCTTTTCCGAGACGTCACGCTCGATTGGGTACACCGTAGCGTCGATCAGAAGTTCGACCTCTTCGAGTGGGTTGTACGGACAAGAAAGCCATGAACTCGTTCCGATCACTGGCAGCTATCAATAGCGGATCATCAAATCGATCGTCTCAGCTTGGTAGAAGGTAACGCATTTATGAGATCGATTGGACATAGGGGGCTAAAGATCATCGCGGTAGGCGCATCGGTTCTGATTTCGATCGCAGCGATTTCTATTATATGGCTCCTTCTCGATCGCGATCCGGAAATCGCGGCAGCCGATGTGACCGCGTCACCAGAGCTAATCGCGCACGGCGAGTATCTAGCGCGCGCCGCGGATTGTGCGGCCTGTCACAATACACCGGGGGGGCAACCGTTTGCCGGGGGCTTGGCGTTCAAGCTTCCCTTCGGGACCATCTATTCGACGAACATCACACCTGATCGCGAAACCGGAATTGGAGACTGGAGCGACGATGATTTCGTTCGCGCCCTGCATCGAGGCATAGCCAAAAATGGAAGTTACCTCTATCCGGCTTTTCCATACACGTCATTTACCGCCATGACCCGCGAAGATGCGGTTGCGATCAAGGCCTATCTCTTTAGCCTGCCGCCCGTCCATGCGCCGCCGCGACCAAACACTTTATCTTTTCCATTTAATCAACGCTGGACGATGGCTTTCTGGAATTTGGCCTTTCTTGATGCGCGGCGCTTTAGGAACGATCCACATCTGACTGCGGAACAAAACCGCGGCGCGTATTTAGCCATGGCACTCGGGCATTGTGGTGAATGCCACACGCCGCGCAACATCGCTTTCGCGATGAACCTGCGACGTCAGTTTGCCGGTGCCATGATTGACGGATGGCACGCATACGATGTTTCTTCTGATCCGCACTTTGGGATCGGCGCCTGGTCGGACCGTCAGATTTTCGATTATCTTAAGACCGGTCACGCCGAAGGCCGTGGTTCGGCTGCGGGCCCGATGGGCGAAGCGATCGCCGACAGCCTCGAATACCTGACGCCCTCCGACACCGAGGCGCTCGTTAGCTATTTGCGGACGGTCAAGCCTCAGCCC
>Ga0210397_10002249_pt1 | contig 12221 bp, 9 predicted proteins | sample IncBWH2OmetaG_FD_160126 | JGI IMG/M metagenome (GOLD analysis project Ga0210397, IMG submission 160126) | Forest soil microbial communities from Barre Woods Harvard Forest LTER site, Petersham, Massachusetts, United States - Inc-BW-H-2-O ...
GGCGAGGCGCTGCTCGATTATGCCGAGCGCAAGATGCGCGCCGGCATCACGGCGATCCCGGACGGCACATACTGTTTCGATGACGTGTTCGACAATCCCGAGATCGATGGCACGCTGCCGATCGCGGTCACGATCACGGTTGCGGGCGACGAGATGCGACTGCATTTCGATGGCCCGCCGCAGGTGCGTGCCGGCATCAACATGACCTACACGGCGTTGCTCGCCACCACTTACTATATGGTGAAGTCGGTTGTCGACCCGACCATCTTGCCGAATGCCGGCCTCGCCCGGCCGCTGATCGTCACCGCGCCCGAAGGTACCATCCTCAACTGCAGGCATCCCGCCGCCGTGAATGGCCGGGTGCAGACCTGCCAGCGCGTCGCTGACCTTATTTTGGGCGCGCTGTCGCAAGCCGTTCCCACCCGCGTGTCGGCCTGCACCAACAGCTCATGCTGTGTTGCCACGTTCAGCGGCGAGATGCCGAAGGATGGAGCCATCTGGGTCTACGTCGAGACCATGGGCGGCGGTGCTGGCGCGCGGCCCAGCAAGGATGGTCTTGATGGCGTGCACGTCCACGTCACCAACACCTCGAACCTGCCGGTCGAGGCGCTCGAACTCGAATATCCGCTAACCCTTCTGCGCTACGAACTGGTCGACGGTTCCGGTGGTGCCGGCAAATTCCGTGGCGGCATGGGCCTGCGGCGCGTCTATCGCGCCGAGGCCGATTGCCGCGTGCGGGTGGATGTCTCGCGCCTGCGCTCGCAATCCTGGGGCCTGTTCGGCGGACTGCCCGGCGCGCATGGCCAGATGGTTCCAGGGCCGGGCGTCAAGTTCAATCGCGATGCCGCCGAATTGAAAGCCGGCGACTGGTTCGAAGTGATCACGCCTGGCGCGGGCGGCTATGGTCCGCCGGCGGAGCGTGACCGCGCGGCGGTTGCGCGCGATCTCGCCGAGGGCGTCATCGACGCCGCGGCCGCGCGCGACATCTATGGCTTCGAGCTGTGAGGATCGTGTCATGTCCATGACCGTCTCCCGTCGTTCCGTCCTCGCAGGCGCCACGGCGCTTCCCTTCCTGCGCCTTGCGGACGTGCGCGCCGCGACACCCGGCACGCTCACGTTCGGTCTGTCGAGCTATCCGCCGAGCATCCAGCCGTGGCTTAACACCGGCACGGCCGCGGCGACCGTTAAGCTGATGGTCTATCGCGGTCTTACGGGATTTGCGCCCGACGGAAGCCTGCGCGGCGAGCTTGCCGAGAGCTGGGCGCCTGAGGGAACCACGGCATGGCTGTTCAAGCTGCGTGACGCGACCTTTCAGAACGGCGAAAAGGTCACGAGCGCGGACGTGAAATGGACGATCGAGCAGGTATCTGGCGAGAAATCCACCGCTTACCTGCGTTCGCAAATGCAGAGTATCGCCGGGATCGAGACGCCCGACGACAAGACCGTGCGCTTCCTGATGAAAGAGCCGGTAGCGATCCTGCCGACGTTGCTCGCCAACTTCCACATGCCGATCATTTCGCGCGTCTCCGACCCGAAGATGCCGGTCGGCGCAGGTCCGTTCATGATCACGGCGCAAGAGCGCGGTGTCTCGATCGATCTCGAGGCGTTTTCCAACTACTACAAGCCAGGCCTGCCGAGGTTGAAGGCGATCCGCGCGGTGGCCTACGCTGATGAGAACCTGCGCGTTGCGGCGTTACAGGCCGGCGACGTCGATCTCATCGAATATGTCCCATGGCAATCCATGGAGACGATCGGCAAAGACCCCAAATTGGTCCTCGACGCGGTCGATGGCCCCTACATGTATCTGATCTTCAATGCGACCAAGCCGCCATTCAACGATGCGCGCGTGCGCAAGGCCGTCGCCCACGCCATTAAGCGCGAGGAGATCGTAAAGGCGGCGTTTTTCGGTCGTGGCTCGGGCCTGGCGCATCTTCCGATCCCGAAGGCGAGCGAGTTCTTCAACCCCGAGTATGAGGATGGCTGGAGATACGATCCGGCGCTCGCAAAGAAGCTGCTTGCCGAGGCGGGCCATTCGGACGGCTTCAACTGTTCGCTGCTGTCGACCGCTCAATACGGCATGCACAAGGACTCAGCCGAGGTCATCCAGCAAAATGTTGCAGCGATCGGCATCAAGGCTGAGCTCAACCTGCCCGACTGGGCGACGCGCGTCACCGTCGGCAACAAGGGCCAGTACGATATGGCGGTGATGGGCGACGCGGCCGACAGCAACGATCCCGATGGCATTGCGAAGGCGATCGATGGTTCGCTCTCGCCCTCCTATACGCGTTCGTTCGGCCTGAACATCGACAAGATGGCCGCGCTGATCAAGGCCGGCCGTGCCGAGTTCGACGCTGCAAAGCGAAAGACCGTCTACAAGGAACTCGAAGCGCTCGCCATCGAGCAAGTGCCGATGGTCGGCCTGGCCTGGCGCAGCCAGGGCTACGCAATGCAAAATCGGGTTAGCGGTTTCAAGAATCTGCCGGGCGCGCTCACTTTCTATTCCGGTACGACTTTCGAAGACGTTTCGGTCGGGTGAGACGATGCTGGGCTATGCGCTGACGCGAGTGGCAGTCGCGCTCGGGCTCATCTGGGCGGTGGTTACGCTTGTCTTCCTCTTCATTCATCTCGTCCCCGGCGATCCGGCGGAGCTGCTGCTGGCCCAGGGCGGCGTCGCGCCGGACCCGGCCGCCGTCGCGGAGTTGCGTGACAAGCTTGGCCTCGATCAGCCGATCCTTGCGCAATACCTCTCCCATGTCGGCGGGTTGCTGAAGGGAGACCTCGGCAGTTCGCTGCTCGACGATCACCCGATCGCCGAGGAGATTGCGTTGCGTCTGCCACGTACGCTCGAGTTGATTTTCGCCGCCGGCCTGATTGCGACCCTGTTCGGCGTCCCGCTCGGCACGCTCGCAGGCTTGCGCGCCGGCGGCGTGGTCGATCGCATATTGGCGGCAGCGACCGGCCTCGGCCTTTCCATCCCGGTGTTCGTGGTCGGCACGATCGCGATACTGATTTTCGCGCAGAAGCTTCGCCTGGTTCCCGCCGGCGGCTACGTGCCGTTCTCTCGCGATCCCGCGCAGCACCTGCTGTTGCTGCTGATGCCCGCGACCACGATCGCGGTCGGCCTTGGCGCCGTGATGCTTCGCGTGACACGGTCTTCCGTGCTGGAGGTGCTGGAGCGCGACTACGTTCGCGCGGCCCACGCCAAGGGGCTGACGCCGCGTCGCATCGTGCTGCATCATGTGGTGCGCAATGCCCTGATTCCGGTCGTCACGGTGCTCGCCCTGCACATGGGCTCCCTGCTCGGTGGAACCGTGCTGGTCGAGTTTGTTTTCAATTGGCCAGGCCTTTCCGGCGAACTGGTTCGCGCGGTCGAGCAGCGCGACTATCCCGAAGTGATCGGCATCGTTCTGGTGATCTCGGTCGCGCTCGTCATCACCAACCTCGTGGTCGATCTGCTCTACGCGGTGATCGACCCGCGCGTACGGCACGGCTGATGGCCGGGCGTATCACAAATCGGCTCTTTCTGCCGGCGGCAATGGTCGCGGCTATCATCGCAATCGCGCTGGCGGCGCCCCTGCTGCCGCTTCCCGACCCCGTGAAGATGGAAGTGTCGGCGCGGCTCGCGCCACCTTCGTTGACGCATGTGCTCGGCCAGGACGAATACGGCCGCGACGTGCTGTCGCGAATCATCTGGGGCGCACGTGCCTCGCTCGCGGTGGCGTTCCTTTCCGCGGTGTTCGCCGGTGTGATCGGCACGGCACTTGGTCTGCTCGGAGGATACGCGCGCGGCGTCGTCGAGATCCTGACGGTCCGGTCGGCGGAGACGATCGTCTGCTTTCCGCCGATCCTGCTGGCGCTTCTGGTCGTCACCCTGGTGGGGCCGGGTGTTGCTACCCTGGTGATCGCACTGACCATCCTCTATGCGCCCGGCTACGCCCGCGTTGCCTTCGCGGCTACGCTTGCGACGCGCGGCCTCGATTATGTTACTGCCCAGGAGGCGCTTGGCGCGAGACCTGCGCGCATTATCGCCCGTACCATCCTGCCGAACGTTGCATCGCCGCTGCTCGTGCAGTTCTCGCTGACCGTTGCTGCCGCGATGGTCCTGGAGAGCGGGCTTTCCTTTCTCGGCCTCGGCGTCGTGCCGCCGGCGCCGTCCTGGGGGCTGATGATCCGCGGTGCGCGTTCGACCATGGAGCAGGCGCCTTGGCTCTTGCTGTGGCCGTGCCTCGCGCTCACCGGCACCATCCTTGCTCTCAATTTCTTGTGCGACAGCCTGCGCGACGTGCTCGACCCGCGTGCGGGCGTGCCTCAGGCGCGTTGGTTGAAGCGGGCGGCAGCGCATGTGCTGCCAACTGACAACCCGGTGCTGGCACTGTCGTCACTTCTATCTGTGGAGGCGCTCACGATCGAAATCGATACGCCGGCCGGACCCGTCCGCCCGGTGCGCGATCTCTCGCTCTCGCTCGCTCCGGGCGAAACCCTGGCGCTGGTCGGCGAGAGCGGCTCGGGTAAGACGTTGAGCGGCCTCGCATTGCTTGGCCTGCTGCCGGCCTCGATGCGGATGGTCGAGGGCCGCGTCATGTTTGCCGATCGGACCGGTCGGCTGCGCGATCTTGCACGGTTGTCGGAAAGCGAAATGCGCCGGCTGCGCGGAAACGAGATCGCCATGGTGTTCCAGGATCCGAGCAGCAGCCTCAATCCGGTGCACCGGATCGGCGACCAGGTGTCTGAGGCGATCCGCGCGCACCATCAAGCCTCGCGGAGCGAAACAACGGCAAGCGCGGTCAGGCTGCTGACGGAGGTGGGCTTGCCCGACCCGCGGCAGCGCGCCCGCGCCTATCCGCACGAGCTGTCGGGTGGCCAGCGCCAGCGCGCCATGATCGCGACCGCAGTTGCGAACGCGCCGCGGCTGCTGGTTGCGGACGAGCCGACCACCGCGCTCGACGTGACCATCCAGGCGCAGATTCTCGACTTGCTTGCAGCCCTCAAGGCGAGGGGCGACATGGGGTTGATCTTGATCAGCCACAATCTCGCCGTCGTATCCGAGATCGCGGATCGTGTGTGCGTGATGTATGCGGGTGAAATCGTCGAGGAGGGACCGGTCACTGAGGTGTTTGCGCATCCGCGCCACCCCTACACCGCGGCCCTGATCGCGAGCGCGCCGGAGGGCACGAACGCGCAGCTCAGTGCGATCCCCGGCACTGTACCGCTGCCCCACGCGCTGCCGGCCGGTTGCACTTTCGCGCCGCGCTGTGGGAGTGCCGTGGAGGACTGTCATACGGTCAAGCCCGCCTTCGTCGAGGTCGGGCCCGGTCGCGCTTCTCGCTGCCTCAGGTGGCGGGAGGTCGCATGACCGTGCCGCTCGTCCGGGCCGAGAACGTATCGCGCAGCTTTCGCGGCCGGGTCGGTTGGCTCGCGCCGACCGAGATCAAGGCGGTGCGCGAAGTCGATCTGACGATCGGCCGCGGCGAAGCGGTGGGCGTCGTCGGCGAGTCCGGGTGTGGAAAGTCTACGCTCGGCCGCATGCTGCTGCACCTTCTGCCGCCGACAAGCGGTCGCGTCTTCTTCGACGGGCGCGCGCTCGACGACCTGACGCCGGCGACGCGTCGCCGGCTGCGCGCGCGCATGCAGATGATCTTCCAGGATCCCTATGGCAGCCTCGATCCCCGGCGCCCGGCCGGTGCCCAGATCGCCGACGGACTCCTGATCCATGGTCTTGCGGATCGCAGGCAAGCGCGCGAGCGCGTGCGGGACCTGTTGCAGAGTGTCGGCCTGGATCCCAGCCACGCCGATCGCCTGCCGCATGAATTCTCCGGCGGGCAGCGCCAACGTATTGCGATTGCGCGTGCGCTTGCGACCGAGCCCGACTTCATCGTGGCCGACGAGCCGGTCTCTGCGTTGGACGTTTCGGTGCAGGCGCAAATCGTGACATTGATGGCGGAACTGCGTTCCGCCTTCGGTCTGGCGCTGGTTTTCATCAGCCATGACCTGCACGTGGTGCGGTATCTGTGTGAGCGCGTGGTGGTGATGTATCTCGGCCGTGTGGTCGAGGAGGGAAAATCGGCGGACGTGTTCCACGCACCGGCGCATCCTTATACGCAGGCGCTGATCGCCGCAACGCCGTCGATCCGCCTGCGGAGGCGGACTCGCGAGGTGGCGTTGTCGGGCGAGTTGCCGAGCCCAGCTTCGCCGCCCTCGGGCTGCGTGTTTCGCACGCGCTGCCCGCACGCAATTGCAGCCTGCGGCGAGCGCGTCCCTGGCTTGCGGGAGATTGCGCCGGGCCGGCACGTTGCTTGTATTCGCAACGACGTGGTGGCGCAGGGTGCGTGAAAAAGTCGTCATGATCGATGTTCCCAAGGCCGGCCTGTTCCGGCGCCTCGTTCCGCGCACCGGCGCGCCGATCCCATTCACGATCGACGGCGAACTGGTCGAGGCGCGCGAGGGCGACTTGCTTCTCACGGCGATCCTGTTGCACCGCTCGTCCCTGCGCCGCTTCGAATTCGGCGATGCCGATCGCGCCGGCTTCTGCCTGATGGCCGCGTGCCAGGATTGTTGGGTGAGCCTCGCCGGCGGCCGGCGCGTGCGCGCCTGCTCGATCCAGGTCGAGCCCGGCATGGCGATTGTCATCAACGGAGCGGATCGTGGCTAGCGCCGTCGTTGTCATCGGTGCGGGTCCTGCCGGGCTGCGCGCGGCGGAATCGCTGGCTCGCGGCGGCGTGCGACCTCTTCTCATCGACGAGGGCGAACGACCGGGCGGGCAGATCTATCGCCAGCCGCCGCAAGGCGCGACGCGATCGCCTGAAGCACTTTACGGCTTCGAGGCCAACAAGGCTGTCGCGGTACACGCCATTCTCGCGCGCCTCGGCGAAGCGGTCGATTATCGCCCGCGCACGCTCGTCTGGAACGTGTTCGAGGGGCGTCTCGACACGCTCGGGCCTGGCGGGCGCGGCGTGGTCGACTTCGATAAACTCGTGATCGCGAGCGGAGCGATGGACCGCATCCTGCCTTTCCCGGGCTGGTCGTTGCCGGGTGTCTTTACGCTCGGTGCCGCACAAATCGCGCTGAAGGCGCAGGGCGTCTCCATCGGCCAGCGAGTAGCCTTGGTCGGCGCGGGCCCTCTATTGCCTCTCGTCACCTATCAATACGCGAAGGCGGGTGCGGAGATCGCTGCCGTGCTCGATGTCACGCCGTTGTCGGCCAAGCTGAAAAACGCGCCGGGGTTGCTTGCGGAAGCCCGCACGCTTGCCAAAGGCGTCTGGTACATGCTGCGCAATGCCGTCTCGGGCTTGACCATCTGCTCCGATGTCCGCGCCATCGGTGTTGAGGGCGAGGATCGGGTTCGCGGCCTGTGGTGGCGCGACGCGGTTGGCGTCGAGCATCGCGTGGCGTGCGACGCGGTCGGGGCATCGTTCGGCCTCAGAAGCGAAACGCAGCTCGCCGATCTCGCGGGCTGCGCCTTCGCGTTCGACGCCGGGGCCAGGCAGTGGCTTCCGGAGCGCGATCTCAGCGGTCGCTCGAGCGTGCCCGGCATCTATCTTGCCGGTGATGGCGTCGGCATCGGGGGGGCCGATGTTGCGGAGCTGCAGGGCGAGCGGGCGGCCCTTGCCGTGCTCGAAGAGCTCGGTCGGCCCATCGACAAGTCTCGCATCGCGACGCTCGGTTGTAAGCTCGCCCGTCGGGCCCGTTTTCGCCATGCGCTCGAAAATGCCTATCCATTTCCCGCGCATCTGCTGGATGACGTCGCGGATGGCGAGATCATCTGCCGTTGCGAAGGCATCACGGCTGGAACGCTACGCGCGACGGCGCGCGAGCGCGGCGCGCATGAGATGAATCGTCTCAAGGCGTTCACGCGCATCGGCATGGGCCGCTGCCAGGGCAGGGTCTGCGGGCACGCGGCCGCGGAGATGCTGGCGCGGACGCTCGGCAGGGATATCGCCGCGGTCGGCCGCCTGCGCGGCAATCCCCCCATCAAGCCGATCCCGATCGGGGGCTTGCCATGACCGAGCGCCTTGTCGTCGACGTCGGGATCATCGGCGGCGGTACGGCGGCGTGCGCGGCGGCGGTCGCGTTGCGCGAGGCCGGATTGACCGTCGCGGTGCTGGAGAAGCGGCTGTGTGGCGCCGGCGCGAGCGGCGTCAATTTCGGCGGCGTGCGCCAGCAAGGACGGCATCTCGCCGAATTGCCGCTCGCGCGCCGGGCGCGGGCGCTGTGGGATGATCTCAACCGGATGCTCGGCGAGGATGTCGAGTTCGAAGCGACCGGACACATCAAGCTCGCGCGCTCCGAGGCGGACATGGCGGAGCTGGAGCGCTACGCAGAGAGTGCGCGCGAGCATGGACTTGACCTGACGCTGCTCGGCCCCAATGCGGTACGTGAAGAGCTGCCATGGCTTGGAGCGAATGTTGTTGGCGCTTCGTTGTCGCCGGCCGATGGCCAGGCCAATCCTCGCGTGGTCGGACCCGGCTATGCCCGGTTGGCACGCAAGCTTGGCGCCGAGCTGCGGGAATTCGCGCCAGTCCACCATGTGATGTCGACGGGTACGGGATTCGAAGCCGAGGCGGATGGCGTCAACGTCACGAGCCGCTGGCTCGTCAACGCGGCCGGCGCGGGAGCGGGCATTGTGGCGTCGTGGTTCGGCGAGCGCGCGCCGGTTTCCCCGCTGATGCCGAATATGCTGGTGACCGAACCGCTGCCATACCTTGTCCCGCGCTCCATCGGCGTGTGCGGTGGCGACGTTTATGTGCGGCAGATCCGCCGCGGCAACGTCATCTTCGGCGGTGGCAAGGGGTGGGGCGACGTGGAGCGCGGCCTGGCGCGGCCGAAGGCCGAGGAGTCCCTTGGCTGCATGGCGCGTGCAATCGATATTGTGCCAGCGCTCGCCGGAGCTCAGGTCATCCGTAGCTGGAGCGGCATGGATGGTCAAATGCCGGACCACATTCCGGTCATTGGTTTCTCGTCGACCACGCCCCATCTTGTTCATGCCTTCGGATTTTCCGGACATGGGTTTCAACTCGGTCCAATGATCGGCCTGGTCATTGCAGAATTGATCACCGAGGGCCAAACGGCCTCGCCCATTGCGCCGTTCGCCATTCGGCGCTTTGCTGACCGGGCCGACGAAGCTGAAAGCGGACGCGGTAGCGTAGAGCATTGATGGTGGTGGTCCTCAAATCAGCTGATGTCCGTTATCCCGATGTTCCGGAACGTCGAGAAGTAAAACCATGTATGATGTCATTGTAGTCGGCGGCGGCTCTGCCGGCGCCGTAATCGCTGCCCGGCTGTCCGAAGATGCAAACCGGCGCGTTCTGCTGCTGGAAGCGGGCTTGGACTGGCGCGGGGATGAAGCGCCCTGGGAGATCACGACGCCCAATCCGATTCCGATCATCCACAAGCGCGAATTTCAGGAGAAATGGCAGTGGCCAAATCTCCTGACCCGCCGGATTGCAGGCCAGGACCCACGGTTTTACTGGCGCGGCAAGGGACTCGGCGGCAGTTCGATGATGAACGGCCAGATTGCCATACGTGGTGTGGCGGATGCATTCGACGAATGGGCCGCCAGTGGCTGCACGGGCTGGTCGGCCCGCGAGATCATGCCGCTGTTCTCAGCGATCGAGGATGATCTCGAGTTCGGCGACGCTGCTGGGCATGGACGTGGTGGACCGTTGCCGGTCTATCGCGCACCCGCCGATCAATGGGGCCCGATCGATCGCGGTCTGCGTGATGCGGCGCTCGCTGTCGGTTATCCCTGGTGTGCGGACCTCAACGGGCCGCACGGGGAAGGGGTCGCCTGCTACCCCATCAACAGCCGCAACAGTCGGCGCATTTCGACCAATGAGGGTTACCTGGAACCGGCGCGCGCTCGCGCCAATCTCGAGATTCGCGGCAAGGCGCTGGTCGACCGTGTCGTCATCAAGGATGGCCAGGCAATTGGCGTTCGGGTTCACATCGATGGCCAAGCCGCGACCGAGATTCGCGGGCGTGAGATCGTTCTGTGCGCTGGTGCCATCCACAGCCCGGCGATATTGATGCGCTCGGGCATCGGGCCCGCAGGCGACCTGAAGTCAATGGGCATTGCGGTTGAATGCGATCTGCCGGTAGGCCATCATTTTTTTGATCATCCGCTTTTCCGGGCGACGATCGAGCTTCGTGAGGACATTCGCCCCACCGACCCGGACACGCGCCACACCAATTGCTGCGTGACCTATTCCTCCGGTCTCGCCGACGGCGGCAACCGCGACATGATATTGATCGCTTTCAATCATCGTGGCATCGGAAATCCGGGAGCAATCGGCGCTGGACTGTTCAACGCCTATTCGCGCGGCTCGCTCAAGCTTGCTTCGCTCGATCCGGAGGTGGATCCGATCGTCGATGAGAACATGCTTGCAGATCCGCGCGACATGCTGCGCATGATGGACGCGGTGAAAAGACTGGCTGTGCTCGTGGTGCAGCCGCCGCTCGGGAGCATAGCGGACTGGATACGCCTCACCGATACCGATCTGACCCTGCCGGCGGCAGCGGCGTTGCCGGATAGCGAACTCGAAGAGTTGTTGCGCCGGGAAACGGGAGACATCCAGCATGCGGCTGGCAGTTGCCGCATGGCGGGCTTCAATGATGCCGACGGGGTGGTCAATCCGGACGGCACAGTGAAGGGCATCGCAGCTCTTCGGGTCGCCGATGCGTCGATCATGCCTTCCGACTGCCGGGCCAATACGCACTTCACAACGGTGGTCATCGGCGAGGCCATCGCGAGGACGATGATCGGCAGGACGAAATCGTCAAATGACAGCTCTACCATGACTTCGTGATAAGGACGTGCAGCTTTTACTTGAGGCCCTCACATGATACGCGGGGCGCGAGCGATCTCCTAGGTACCGGCGATTCTCTGACACTGAGCGATGCGAACCTCACGTTGATGGGGAGCAGCTCGGCCACGATCAGCGGCCGCCGTGACGGCATCACGTTAGCCTCAGGGGCGAATATCAGCGGCGTAGCTCCCGTTCAGGACGGGAGCCTCAACGCGCTGGGGATTGTCGCGCGGCTACGAGGACAGGCTGCACTCGCTCGGGATTCGTGGAAAGGGCCTTAGCCCAAGATTCGCGCAACCCAACTTACCATGTGAACCTTGCAAAAGTACTGACCGCGCTGGCGTGCCAGAACGAGGCCGAGGCGCATTTTCGGGAGGCTTTACGACTGGATCCTGATAATATCGACGCGTATAAGAGTTTTGGAAATCTACTTCGGGGCCAAGGGCGCGTCGCAGAGGCCTTCAGACCACCATGTCCTCTAGCTCCAACACCAGTATCGCTAGGAAAGCTCGTACGAAAGCCGAGGCGGATTTTGCCACTTGGCTCATGATGGCCAAGCTCGGTGGTTTCGGTGACCTTCCGTCAAACGCACAGAGCTTTCTGACAAACTATCGAACCCGACTCGAGACGATGAGCGAGGCCGAGTCCACGGCCGTCGCCGTTCGCGAAGTCTATAACGCTTACTACAGCGAGATGGGAGGCGTGGGCGCGGCGCCGGAACCAAAGGCTCGCACACCAAAGACGGAAGACAAAATCGGACGATACCAGAGAGGACCTAAACCTCAGCCCGGTCTATCGGCTGCGCGCTATTCGACGATGCCAATGATCCGAAAATCCATCCCGGCACTGCTGATTTTCGCGGGCATGGTAGCTCTGATTGTCGCATATAGATTTCTGACGCAGTAACACCGCCCTCGGATTGCACGAGGGGACGAAATGCTGCTCACAGCAACCGCGCGGTACCTGGGGCGGCTCGCCAAGCTTTTCTGCCGTGCCCCGCCACCTTCTAGCAACGGCCCGCCTCGCGCTCGCGGGCGAGTAAATGTTTTCCGAGTTGCCTTTGACAGCAGACCTTCGACGGCATCCAAACGCGCCGTAGCTCGATCCGTTGCATTATAAACCTTCGCGTCCCTTTCAAGGGAGGTTGACTGACGCTCTCTCCGCCAGCCGCGCAGCTTCACTGCCTGCGATGACCACGGCAGCCGAGCCTGCGCTTCACGGATCGATGTGGTCGCGCCCTTGATTCCGAAGTTCGCATACGAACCGGTCGCGGTAATACGCGAACTTCGGTCTGCACTTGTGCCGGTCAGGTCGATCGGCTCACCATCAGGAGAATGCCGCCGATCTGCGGCAGCAGCGCCAGCAGGACGAGGCGAAGCATGGCGAAGTCATTGCCCGATGGGCGTAGCGCGCCGCCGG
>Ga0210397_10002251_pt1 | contig 12219 bp, 12 predicted proteins | sample IncBWH2OmetaG_FD_160126 | JGI IMG/M metagenome (GOLD analysis project Ga0210397, IMG submission 160126) | Forest soil microbial communities from Barre Woods Harvard Forest LTER site, Petersham, Massachusetts, United States - Inc-BW-H-2-O ...
CATTCTGCCCGTTTCAATGCCGACCCGGAGATCTTTGCCGCGCCGGGGCGGGTCAACCTGATCGGCGAACACACCGATTACGCCGAAGGTTTTGTGATGCCGGCTGCGATCGATTTTGCGACCCTGGCCGGCATCTCGCCGCGGTCCGACGGCAAGGTGGTCATCTATTCGGAGAACTATTCGAAGGAGCGCGCCTTTGAGGCGGCCGCGCTGCCTTCGAAGGCCAGTCAGCATTGGAGCGACTATCCGCTGGGGGTCCTCGCCATCCTGGCCGGCGAAGGCCACACCATTCCCGGCTTCAGTCTCAGCCTGTGGGGAGACGTGCCCCTGGGCTCGGGGCTCTCCAGCTCCGCGGCGCTCGAGGTGGCGACCGCCCTGGCGGTCACTTCTCTGATTGGGGTTACCTACCCGGGCCCGGTGCTCGCGCGGCTTTGCCAGCGGGTGGAGAACGAGTTTGTCGGCGCCAGTTCGGGGATCATGGATCAGTTCATCTCCGCCAACGGGGTCAAGGATAATGCCCTCCTTCTCGATTGCCGCGACCTGAGCTTTCGCCTGGCTCCGATCCCGCACAGCGTGGCGCTGGTGATTGCCAACACGATGGTCAAACATGCAGTGAGCGGCGGCGAATACACCAGCCGGCGCGCCGAGGTGGAAGAAGCCGCGGCGGTCATCGGGCGACATCGTCCGGAAGTGCGTTTTCTCCGCGACGCGACCATGGACGATCTGGCAAGCTACGGTGCGGAGATGAGCCCCAACGCCTTGAAGCGTGCCCGCCACGTGATTTCGGAGAACATACGGACGGTTGCGGCTGCCAATGCCCTGATTTGCCACGACCTGACCGAGTTGGGGCGGCTGATGGCGGAAGCTCACCGGAGTTATAGCCAGGATTTCGAGGCCAGCTGCGAAGAGTGCGATGCCATGGTGGAACTTGCGCAGGGGCTTCCGGGATTGATTGGTGCGCGCCTCACTGGCGGAGGTTTTGGCGGCTGCACGGTCAACCTGGTTGAAGCCGACCACGCTCAGGCATTCGCCGAAACCCTGGGGGAGCGTTACGCGGGCAGGATTGGAATCGTGCCCCAAATCCACATTTGTCATGCTTCCGGAGGCGCTAGCCGGCTCGCTGAGCGCATCCAAGCGGTAAAGTAGCCGGAATCCTCCCGGCGCGAAATGCTGGACTTGTCTGGTGCGAAAATATTGATTTTGCGCAAACTCAATGGTGTTCTGACGGCGTCTTATCAAATACGCGCAGTTATCGCGCTGGGGCTCGACGCGGTGACTGTACAGTCTTTCCTTGAACCGTGGTTCAAAAGTTGCATTTGTTAGAGGGCGTGGCTTGCTAGAATCGGGGAAATCACCCCGGCCAACACAGCATCACGCCCTCGCGGTGAGCCTTGCTGTACGAACTGTCAGGTGGCTGCCATAGCTTAAATGGGGAGCCGGAGGCATAAAAATAGTCATGCAATCGCAGTCAATGAAACCATTTGCATACGAATCTCTTCCTCAAACGGGTCAGGTCGCTTACTTCTCCATGGAAATCGCCATTCATCCGTCCATGCCCACCTATTCCGGGGGCCTCGGCGTTCTGGCGGGAGACACGCTGCGTTCCGCGGCTGACCTCGGCATTCCACTCGCAGCCTTCACGCTTTTGCACCGCAAAGGATATTTTCAGCAGCACATCGACAAGGCGGGAATCCAGAGCGAGGACGTCCAGTCGTGGAATCCATCCGATTTCTGCACCGAAGAAGCGGCGCGCGTCACGGTATCGGTGGAAGAGCGAATCGTAACCGTGCGCGCCTGGCGCTACAACCTTGAAGGACGCTCCGGGCACATCGTGCCCATCTACCTTCTCGACACCGATCTGGAAGGAAACTCGGGCTGGGATCGTGGCCTGACCGACCATCTCTACGGCGGCGACACCAACTACCGCCTGCAGCAGGAGATCGTGCTGGGCATGGGCGGCGTCCGGATGGCCAACGCGCTGGGCCTGCATGTAAACGTCTATCATATGAACGAGGGACACGCGGCGCTGCTGACCCTGGGCCTGCTGGAGAGCCAGCTCGGCGGCGGTCCGTTGGGTGCTGCCACCGAATCAGACCTGGCCGTGGTGCGCAACAAGTGCGTGTTCACCACCCACACCCCGGTTCCCGCCGGCCACGATCGCTTTTCCGCGGAGCAGGCCATTCGCATTCTCGGCGGCGAGCGCACCGCGCGCTTGCAAAAGCTCAACTGCTTCCACGAAGGCCTGCTCAACATGACGCTGCTGGCTCTGCGCTTTTCGCGCTACGCCAATGGAGTCGCCATGCAGCATGGCAAAGTATCGCGCGACATGTTCCCGGAATTCCCGATCGACTCGATCACCAATGGCGTCCATGCGCCAACCTGGACTTCCGAGCCGGTACAGCAGATGCTGGACGCGCATATTCCGGCGTGGCGGCGCGACAATCTCTATCTGCGCAATGCCATCGATCTTCCCCAGAAGGCGATCCTCACCGCCCACGCCCGGGCCAAGGAAAACCTGTTCGCCGAGGTAGGCTCGCGGACCGGGCTGGTGCTGAATCCGCGCGTTCTGACCCTTGGATTTGCCCGCCGCGTGGCCACCTACAAGCGCGCCGGCCTGATGTTCACTGACCCCGAGCGGCTGGTCAATATCGCCGCCAAAGCGGGCGGGCTGCAGATTCTCATTGCGGGCAAGGCGCATCCCCAGGATGAGCCGGGCAAAGCCCTGATCCGCCAGGTAATCGAGAAATCCGCTCACCTGTCCAACGACATCCTGCGCATTGTGTACATCGAAAACTATGCCTGGGATCTGGGTGCGCTGCTCACCTCCGGCGTGGATGTCTGGGTGAATACACCTCGCCGCCCCTACGAAGCGTCGGGTACCAGCGGCATGAAAGCGGCCTTGAACGGCGTGCCGAGCCTGTCGATCCTGGATGGATGGTGGATCGAAGGATGCATCGAGGGCGTGACCGGCTGGGCGATCGAAGACGGCGCCAACGATACCGAAGAAGCCATGGCGTTCTATAACAAGCTGGACAACGCCGTAGTTCCGCTGTATCTGCAGGCGCCCGAAAAATGGGCCCGGCTGATGAAAACGACGATTGCATTCAACGGCTCGTTCTTCAACACCAATCGCATGGTCAAGCAATACAACCGCAACGCGTACTATCCGGTGAAGCTGGTCGAGAACGCGCGCGTCGAAGAGGCGGCCTTCGCGGATTGACGGGAATTTGAACTGTGACGGGTTGACGACGAGGGGCAAATCTCGCGGGAGATTTGCCCCTGTTTCTTGCTGAGCCTACGCTTGCTCGGTCCAGATTCGCTCGATCAGCTTGTCGGTGCTGCCGATGCGCAGGAGAGAGGCGCGGATTGCTTCCATCGCGCGACACAGAGACTTGCGATGGATTTGCTCCGACTCCAGGCTTAGATCGATCCGGAGGCGCGAGGCGTCGAGTAGATCGAGCCCGATGTCGCGCTCGATTCCCAATCTGCCGCCGTGCGTTGGAAACGCTGACGGGAAGATCCGGAGTCTCCTGTCTTGTCGGCTCCAGTCCTTGTCCTCACTCGACCACATCGACATAGAAGGATTCTGCGGTGGTCCAAGGTCCGGAGACAACTGGTAGATTCCCTAGTCTTGAAGCGTCAGCAAGGCCGGGGTGCCCCAGGTCTCGCTTTTGAGACCTGGGAATCCGGAACCCGAACCTTCCTCACGCTCGAACAGCCAGGATCTCGTTCTCGAGCCGGACGTAGCTGGCTTCCATGCCATGTTCCATCCCCGTGGCCAGCATCTGCCTGCGCGTCTCCGCGTTCGGCAGTGTCATGCGCATGGTCATCAGGGTGCCGCTTCCGTCGGGCTCGAACGTGGTTTCGATGTGGTTGTCCGGCGTCGGATCAGGCAGGTACATCCGCTCCACGTGAACGATGCGGTGCGGCGGATCCACTTCGATGCATTCGCCGGTCAGGTAGAATCCGCCGCCCTTGCCGTTCGACCACTCGTAGCGGATCTTGCCGCCGGGATGAGGGTCCATGAGGCACACGGGCATCGTCCAGCCCTCTGGCCCCAGCAGCCACTTCTGGACCAGGGCCGGATCGGTGTGGGCGCGGTATACCGCTTCGGGCGGCGCAGCGAAGCGCCGGGTTACGACGACGTGCTTCTCGCCTTCGGTTTTCAGAGTCAGCTTGCTCATCGCGTTTCTTCTCCTTTGTCACCCATTTCGGATTTCATTTCTGCAAGCACCTGATCCAGCCGGTCGTAATTCCTCGTCAAAGCGGTGCGCAGCATCTCGAGCCATCGATCGATTTCGGCGATACCATGCTCCGCCAGCCGGCAGGGATGCTTCGTTCCCTCCACGCGCCGCACGATCAGCCCCGCATTCTCCAATACCTTCAGGTGCCTGGAGATGGCAGGTTGCGTCAATTCGAACGGCTTCACGAGTTCCATAACCGTCGTTTCTCCCAGCGCCAGCCGGGCAAGGATGGCGCGGCGGGTCGGATCGGACAGCGCGGAAAAGGCAGCATCAAGATTTTGCATAGCAGAACCTTTATATAAGCAATAATTTATATAAATGATTGATTATGTCAAGGGAAAATTTTGAGCGATCGAGGGAATTCCTGGTCCGCATGTGGTCCGAAGGCTGAGGCGTTTAACATCGTGTGAACCGTCAGCCCTCGATCCGTCCGGTCGATGGGCGTTGTAATGGCGTGAGGCCGCCACGGATCGGTAAATTCTGCCAGTATCCTGGCTTTATCCCTGCGACCTAAACGCAACAGAAATCGCTTTCTATTTCAGGAGGGGTGTTCGTGAAACTGCTGACCAAATTCAACCTGGTGCTGGTCCTGGTGTTCGGGCTGGGCATGTATCTGATTTCTCAAATTGCCTACAAATTCCTGAACGACGACGCGCGCCAACAGGTGCTCGAACAGGCGCAGTTGATGGCAGCCAGCGCCAAGGCCACCATTTCGTACACCGACGAGGAGGTCAGCCCGGTGCTCGAAAGTACCCCCCAGCACACGGCCAGCTTCCTCCCCCAGACCATACCCTTCTATGCGGCCAACACCACGTTCAAGCGGTTGCGCACCTCCTACACCGACTACGAGATGCGCGAGGCGGCGCTGAATCCGACCAATCCTGAAGACAAAGCGGTGGACTGGGAGGCCGATCTGATCCGCGGTTTCCGCGATCACCCGGAACTGAAGCAGACCGTTGGCGAGCGCGATTCACCAACGGGGCGCATGCTCTACGTCGCGTCTCCCATCGTGGCCGAGTCGGGCTGCCTTGCCTGTCACAGCGAGGCGGTGAGGGCGCCCAAGGCCATGGTCACGCACTATGGAGCGGATCACGGATTCAACTGGAAAGAGAATGAAATCGTGGGCGCCCAGATCGTGTCGGTGCCGATGTCGGTGGCGATCGAGATGGCTAACAAGGGTGTTCGCAACCTGCTGATCAGCCTGGGCGCGATTTTCCTTCTCACCATCGTCCTGATCGACCTGGCCATGTATTTCATCGTCATCCGCCCGCTGCGCAAAGTGTCGAGAAACGCCGACGTCATCAGCAAGGGCGAAATCGACCTGCCCCCTCTGCAGGTGAAGGGCAAAGACGAAATCGCCGACGTGACGGCGTCGTTCAACCGTATGCACACCAGCCTCATCAAGGCCTTCGAGATGCTGAATAGCTGAGGCTGGTGCTCTTCTCGCTCACGCTGCGCGATCCTCTCGCGCCGCGCCGTTCCGTACTTCGATGGCCTTGACGCTGTTTTCAAACGCCTTTTCCAAAACTCCCCTGCCGATGATCCCGAGCACGAAGCCAAGCAGACGTCCCTTGAAGTTTTTCCCTTCGCGTACGACGTCGACGTCAATGTCGGTGCTGCCGTTGGGCTGATGGGTGAAGGTGTAGGTGTGGCCGGATGCGCCTCCCCACAGGTTGGAGTCGGTGGTCGTGAGCACGACGTGGTTGGGATCGGACCAATCGTAGTGCAGGCGTTCCCAGATGCCGCCTGAGCCCTCTGTGACGTCGGCCTGAGCGCGGCCCAGCTGATGCACTTTGAGGTACTCGTCGGCGCTGTTGCCAAACAGCTTCGAGCGGCCAGGCCCGAAGTCGGTGAGCCCCGCGATGTATTGTTCGGGCGTCAAGAATGTTGTCTGATGAAGGTGGATTGTGGACATGGGTTTCTCCTTTGCATTGCACACTGTCGCCAGGACAGCGGTGAAGATGACGACCGTCATGCGTGTGAATGAATTGCGCCGCCGCGCCTTGTCGGCGACGCGTGGATAGTTGTGAGCGCGGAAGATGGACGGGGCCCGCGCAATGCCCGAATCAATAGGTGGCTGCCTGCTTGCGACCGGCCTTCGGCTTCGATTCCTTCGCTAACAACGCGTCGAACACGTATTGCAGGAAAGCTTCGAGCGGAGCGTCGCTTTTGTCAGCCTGCGAGCGCAAGAGCGCTCCCTCCCAGCTGTTGAGCACGAATCCTGCCAGCGCCTTAGCATCCGTGTCAGCGGGAAGCTCCTTCTGCGTAACCGCCTGCTCGAGGACCGCCGCGATCCCGTGTTGCCAGCGCGCGAACGATGCGCCGATCCGCTTTCTCATCAGCGGACTCTCCGCGGCGATTTCCAGGCTGAAGCGGCCTAGCAGGCAACCCGGAATCGGTCCCTGCTGGCCGGCGATCTTCACCAGGTCGACGAAATAGCGTTTCAAACGCTTCAGTGGGCTGGTCGTGGCATCGCTTAAGACTGCGGCCGAATGCTCCGCCTTTTGCGCCGCATATCTTTCCAGCGCCGCTGCGGCAAACTCCTCCTTGCTGCCAAAAAAGTGATAGAAAGAGCCCTTGGGCACATCCGCCGCCTGCAGGATCTCGGTCAGGCCGGTGGCATTGAAGCCATGCCGGTGCATCAGGTCCAGGCCCACGTCGATCAAGTGGTCACGCGTCGATCTCGTACTCATAAAAGCTCCTCGCTGGTCCCGATTGATGGAAATCCCCCGAAGTGAGATCAACCTTGAATCCCATAACGAACGGCCGGCTTCTGGCGGGAAAGGTTCGGACCAAGAGCTTTGCGCGCTGCTTCAAACTTCTCCCAGTCCGCGATGTCTGGCAGGGATGGAATGGTAATCAGCTCATGCTGGTCGAGACCGGCGAGCGAAGCGTCCACCATATCCTCGGCGGTCATCACAATCTCGGCGGGCAAATGTTCCACCGGCCGGCCGGCCTTCTCCCACAAGGGTGTTGCCGTCGCGCCGGGCAACACCGCCTGCACCGTCACGCTTTTGCCTTCCACTTCCTTCTTCAGCGCCTGCGTGAAATTCACCACGTACGCTTTGGTGCCACTATATGTCCCGTTCAGAAGCTCAGGCGCAAGCGCAACGACGGAAGCAATGTTGATCAGGAGGCCACTTTTGCGCGCCACAAAACCAGGCAGAGCGGCAAGTGCCAGCCGCGTCAATGCAGTGACATTCAGATTGATCATGGACTCGAGCTCGTCGATGTTCGCGTCGAGAAGCTTGCCCACGCTGGCCGTGCCCGCGTTGTTCACGAGCGCAGTGAGAGTGGGATCGGTGCTTAGCCGCTCAGCCACGCGCCGAACGTCTTCAGTCCTCGTCAAATCGGCAGCCATCGTCTCGATGCTGCGTCCGGTAGCCTTCAGTCTCGCGGCGACTTCAGAGAGCTTCTCTTCGCTGCGCGCAACAAGAATGAGATCGTAACCGCGCTTGGCGAGCCGGTCGGCATAGACTGCGCCGATGCCGGTGGAAGCACCAGTGATAAGAGCGGTGCCTTTCGATACGGGTGCTGACATGGTGTGAAACCTCCTGAAACTCCCGAAGCAATTTGCCTCGCACTTCAATTGAGTAGACCAGTCGGTCTAGAGATTCGAAAAAGTTTCCTGGCGCCATGCGAAACCACCCTTTCAGTAGCTAGCCGTTTTCGACCCGCGCCTTTATATCCCAGTACGCGCTATCGATGAGCCTGCTGAGCGCCGCGACATTTGTGGCCGTCCCCGGTCTCAGCTTCACATGACGCATGAATTTGCCTGTTCCTTGCAACAAGCGAGCCGGATCCGGCAGTGCTGCGCCCTGGAAGAATCCAACGTTTACGTGCGAAGTGAATACATTCACATAGCCGAAGGGCGCATCTCCCAGGCACGCAACCGGGCAGCCGTCATGCAAGAGCTCCCGGACCTCGTCCCCGCACTTTCGCATCACCTCAAACCACTGATGCGCGATGGCTCCCAATTCACCTGGGTGTTCTTTCATCCACGCATCGATGGCGGGATCCCGCTCGACCGCGCCGTTGAATCGCAGCAATTCGGTGTTCATCGTCGTTCGCCGGCATCCCGGAACTACTGTCGTCTTGCTTTTAGAAAGGCGGCCCGGTCCGTGTCGGAGGGAATCTGCTTCGCCGCTTCGCGGTAAATGAAGTCGACGTCCTCAGACTGGGCTGCCAGTTTCTTGACGACGAACTTGGCTACCGGGCCGATGTAGACGGCCAGCCTGCGGCTGATGTCTTCGAGAGACAGGTTCTGCAGTCCGGTCGAGGATGCGGTGGACTTTGGCTGGGGGGAGTGGCTGGTGAAGATCGTTTGGGCCGGGGAAACGGCTTGCCGAGGCGAAGCGGCGGGCAGCGGCGGAGGCGTCCTCACACTTGCGGACGAATGCGTAGTGGGGAGTGGCGCGGCAAAGGTCGCGCCGGATTCGGCCGGGGCGGATGTGGCCCGCAGGGCGAAGTGGAAGTCTTCGGCGCTCGCGAAGCGCTGGGCCGGGTCTTTGGCCAGCGCCCGCATCACCGCGTCGGAAATGACGAGCGGCACCATGGGCGCGATCTCGTGCGGCCGCACCGGGACCTGGTTCATGTGAGCCATCATGATTTCGTAATTATTGGCACCCTTAATGGGGAGCTCACCTGTAAGCAGTTCGTAGAGGGTCACGCCGACGGAATAAATGTCGGAACGCGGGCCAGCCTTGCTGCCGCCTATCTGCTCCGGCGACATGTAGTTGAGGGAGCCGAGCAGGTATCCGGCGCGAGTCAGATCGCTTCCAACGCCAGTGACGGCGATGCCGAAGTCGAGCAGTTTCACGACGCCGCCGTCGCTGATCATGATGTTGGAGGGCTTGATGTCACGATGCACGACGCCCAGCCGGTGTGCGTAGGCGAGAGCGTCGAGGACCTGGGAGATATAGGCCAGGGCGTGGGGCAATGTGATCCCCGCGCGGGCGCGCAGGTCGCGCAGTGTCTCGCCATAGACGAGCTCCATCACCATGGCGAGCTGGTTCTCGTAATAAAAAGCGGTATGAAGCTGGGCGATGTTGACGTGGTTGAGGGCGGCCAGCGTCTGGACCTCGCGCCTGAACCGTTCCACCATCTCCGGCGTACCGGACTGATCGGGAAGAAGGATCTTCATGGCTTCGCGGCGCCCGGAGATGAGGTGCTGGACTTCGTAAACGACACCCAGGCCCCCGGCGCCCAGCCGCGCCACAACTTCGTAATCCCCGATCCTCTGCCCCGCCTCAAAAGCCATAACGTTCCCAGGCTAGATCCTACGCCGCCGTGAGTCTCAAATCATTTCCGCAATTCTACGGCAAAACGGGGCAGATCTCATTGCCGCACCCTCTCCTGGTCCGGGTGTAACGCCCGCTGATGCAACGCCTGAGGATGGCTGGTCGTCATTTCGCCCGGGGAGCCAAAGGTCAGGGCTGAACGGCCAGGGACTGTGGGGCTTCTACGGTGTACGGAGATCCTGGAGCCTCGTGGTGATGGGTAGGGGTAATAGTGAACACAAACAGCCGATTTGTGGTCGTGCTGATGGCGTACAGGTGATTGTCATGGTCCCAGAAGAGCTGGTCGATTTCATCGCTCGTCAGGAGACCGGTGTCGGCCGTAGGCGGGGCGGCGCCATGGAAATGAAAGATCTGCAGCCCGCCGCTTCCACCTACGGCCAGCAACTTGCCGGACGGGGCCATGCTCATGCCGAGGGCAGTTCCCACCTTGCTTTCGGGCATATCCGCGCTGGTATTGGTGGTGGAGAGATTCCCATCGGCGGCGGCGGTAAAGGATCCGATTTGGGGACCGCCGTCGGGCGCAAAGCTGTCCTGAGCAACCGGTTGGAGGGCGATCGCTAGGTGGTTGGCAGGGTCGGCGGCAACTTCCGAGGGGCAGTAGAAATCGCCGGTTCTCGGCGCCGGCAAGGGCGCGCTGAAGTTGCCTATCGAACTCAGCAACCCGCTGCTGCTGCGCCGCAAGCCGAAGATGGTCCAGTACATGTCGCCCAGGCAGGACGCCGAATAGGCGAATTTGTTGTTGCCGATAAAGCTGGCCGGCTGGTAGAGCCACGAGCTGTACGCGCCGGCGCCCAGGTTGGTAAGGGCCCCGGTGCTTGTGGCGACACGGAAGGACGAGTATTGATTGTTCGCGCAGTCGTTGCCGATGTACTCCATGTCATACAAGGTGTGGCCTGTGTGGTCGAGGAACAAGGGCCCGGTGATGCCGCAATCGCCGGAGTTGAAGCCGGCCACGTCGGTCTGATTGACCAGGGTAAGCGCGCCGCTGGATTCAATGGCGTAGGTATCGACGTTCACGCCGTTGGCGTTGGACCCGAAAAGATAGAGGCCATTCACGGCCAGGCTGGTCACGTCGGCGGTAAACGGAGAGCCGGGCACAGGCGTAAGCTTGCCGTTGGCCGCCGCGGCATAGGCGACGATCTCGTTGACGCTGCTGCCAGTTGGGGTAGTGGACACGTAGACATAAGCGACCGGATCGCGGTGCGCGGACGCGGCCGTATCTGGTTCGGCATCTGGCCTGGAAATTGAAGACTGAGCGAATGCCCCGGCCGCGCACAATAGTGCGCCCAGGCACACGAGTTTGCCCGTAAACATAAGATATATCCCCTTTTGTGGTTCTTTTCCCGGATCGAGCGACTTGCTTCAAGGACGGAGAACGTCCCGCGATCGGATCTTTATTTGAGGCGGGCCGCTGCTACTCAGGTAAGATGCGGGGTTTGGCAAAAGGTGGTTCGACGCGAACTTTCGTAAGGGGGCCCCGGGTACCGACGGTGTCTTGATTTCAGCGGAAGCTGAGTCTGCCCTCTATCGAGCCTGCCGAACCATCGCGACAAGCATTTCTCGCGTCTGTTTTGACGTGGCGACCTCACCAGGAAAGTTGATGCGAACCCCCTTCATTCCGTCGACCGTCTTCAATCGAAGGTAGAAGCCCAAACGATCAACAGAAGTCATGGTTGCTTCGCTTGCGTCAATCTGCGCATGCCTCCGTGCAAGCTGGATCATCGAATCGACATGGTCCGTATTCATGTGGGCGAGGATGCCGGGAGCGACCGTGGCGAGCGGATCAGCGGCGGCATTCTCATATTCTTCTGCTTCGACCCACCCCATTACGCCAAAGCCGCCGACATAGTAGATGTCGATCGGCTCAAGGCGGAAGAAGCTGAAGTCGGCGAAGTCGACCCAGTAGCGGCTGTTCTCGTGGCGAGCCAGGTACGTTGCGCGCACCGAAGTCAGATCGTCCGCTTTCACTTGCTCCGCAGGACCAATCAAGGTCGCTCGCGCGCTCCCAAGCGGATCACCATCTGGACTCGCCTGGGCCACAAAGAGGCTGCACCGGGGATCGGCCTTCAGGTTCTGGGTATGCATGGCCATACCGCTGATCAGGAATATGGGCCGGCCCTCGGGATCGAGCGCGAAGGGCATCAGGGAACCGAAGGGAAAGCCCGGTTGCTTTCTGGAGAGCGACGATAAAGTGCCAACCGTGGCCAGCGAAAGCAGGGTGCGTACCCGCACGGCGTGGCTTGGTTCGGGCAATTGCGGCAGGGGCGGACCCGAGTAAGCGTGTTGGCGCGGTGCGTTGGTCTCATCCGATGACATAGTCCTCCTGACATCCTCACCGCATTAGACGCCTCCCGCCACCCGATTCGGAAGGGTATGCGGTCGGTACAGGGACGTGTGCTGCCGGCAGGCAGTGTATTTTCAATCTAAGCCCCTTGAGACAAATGGTACTGACCTGAGCGCCGTATTGCTTCGAGAAAGACCGAAGGTGCCAGGAAAATGCAAAAGCGGAACGACCGACGAGCCAGGAGAATGCTCGCAGCCGCGCTCATGGTATGCGGCGGCATTTTGAGCACCGCGCAAAGCAACAATGCAAATGCGGTACTGCCTGATTCCCCAAAACCTGTCGTACGCTCCATCGAGGATCTGAATTACCTCGGAGGAGATGCCGCCATGCC
>Ga0210397_10002257_pt1 | contig 12199 bp, 13 predicted proteins | sample IncBWH2OmetaG_FD_160126 | JGI IMG/M metagenome (GOLD analysis project Ga0210397, IMG submission 160126) | Forest soil microbial communities from Barre Woods Harvard Forest LTER site, Petersham, Massachusetts, United States - Inc-BW-H-2-O ...
CGGGTACCTTCAGTCGCTGCCTGACGGTAGCCTTCTTGTGGTGCGCGCGAACGCCGCGGCCGCGCACGCAAGCCATCCGGATCTCGCCGCAGATCTGGATTCGGTGATCAGCAGGTTGCTGCGGCGGCAGGTTGGGACGCGCGTCGGTAATGCCAGCAATAGACACTGATCAGGGTTCGGTCCGCACCACGCCAGGTAAAGGCACGGTGCCGGCCCGCCTGCTGATGCTCCCCATCGCGGGATACCGGCGGTTCATCAGCCCGCTGCTCGGGCCGCGCTGCCGGTTCGCGCCGTCCTGCAGCGAATACGCCCTGGCCGCCCTGTCCGAACACGGCGCAGCCCGTGGGCTCTGGCTCGCGGTGGCGCGTATCGCCCGGTGCCATCCCTTCCATCCCGGCGGCTACGATCCGGTGCCGGCCAGGAAACCCAAGGTCGCGAGGAGCTAGCAGGTGGCCATCCTTAACCCGCTGAATGACCTGGTGGCCTGGGTCATCATGCGGCTACATTCCGTGCTAGGTGCGCTCTTCGGGCCGTCCTCCGGGTGGGCCTGGGGTCTGTCCATCGTGTTCCTGGTCATGCTGATCCGGCTGTGCCTGGTGCCGCTGTTCGTCAAGCAGGTCAACGCCCAGCGCAAGATGGCCAAGCACCAGCCGCAGCTCATGGAGCTGCGCAAGAAGTACAAGAACGACAAGCAGCGTCTCAACGAAGAGACGATGAAGTTCTACAAGGAAAACGGGGTCAACCCGCTGGCGGGCTGCCTGCCGATGATCCCGCAGATGATCGTGTTCTTCTCGCTGTTCAGCGTGCTGCGGTTCATCGCCGACTGGAAGCCGGGTGCCCCTCTCAAGTACGGGTTCACCGAGCCGGTGGTGCTGAGCGCCAAGGCGACGACCATCTTCGGCGTTCACCTGGACAGCAAGCTTCTGTTCGCGCACCCGGCCCCGTCGCTGCACGTGGCCATCGTGATCCTGCTGACCGTGATCGTCAGCGCCACCACGACGTTCATGACCGTCCGGCAGAGCGCGAAGCGCGGTCTCATGCAGACCAACATGGACCCGGACAACCCGATGGCCCAGTCGCAGAAGTTCATGCAGTACATCGTGCCGTTCTTCTCGCTGACCGGGCTGTACTGGCAGTACGGCCTGGTGCTCTACTGGGTGGCGACCAACCTGTGGACGCTGGGCCAGCAGTACTTCATGTTCAGGAACTGGGACACCGAGCCGGTCGGCGCCGAGGGCGCGCTGGGCGGCGCGACCACCGGCGGGCCGGTGAAGACGGCACAGAACTCGTCCCGGCCGAATTCCTCCCGGCCCAGCTCATCGGGGCAGGCTTCGGCACGCCCGGCATCGGGTGCCGCCAAGACGGCTGCCAGCGGCGCGCGGACCGGCGCCACACGTCCGAGCACGGCGAGCGGGCGGCCGGCCGCGGCGGGTTCGGCTTCGGCCCGGGCCAAGAGCGGCACGACGTCTTCTTCGGCCCGGGCCAAGAGCGGCACGACGTCTGCTTCGGCCCGGACGGGGACGGCGTCGCGCACCGCGACCACGGCGTCCAGCCCGGCCACCGGCCAGAACGGCACGGAAAAGCGCGGACTGTTGAGACTGGGCCGGGCGAAAGCCGAACCCGAGCCCCAAGACGACGTGCCCACCGCTAAGGTGGTGCGGCAGCAACCGGTGCGGCAGGCGAAAAGCAAGCGGTCGGGCAAGCGGTGACGGCAACGCCGCGAGGGTAATTCAGATGGCCGATGGCGTCGGCTAGACGGCGGAAAGCCAGCACGGGAACCTGAATACCCGAACCTTGAAAGGCATGAGCATAGTGGGAGGTCCGGTCGTGAGCCAGCAGGACGTGGAGGTCACCGACGCGGAGGAGGCCCTCGACGCAACCGAGGGCGGCCAGGACGCCGAGACATCCGCGAGCACCGAGCTGAGCGACCTCGAGCTCGAAGGCGATATCGCCGCGGACTACGTGGAAGGCCTGCTGGACATCGCGGACCTCGACGGTGACATCGACATGGACGTCGAGGGGGACCGCGCGATCGTCTCGGTCGTCGGCGCGACCCTGGACGAGCTGGTCGGCGACGACGGCGCGGTCCTGGAGGCGCTTCAGGAGCTAACCAGGCTCGCCGTCCACCGGCAGACCGGTACGCGAGCCCGGCTGATGCTCGACATCGGCGGCTACCGGGCCCGGCGCCGCGCCGAGCTCGCCGACTACGGGCGGACCGTGGCCGAGGACGTGGCGCGCACGGGCGAGCCGAAGACCCTGGCCGCCATGACGCCATTCGAGCGGAAGATCGTGCACGACGCGGTGGCCGCGGCCGGTCAGCGCAGCGAGTCGGAGGGCGAGGAGCCGAACCGGCGAGTGGTGGTCTATCCGGCACGGTGACGGCCGGTGGCGGACAGCTATAATTTCGACGATCAAGCTCCTGTGGACATGGCCGTCGATACTGATTTCGTTAATAGCGTCGTGGCAGAAACGGCACCTGACGTCCCGCCGCCGCCCGGTGCAGCCGTGGTGTTCGGCCCGGCGCTCGACTCGGCCCGGGCATTCGCCGGCATGCTGGCTACCCGGGGGGTCGAGCGGGGCCTGATCGGGCCGCACGAAGTGCCCCGGCTGTGGGACCGTCATCTGCTGAATTGCGCCGTGGTGGCGGATCTCATCGACAGCGAGTGCCGGACGCTGGCGGATATCGGTTCCGGCGCGGGTCTGCCTGGCCTCGTCCTGGCCATGGTGCGGCCGGACCTGAGTGTCACCTTGCTCGAGCCGATGGAGCGACGCTGCCGGTTTTTGTCCGAGTGCATCGCCGAACTCGGCCTGGCCAACACGAGCGTGCTGCGCGGGCGAGCCGAGGAGACGGTGCTGCGGGCGGACGTGGCCACGGCCCGGGCGGTGGCACCACTGGACCGCCTTGCGGAAATGGCAGTGCGTGTCGTGCGTCCGGGCGGGATGGTGCTCGCGATCAAGGGCCGGACGGCCGCCGACGAACTGAGGAAGGCCCGCCCGGTCCTGCGCCGGATCGGCGCCCGTGGCGCCGAGGTTGTACGTGTGGGAGAAGGTAAGGTCGATCCTGCGACTACCGTCGTGCGGTTCTTCGCTAGATGAGGCAGGGCATCAGGTGGCGCTCAGCTATTACCCGCGGGGCACGGCGAGTCAACTGGCGGCGGACCGGAGCGTCGTGCCCGGAACCGGCCTCGGCTGGCCGGAAAGCCCGTGGGCAGCCCGGATGCCTGGTGTCCCGCTGACGGGTGTGGCCGGAATCGGCGGCCTCGGCTGGCCCGGTAATTCCAGGTCCATCAGGTCAGGCCGGAGTGCGGGCCAAGGATCGAAAGGCGTTCAGGTGAACGAGGCAAGGTCTGAAGCCGATGGCGGCGAGATCCGCGGGACCTTTGGGTCCGGGGTCGGAAGCCAGCGCCCGGACCCAGCAGTAACGTCGGTTTCACGGGAAACCAGCGCTGTGATCGTCCCGGAGATCCGGCCAGATCCGGGGGACACTCCGATCGCCCGGGCCGCGGAAGCCGCTGTCGGAGTTCGTGGTGGCCAGCCCTGGCCGCGACCGCCTCGTTGCCGGATCATGACCATCGCCAACCAGAAGGGTGGCGTCGGCAAGACGACCACGGCGGTGAACCTGGCCGCCAGCCTGGCCAAGCACGGCTTGCGTGTCCTGGTGATCGACCTCGACCCGCAGGGGAACGCGTCGACCGCACTGGACGTAGACCACCAGATCGGTGTCCCGTCCGTATATGACGTGCTCGTCGATGACCGTCCGCTGGCCGAGGTTGTGCGGCCAGTCGGCGAGATGCCTGGCCTGTATTGCGTGCCCGCCACCATTGACCTCGCCGGGGCCGAGATCGAACTGGTCCCGGTGGTGGCCAGGGAACTCCGGCTGACCCGGGCGCTTAAGGCGTATGACATGTCGGATCTGGACTACGTGCTGGTGGACTGCCCTCCCTCGCTTGGATTGCTGACCCTGAACGCACTGGTGGCCGCCGAAGAGGTGCTGCTGCCCATCCAATGCGAGTACTACGCACTCGAGGGTGTCCAGCAACTGCTGAACACGGCAGAGCTGGTGCGGGTTAACTTCAATCCCGGACTGCACGTTTCCACCGTGCTGCTGACGATGTACGACGGCCGCACCCGTCTCGCCTCCGACGTGGCGGACGACGTGCGCGCACATTTCGGTGCCTCGGTGCTGAGCACTATCATCCCGAGAAGCGTCCGGGTGTCTGAGGCGCCGAGCCGAGGTCAGTCGGTGATCACCTATGACCCGGCGTCGAGCGGCGCGATGGCATACACCGAAGCCGCACGCGAGCTGGCGATGCAGTCGGCAGGCGTGCGCTAGGGCGGCTGGAACGAAACGGCGAGACCGGGGAGAAGGCAGTGGCTCAGCAGAGGCGAGGACTAGGCCGGGGACTCGGTGCTCTCATACAGGAATCGCCACGCCTCGCCGGCGGCGATACCGGCCGGGGTCCGGACTCCGCCGCCCAGGTGACCGAATCCATCGATGCCCCGGGCGTGCCGGCTGAGATCCCCGGCGCTCACTATCAGGAGATCGAGGTCTCCGCGATCACGCCGAATCCCCGGCAGCCGAGGCGGTCCTTCGACGAGGAGGCGCTCGACGAGCTCGCGGAGTCGATCCGTGAGGTCGGCCTGCTGCAGCCGGTGGTCGTCCGTGCGGCCGGACCCGGCCGGTATGAGCTCATCATGGGTGAGCGCAGATGGCGGGCCTGCCAACGGGCCGGGCTGACCGAGATCGGCGCCATCGTGAAGCAGACCCAGGACAACGAGCTCCTCCGGGATGCCTTGATCGAGAACCTGCACCGTCAGCAGCTCGACCCGCTCGAGGAGGCCGCAGCCTTCCAGCAGCTGCTCGACGACTTTGGTGCTACCCACGAGGAGCTCGCGCGCAAGATAGGCCGCTCTCGCCCGCATATCAGTAATACCCTCCGGCTGCTGAACCTGCCGCCCGCTGTCCAGAAGCGAGTGGCGGCGGGTGTGCTAAGCGCCGGCCACGCCAGGGCCCTGCTCAGCCTGGAAAATCCCGAAGCGCAAGAGCGACTGGCCAGCCGGATCGTGGCCGAGAGCCTGTCGGTCCGGGCTGTGGAGGAGATTGTCGCGGTCGGCGGCGACGACGCCCCGCGCAAGCGGGCCTCAGTCGGCCGCCAGCCCGTCGCCCCCGGCCTCCTCCGCCTGGCCGACCGCCTCTCCGATGCCTTCGATACCCGGGTCAAGGTCGAAATGAGCCGGCACAAGGGAAAGATCATCGTCGAGTTCGCGACGCCAGAAGATTTGGAGCGGATCGTGAAAGCGATGAGCCCGGACTCGGTCCGGCTCGAATCTGCTGACTAGGTGCTCCGGGGTCCAGGGACACAAGGGTGGTGACTCGCCGGACGTTCGGCCGCCTGGTGTGCTGCCGCCGGCCAGCCCGGTCGGGACGCCCTGAGACCTAGGCCCCTGAGACCTAGGCCCGCTGCGACTCCGTTTCCCGTTAGGCAATGATTCACGTGAAACATCACGGCTGTAATTCGTCGGCTAGGCCAGAGGGCCTACACAGATGCAGTCTCGCGGATGGCCGTCACGAAGGCAGAGACATCGGCTTCGGTGGTGTCGAAGGAGGTCATCCAGCGGACTACCTGACTGCTCTCGTCCCAGACGTGGAAGGTCCAGTCTGGCTGGAGGGCGGCTATGTGCCGGGGCTGGAGCCGGGCGAAGACGGCGTTGGCCTGAACGGGGCGGACGATCTCGACGCCGGGTACAGCCTCGGCGCCTTCGGCGAGACGGCGGGCCATGGCGTTCGCATGGGTGGCGTTGGCCCGCCACAGGTCGTCGTGCAGGAGCGCGTTGAACTGGGCGGCGACGAAGCGGAGCTTGGAGGTGAGCTGGAGCATCTGCTTGCGCAGGTACGGTGCATCGGCCGATAGGCTCGGCCGCATGACGATGAGGGCCTCGGCGCCCATCGCGCCGTTCTTGGTGCCGCCGAAGCTGAGCGCGTCCGCACACTCGGCCAGTTCCGCCAGCGAGCAGTCCAGCGAGGCGGCCGCGTTGGCCAGCCGTGCGCCGTCCAGGTACAGGCGGAGGTCGCTGGCGTGGCAGAAGTCGGCGATCTTCCGCAGTTCGGCGAGCGTGTAACAGGTGCCGAGCTCGGTTGACTGGGTCAGTGCGACCACGCCAGGCTGGGACCGGTGGTCGTCGCCCCGTCCGGATAGCTTCTCCGTGATGAGCTCCGGCGTGATCTTCCCGTCAGGTGACGGCACGGTGAGGAGCTTAGTGCCGAGCAGTTGCTCCGGCGCACCGCACTCGTCGGTGTTGATGTGCGCGGACTCGGCGCAGATGACGGCCTCGTGCCGGCGCAGCAGCAGGCTCAGCCCGAGGACATTGGCGCCACTGCCGTTCAGCACCAGGAAGGCATCGTCAGCACCGAAGATCTCGCGCAGCCCCGCGGTGGCCTCCTCCGTCCATGCGTCGGCGCCGTAGGCGACCGTGTCGCCAGGGTTCGCGTCCGCGATGGCACGCAGAACCGCCGGATGCATGCCCGCGTGGTTGTCGCTGCCGAAGCTCTTGGGATATGTCATGCCCACGAGCCTAGGACCCTGGCCAGGAGGGCCGGGACGGAACCCACGGGCTCAGGCGCGGCGGGCGGCTGCCTGCTCGAGCAGCCGGACGCCGCTCCGGCCGAACGGGTGGCCCGACGCCTCGAGCGCCAGCGGCAGCGTGCTGGTCTCGGTCATCCCAGGGGAGACGTTCACCTCCAGGAACCAGGCCGTGCCGTCGGCGTCCACGATGAGGTCGGTCCTGGACAAGTCGCGCAGGCCGAGCACGGTGTGCGCGGCGATCGCGATCCTCGCCACGTCGTCCGCGACCGCCGCGGACAGCCGGGCCGGGACGTAGAACTCGGTCTTGCCCGCGGTGTACCGGGCCGTGTAGTCGTATTCACCTTCGCCGGGGACGATCTCCACCGCGGGCAGCGCCTGCGGGCCCTCGCCGAAGTCGATCACGCCCACCGCCACCTCGGTGCCGGAGATGAACCGCTCGATCAGCGCGATGTCGCCATAGGCGAAGCAGCTCAGCACCGCGGCCGGCAGTTCGGCGGCGGTGCGGACCGCCCCGGCGCCCAGAGCCGAACCGCCGCGGGAAGGCTTGACGTATAGCGGCAGCCCGAGCTTGGCCACGATGAGGTCGATGACCGCGGCGGCGCCGAGGTCGTGGAAGGTTTCCCGCGGCAACGTCACAGACGGCGGCGTGACCAGTCCCGCGGCCGCGGTCAGGGCCTTGGCGGTCGGCTTGTCGAAGGCCATCTGGCAGGCGCTGGCCACCGAGCCGACGTACGGCACGCCGAGCAGCCCGAGCACCTCCCTGATCGCGCCGTCCTCCCCGCAGACACCGTGAATGGCGGGGAACACCGCGCTGGGCGGGTCGGCGTGCAGCAGCGACAGCAGCGCCGCGTCGGCGTCCGCGACGACCGCGTGGATTCCCGCCTCGTCCAGGGCGTCGCGGACCCGGTCTCCGGACCGGAGCGACACCTCCCGCTCGGGGGACAGGCCGCCGGCCAGGACGACGATACGCTCGAGATCGCTCATAGTTTTGAAATATCGCCTTAACTAGGATGGAGGCGGTCCGAAGTCATCTCGCAGCTGCATCTCGGTCTCGATCACCGCGGCGAGCCTGCGGACGCCCTCGTTGATACGACCAGGATCGGGGAGGGAGTAGCAGAGCCTGGCGTACTGACGGCCCGAGCCGTCGGCGTAGAAGCCTGTGCCTGGCACGTAGGCGACCCGGGACGAGATCGCCCGCGGCAGCATCGCCTTGGCGTTGATCCCGTCCGGCAGCCTGAGCCAGACGTAGAACCCGCCGGCCGGCCTGGTCCAACCGCACTCGGGCGGCAACATCCTGGACAGCGCGCTCAGCGTCGCGTCCCGGCGTTCCCGGTAGAGCTCGCGGAAGTCCTTGACCTGCTCATGCCAGGGCTGGGTGTTCAGGTATTCACGCACGGTCAGCTGCGAGAAGCTGGAGTGGCAGAGTACGGCCGACTCGGCGGCCAGGATCAGCTTCTCCCTGATGGCGGTCGGCGCGACCGCCCAGCCGACCCGCACGCCCGCGGCGAAGGTTTTGGAGAACGTGCCGAGGTACACGACGCCGTCGGTGTCATCGGCGCGCAGCGCCCGCATCGGATCGCCGTCGAAACCGAGCAGGCCGTACGGGTTGTCCTCGACGACCAGCAGGCCGGCCCGGTGACAGATGTCCAGGATGCGGTGCCGCCGCCCGGCGGCGAGGGTGACCCCGGCGGGGTTGTGGAAGTTCGGCACGGTGTAGAGAAACTTGGCCCGGCGTCCGGTCGTGGCGACCCGGCTGATGGCTTCCTCGAGGGCCTCGGGGATCAGCCCGTCATCGTCCATGGCCACGTGCACCACATCGGCCTGGTAGGACGCGAAGGCGCTCAGCGCGCCCACGTAGGAAGGGGCCTCGACGAGCACCACGTCGCCGGGGTCGATGAAGATCCTGGCCATCAGGTCCAGGGCCTGCTGCGAGCCGACGGTGACCACGACCTCGTCGGGGTGGGCGCGGATCTGCTCGAGCGCCATCACGTCGCAGATCCGCTCCCGCAGTCCCGCGTCGCCCTGAGCGGTGCAGTACTGCAGCGCGGTCGCGCCCTGGCTGGCGATCAGCTGGCCGATCATGCCGCCCACGACGTCGAGCGGGAGCGCGGCTACGTACGGCGAGCCGCCGGCCAGCGAGACGATCTCGGGCCTGGCGGCGACGGCGAACAGCGCCCTGATTTCGGAAGCCACCATGCCAACCGCCCGCTCGGCGTACTGGCCGACGTAACGGTCGATTCGCTGCGGCTGCGATACCGGCTGCTGTCCGGGTGTCACGGTGCTCCTCTGTGTAGTCCTGGGGGGACGTTCCCCCCAGGACCCCTTCTCTTGGGGGCTTGCCCAGCGCCCCAAACCCTTCGGGCCCCTACGGGGGCCTTTCCCCTGGGGCGCCCTATGGGGGCGTTCTGGGCGAGTATCATGCCAGGATACGGGGTATCACGAGTCAGCGCTTGTGGATTCTGCCGGGGAAGCCGGGGAACGCCGATGTCACGTCGTATCGTCAACATCACGCTGGATAATCTCGGCGACTTGCCGCCGAAGTGCCGTAAATGCGTTTTCTGGGAACTCGACCCGGTAAGCCGGGCGCGAGCCGAGGAAAGCGGCGATCTGGAACTCGAGAAGGAGTCCTGGGTTTCTTCCGTGCTGCTCGAGTGGGGCAGTTGCGGCAAGATCGCCTACGTCGATGGCGTTCCGGCCGGGTACATGCTATTCGCGCCGCCGCAGTACGTGCCGCGCTCGATCGCCTTTCCGACCAGTCCGGTGAGTGCCGACGCGGTGCTGTTCATGACCGCTCACCTGCTCAGCGAGTTTTCCGGCGGCGGCATCGGCCGGATGCTCGTCCAGGCCATGGCCAAGGACCTCACCCGGCGCGGCGTGCGCGCCATCGAAGCCTTCGGTGACCTCCGCTGGCAGTCCCCGGCCTGCGTGCTCCCGGTGGATTACCTGCTCGCGGTGGGGTTCAAGACGGTCCGTCCGCACCATCACTACCCGCGGCTCCGGATGGAGCTCAGGACCGTGCTCAGCTGGCGGGAGGATGTCGAGGTGGCGCTGGAGCGGCTGCTCGGGTCCATGACACCGTCGACCCCCCAGGGTGCGCTGCGTCCGGTATTACCGGTGCCCGCATGGCCCCTGAGGGGTCAATCCTTATCCGTTCAGGATCAGATATATTCGGCCAGCTCGCGAAGGAGCGCCGACTTCGGCTTCGCTCCGACGATCTGCTTGACGACCTGCCCGCCGGAGAACACGTTCATGGTCGGAATGGCCATGATGCCGTAACGCTGAGATACCGCGGGATTCTCGTCGATGTTGAGCTTGACGACGGCGATCTTGTCCGCGTATTCGGTGGCGATCTCCTCGAGCACCGGGGCGACCATGCGGCACGGGCCGCACCATTCGGCCCAGTAATCCACGATGACCGGCTTGTCGTTCTTCAGGACCTCCGTCTCGAAGGTCTCGTCCGTCACGACCTTGGTCGCGCCCACTGCGATCACACCCCTTTAACTTACGATGAATAGTTCCGGCACGTCTCGTGCTGTCACGTTTCCTTGCTGGCCAGCCAGCGTTCCGCGTCGAGTGCCGCCGCGCAGCCCGTGCCGGCCGCGGTCACCGCCTGCCGGTAGGTACGGTCGACGACATCGCCGGCCGCGAAGACGCCCTCGATGGCGGTGCGCGTCGACGGCTGGTCGACCAGGAGGTAGCCATCGGGATCGGTGGCGAGCTGCCCGGCGAACAGATCCGAGCGCGGGTCGTGACCGATGGCCACGAAGACGCCGGTCACCGGCAGCACCTGCTCGGTGCCGTCCTTGGTGCTCCTGATCCGCAGGCCGGTGACCTTGTCCGAGCCGAGGACCTCGGCCACCTCGCCGTCCCACAGGAACTTGATCTTGGGGTTGGCGAACGCCCGTTCCTGCATGATCTTCGAGGCGCGAAGCGTGTCGCGCCGGTGGACCACCGTCACCGACTTGCCGAACCTGGTCAGGAACATGGCCTCTTCCATGGCTGAGTCGCCGCCGCCGATGACCGCGATGTCGTGGCCGCGGAAGAAGAACCCGTCACAGGTCGCGCACCAGGAGACGCCGTGCCCGCCCAGCTCCTTCTCGCCCGGCACGCCGAGTTCCTTGTACCGGGAACCGGTAGCGATGATCACGGCCTGGGCGAGGTAGGTTTCGGTGTCGGTCTTGACCACCTTGGGATCCGCGGTCAGGTCGACCGCGATGACGTCGTCCGACATCAGCTCGGCGCCGAACCGCTCGGCCTGCTTGCGCATCGAGTCCATCAGCTCGGGACCCATGATGGCGTCCGGGAAGCCCGGGAAGTTCTCCACGTCGGTGGTCTGCATGAGCGCGCCGCCGGCCGTGACCGAGCCCTCGAAGACCAAGGGCTTCAGCTCGGCACGAGCCGCGTAAAGTGCCGCCGTATAACCGGACGGGCCGGACCCGATGACGATGACGTTCCGGACTTCGGTCACCTCTGCCAACCGTTATCAACCCCTCATCTGACTGGCATTCCAGTGAACCGATACTAGGGGCCGGAGATTCCCGGTAACAGGGTGGTCTTGGCGAGCACGTGGCAGCCCGGGCCTGCGATCCACGCCGTGTCGCCCTGACCGGTACGGGCGACGACGAGGGTCGCCGCCGCGCCCTGGTAGTGGATGCTCTCGACCCGCTGCAGCCGGTGGCCGTCGACCAGCTGAATCACGCAGGTGCTGACCTGCGCGGACGCGGTAGTGCTCACGGAGGACGGCACGAGCAGGGCGGCCTTAACCTGCTGCGCGAGGTGGGCGGGGGTGAAGTTCTGGTGGCTGATCGTGACCCTAATGCCGCCGGTGATCCCCTGCGACCGCGCCGCGGGGCCCTGGGCGGGCTCCGCCGCGGCATTCCGGCTGCCGGCCGGCGCCTCCGCGCTGCTCACCGACTTTGCGGCGCCGCCCGCTGTGGTAGCACTCGACGAGCTGCTCGAGCCGAGACCGGCGCGGCTCAGCCCGTAGCCACCCGCCGCCAGCAGAACGACAGCGGCCGCGGGCGCCAGCACGCGCAGGGCCAGCGGCCGGAAGCCGCGGTTTCCGCGTGGCCGCCGGGGCGCGGGGGATTCGCTCGCGCCGTCACCCCGGGCCCGTTCGGCATCGTCCCTTCTCGCCACCTCGGCGGCGAGCACGGTGTCCAGCCGCTGGGCCACGCGGTCCGGCAGGGCGGGTGCCGGGACCGAGGCGAGTAGCACGGAGACCCCGGCCAGCTGGTCGTCCAAGGCGGTGCAGCGGTCACAGCCGGCCAGGTGCGCGGTGATCCTGGCGCCGCGCCTGCCGGTGATGAGTCCGGCCCGGAACTCGGCCAGGACATCAGTGTCCGGGTGGGTCATCTGCCCCCTCACGTTTCGCCTCCTTGCCCAGGTGAGACGCTCTCGCTGTCTGATCGGTTCCCTTGCAGGTGCGCCAGATGCGGCAGCAGCCGGGCGCGGGCCCGGGCGCAGCGGCTTTTCACCGTGCCCGGCGAGGTGTCGAGGATGGCGGCGGCGTCCGCCACCGAGAAGCCGAGCATGTCCACCACGACGAGCGCGGCCCGCTGTTGCGGCGGCAGCAGCCGCAGCGCCGCGTTCACGTCCAGCCTGGTGTCCGAGGC
>Ga0210397_10002258_pt1 | contig 12199 bp, 11 predicted proteins | sample IncBWH2OmetaG_FD_160126 | JGI IMG/M metagenome (GOLD analysis project Ga0210397, IMG submission 160126) | Forest soil microbial communities from Barre Woods Harvard Forest LTER site, Petersham, Massachusetts, United States - Inc-BW-H-2-O ...
AATCGGGGGATCAAGTTCCGGCGCAATTGCAGCTTTCACCGTGGCCTGGGAGCGCCCGAACGATTTCCGAAAGGTCATGAGCAACGTAGGAAGTTTCGTCGACCTCCGCGGAGGGCATGTCTATCCGGAACGCGTCTTAGCGAGTGAACCAAAACCGATCCGGATATTCCTTTGCGATGGCCGCAACGATCATCGGGGCACGCTGCGTGGGCCATACGACGAAAAGATGGACTGGTTCCTTCAGAATGTGCGGTTGCTGAAAGCCCTTACGCAAAAAGGGTACGACGTGAATTATACCTGGGGCATGAATTTACACGGTCAAAAATTTGGCGGCGCCATTATGCCGGATATGATGCGGTGGCTTTGGCGCGACGGTCCCGTATCGACTGACCCGAACGACATGGTCGAACGCGCGTTCAGACAACCAGTGGGCAAAACGAATTAAACAGCCGGCTTAGCTCAATGAATCTCCCCCTCAGAATTTGTATTGGCTTAGTCACCATTGGGTTCGTTACCTCACCTAACGGGTTTGCCTGGGTACCAGTGACCGGCCATATGGTAACGAAGTACGCGGCCTCGGTGAACCCGAACTCGGTCTGGCCAGAATATCCACGGCCACAGCTAGCCCGGTCACAATGGACGAACCTCAATGGATTTTGGGACTATGCGGTCACACCCGACCAAACGAGCCCGCCGACTCATTGGGAGGGCCAAATACTAGTGCCTTTTCCTTTGGAATCCTCACTCAGCGGTATTTGCCGGCCACTTCGAGCGAACCAAACGCTGTGGTACAAACGACGGTTCGAGCTTTCCATGCCTACGAACGGGCAACGCGTGCTGTTACACTTTGAAGCAGTCAATTACGTCACCGAACTAATGGTGAACGGCAAAGCCGTTGGCCAGCATCAAGGAGGTTACGATCCGTTCAGCTTTGATATCACTGACGCTTTAGTTGAGTCGAAAACTCAGGATCTTGTCGTCAAAGTCATTAACCCAACCGGCGAGGGAAACTATCCTTACCAGCCACGCGGAAAATTGAGTCTAACTCCGGGCGAGATTTTTTACACTAATGCCAGCGGCATTTGGCAAACAGTTTGGCTTGAAACCGTTCCCGCGGCTTATGTCGCTGGTTTGCTGATTGTCACGGACATCGATCAGCAAAAGGCAGGCGTAACTGTGCAACCAGGCCGGGCTAAGCTGGCTAGTCCGCAAAGTGATCAAGTGACCATTGAGCTCTTAGATGATGCCGGAAAGAGCATTTCAACCACCAAAGGAACGGTCAATACACCAGTCACGCTATCGATAAACAACGCTCATCTCTGGTCTCCGTCCGATCCTTATCTGTATGGCCTAAAGATTACTTATGGTTTCGATACGGTGGCGAGCTATCTCGGGATGCGCAAAGTGGAGGTTAGAAAAGATCCCAACGGCAACCAGCGGATCTTTATTAACAATGAACCCCTGTTCCTGTTTGGCCCGCTGGATCAGGGCTTTTGGCCGGATGGCATCTATCTCGCTCCCACTGATGCAGCTCTTCGTTCCGATCTCGAGTACGAGAAAGCGATCGGCTGCAATATGGTTCGCAAACATGTGAAGGTAGAACCGCAACGTTGGTATTACTGGGCAGACAAGCTCGGCCTTCTAGTCTGGCAAGATTTCCCTTCGCCTCAGGATTTCAATCAAAAGCGAGGCGCTCCGGACCGCACTCGGCCGCAGGATCAAGCAGATCAAATTGAGAAAGAAATGAAGGCTATGATTGATACCCATCGGAATCATCCTTGCATCATGATGTGGGTCGCTTTCAACGAAGGCTGGGGACAATACGACACGGTCCGCATCGCTCATCTCTTCAAGTCTTGGGATCCAACGCGCCTGGTCGATGACGCCAGCGGCTGGAATGACTTCGGCGCCGGCGATGTGCTAGACGATCACACTTACCCTTGGCCGAGGCTGGTTCCTCTCCAACCGGATCGAGCGAGTGTGCTGGGAGAGTTCGGCGGCGCGGGCTTCCCGATACCCGGCCATCTCTGGAATCCTCAAGGTCAAGTTTCCGATGAGCACGACCTCCCGTATGCAGCCGCTCAAGAGCCGTGGATTCTCGGCCGTCTCGAAACCATCAGAGATTTGGCCGCAAAAGGTCTCTCGGCAGCCGTTTACACTCAGCTGAGCGACGTAGAAAACGAAGTGAACGGATTTTTGACCTATGACCGGACGACTGTGCAAAAAGCAGACCCGGATGCTGTTCAGCGTGCAGTCCGCAAGTTGTATGCGCCTTGAACGTTTTGGCGTTTTGGCGTTTGGCGTTTGGCGTTCGTGGAGCCCATCGTCCTCGTACTCGTCGTCGTCCTCGTTCTCGACAGTGGGAGCTGATGTGGAGTCGATTTTATGGACAGGTCTCGGGAAAGCGTTTTGTCCCGTAGGGACCAAGTGATCGTAGCCTGGCAGTTTACTGCCAGGGGATGCAAGAAACCGAACCCGTTCCGTAGGAACGGTATGATTGGGTCGGAACGACCGTTCCTCAACCTTGGATGGCGAACCTGTCTGTAGACCAACCCAGACCGTGCCCTACGGGACGGGCCTTTTTGTAAACGTATTCCAGGCAGTAAACTGCCAGGCTACCTACATCTAGTCACTCCGGAACGAAACCGCGAGCACCCGCCCACATTTTTGACTCCACATCACAGCTAGTGATTACGCGGGATGCGCTCGCTGTCTGGGGACGGTCGATACGAACATAGCGAACGTCGCGTCGATTCGAGGACGAGGACGATTGGGAAAATACGTTACGACGAACGCTCTCTTTATAAGAGCTGAGCACAGAGTATGCTTCACTAGCCTTTATGAATAAGAGCCTGGTGGGGCGCCTGCGCCGGCAGGGCTTATGGTTGGCAGCATGCTCAGCTTTAGTTGCAACGAATTGGGTGTCTGCCGGAACTACGGCAGACCGTCCTGAGTCTCAGATTTATCAACTCCCTGTACCGGAATACGGAGATAGCACTCCCTGGGGTGAATATTTCCGACAGTTGCAGGACACAATAGCGCTAAGGTGGTACGAAGAGATTACTTACTACGATCATCTATATGTGTATAGCCATGGCTCGGTGACTGCCCGGTTCACGGTTTCCCCGGGCGGGACTTTTCACGATCCATATATCCTCTCGAACACGTCGAACCCATTAATGGCAAATGCCGTCATCCGGGCGATTCGGAGAGCGTGGATAGGGCGGTTCCCAACTGCAGTGCTCGCTATGGCGCCCGATGGGTTGGTAATTGAACAGACCTTTCGATTCTGGGACAACGATCCAGCGGAATATGGATTAGCGAGCTCTTACCCCCAACTGCTAACCCGCCGGAGCCCGGAAATCGGCGGGGCGTACAACCTCAATCTCCGAAAATTTGTCGATCTTAGCAGGTTCCGTTTCCAGTCGAGAATCCTTGAAGCGACACCGATGAATAGCGGGTTAGCAGAGCGGTAGTGCCCATTCTGCCCGTAAGGGGCAACAGGACTCAGCCCTGGGTTTTAACCCTGGGTTAGTCGCGCGATAAATGCACCCTGAAAGTGGCGCTAGAAGGTTGTCGTCACGCGGCATTGGCTCACGAACTCGGCATCCCACCCCACTCTGGTGCCACTTTAAGGGCACATGGTTTGATAATACGTAACCCGCGAGTTAGAAACCCCTGGCTGAGTCCTGTTGGCCCTTCGGGGCAGAAGACGGCCTTACCCCACGGGCACCAGAAATTTCCAACCTAAGAGGGCATGGAATCGAGGAAGACGTAAAGAGCCGCAATCTTTTCATCGCGCACAATGATCACATCGATGCCGGTGTAGTCGGGCGGCTCGTCACGCGGACCAGAGCCCCAAGCCAGGCGACCGGCATTGTGGAGAGCCTGAGGTTCGCCGTGCGGAGTGTAAACGAAATGCGGGTGGGTGGCGCGAAGCTCTCCGGCGAATTTGTCCAGGGCGGCCCGCCCGACGAACATGCCGGGCGGCGCGTAGAGCACGCAGTCTTCCGTATAGAGTTCTGCGATGGCGACGCGACGCCGGGTCGCATCGCCTTCACCGAAAACCTCCTGCAGATTACGATGAAGCAGATCACGGATACGGTTGTCCACAACACTTCTCCTTAATCTCTCGAATCTGCGCTTCTGGTACCGCTCAAAACGACTTAGCCGTCGAGACTGCTAATTCCTCTGCCTTGGCGAATCCCGCCGCGGATACTTCCTGGGGACCCAGCGTTGGTTCGACAAAGATGTTCACGAAGTCAGTAAGGCCGATAAATCCAAGTATGCCGGCAAGCGTTTTGCTTTGCAGATCGTAATCTTCCATGCCCGTACCGGGACCGTAAGCGCCTCCGCGCGCATAGATGGCCACACCCTTCTTCCCGGTTACCAGCCCTTTGTAACCCGAGTTTGGATCAAATGAAAACGTTAGCCCCGGCTGAATCAGAACATCGATATAGTGTTTAACGACGTAGGGCACTCCAAAGTTCCACATTGGCAACGAGAAAAGGTATCTGTCAGCGGATTTGAATCGTTCAATTACGTCTACGACAGCCTTCCAAGCCTGGGCCTGTCCAGGCGTATGGGCTTGGCCTTGGAGGATCGCGTACTTGGCTTCCAGGGTGTCTCCATCGAAACGGGGAAGGCTGGTTGCCCAAAGATCTAATGTTTCAACGGAGTCGTTCGGGTGGCTTTTCTGATACGTGGCCAGGAATGTCCGGGCGACCTGCGTTGATTTCGACCGGTCTTTCCTGGGGGACGCTTCGATATAAAGAAGTTTAGCCATGATTAGAATTAGTGGTTTTAAGCGAAAGTTATCAAGGTACGCTTTCCACCGATTATCTTGACGTCAAGATATTTTTATTCCGCGCGGTGATGGATCGAATGATTCAGCATGTCTGCCAACTTTCTTGAGAAGTTCCTCCAACAATAGCCGTTCCTGGTCCGACAATGGATCGAACACCTCCTCCATCCGCTGTGCATGCCGCGAGAAGATTCGCTGGATCAACGCGTGCCCCGGGCCGGTAAGAGAAACGTAGATCACGCGGGCGTCATCGACTGATGGGTCCCGACGCACAAGTTTCCGCTTTTCAAGCCGATCCACCGCGGTAGAGATAGATCCACTGGTCAGCATGATCTTGCGGCCAATCGTGTTGACGGGCAGAGCGCCTTTGTGCAACAGGATCTCCAGTATCTGAAAGTCCGATGCGCCGAGATCGGAATCCGCGATGCTTTTGGCGGCCACTGATTCAATGGCTCCGAATGCCTTCATCAGAATCAGCCAGACATGAACGCCTGGGCGCGTGGAAACAGCGGGCTTCGCCATGCGCCATATCTTGACATCAAGGGATTTTCGATGCAAGCAATCCGCCAGAGTGCGGTAGGGATGAGCTCCCGCTCATCCATCTGCCCGTTCTATGCGACTGAACCCTCAAGAAGGCAGAACAAGAGGCGGATGAGCGGAAGCTCATCCCTACCGAGTGCATCCTCGCCAAATCAGTTTCGAACTAGACAGAATCAGCATCCCGTAACAGCCTAACTAGAAACGACCTATTATGCCCGAGCTGCCGTCCCCTCTGATTGACGTTCTTTCGGCGGAATCCTTCGCGGCCGAACATCTGCCGGGCAGCGTTAATATCTGTGTCTATGAGACGGCTTTCATCGATAAGATTCGCGCTGCATTCCCAGACCCGAACACTACGCTCACTGTGTACGGGCTAAGCGACTCGACGTTAGAAGCCCGCCTTGCTCTAACAAAATTGGGAGCCGCAGGATATGGGCGGGTTATCGCATTACCCGGTGGTTTAGAAGGCTGGAAGGCGAGCGGGGGCAGAATCGAGCAAAGCGCGGCGCCAGAATTGCCTTCCGGTCAGTTCGAGGTCGATCAAAGCGCAAGCCTGGTTGAGTGGACGGGCCGGAATCTCTTTAACCGTCACGCCGGGACGGTACAACTCGGACCAGGACAGATCCTGATAAAGGACGGCCGGCTGGTAGCCGGACATTTGACCGTGGATATGACCAGCCTCCGCTGCTCGGATATCCCGGACCCGGCAATGAACGCACATTTGATCGCCCATTTGGAAAGTGACGACTTCTTTTCCGTCGACAAATATCCGCGGGCGGAGCTCGAGATCAGAGATGTCGACTTTCGATCAGACGTCAGGCTGGATGAGGCGAACTACCAGATCAAAGGTGATTTTACGTTGCGCGGGGTTACAAATCCGATCGAGTTTGCCGCGGTAGTCGCAAGAAAAGGCGACGGCTCGTTCACCGCACAGGCGTTACTGGATTTGGATCGAACCGCCTGGGGCGCCACCTATGGTTCGGCAAAATATTTTGCGAGATTAGGCCAACACCTGGTTAACGATGAATTTCATCTTCAGTTAAAGGTGGTGACCAAGGATAAACCATCAGCGTAAGGCGCGCCCCCCTCACCCCAGCCCCTCCAAGAACTCGCTCACTTTCTGCTTGGCATCGCCCAAGACCGATTGTCCGTCACAGAGCAACAAGACATCGAAATCATATTTGAGTATCTTAGGAAGCGATCCTCTGAGCGTCTTTGGATCATCCAGCTTCTCTTCAGGGATCAGCCCCAAAGCTCCCGGTGGGTTCCCGATGATGGCGTCTCCTAAAACCAGAATCCCACTTTTGTCCCTCGATGCAGCGTGATAAGCGGGCTCGATATACAGCCCGATCTCGCCCGGTGATTTGCCGGGTAAGTGGATGACGCGCAGAGCGCTGCCAATCAGGTCTCCTTCTTGAACCGTCACATCGATCGGGAGCGATGTGAACTGAGATATCTCGTCCTTACTCGCCACGATGCGGGCTCCAAAACGTGCCCGGAACAATGGCGCGTCGCGGACATGATCGCGGTTGGTAAGAACTACTGTCGTGATTGGCGTCGGTAGCTTCTGCCAATCGGCTTCCTCCGGCGCAGGCGGATCAATAAGGACAGTACCTCCCGTAAGAGCGATTGCGTAACCATTTAAGTCCCATGGCCGATCGGCGTAGGTCGAGCCCCAGGTAAAAATTCCGGGAAAGATCTCGTGCATATTCAAAAATGCATAACGATGAGCGATGAAGCTAGCGGGAACGAGCGACGCCAGGAATGAACGCGCGTTTGACTGGAGGGGAGCCAGGCTGCGGCGTCGCTCGTTCACGGCGTTCTCACTCGTTCTTGTTCATTAACGGCGCTATTTTGGCGAATGGCCGAACCGCTTCGGCAGGAACGTGTTTCCGTTTTGATCTGGTTTCATGAGGGTCTTGACTATTTTCTGAAACCCGATCAACAAGGGCATCAACCGATTCGCCGTATAGTAGACTGCAGAACTTCTGTAAAAGACCTTATCGAATCGTGCGGTATCCCCCATCCCGAAGTGGATCTTATTCTGGTCGTTAAGCGCCGAGTTGATTTCACGTTTCGCATTGAGATCGACTGCATAACCGACGTTTACCCTTTCTCGGCACAACGTGCTTCTTCGGGTCTGCAAACTCGCGGCGTTCGCAGCTTCGTGGCCGATGGTCATCTGGGGAAATTAGTAAGAGACTTACGATTGCTCGGGATCGACGTCGAATATCGCAACGACGTGGATGACCGAGATTTGTTGACGATCATGCAACGGGAAAAACGGGCGTTGCTCACCCGCGATCGTCCCCTTCTGATGCATCGGGTTGTTGAGGACGGGTTTTTCCCGAGATCACAAAAGCCAATCGAGCAAACGGTCGAGACGATTCGACGATTCGCGTTGGCGGAAGCGCTCGGACCTTTCACCCGTTGTTTACGCTGCAACGGCGTCCTCAACCGCACTGAGAAAGAAGCCGTGATCAGTGAGTTAGAACCGTTGACCCGGCTGTACTACGACGATTTCACGAAATGTCCCAGTTGCGGGCAAACGTATTGGCGAGGATCTCACATCGAGAAGTTGGAGACACGCGTGGCAGATATCTTAGCGCGGGTAACGGGTCCAGAGGCTTGAGCTCCTTGGACCGTCTTTGTCCCGAGGGGGCTTGAGGACTCAGCCCGGGGTTTCAACCCGGGAAAACTTCCACACAACCAGCCGCCCTGCAGGGGGCGGAAGATGTTTGTGATCGACCGTTAGGTTGTTGGCCCCGATAACACGGGCGGCACCGGTTCTACCGCCCACTTCGGGGCGGTCTTTTGAAATCAAAACCTGGGGTTAAAACCCCAGGCTCAGTCCTTTAGTCCCTTCGAGACAACAAAGCATTCTAACAATCTTAACCCTTCGCTGCACCAATCTTGGTCGCTTCAGGGACCTCGATCAGTTTGCCTGTCCGCACGTCATAGACGAACCCGTAGATCGGGATTCGGCTTGGAACCAGAGGATGATTTCGGATACGGCGAACATCCGTTACTACCGCTGAGGCCGGATCCGCAAAGGTTAACCAATCGACGAATTCTCCCGCATCGGATCCAGGTCCGCCGCCGACATCGCGCCATCCGTTTTGGTCGACGACTGCGGTCTCCAGACTGTGCGACAGCAGGTCCCGAATTATCGCATCGGTGAACAGCGCCATTCCGCAGTCGGTGTGATGGATAACAAAGAACTCCTGAGTCCCCAAAAGCTTGTAAGAAATCACTAACGACCGAATCGCATCATCGCTAGCGCGGCCGCCTGCATTCCTGATCACGTGCGCATCGCCTTCTGACAATCCAGCAAATTTCGCCGGATCCAGGCGAGCATCCATACAAGTGAGAATCGCAAATTTTCTTACCGGGGGAATCGTCAGGGCGCCCTTATCGCCGAACCCTGCGGAGTAGCGTGCATCTGCTTCGAGTACTTCGCTGAGAATCTTTGACATAGGCGGAGTATAACTCTACTGAATTAGTAGTCAAAACCTCGTCACGCCATGACGGGTCGGACTATTTCAGGTTCGGTTCCCGGTATTGACAATTGTTCAGAGAGAAAACAATTTCCTCTTGTCTACTAAATAAGTCGGGTATAGCGTCCCCAACTTTTATGTCCTTGGCCACTGTTCACCCACCAGAACCGATCTCTGCTAGTTCCAGGTCTGTCCCTATCCTTCAATCCGAAGCAGAGGCGTTAACTGTAGCGCGACACCTCGCGACTGAGTTTGCCAGTGAAGCGGCCCAACGCGATCGCACCCGCCGGTTGCCCCATACCGAGTTGGACCGTTTTTCCGGGTCCGGCCTTTGGGCGGTTAGCGTGCCGAAACAGTATGGCGGTCTCGGGGCGTCGATGGTTACCATCACCCAGATTTTCAAAGTCATTTCGGCAGCGGATTCTTCGATCGGACAGATTCCACACAACCACTTCTGCGTTGTGGATGCCATTCGCCTCGATGGTACGGAGGATCAGAAGGAGTTCTATTTTAGTCAGGTGCTGGCCGGTCACCGTTTCGGCAACGCTTTTTCCGAAGCAGGAACAAAAAATGTCCAGGATTTCCAAACCCAGATCCGGCCGGATGGAAATCAGTTCGTCGTTAACGGACGGAAGTTTTATTCAACTGGCGCGCTGTTTGCGGACTCAATTCCGGTCGGCGCACTGGATGAGGAAAAGCATGGGCAGCTAGTGATCGTACCGAAAGGGACGCCGGGCCTCAGTGTGGTTGACGATTGGTCAGGGTTCGGTCAGCGCACGACCGCAAGCGGATCGGTCACTCTCGAGAACGTACGAGTACAACCGGAATGGATTATTCCTGCTTATCGCGGTTTTGATCGTCCAACTTTCACCGGACCACTTTCCCAGATTATCCACTCCGCTATCGACGCCGGGATCGCTCAGGCCGCAATTGAGGAAACCATCCGATTCGTTCGTGAACGATCGCGACCCTGGATCGATAGCAAGGTGGAACGCGCGGCGGATGATCCGCTGACCATCAGCCAGATCGGCGACCTCCAGTTACGTTTACACGCGGCAGAGGCTGTACTGGAACGAGCCGCTCGCATTTTGGACGTCGGCAGAGAAACGCCGGACGACAAAGAGGTCGCTTTCGCGGCTGTGGCTGTCGCCGAAGCAAAAATCCTGACGACCGAAATCGCGATATTGGCCGCTAACAAGCTCTTCGAGTTGGCCGGAACCCAATCGACGCTGGAAAAGCACGGACTTGACCGGCTTTGGCGAAACGCTCGAACGCATACGCTGCACGATCCGGTTCGATGGAAATACCACGCAATCGGGAACTTTTACCTAAACGATGTCCTTCCTCCTCGCCATCCTTGGAACTAACCATTGGCCAACGGTATGTCGTCACCAGCGATTTCCAGCCAGGTCGCATCAGACCAACAGGGAGCCAGCCGCGTATCATCGCATGCTCGCAGAGTCCAGGATGACCAGGAAGCGCTCGCGATTGCTCACGAACTCGCCGCTCATTTTCGCCCGGAGGCATCCTTACGTGACGCCCGCCGACAACTACCATTCGCAGAAATAGAGCAGTATTCGGCTTCCGGTTTATGGGCACTCACGGTTCCTAAAGAATACGGCGGACCGGCTGTCTCGATCGCCACGTTAGCTGAGGTCACCGCGATCATTTCCAAAGCCGACTCCTCGATTGGCCAGATCCCTCAGAACCACTACTACATGCTGGAAGTGGTTCGGGCGAACGGAACAGCGGAGCAGAAACAGCAAATCTACGAACTCGTTTTATCCGGTGCGCGTCTAGGGAACGCGCTCTCCGAGGTCGGCACAAAAACCGTTGGACACTATAACACTCGGATTTACCGGCAGGCTGATCACTTTATTGTCTCGGGGCGTAAGTACTACTCGACCGGTGCACTGTTTGCGCACTACATCCCGATAGTCGCTCGAGACGAAACTGACGACTTACTGTTAGCAATCGTCCGCCCGGACGACCCCGGGGTACAGGTGATCGACGATTGGGAGTCATTTGGTCAACGGACAACGGGCAGCGGAAGTACGGTCCTAGACAATGTTTCCGTTCAGCCGCAATGGGTCCTGCCTTATGAGCAGGCGTTCCGGGTGCCTACGGCAGTCGGTCCAATCGGCCAAATCGTTCACGCAGCGGTTGATCTCGGCATTGCTCGCGCTGCTAGCAATGAGTTGCGCAATTTCTTACGTTCAATCCGGCGCAGCCAGAGTGTGACCGCTGATCCCCTCGCCGTCTCAATCTATGGTGATCTGGTCGTTCAGTTACACGCGGCAGAAGCCCTCCTCGAAAGAGCCGGGCAGATCGTCGACTTTCTACTAGCCGATACCTGCGAATCCACGTTAGCTCTGGCCTCTGTCGCCGTTGCTGAAGCTAAGGCTGCGACCACCCAAATCGCGTTGTTTTCGACTAACCAACTCTTCGAGTTAGGTGGTCTCGATACCACGACTGAAGCGCTGAATTTAAATCGTCATTGGCGCAATGCTCGAGCGCATACCCTGCACGATCCGGTGCGGTGGAAATATATGGCGGTGGGCAACTACTACCTCAACGAAGTCTATCCACCGCGACATGGTGCGCTCTAAGGGAAGCGGAAAAACCTAGGAGGGATTAACCAATGTCTCGCAAGATTCATTTCAATGCATTCGATATGAATTGCGTCGGTCATCAGTCGCCCGGCCTCTGGACACATCCCCGAGATCGTTCTCGCGAATATAAAGACCTCGACTATTGGACTAGCTTAGCTCAACTCCTGGAGCGAGGTAAATTCGACGGCATTTTTCTAGCCGACGTCCTTGGAATTTATGACGTGTATCGGGGATCCGGCGAGCACGCTTTTCGTCAAGCGGCTCAAATTCCCGTCAACGACCCACTACCGCTGGTACCGGTGATGGCCCAGGTTACCCGGAACCTCGGCTTCGGAGTGACTTGTTCGCTAACCTATGAACATCCCTATCCGTTTGCCCGCCGCCTATCTACCCTCGATCACCTAACCAAAGGTCGGGTCGGTTGGAACATCGTTTCCTCTTATCTTGATAGCGCTGCTCGGAATTTCGGTCTCCCTCAACAGACGAAGCATGACGACCGCTATGAAGTCGCCGACGAGTACATGGAAGTCTGTTACAAGCTTTGGGAGGGAAGTTGGGAAGACGGCGCGGTTATCGTGGATAAAAACCGCAAACTGTTTACCGACCCGGAGAAAGTTCATGAGATTCAGCATTACGGTAAGCACTTCACTGTGCCCGGGTTTCACCTTTGTGAGCCGTCTCCGCAACGCACACCGGTCCTGTACCAGGCCGGCGCCTCTCGCCGCGGGAAGGATTTCGCCGCACGC
>Ga0210397_10002259_pt1 | contig 12195 bp, 8 predicted proteins | sample IncBWH2OmetaG_FD_160126 | JGI IMG/M metagenome (GOLD analysis project Ga0210397, IMG submission 160126) | Forest soil microbial communities from Barre Woods Harvard Forest LTER site, Petersham, Massachusetts, United States - Inc-BW-H-2-O ...
CCAGCTGACGATTGGGAGGCTGATGGACCGGTCCAGGCTCGAGGCGTTCAGTGACGGCGTCTTCGCCGTCGCGATCACGCTGCTCGCGCTCGACCTGACCGTGGAAGGGCCTGGACGCGGTCGCCTGCTCGATCAGCTCTACGACAAATGGCCGGCCTTCCTCGCCTACCTGATCAGCTTCTTCATGATCGGCATCGTGTGGGTCAACCACCACTCTCTGGTCAGGTCCATCATCAAGGTGGACCGGTTGCTGCTGTTCCTCAACCTGGTGCTGCTGCTGTTCGTGGTGCTGATCCCGTTCGCCACCGCGACCGAGGCGGACTATTTCCCGCACAACACCGGTGACGGGCAGCTCGCGATGGTGCTGTACGCCGGGGTGTTCTTCGGCATGTCCATCGGCTTCGGCGCGATCTTCGAGTGGACGCTCCATGGCGAGCGGGTCTACCAGCCGCTGCCGAGGGAGCGGCACTGGGCGGCGCGGGCCCGGTTCGTCGGCGGCGGGCTCGTCTACGTGATCGCCATCATCGTGGCCACGTTCAACGCCGTCGCGGCGTTCGTGCTGATCGCGCTCGTCGCCGTCTACTACATCGTGGAGAACACCCCGGCCTCCCCGGGCCCGGACGACTCGGCACGCGACCAGCCGGTGGCCTGACGAGCTTGACTAGCTACCGAGATCAATAGTTGCCATTAAGCAAGTGTCTGGGGCTAGACTGGGTTAACGTGCGGCAAAGCGTTGACTCGGGACACGTGAACGGTTCAGCCCCGGCTACCGGCGGGCGGCCGGACCGGTACAGGTGGATCGCCCTGTCCAACACCACGCTGAGCATGACGATGGCCACAATCGACGCCTCGATCGTGATCATCGCGATGCCGGCCATCTTCCGCGGCATCGGCCTGAACCCGCTCGCCCCCGGCAACATCACCTACCTGCTGTGGATGATCCTCGGGTACCTGCTCGTCCAGTCGGTGTGCGTGGTGACGCTGGGACGGATGGGCGACATGTTCGGCCGGGTGAAGATCTACAACCTGGGCTTCGTCGTGTTCACGCTGGCCTCGATCGCGCTCTCGCTCGACCCGCTGACCGGCTCGGCTGGGGCGATGTGGCTGATCGGCTGGCGGTTCGTGCAGGCCTTCGGCGGGGCGATGCTGATGGCGAACTCGGCCGCTATCCTGACGGACGCGTTCCCGGCCAACAAGCGCGGCATGGCCCTGGGCATCAACCAGATCGCCGGGATCTCCGGGCAGTTCGTCGGGCTGCTGCTGGGCGGCTTGCTGGCTGCGGTGAACTGGCGCCTGGTGTTCTGGGTGAACGTGCCGATCGGGCTGTTCGGCACGGTGTGGGCGTACAAGAGCCTGCGCGAGATCGCGACCACCAGGCGGGCGAAGATCGACTGGGTCGGGAACGTCATGTTCGTGCTGGGCCTGAGTGCGCTGCTGATCGCCATTACCCACGGGATCCAGCCCTATGGCGGACACCCGACCGGGTGGACCAACCCCTGGATCATCGGCGGGCTGATCGGCGGCGTTCTGATGCTCGTCGCGTTCTGCATCTTCGAGACGAAGATCGCCGAGCCGATGTTCCAGATGAGCCTGTTCAAGATCCGGGCCTTCGCGGCGGGCAACGCGGCTAGCCTGCTCGGCTCGATCGCCCGGGGCGGGCTGCAGTTCATGCTAGTCATCTGGCTGGCAGGCATCTGGCTTCCGCTGCACGGCTACGATTTCGCGGACACCCCGCTGTGGGCCGGGATCTACATGCTGCCGCTCACCGCGGGCTTCCTCATCGCCGGGCCGATCTCGGGCACCTTGTCCGACCGGTACGGACAGCGGCTGTTCGCCACCTCCGGCCTGCTGCTGGCCGCGCTCTGCTTCGTGGGGCTGATGCTGCTCCCGGTGAACTTCTCCTACTGGGTGTTCGCGTTGCTGATCTTCGGCAACGGGGTCGGCTCCGGGCTGTTCGCCTCGCCGAATACCTCCGCGATCATGAGCTCGGTGCCGGCCAGACACCGGGGTTCGGCCTCGGGCATGCGGTCCACCTTCCAGAACTCCGGCATGGCCCTGTCCATCGGCATCTTCTTCTCGCTGATGATCGCCGGGCTGGCCTCGACCCTGCCCCGCACGCTGACCAGCGGCCTGACCGCCCAGGGCGTGCCCGCCGCGGTGGCCACGCACGTCAGCCACCTGCCCCCGGTGAGCACGATGTTCGCCGCGCTGCTCGGCTACAACCCGATCCAGAACCTGCTGGCGCCGTCGCACGTGCTCGCGCACTTGCCGGCGCACAACGTCGCGGTGCTCACCGGCAGGCAGTTCTTCCCGCACCTGATCTCGGCGCCGTTCCACCACGGCCTGGTCATCGTGTTCACCGCGGCCGCGATCATGTCGGTGACCGGCGCACTGGTCTCGCTGCTGCGCGGCAAGCAGTTCTACTACGACGACAAGGTGCCGTCCGTAGACCGTTCGGCCGCCATGGTCCCGAACGGCCTTGGCCTTTCCTCCCCCGCGCCGGGAATGAGCGGCGCCACGCCAACCGCCCCGGCCAGGAGGGATAGCGAGAGCGCGCCCGGCGGGTAAAGTGGACGTGTGCCCCGCTATGAGTACCGCTGCCGCGCCTGCGGTGACACGTTCGAGCTGAGCCGGCCGATGGCCGAGTCCTCGGCCCCGTGCACCTGCCCGCAGGGCCACGACGATACGGTGAAGCTCCTGTCGACGGTCGCGGTGGGCGGCCGTGCCGCCGGTCGTTCTGGCGGTCCCTCCGGCGGCGGAGGCTGCTGCGGCGGGGCCTGCGGCTGCGGCTGATCCCCGGGTGCGTCAGATGAGACAGCCCGGCTGTCTCGCGTGGCGCAGCGCTCCTGCGGTCTCGCCTGATTCCCTTATCTCGAAGGTGAATCGCACGTACGGAGGCGAGGACGATGGCCGTGAGCGTGGCTGTACCGGCGGAAGCAATGAGAGGGCGATACAGCTTCGGTGACGATCATCTCGGTACCGACCGTGAGGCGCCAGAGCGGGGGCCCGCCCAGAACCAGATCGCCGAGATGGCCGTGCTACTCGGCAACACGCGCGGCAGCGTGATCCTGGGCGGAAGCGTTCTGAGCGCCCTCACCATCGGCATCGCCCTGGAGGCCGCGTTCTCGCCCTCCGTACTGCGCCCGGGGCTGGCGGGTGTGGTGGCCGCCAGCCTGCTCGGCTGCGTGATCGTGTGCTGGCTCCGGGCCACCGGGCTGCTGCTGCTGGCCAGCCGGCCGGTCCTCGACCAGCTCAACGACCATCGCTGGCGGACCGGCGCGCCGCTCGATCCCCGGGTGCGGTGGCTGAGCACGCCGTCCATCGGGGGCAGCGAGGCGACCTGGTCGTGGGCGCAGGTGAACATGATGCTCGGCGCGGCCCGGGTCCGGCGGGAGCGGATCCAGTCGGCCGAAACCTGGACCTTCATTACCGTCGCGTGCTTCCTGCTCTGGACAGCGGCGGTGCTTCTGGGGGTTTAGCCCCCGCCTCCCCCGGCTCTTCCCGGCCCGCCGAGCAGCGTTCCCCCAATGGCTCAGCGGGCCGGGAAGACGCGCGTGTTACCTCGGAGTTTGTCAACCGTCCCGGAATGGCTCATCGTAGTAGCAGGGGCCGGCTCCAACCCGCTGGCCGGTTGCTGAACTGCCACGGTGATATGAACCTGCACGGGACGGGACCTGCCCAGGGCTTCTGGCCTCTGCTCAGCGACGACGAGCGTACCGTCCTGGCCGGCCTCGGCCGGACCACCGTCTACCCGCCCGGCGCGGTCATGTGCGTCGAGGGCGATCCGAATACCCACGTGTTCGTGCTGGTGGACGGCTGGGTCAAGATCGTCGGGGTGACCAGCGACGGCCACGAGCTGACCCTGGCCCTGCGCGGTCGGGGGGACACCGTCGGGGAGGTGGCCGGCGAGACCACCGGCTACCGGAACGCCACCGTGCAGGCCGTCGGCACGGTGCGCGCGCTGGTGGTGCCGTACGAGAGGTTCAGCTCGTTCCTGGACGCGCATGACGGGGCAGATCGCGCCTACCGGCGGATGGTCACCCGGCGGTGGAATGACGCGGAGTCGATGCTGCGCGCCCGCTCGGTGACCAGCGGGGCGCAGCGGCTCGCCGGGCTCCTGCTCGAGCTGGCGGACAGCGAGCTCCAGACGGCGATGACGCTGACCCAGGAGGAACTGGCCAGCCTGACCGGCGCGTCGCGGGCGACCGTGACCCGCGCCCTGTCCAACTGGCGGCGGCGGGGCATCATCCGCACCGGCCAGCGGGACATCACCATCACCGACCCAGGGGCCCTGCGGAAGATCGCCGGGCAGCAGCCGTAGCGGCCCGGATGCTCGCGCCTCGGTCAAGTAGGCAGCTTGGCCGCGGTGGCCCTGGCCCACCGCGTGGTGCAGACCAGGCCGAGCAGGAGCACGATGTAGCCGCAGCCCGCGAGGATCCACCAGCCCGCGTGCGCGGCCCGGACGAAGCCAGCCTGCATCGACCCGCGCATGCTGGCCGCCAGCACCGAGCCGACGATGGCCACGCCCAGCGACTGGCCGAGCTGGCGGCTGGAGGAGTTCATGCCGGAGGCCATGCCCGCCTGGGTCTTCGGCACCCCGGACATGACCCCGTTGGTGATCGGCGAGCTCACCATGCCGGCCCCGATGCCGAACAGGGCGTAGGTAGCAATCAGGTAGGCGTGCTCGGTGGTGCCGGTGAGCCGGGACAGCGCGGCACTGCTGATGGTCAGCGCGGCGCCCGCGATGACCAGCGGAATCCGCGGGCCGCGTTTGGCCACCATCCGCCCGGCCAGCGGGGCGCACAGCGCCATGACCACGGGCATCGGCAGGATGGTCAGGCCGGCCTGCAACGCGGACAGGCCCCGCACGTCCTGCAGGTACAGGGTGGACAGGAACAGGAACCCGGCCATGGCGGCGATCGCGCAGACCGCGCTGAGGTTGGCCCCGGCGAACGGGACGCTGCGGAAGAACCTGAAGTCGACGATGGGCTCGGCCCGCCGGGGCTCATAGGCGAGGAGCACCGCGAGCGCGGCCACCGATAGCGCGAAGAAGCCGAAGATCTCCGGCGAGCGCCAGCCGAGCCCGGGACCCTCGATGATCGCGTAGGCGAGCGAGCCGAGCATGACGATGATGAGGAACTGGCCCACCGGGTCGGCGCGGCGCGACCAGGGCGCCCGGGAGTCCGGCACGAAAAGCGCGGTCAGCGAGACCGCGGCCAGCCCGACCGGGATGTTCGCCCAGAAGATGCCGCGCCACCCGACCGTCCCGACCAGGACGCCGCCCAGCACCGGGCCGAGCGCCATGGACAGGCCGAACACGCCATCCCACACGCCGATGGCCCGGGCGCGTTCGGCCGGGCGGGTGAAGGTGTTCGTGATGATGCCGAGCGCCGCGGGGTTGAGCATCGAGCCGCCGGCACCCTGCAGGATCCGGAAGCCGATCAGCCAGCCCAGGCTCGGCGCCAGGCTGCACAGCCAGGAGCCGAGGGTGAACAGCGAGAGGCCGACCTGGAAGATGGTCCTCCGCCCGATCCGGTCGGCGACCGCGCCGGAGAACATCAGCAGCGCGGCCAGCGCGATCGTGTAGGCGGCGACCGTCCACTGCAGGCCGGAAACGCCGGCGTGCAGGTCCCGGCCGATGTCCGGCAGGCCCACGTTCACGATCGTGTTGTCCAGCCCCACCATGAACAGGCTCAGGCAGCAGACAGCGAGCATCAGGCCGCGGCGACCGCGGCCCGCGGCGGGCTGGGGCAGCTGAGCAGCGGGCCGAGGCCCCGCGGCTACGGGCGGGCGCGGGCGTGCGCCCACGGCGAGGCCCGGGTAGGAATCCGGTCCTGGATGCGGTCCCCGGGCTGGACCCTGTTCCGCGGCAAGCTCGAGCCCCAGGACGGGCACAGGCGTCCGTTCTGGTAGTCGAGCAGGCACGTTACGTGACCTCCGGTGAGCGGACTTCGCTGCTGCCTGCATCGTGCGAACCCCTCAGGTCGTACTCGCCGCGGACGAGTACCGCCTACTTATGACACGTCCGGCGCGGGACCGTGGTTCGGGCTCATCGTGGATGAATCCGACCAGGTGATCGGGAGCTTGTCGACCCCGTAGACGCCCTCGACCCCGCCCAGCTGCGGCGGCCCGTCCAGGGCTAGTCCTGGCATGCGCGGCGCGAGGAACGCCAGCGCCTCCTCGAGCTCGGCCCGGGCCAGGTTCGCGCCCAGGCAGTAGTGGATGCCCGCGCCGAAGGTGAGCAGCCGGCTCTCGCGCGGCGCGGTGATGTCGAAGGTCTCGCCGTCCTCGCCCTGGCGGTTGGCCCGCTCCGCGCAGACCGCCACGATCGTGCCCGCCGGGAACACGACGTCGCGGTGCTCGACCTGCTCCAGGCAGATCCGTGCGGTAAACGGCGTGACCGGCTCGAACCGCAGCACCTCTTCGACCGCGCGCGGGACCAGCGACGGCTCGGCCGCCAGCAGGGCCCACTGCCCGGGGCGCGCGGCGAACAAGCGGATCGCGTGCGCGAGCTGGCCCGCGGTGGTGTCGATGCCGCCAGCCAGCAGGTTCGTCACCAGCTGGACGCACTCCTCGGCGGACAGCCGGTCCCCCTCATCGCGAGCCGCCAGCAGGTCGCTGATCAGGTCGTCGCCCGGCGTTGCGCGCTTGGCTTCGAGCAGGCCGGTGACGTAATCCCGGACTTCGGTGACCGCCCGCTCGATGTCGTCCCGGTTCATCTCGAGCGCCCGGATATCGAACTGCCGCTGCACCCAGCTGGACCAGGCGTGCAGCTGCCATGCGTCCTGGTAGGACGCGTCGAGTACGGCCGCGATCGTCAGGGAAGGGTACGGCTGAGCCACTGCGGCCGCGAAGTCGCACGTGCGGCGCGCGGCCACCTGCTCCCACAACTCCCGCAGGAAGCCGCGCATAACCGGTCGCCAGCGATCCGCCGCGCGGGGCGTGAGCGCCGGGCCGACCAGGGCCCGCAGCCGCCGGTGCTGCTCTCCGCCGAGGTTCAGGATGTTGGCGTCGATGTGCTCGGCCAGCGGGCCGCTGGTCACGCCGAAGAACTCGGCGAGCTGGCGGCCGGGGAACGCGGTCTTCCGCGACCGCAGGAAGAACTCCCCTGCGTCGTGGTCGAGGACGATATAGGCCAGTGGCGACTTGGCCAGCCAGCCGCGCTGACGGGTCTCGGCGAGCTGGTGGTGGTAGCGATCGGCCGAGAAGTCAGGTGCGGAGTAATCGAACACAGGCAGGTCAAGTTCGGACACAAGGTTCATAACAGATATGACGCTACTCCGTTGCAGCATGTAGTCAAGTGGCTACGATTAGCATTTCCGCGCCGTTTCGCCCTGCATGACCGGCGTCCGCAGTCTAGATTTGCTAGCTAGCGGGCTGTTGTACAAGGTAGCTACGTGCCAAGGGGGGAGGGGTAAGCCATGAGCCGCAGGCTTCTACAGCTGGTCATTCCGGTGACTCCGGAGCGCAGGATGTTCCGGGTTCATGACCCGTCTGTCGACCCGGACGCCCCGGGCGGTCCACTGCCCCCGGTGGGCGCGCTCATCAGCACCAACCGCGAGCAACTCTGGGTCGGCAGCTTGCAAGAGGACATCGACGTCCGGCTCGTGCTCGAAGAGTGGGACGAGGCACCGCCGCCGTGCGGCGACGCGTGGGACGAAGAGGCCAAGGGCAGCATCTATCTGCGCGGGCAGCTGAGCATCAGCATGGGCCTGGCCGGTACCGCGGTCCGCGGGCTGCGGCTCGCGGGCGGGGTCGGCGACTATTCGGTCCGTGTTTACGCCGGCAACCGCGATCAGGTGACGCGCCGCTACGCGCAGCTTTTTGACCGGCACCGCAATCCGCTCAGCGACGAATTCCAGCAGGAGAAGAAGACCCTCGAGGGTCTCGAACGCTACCTCGTCCAGCTGTGGCGGGAGTCCTTAGCGAGCCACGGCCCCCCGCCCGCGGCTCCGCGTGACACTGACGGGGGTTACGGGCCGGCGGCGGACGACACGGCCTGGCCCGCCGCCTGACTCCCAGTCGGCTCGGCCTGACCGGTGCTGGTGCTCGCCCCGGCCGAGGGCGGCGCGGACGAGGCGGCACCGGTTGCACTCCCACCCGTGCTCGCCGACGCGAGCGGGGAATTGTGCGGCTGGCCGCTGGTCCCGCTGGGCGAGGTCGCCACGTTGCCCGAGGTCGGTGGATTAGACAGACGATCGTGGTTCGCGCGGAACGGGATCATCGCGTAGACCATCAGCGAGACCATCGCGACGAGCAGGACCGTGAACAGTGAGCCGATGATGCGCGCCCGGGGGGAGCCCAGGATGCGCGACGGCCCGGGGCGCCGGAATGTCGTCATGCAGGTGGCCAGCCCAGGATCGTCAGTCGCAAGCCGCCGCTCGATCTCGGCGAGCTCACGCTGCTCGTCCGCCGACAACGCCATTCAGCAACCTCCACGTCGTGTACCGGGTGAATACCCTCTCACTATCTCTCAGGACCCGGTCTTTATCCAATTGTTCTGGCTTTGTACTTCGCCCGTTTTCATGCCGACCGCCCGGCCGTCCGGCGCCGGGCGAGGTTGAATACTTCCGGCGAGCCAGAGGGCTATACCCTTGCTATCATCGAACAACCATTCTATCGTGTTCGGTATGCGCTGGGACAATCTGCGGCTCGATGAGCCGCTGGAGGCCGCAGAGGGCGGGGACCTTTTCACCGCACCCCAGGACCGGGCGCTCCCGCTGATCGAGCGTGGCGCGGTCGCCCGCACCTTCGACACGCCGGGTTTCCGTGGCATGACCTTCTTCGAGGTGCAGGCCAGGTCCGTGGTGAACCGGGTGCCCGAGGCGTCCCGGATGCCGTTCAAGTGGACGATCAACCCCTACCGTGGCTGCCAGCACGCCTGCGTGTACTGCCTGGAAGGCGAGACGCCGATCCTGATGGCCGACGGCAGGACCAGGCCGCTGGCTCAGCTGCGGGCCGGGGACGGGATCTACGGAACGGTCCGGCGGGGAGGCGGCCGCGAGTACGTCCGCACCACCGTGCTGGCGCACTGGTCCACGGTCAAGCCCGCCTACCGGGTCCTGCTCGAGGACGGTACTCAGCTCGTCTGCAGCGGCGATCACCGCTTCCTGACCGAGCGCGGATGGAGGTACGTCACCGGGGGCGGGTTCGGCGGGCTGCGGCGGCGTCCGCACTTGTCGGCCGGCCAGGCCCTGATGGGTGCCGGCGGCTTCGCCGAGCCGCCCAAGCAGACCGCGGCCTACCGGCGCGGGTACCTGTGCGGCCTGATCCGCGGCGATGGCAGCGACGGCCACTACGCCTACCCCCAGCTCGACCGGCCCGCCGACCGCACCTTCCTGTTCCGGCTCCCGCTGGCGGGTCAGGAGAACCGGGAAGGGCTGGCCAGGACGGCCGGCTACCTGGCCAGGGCAGGCATCGGGTGCGTCGGCTTCAGCCTGACCGACGAGCCCGGCACGGGGGGCCATGCCGGACGCCGGGAGCTGACCGCGGTCCGCACCGGCAGCGCCGAACAGGTGCGGACGCTCAGCTGGCTGCTGGACTGGCCGGACCATCCGGCCCCGGACTGGCACAAGGGCTTCCTGGCGGGTGTCTTCGACGCGCACGGGAGCTACCGGGACGGGGTTCTGCGGCTGGCTCCGGCCGATCCGGCGATCAACGGCTGGCTGGTGTTCTCGCTGGAATCCCTCGGCTTCGGCTACGCGGTGGAACGGCCGGCCGGACGCGCGTGTGTCCGGGTGCGCGGCGGCCTCGGCGGGGCGCTGCGCTTCTTCCACACGACCGATCCCGCCGTCACCACGCGGCGGTCGATCGAGACCGCGGCGGTAGAGACCGGCGACGGCCTCCGGGTGACCGGCGTCGAGCGGCTCGGGCTGCAGGTGCCGATGTACGACATCACCACCAGGACCGGCGATTTCATCGCCAACGGCGTCGTGAGTCACAACTGCTTCGCCAGGAAGTCGCACACCTACCTGGACTTCGACGCGGGCGCGGACTTCAACACCCGGGTGGTGGTCAAGGTCAACGCGCCCGAGCTGGTCCGCAAGAAGATGACCTCGCCGAGCTGGCAGGGCGAGCACATTTCCGTGGGCATGAACGTGGACTGCTACCAGCGGGCGGAGGGGCGCTACCAGCTGATGCCCGGCATCATCCGGGCGCTCAGGGACGCGGCCAACCCGTTCTCCATCCTGACCAAGGGCACGCTGATCCTCAGGGACATCGACCTCCTCGCCGAGGCCGCCGAGGTCACCGAGGTAGGGCTCAATGTCTCCGCGGGTTTTGTCGACAAAGACCTATGGCGATCAATCGAGCCGGGCACGCCCGCGCCCGGGCGGCGGCTGGAGGCGTGCGCGGCGCTGAACGAGCGCGGGCTTCGCTGCGGCGTCCTCATGGGCCCGGTGGTGCCCTTCTTGTCTGACTCCCCTGCCCAGCTCGACGCGGCCGTCGGGCAGATCGCCGCGACGGGCGCCATCCACGTCACGCCCATCGTGCTGCACCTGCGCCCGGGCACGCGTGAGTGGTTCTTCGCCTGGCTGCGCGCCCAGCACCCGGAGCTGGTCGACCGGTACCTGGACCTGTACGGCCACGGCGCCTACGCTCCGAAGGCCTATCAGAACCGGATCGCGGGCCAGGTCCGCGAGCTCGCCGACAAGCATGGCATCGGCCGCCCGCGCCGCGCCGCCGCGCCCGGGCACCAGGTTCTCAGCGCTCCCAGGCCTCCGGATACGCACAGACCCCAGTGGGCCGCGCAACCCCTCACGGCGGCCGGGAAACCTGGGCTTCCCCAGCCGCGGTCAACCGCCGAGGTCTCCGCATCCCGCAAGGACACCAGGCCCCCCAGGCCCCCCGAGCAGCTCACCCTGCTCTAAGCCCTCCAAGCAGGCTCGGGCGCCCGCTGCGTGCTACTGGCGGGATAGCCGTAAGCCCTGGTGCATATCGCCGTAGATCCACATCACGATGATGGTAGACGCGGCTTTTAGGATCGGTTTTCGATGATCACGAAGGATCTGGTACCGCAGGGAGTACTAGATCCTTCACGATCATGGACAGGCGGGATGCTAGGGCGGCGACGTCGTGTCATGGGTGACTCGCGGGGCTGATGTGATCGACCGACAGCCTAGACGCTCGCCAGATGCGCCGAACGGGTTGGCCATCAGCCCTGGCCGCTCCGGGCGCATGGTTACTGTCAGTCCCCGGACTGCAGCCCGGCCGCGAAAGACTGGCACCTGATTGCCGGAATATCAAGGAGCGAGAAGATACCCGGAAACGGATCGAAAATCGAGATATAACTTGACACGCTCAAGCGATGAGATACATCGTATTCCTTGAGAATAATATCAGGATCTTTCCAGATGTGAGGAGGATGACGTGGCACGCGGGACCACGGGGGCGCCCCGTAATGCGCCGGGTCAGGACACGAGGTACTCACAGGCTCCGGGGTTCGGGGACCCCGGAGCCGACGGGGCCAAGGGGAAACGACCAGACCGGCCGCGATCAGGCGGAAGCCGCCTGATCGCGGCCGTATGCGGCCGCCGCTCGAAGTACGTGGTGGTCGCCTTCTGGATCCTCGTGGTCGCCGCCCTCGGGGGCCTGGCGGGCAAGCTGCAGGGAGCGGAGAAGAACGACGCGTCGGCGTACCTGCCGTCGTCGGCCGAGTCCACCCAGGAACTCAACGAGCAGAACCTGTTCCAGTCCAAGAACCTCAACCCCGCCCTGGTCGTGTACGTGCGCGACAGCGGGGTGACAGCGGCCGACCTGCAGAAGGCGAAGGCCGACGCGCGTTACTTCGCCTCGCTGGGCCCGGTGAACGGACGGGTCGCCCCGCCGGTGGTGTCCAAGGACCACAAGGCGATCCAGACCGTCGTCGGCGCGGACCTCGGCTTCAACAGCGACATCGGCGGCTTCGTCTCGAACGTGAAGAACACCGCCAGCAAGGACAGCGCCGGGCTGAAGGTGTACGTCGGCGGTCCGGCGGCCAATGCGGCCGATCAGATCAAGATCTTCAAGGGCATCGACTCCACCTTGCTGTACGCCACCTTGGCCGTGGTGATCGTGCTGCTGTTGCTTACGTACCGCAGTCCGGTGCTGTGGCTGCTGCCGATCTTGTCCGCGGGCGTGGCGCTGACCGTGGCCCAGGCCGTGATCTACCTGCTTACCCAGCACGCCAACCTGACCGTCAACGGGCAGAGCGAGGGC
>Ga0210397_10002265_pt1 | contig 12183 bp, 11 predicted proteins | sample IncBWH2OmetaG_FD_160126 | JGI IMG/M metagenome (GOLD analysis project Ga0210397, IMG submission 160126) | Forest soil microbial communities from Barre Woods Harvard Forest LTER site, Petersham, Massachusetts, United States - Inc-BW-H-2-O ...
GTCTTCGCTGCTCGATTACCTAAACGCGCAGTCGGATTATCGCAACGTGCAGCTCGGTTATTTGAATCTGGTCGGCTCTTATCTCACCGCGGCAGCCAATTTGAATATGTCCGTCGGACGCGAGGTTATTCCATGAATCGAAATGCTTTTGTTGCCGCGACTGCGGCGTTGTTCGTCGGATTTTTTGCGACGGGTTGTGGTGAAGACAAACTCGGCGCAAACGAAGGCGCTCCTCCACAGGTGAAGGTGGAGAGCGTCGAAGATCGAAACGTTTTCCCCGTGGACCATCCCGACCATTTCCCGCTGACGAAAGCCGTGGCGCACGATGCTGCGTCGGAGCTTCGAGCGACCGGGACGGTGACGCCGGACATCAGCCGAACGGTTCCGGTGATCTCGATCGCAACCGGCCGCGTGGTTGAGATCAAGGCGCGCTTGGGAGATGTGGTTAAGAAAGGACAAACGTTGTTGCTGGTGCAAAGCTCCGATATCGCGGGGGCATACTCCGACTATCAGAAAGCGGTGGCCGACGAGAAGCTTTCGCAGACACAACTGGAGCGGGCCAAGCTGCTCTATGACAAAGGCGTGATTTCGCAGAACGACTTCCAGGTTGCGGAAGACACCGATGTGAAGGCGAAAGTGGATGTGAAGACGAGCGCCGAAAAGCTGCGTGTGCTCGGCAGTGCGAACCTCGATCAGCCGTCGGGCACCGTTGAGGTGCGAGCGCCGATTTCGGGCGTGATCACGGATCAGCAGGTTACCAATGCGGCGGGAGTCGCGGGCCTGGGTTCGCCCAATCCGTTCACGATTTCGGATCTGACGTTCGTCTGGATCCTTTGCGACGTTTACGAGAACGACCTTTCTGCGGTGCATCCGGGCGAAAAGGCGGACATCCGATTGAACGCCTATCCCGATAAAACGTTCACCGGCACGATCAGCAACATCGGTCCGATTCTCGATCCGAACATTCGAACTTCGAAGGTGCGCATCGAGGTACACAATCCCGGGCTGATGCGGCCGGGGATGTTTGTGACGACGACGTTCCACGGGCGGAAAAAAGAGACGCATGCCGCGGTTCCAGCGACGGCGATCTTGCATTTGCAAGATCGGGATTGGGTGTACGTCCCCGCGGGCGACAAGAAGGTACGCCGGGTTGAGGTGAAGGGCGGCGATATGCTGCCGGGAAATATGCAGGAAATTCTGTCGGGAGTTTCGGTCGGGCAGGATGTGGTATCGAACGCGCTGGAATTCCAGAACACGGTGTCTCAGTAATGATTCGCAATCTCGTTGCATTCTCACTCAACAACCGATTCATTGTCTTGAGCCTTGCGCTGATGCTTTTTGTGTGGGGTGGTATCGCTTTTAAGGCGCTGCCGGTGGAAGCGTATCCGGACGTAGCGAACGTGTGGGTCCAGGTGATTACGCAATGGCCCGGGCGGGCGGCGGAAGAAGTCGAGCAGCAAGTGACGGTGCCAATCGAAATTCAGATGAACGGCATGCCGCACGTGCAGCACGTGAGGTCGGCGTCGCTGGCGGGACTTTCGGTGGTGAATCTGATTTTCGACGACGATTCGGACAACGACTGGGATCGCGAGAAAGTGAACGAGCGCGTCGGACAGGTCACGCTGCCGCCGGGCGTGACGGCAACGATCGGGCCGGATTTCAGTCCGATTGGATCGATTTATTGGTACACGCTCAAGAGCGACAACCCGAGCTATGGCGTGATGGAGCTGAAAACGCTACAGGACTGGGTGATTGCGAAATATCTGAAGTCGGTGCCGGATGTGGTGGACGATTCTTCGTTCGGCGGGATTACGCGCGAATATCAGATTCGACTCGATCCGGACAAGCTGGTCTCGTATGGGCTGACGCTCGCCCAGGTGGAACAACAACTGACGAACGGGAACGCAAACGCCGGCGGAAGTTTTATCGAACAGGGCGCGCAGCAGATCAATGTGAGGGCCGTCGGGTTGGTGCGCGATGTCCAGGACATCGACAAGACGGTGATCAAAACGCAGAACGGAACGCCGTTGCGAATTCGGGATATTGCGACGGTCGAGCAGGGACCCAAGATTCGATTAGGGCAAATTGGCAAGGCGATTCACCGGTCGGATGGCGTGGTGCTGGATGACAACGACGTCGTCGAAGGCATTTTGTTCATGCGCAAAGGCGCGGACACGGCGACGACGCTCGAAGGCATCCATGCGATGGTGCGGCGGCTGAACGAAGAGATTCTGCCGAAGGGGGTGAAGATCGTCCCGTATCTCGATCGCGACGATCTGGTGCATTACACGACGCACACGGTGATGCACAACCTGACCGAGGGGATGATTTTGGTCGTGATCATCCTTTTTATTTTTTTGGGGAACGCGCGGGCGGCGCTGATTGTCGCGCTGACGATTCCATTTTCGCTGTTGTTCGCGGCGATTTGTCTCGACCTGCGGCACATTTCGGCCAACCTCCTGTCGTTAGGCGCGCTGGATTTCGGAATGGTGGTGGATGGCGCCGTCGTGATGGTGGAAAACATCGTTCGGCATTTGAACCAGCCATCGCGGAATTACCAAGTCACGCCGATGGACAAGATCCGGCAAGCGGCGCACGAAGTGCAACGGCCGGTTTTCTATGCGATCGGAATCATCATCACAGCGTATCTGCCGATTTTTACGTTGCAGCGCGTGGAAGGGAAGTTGTTCAAGCCGATGGCGTGGACGGTTGCGTTTGCGCTGCTGGGAGCGCTGACGTTTTCAATGTTGATCGCGCCGGCGCTGGCGAGTTTCCTGTTCGCCTCTGGAATCAAAGAGTGGCGCAATCCGGTCATGGAGTGGATTACTGCGCGTTATCGGCATGCGGTGAACTGGGCAATTCAGAATCGGCGCATCACGATCGGGGCGGCGCTTGTGTCATTCGCGTTCACATTGTTTCTGGCGGTCGGAGGAGTCATCGGGTCGGAGTTCTTGCCGCATCTTGATGAAGGCGCAATCTGGGTTCGCGGAACGTTGGCGCCGAGCACGGGCCCAACGGAAGGAGCGCGAGTGGCGGAACGCGCGCGGCAGATTCTGGCTTCGTTTCCGGAGGTGCCGCAAGTTGTCGATCAAGTTGGAAGGCCGGACGACGGGACGGACACAACTGGGTTTTTTAACACGGAGTACTTCGTCGATCTATTGCCGAAGGAAGAGTGGCGGCCGGTGTTTCACCAGAATAAAGAGTTGGTGATCGAGGCGATGAATCGGGAACTGGAAAAAATCCCTGGCGTGATCTGGAATTTTTCGCAGCCGATATCGGACAACTTGGAAGAAGCCGTCAGCGGCGTGAAAGGTGCGCTGGCGGTGAAAATTTATGGCGATGATCTGAAGACGCTGGAAGAAAAGGGCGACGCTGTTGTTGCGGTGATGCGGAAGGTACGGGGTGTCGAGGACCTCGGGTTGTTTCGCTTGCTGGGGCAGCCGAATCTGAATTTCGAAGTCGATCGAGATGCGGCGGCGCGTTACGGCGTGAACGTTTCGGATGTGCAGGACGCGATTCAGACAGCGGTGGGAGGGAATGCGCTCAATCAAGTGCTGATCGGCGAGCAGCGATATGATCTCGTGCTTCGGTATCAGCCAGAGTTTCGGAATACGCGCGAGGCGATCGAGAAGATCCGGCTGGTGGCGCCGACGGGTGAGCGCGTATCGCTGGCGCAACTCACAAAGGTGAGTGTTGTCGATGGAGGCTCGGAAATTTATCGGGAAGCGAATTCGCGTTATGTGGCGATTAAATATAGCGTTCGCGGGCGGGACTTGGGCAGCACCGTGGAAGAAGCGATTCGGAAGGTCAAGGCTGCGGTGAAACTGCCGACGGGTTACACGTACGACTGGGCCGGGGAATATGAGAGCCAGAAGCGGTCGGAGCGGCGGCTGCTGGTGGTTTTGCCGGTGACAGTCCTGGTGATTTTTGTGATTTTGTACACGATGTTTCGGTCGATGAAGTGGGCATTGTTGATTTTGACGAACGTGGCTATGGCGCGGCTCGGCGGACTTGTGGCGCTGTTTATCACGCACACGAACTTCAGTGTGTCGTCGGGCGTCGGATTTCTGGCTCTGTTCGGCGTGTCGGTGCAGACGGGCGTGATCATGCTGGAGTACATCAACCAGCTTCGCGCGAAGGGATACACGATCGAAGAGTCCGCGGCGGAAGGTGCGGTGCTTCGTCTGCGGCCGATCATGATGACGATGTTGGTCGCCACATTGGGATTGCTTCCCGCGGCGTTATCCCATGGAATCGGTTCGGATTCGCAGCGGCCATTCGCGATTGTGATTGTCGGCGGTCTTATCTCCGACCTTGTGATGAGCATTTTCCTTTTGCCGGCACTTTATACGGTGTTTGCGCGTTCGGGTGACAAACTGCCGGAACCCGAGCCCGAGGAGGTGTAGTGTGATGGGTCCTATAAATTCCAGTCACGATGCACAATTCGCGGAAGCGACTCTGCGAGGTTCGCGCACATGAATAAGGCGGAAACGTGCAAACTCATCGAGCAGATCGGAATCGTTCCCGCCATCCGCGTGTCGTCGGCAGAGGAAGCTCACTTTGCAGCCGAAGCTGTCAACAGCGGCGGAATACCGATCGTGGAGATTACGCTTACCGTGCCGCGCGCGGTGGAGTTGATTGCACACCTCTCGCACTACCATCCAAAAATGCTCGTGGGAGCGGGCACAGTCTTAACGGTTGAGCTCGCTCAAAAAGCTTTGGACGCCGGCGCGGGCTTTTTGACCAGTCCCGGACTGAGCCTGAAGACAGTGGAGTTCGCTGCGCGAAATAAGATTGCAGCTATTCCTGGGGCCTTGACGCCGAGCGAGGTCATCGAGGCTTGGGAAGCCGGAGCGGATTTTGTGAAGGTGTTTCCCTGTGTTGATGTCGGTGGCGACCGGTACATCCGAGCGTTGAAATCGGCGTTGCCCCAGATCCCCCTGATCGCCGCCGGAGGTGTGAATCAACAAACGGCGGAGAAGTACATTCTGGCTGGAGCTACGGCGATCGGAATTGGCAGCGAGCTGATCCCGCCCGAAGCGATCGAACGGCGACAAGCGAAACGGATCAAGGAGCTGTCATTGCGCTTCGCTGGATTTGTAAGAGAGGCGCGAGAACGCGTCGAGCCGCCGAAAACGGTGGACCCAAGCAAATTCAAGAAGCTCGAGGATTGCGAGAAGGAGTAGCGCCGGAAACTTGAGGATCGTACCGTGGAGCACAGAGATAGCAGGCTGGAACAAAGATAACGCGGAGGCGCGGAGGAAGAGAGGCAGATTTCGTGAACGCCACGCGAGGGCGTCATTGGCCGAGATGCGCGAGGGCAGCGCGGAGCGGATCGCTGGAAACGAGAATTAGGCCCGCGTAAGGCGTATACATCTCCAGGATCAAGAAGATCGCACCCGAAACCGACAGGGCGCTGACGAACCAGGTAGCCACGACGGTAGTGTTGCGTGGAGCGAAGATCCCCCAACCCATGAAAATGATGGTCAGCCAAGAAACCAAAACGACCACCAATGGTTTCGGAACCTGTGTTGAGGATTGTTCGAACATCAACCAGCGGGTTTGAGAAAGAGAGATTTCGAGGCTCACCGCCTGAGACTGGATAAAGTGCTGCCTGTCGTCTTTGGGCAGCAGCGCCAGCGTCTTTTCCGACAGAGCTTCAGAGCTGACCGAGGCTGGGTCCAAATGGGATCCCGGTGGCCCGCCGGCCTGCCAGAGCCGATCGACCGAGCGTTCGACGACGCTCCGCAGAAAAGCGCGGCAATCGTTGGTCTCGGGTCCATAGTGAGCCAGCAGCCGGTCGAGTAAAACGATCTTGGCGGACATCTCGGTCAGCTCGGCGTTTTGTGTGTCGTAATACGTTTTTGCGGAGGCGATCAGCAAACCGAGAACGAGCGCGCACATTGTCGCGACCAAACCCATCCCCAGCTTCACGGAGTCTTTCGAATCGTCGCTCAGGTGACTCTCTGGCATGATTCCCCGGAGAAGCATGCCTAGCAACGCGCCTCCGAAAATGAAGACGAACGCGATTAGACCGACGGTGAGGGAACTCAAGGAGCACCTTCCTTGGGCGGGGCGGCACGACGTCTTGATAACGCGTCGTGATGCTGCCGCCCTTTTGTAGTGCGTCCATCTGATGCGGCGATTTAGACCTGTGTTCTCTTCAAAATGTAGTCGAGGCCGCCCACGCGGAACCAGCGGTAGCCGTAGGGTTCCAGGAGGAGACGGTGTTTGCCGGAAGCTTCGACGGTGCTGTTGTCCTGGGAGAGCAGATTGATGAGGCAGTCGGAGTTTTCGACGCCGACGGAGAAAGTGACTTCGCGCGGGATGGCGGTCAGGTTGTGGACTACCACGACGGAATTATTTCGCCAGTCGTAGCGCAGTGCCAAGACTTCCGGCGAGCGCGTCTGTAGGATGGTGAATTTGCCCCAGCCGACTTCGGGCGCTTCCTTGCGCATGCGGATCATGCGTTCCATCCAATTCATGAGCGAATTGGGGTCGCGGCGCTGCTGCGCGACGTTCACGTGCTCGAATCCATAGGCGCCGCCGCTGATCACAGGCAGGATGGGCTTGTCGCACTTGGTGAACCCTCCGTGAGGTTCGGCGGACCATTGCATCGGCGTGCGGGCGCAATTTCGCTCGGGGAGTTTGAGATTATCTCCCATGCCGATTTCGTCGCCGTAGCGGAGGACGGGAGTGCCGGGAAGGCTCATCATCAAGCTGTAGGCAAGTTCGAGCCTGCGACGATCTCCCTGCAGCATGGGCGCGAGTCGCCTTCTTATTCCGCGATCGTACAGCTGCATGTCCTTGTCCGGACCAAATGCCGCAAAGACTTTGTTTCGCTGGGCTTTGGTGAGGCGGCCAAGATCGAGTTCGTCGTGATTGCGGAGGAATTGCCCCCATTGCGCGGTCGCTTCGGTGACTCGCGTGTCATTTAGGGCTTTCGCGAGTGGGCGGCTGTCACCCGACGCGAGCGCGTAGAACATGTGCTGGTTGACGGCGAAGTTGAACATCATCTGAAGACGCTCGCCGGATTCACCGAAGTACTCCATGTCGGTTTTCGGGACGACGTTGGCTTCGGCGAGAACAATAGCGTCGCCCTGACGCCACGAAAGAAATTCGGTGAAAGTCCGCAACATATCGTATTGCTCGACCGGCTTTGTAACATCGGCGCCTTTCGTGGCGATCACGAAGGGAACTGCGTCCATGCGAAATCCCGAGACGCCGAGCTGAATCCAGAAACCCATGATCTTGAGGATTTCGGCCTGGACTTCGGGATTTGAAGTATTTAAGTCGGGCTGAAAATCGTAGAAACGGTGGAAATACCATTCGCCCGCGGTTTTGTCGTAATTCCACGTGGATTTCTGAACGCCAGGGAAGACGACGCCATCATCGGCGTGCTTTGGTTTTTTCTTCGACCAGACATACCAGTCGCGATATTTCGATTTAGGGTCGGAGCGCGCGTCGAGAAACCACGGGTGTTTGTCGGAGGTGTGATTGACGACGAGATCGATGATCAGGCGAATGCCACGTTGCTTGCAGCCGTGCGTAAACTCCACGAAGTCGCCGAGAGTGCCGTAGCGAGGATCGACGTTGTAATAGTCGGCGATATCGTATCCATCGTCGCGAAACGGAGAAGGTTGAAAGGGCATCAGCCAGATGGCGGTGACGCCGATGCCTTGCAGGTAATCCAGGCGATTCATCAGCCCGCGAAAGTCTCCGACGCCATCACCGTTCGCATCCATGAACGTGGAAATCGAGAGGCAATAGATGACCGCGTTTTTGTACCAGAGATCGTTAATCATAAGAGTTAGGACTTAGGCGTTAGATGCTCGGCGGGGCAGGTGGTACATGGTGCTGCTTGCCGGAGTGAGCACCCAGCCCTTGTCCACTGCGGCTGGTTCCCCCATAATGTTGGGCACCAACTCAGCCCTTCCTACCGAGAGAGACAAAATCCAGGCCAACACGGAGAGCTACCCAATGAACCTAGTTCGGAAGTCGTTGTCTATCCTGATTGTGATTCCTTTGGTTTCTGCGCCAGCCCTCGCAGACTTCAAATACACCGACACTTCGCAGATTACGGGCGGAGCGTTGATGGGCATGGCGAACTTTGCGGCGAAGTTCAGCAAGGATTCGCGCGCGGCGATGCAGCCGATCACGACGACGCACTACATCAAGGGAAACAAACTGCGCACGGATGGGTCGGATGGCTCGATTCAGATCATCGATCTTGATGGGCGCCGGGTGATTTCGATCGACAACGAGAAGAAGACTTATTCCGTTGCTACGTTCGATCAGATCAAGGCGGCGATGGACAAAGCACGCGCCGACGCAGAAGCGAAGGCGAAGGAAAATCCGGGCAAGTCTGGCCAAGCGCAGGACGCGCAGCTTCAGGTGACGCCGAAGATCACGGTGCTGCCGGGGAGCGGTACGCGCACGATTCTTGGCCAGCAGACGAACGAAACGAAAGTCAAAATGGATATGGAGATGCAGGCGCAGAACGCCAACGGGCAACCGGTGCAGGCCTCGCAGCCCGGTCAGCCGAACAGCATCACGTTCACGATGACGATGGACACGTTTGTTGCGCCCAGCGTCTCGGGGTATCAGGAGGTCGGGGAGTTTTATAAAAAAATGGCGAAGGAAATCAACTGGGTTCCGCCATCGAATATCCACGTCGATCCGCGCATGACGCAGGGGATGAGCGAGCTGCAGAAAAATTCGGATGCGCTGAGGGGCTTGCCGATGCTTTCGTACATCAGCATGGGCATTCCGCCGCAGCCGGGCGCGAATTCGAACACGTCGCAGACTGCTTCGAATGGTCCGTCGAGCGATAGTTCGAAATCGACGGATTCCGGAAGTTCCGTGCCGACGAGCGGGTCCGACGTGGTCGCGAAAGGGCTGAGCTCGCTCTTCAATAAGAGGAAGCAAAAGCAACAGGACGATAACGCGAAGGCCGGCACTCCAGCGCCGCCGCCGAATCCGAATCCTGATCCGAATGCGTTGATGGAGATGACGACGCAGGTGTCGTCGTTTTCGGATTCGCCGCTGGATGCGAGCCTGTTTGACGTTCCGGCGGGGTACACGCAGGTGCAGGCTGATCCGAACTCGATGCTGCTTGCGCCGGTGGCGACGCGGCGGCACTAAGCCCGACTCCGGCGTCCGTCGCGCTAGCGATCGAAAGTCTCGTAATGCGTTGACGCCGGTTCCATTTCCAGCAGGAAGTCTTTGTCGAAATCGTAGTATTTCGCAACGCTGATGTTGTCACCGGCGAACTCGCGAATCGCGTCTTCAGACTCCCAAAACGTGACCATGAGGAAGTGAGCGGTGGCGCCCTCGATGCGACGGAGCGCGTAGGCGCCTTTGTTGCCGGGTGTTGCGCGATAGTCGGGGATTGCGACCGTGCGCATCAGGTTGAGGTATTCGTCCGCTTTTGCTGTCGTCGTCCTGCCATGCCAGATTCGGGTAATCATATGTGTTGCTCCGCGTGTGAATTTTAGACGCGGAGCAATCCATCATAGCGTTGACGTGTGCGGTGATTCAGCCTGACTGTGAGCTGTCAGCTTGCCAGACGCCGCGACTGAAACAGCGCCGTCAGATGCAGCATCAGGAACGTCGGTACTAAAAACACCGGAATCAGCACCAGCGGCAACTGCGACATAGGAGCGGTCGTGACAGCGCCGTAGAGATTAGGAGCGAGAATCGGAACGAGCGCTCCGATACTCACGGCCACCGTAAGGTCCAAGATGCCCAGCAGGTTCCAAACCACAAAGCGCTTGCCACCTGCAAAGCCGGGCTTGCGGAGAAGAGAAGCCAACACCGGTATGGCGGTGATACCCACTGCCATATCGCCAAGTCCCGCGGGCCACGCGAAGATTCCAGGCAAGATCCGGTAGGTATACAAGGTCAGAAATCCCAAACCGGCCCATCTCCATGCCTGCATCCCTACGATGAGGCGTAGGTCGGCCGAAAGAATGAACTCTCGCACTGGCCGGATGGTGAAGTACGCGAGCAAAAAAAGAGTCAGAGGCCCGAGGAGTCCGAGAAGTAATGCGAGCGGCGGCGCGCCGCGCTGCGCGACGAAGGCTCCGCGCGCGCCGAGAAAGAAGACGAGTGCCAACCAAGCCGAAAAGAAGACGGCGATGAGAGTGCCCGTTCCGGAAGTCACTGGAAGGTTGGGGTGATCGACGTGGGAAACAGCGATATTGGCCATGATGAGTCGCTCCTTATCTGCAGTCACTGAAGCATTAGTGACTTGCATTTTGCAAGTCACTAGGAAACGTAGCATACTGACTTTCATTATGCAAGTCACTCGACGCGTTAAAGCAAAAACAAAAAAGGCGGAGCCGGAGACCGAAGCCCGCCGCTTCTTGCGGTCACCGTGCGCTGTGGCGTGTTCGCTCGATCTCGTTGGCGACAAGTGGACGTTGCTCGTCGTTCGAGATCTGTTGCGGGGCAACGTCACCTACAAAGAGCTACAGAACTCGCCCGAGCGAATTCCTACGAACATCCTTGCCGATCGGCTGAAGAAGCTGGAAGACGCGAGTCTTGTCGCCAAGTCGGCCTACCAGGAGCATCCAGTGCGTTACGCCTACCGGCTAACGGAAAAAGGAGAAGAACTGGGCGACGTCCTGATGGCATTTGTGCGCTGGGGCAAGAAACACATTCCGGGCACGCGGACAATGGGGGAAACGCGGAAAATAAGTTAGCTTGGTACTTCTGCGTGTCGGCGTCGTTGGAAGCGAGCATCCGTCGCATTCGCGGCGGTACAACTGTGAGAATCGCTTTTACATCGTAAGGACACTTTCGGTCGAACGGAATACGAGAGGCGAACATGCGAAACAGATTGGTCATGTTTTCCGGGATTTTGATTTTGTCGGCCCTTGCCACGCCACTAGGGATTCAGGCAGGCGGCGGGGACGATTCGGGCGTGCACACGGTGGAGATATCGGCCAAGAAGTATGAGTTCACCCCGAATGTGATTCGCGTGAAGGCCGGGGAGCGGGTGCGCTTGAAAGTGCACTCGGCGGACGAGCCGCATGGCGTGAAGCTGAGTTTGTATCCGGAAGAAGGCAAGGCTAAGGCCTCGGGATTAAAGTTTGACTCTCCGGACACGAACGGGAAAGTGGAGAAGAATGTCGATCAGGTGCTTGAATTTATTGCCTTGATGCCCGGGACGTACGAGTTCAAGTGCGCAAAACTGTGCGGGATGGGCCACGGGAAAATGAAAGGGAAGCTGATCGTGGAGTGAAGTCGGGCAGGTTCTGTCTCCAAACCATCTTCGCCGAGACGCTTTCCGTGGAATCGTCGGGATGATTCAGGGCCAAATCTGGACGTCCGGCGCCATATTTGGCCGGGAGGGCAACGCCCGTACCTTGATTTTGCCGTGTTCGGGGAATATACTCATTCTTCGCTCTGAAGCGGGTCGCACGATGGAGTGGGCGCAAGCCCACTTTTTTGTTGGGCCGGTTGCAGTGCTCTGGATACCGGCATGGGCCGGGGAGTCTCTAAGTGAATCTGGAGAAAATCCGCGCAGCGGCCGAGCGAGTGGCGCGTTCGGAGGGGCTGGAAGTATTCGACGTCGAGTGGAAGGTAGGGAAGCAAAGGTTCCTGCGGGTCTATATCGACCGCGTACCACCGGCGAAAGAAGCGGCAAGCGCAAACGGGGGCGTCGAGGCTACCGACCATGCGCCAGCCGGCAATGCTGAGGGTTCCTACGGAAATATCAGTCACGCAGACTGCGAGCGGGTGAGCCAGCAGTTGAGCGTGATTCTGGACGTGGAGAATCTCATCGAGGGCCCGGCTGGATACGTGCTTGAGGTGAGTTCACCCGGTCTGGACCGGCCTCTGCGGAAACCTGCCGATTTTGAGAGGTTCGCTGGGCGGCTGGCAAAGATCACGACGAGCGAACCGGTCGGCGAAGGCGAGCAGAAGTTCTTTGAAGGACGGCTCGCGGGAGTTGCAGACGGCCGGGTGAAGATGGAGCTGTCGGGGAAGAATCCGCGGCTGGTCGAAGTGCCGATGGAGATGATTCGCAAGGCGAATCTGATGGTTGAGTGGTAGGGAAGTGAGCAACTCAGAGGACTTTTAGGAACGAACGTAAATGGCGAACCTGCTCTATCAACAGATCGAGATGTTGAGCCGCGAGAAGCACATCGAGCCCGAAGTGGTGGTGTCGGCAATTGA
>Ga0210397_10002272_pt1 | contig 12171 bp, 11 predicted proteins | sample IncBWH2OmetaG_FD_160126 | JGI IMG/M metagenome (GOLD analysis project Ga0210397, IMG submission 160126) | Forest soil microbial communities from Barre Woods Harvard Forest LTER site, Petersham, Massachusetts, United States - Inc-BW-H-2-O ...
CGTGCCTGCGGATCGCGACGCTTTCAATTTCGGCCTGACCAACGGCGCCTCATGCGCGGGCGCGTGCTGGGCGCTGATGCTGCCGATGCTGCTCGCAGGGGAGGGACAGCTCCTCGCGATGATCGCCGTTACGCTCTTGGTATTCGCTGAGCGCCTTGAAGCGCCGGCTCCGCTGGCGTGGCGCTGGCGCGGTACGGGGAAGGCCTGGCGCATCGTCTTCGCACAGGCGCAGGCGATCGCGATGAGTTTTTCGCCTTCACGAAATCCAGGATTTCGCCGGTTAACCGATCATCCGCCGGGTTGATCGAATAGACCGCCGACATATCGGTGTGCGTGATGGACTACTTGGCACAGCAAGATGCCGCGGTACCTTGGCCCGAACGTTCCGCCTGGATTGGCGGGCACGGCACCGAGCCGTAGGAGCAGAACACGCAGCAATCTCCTTGCTTCGGCCGCAGCGTCGCACCACAGCCGGTGCAGACATAAAAGAACTGGCAGGCATCGGTCGGCATCTGCTCCGCCTGGGTCGCCGCACAGTGTGGACAGGTGATCACGGATTCAAGGATCATGGGATTCCTATAGCACATGCCCGATGTCCGGGGCTCCGGTCGGTCTTCGCAGATCGATGGTAACGGATCGCGATAGCGAACAAATCGATCACGTTGTCCGCGACTGAGCAGAGGTCTCGGCGAATCGCCACAGCACACCGGATGGATCGGTCACGCCAGCAACCACGGCCCAGCCTTCCGATTGCGGGGCTTCGGCCTTTACTCCATAGCGGGCGGGGAGATCGAGGCTTACGATGTGGTCCCACCACAGGCCGACGTCGGACACCGTCAGGTGAATCGCGAAATTATCGGCCCACTCGCGCACGTAGTACGCCTGCAGGATGAAGGAAAATACACCGAGTTGCATTTCCACCAGCCGGTCGGTCAACGGACGGGGTTGGAAACCCAGCTCGACGTAGAACCGCTTGCTGAGCTCAAAATCCCTGGCTGGCACCATCGGCCGCATGGCCGTGACGGTTTGCGCCAGGGTCGCCGCGTTAACCGACATGACGTTTAGCTCCTTCCGGCACCGCTCGACCCGATTCCCGCGACTGCCTTTATTTCCCGGGCGGTGGCTTAGGTCCCGAGGTCATCGCGCTCTAGACTCCCTCATTCTGCGAGCTCCCGCGGCCAAATTGTAGCGATTTCGCCGTGACGGCTTGCCGCTTTTGCGCTAGGCAGCGAGCCATGAGCCGTCGCGTCAAGAGACCATTGCCGAAATCGCGCCCCCCGGGTGAGCGCTCCCGCGCGCGTCCTGAACCCCAGCACAGCGAACGCGTGCTGGGCAATCGGCCGCCCAGCCATCGTCCGGGCGGGAAGACACCGCGCGCCAAGGGGCCGCGTCCGGAACAGCGCGCACCCTATGCGCCGCCGGCGGCGAAGCCGGAACCCGAACTGCCGCAGCTTCCGACCAAGGTACAGACCGTCGTCGTGACGGACGACGAGAACAACATGCGGGTCGATCGCTTCCTCGAGGCGCGATTTCCGGGCCTGTCGTTTTCCCACATCCAGCGCATCGTCCGCAAAGGCGAATTGCGCGTCAACGGCAAGCGCGCCGACAGCAAGGACCGGCTCGAGGCGGGCCAGAACGTGCGGATTCCGCCGCTGCGGCTCGACGCGCCGAAGGCCGCAGGCGATCTCTCCGAAGCAGCCACCAAGACGCTGCAGGCGCTCAAGGACATGATCCTCTATGAGGACGCCGATGTCCTGGTGCTGAACAAGCCTGCCGGGCTTGCGGTGCAGGGCGGTTCCGGCACCACGCGGCATATCGATCAGATGCTGGAAGTGATGCGCGACGCCAAGGGGCAGAAGCCGCGTCTGGTGCATCGGCTGGACAAGGAAACCGCGGGCTGTCTTCTGGTCGCCAAGACGCGTTTTGCGGCGACCGCGCTGACCGGCTCGTTCCGCCATCGCTCGGCGCGCAAGGTCTACTGGGCGCTGGTCGCCGGCGTGCCGAAGCCGAAGCAGGGCCGCATCTCGACCTTTCTCGCCAAGGAAGAGAGCGAGGACGACACCATCATGCGCATCGCCGCCCACGGCGACGAAGGCGCAAGCCACGCCGTGACCTACTACGCCGTGGTCGAGGCGTCGGCAAGCAAGCTCGCCTGGGTATCATTGAAGCCGGTCACCGGGCGCACCCATCAATTGCGCGCGCACATGGCGCATATCGACCACGCCATCGTCGGCGATCCCAAATATTTCAACAAGGAAAACTGGGAATTGCCGGGCGGCCTGCAGAACCGGCTGCATCTTCTGGCGCGGCGGATCATGATCCCGCATCCTCGCGGCGGCGTGATCGACGTCACCGCGCCGCTGCCGCCGCACATGCTGCAATCGTGGAACCTGCTCGGCCTGGAAGCCGACCGGTTCGATCCGATCGAGAACGCGCCTGAAGAGTGACAAGGCGCGGCAATCCAGGATCGCACAGGCTAAGCAAGAACTATCAAGGCGACGTCGTACTATTCGAGCACTGTCGCTCCGACTTTGTTCTTGGCATCGGAGCGCATCATGGAAAATCAGCAGGCTTCGCGTCGGATAGGGCGTTGGGTCCGCACGGCGCTTTTCCTTGGACTTTTCCTCGGCCTTCTCGGCTCGGCTGTTTGCTCAGGCTTCGCAGCAAATGCCCAGACACTGGTTCTGCTGGGAGGCAGCCTGTACGCCTCGCCTGATGCCGCCCCGTTGCCGGATGCTGTCGTCGTCATATCCGGTGGCGTCATCAGCGCAGTCGGCGGTCGCAACGAAGTCCAAATCCCGAACGACGCGCGCGTGATCGACTGCGCCGGAAAGACAATCGTCGCCGGCTTCTGGAATAGTCACGTCCACTTCACGCAACCGGTGTGGAAAAACGCGGCCAGCGCGCCGGCCGCGCCGCTGCAAGAACATATGCGGGAAATGTTGACGCGGTGGGGTTTCACCACGGTGTGGGATCTTGGTTCCGACCCGAGCGACTCGCTTCCGCTGCGCCGTCGCGTCAACTCGGGCGAAGTCCCCGGTCCCAGCATGCTGCTTGCCGGAGATATCTTCCCCAAGGGCGGTCATCCCGAATATCTGCCTGCCGAAATGCAGCTGCCCGAAGCCGCTACGCCTGAAGAAGCCGCGCAAATGGCGCGCAATGACCTGCAGATGGGCCTGGACGGTATGAAACTCTTTACCGGCGCCTATATGGGCAACAAGCCCGTCGTCAATATGGACCCAGCCATCGCCAAGGCCGCGGTTGACGTGGCGCATGCTCAGGGCAAGCCGGTATTTGCCCATCCGCAAAACAGAATCGGTGCGGACACGGCGATCGCGGCCGGGGTAGACGTGCTGGCACACATCGTTCCCGGAGAACCAGGTTATAGCGCCGAGCAACTCGCGCGCTTCAAATTGCAGGGGACCGCGTTGATTCCGACGCTAACCCTGTTTGCGAAAACGATCGCCGACCCCGCTTTGGCTGCCCGACTGGTTGACTCCGGGGTCAGCCAGCTCAAGGCATTTTCGGAGAATGGTGGGCCCGTTCTGTTTGGGACCGACGTCGGCTTCATCACCATCTATGACACCTCGCTCGAATACGAACTGATGCGCCGGGCGCTTTCGGAACGACAGGTGCTCGCTTCGCTGACGACCAACCCGGCCCACTATTTCAAAGCGGCGAAGAAGGGTAAGGTTGAAACCGGATTTGACGCCGATCTGGTCGTGCTTGACGGGGACCCCGTCGCCGACATTGGTAACCTCGCCAAGGTCGCCTACACCATCCGTTCGGGCCAGGTCATCTATCAAAAGCCGTGAGGCCGGTCCTGCACCGACCGATAGCGTTTTCGAGCGAAGGTCTGTCCCACACTTGGATTGCTGGGTGGGTATCGGTTGGCGTCAACAAAACGCGTCAAAAGATCATCATCAATTCTTGAATTGATCGATGAACATGCGCAAGGAATCGTGCGGGCTTTCAACGTCAGTGATCAGCCAGCCCTCGGGGCTGTTAACCAGAATGAAGTTCAGCGTCACGGTGCGGCCGTTGTTGTCGAACGCGACCGCGACGTAGGTCCGGTCGAATTGCCGGCGCAGGATCGAGATCGAGATCGCGCCGAGCTTCCAGGTCGGGCTCTGCACCAGGAAGTCATACGGCTCGGTCTTCAGCGATGCCCACGCCTTGCGCAAGCTCGGATCGAAGAATTGGCGCGCGGTCGCCTCATCCCGCGCCAGCCCGCCCGAGAGTTCCGGCGCGCCCTTGCCGTAATGGGCATAGACATTGCGGACCAGCGATTCCGGCGAATTGAACCCGGCCTCGACGCTGGAGACGCCGAGAACGGCGAAAAACAGCAGAACGGCCCTGAAAATCGTCGGCATTGCCGGCTCGCTTTATTTGCTTCCTTAGCTATCATATTTTATGGCTCGGAATTGATGCGACCAACGGAAGCAAGCCTGAATGCGTGAATTGTTCGACGACGTGGCGGGACAATCGCCGCTCGATCCGCAGGAGGCGGTGCGGCGCGCGACGCGCACGCCGCAGCGCAAGCGGTTCTATGCCAGCGCCGGCGTCGTCGAAGCCGACGGCGGCTTTGCAGTCACCCTCGACGGCAAGCCGATCCGCACCCCCTCGGGCCGCATCGTGACGGTGCCGGTTCGCGACATCGCGGATCGGATCGCGGCGGAGTGGGAGGCGCAACGGGAGATCATCGATCCCCTCAGCATGCCGCTGACGCGGTTCGCCAACAGCGTGGTCGAGGGCGTGGTCGACCGCGCCGAGTTGGTGCGCGACGACATCGCGAAATATCTGCGCTCCGATCTCTTGTTCTATCGCGCGGGCTACCCCGAAGCGCTGGTGGCGCGCGAGGCCGCGCATTGGGATGGCGTGCTGTTCTGGGCGGCGGAACAGCTCGGGGCCCATTTCATTCTCGCGGAAGGCATCGTGCATGTGCGCCAGCCCGAGCAGGCTGTAGAAGCCGCCCGCGCGGCGCTGCCGTCCGACCCCTGGTCGATCGCGGCGCTGCATGTGGTGACGACCCTGACGGGCTCGGCGCTGCTGGCGCTGGCGCTCGTGCACCGCGTGCGCGATCCCGATCAGGTTTGGGCCGCGGCCCACGTCGACGAGGACTGGAACACCGATCAATGGGGCGTGGATGAAGAAGTCGCCGCGCGCCGTGCGGCGCGGCTGGTCGATTTCAGCGCTGCGGTGGCCATTTTGCAGGCACTGAATGCCGCAGCCGGTTAATCGGTTCTCCAGAATACCTTTCGGAGGGCTGCGACTGCCGATGCACTTGTCGCGGGCATTCCAGCAATAACCTTAAGGATCGAGCGCGTATTTCTACGCTGGGGCTCGTCTGCTAGGTTGCTGCGATCCGAATGTATTGCGTGGGGTGGTCGTGTGATTGATCTGGCCAAGGCAGCGATATGGCCTGCCGTCGTGCTTTTGATGCTTTATCTGTTTTACAGTCCTATCCGCCGGACATTGGACGCGCTGGCGCAGCAACATCCAGACGACATGCAGACCGTCAAGCTTGGCGGACTCGAGATCAACGTTCGTGGGCGTGATCTTCCGGTGCCAAAGCCTGAGGTCGCCGATGTGCTGAAATTGACCGACGCCGCATTGGTCGCGGAGCTGTTCAGCAATCAGCACGGCGGAGGCAATTGCTACTATCCAGACGAGAACAGCGATCCGCGCTTCAAAACCGATTCAAGGCTTGCCGAGCTTGGCTTGGCAAAGATGGAAAAAACCAAGACCCCGCCGTCGTTCTGTCCCCACTCCTATGATTACACCGTAACGACGCTCGGGCACGACTCGCTGGATTTCTTGCTGAAGTTCGTCTCCGTGGAGATCGGCGGCAGCAAATAACGACCGCAAGGGCTCAATTGGGGCTGTTTTGAAGGCCCGGAAGACCTCGGATTGCCCCGGGGGTTAACGAGAGGTTTACGACAACTGGGTAGCTTTTACCGGCCATGACCCGGTGAAGCCATCCCGATGTCGATCGTCATCCATCCCAACCTTCCGCTGGTCGCCGCCCAGGGCGTGACGGCACCTGTGGTGCTGCAGCCGGGCAGCGTGATCAGCGCCAGGGTCCAGCAAGTACTCGGCAACAATACGGTGCGGATATCGATCAGCGGTCAGCCGCTCGATGTGCAATCGCAGATCCCGCTGCAGGCCGGCCAGACGCTGCAGCTTGCGGTTTCGCAAACCGCGGACGGCAGCATCGCCCTTGCGGTGGTCAGCCAGCAGGGTGGCGTCCCGACAAGTCAGGGCGCAAGTCAGAACACGGGTCTGAGCAACGCGACCACCATTCCCGACACGGTGACGCTCGCGCCCGCCGCGGTTGCGAGCATCGCGCCGCAGACGACGCCGGCCGTTGCCGCGCCGACGATTCAGCTGACGGCGCAGGAGGCGCTGGCGGTATCGGTCGCGGCGCAAAGTGCTGCCGCCCTGCAGACCAGTCTTGCGCCGCTATTCGCCAATCTCGACGTCGCCGCCGGGCTCAACAACCTGCCGCCGCAGCTCCAACAGGCGATCGCGCAGGTGCTGTCGCAGCAGTTGAACCTCGATCAGAACCTGACCGGTAGCGACATCCAGCAGGCGTTCCAGAGTTCCGGCCTGTTTCTGGAAGCCTCGCTGGCGTCCGGATCGCTTTCGCAATCCGGCGCGACGCCTGACCTCAAGGCGGCCCTGATTGTCCTGCGTCAGGTGCTTTCGACATCGCTCGATGCACTGCCGGCGGGCACGACGGCGATCGAGGGCGCGCTGGCGACGCAGAGCGTGCTGGCATCGGCGGGTGTATCGCTGGCGGGCGCGGCCGTCCAGCAAGGTGCGACACCGACGGCGGTTGTTGCAGGCGCAATCGCAGCGGATTTGGCCGCCCAGGAAATTGTGACGGCTGCAGGGGCACCCGCTGCGCCGGTGGCCGCGGGAGCGGCACCGCAAGCAGTGATATCGACAGCTGCGACGGCCGTGCTGGAAGCGGACGCCCAGTCGCTTCAACTATTGGCGCAGCCAGCCACGATTACGGCGGAAGCTGCAACGCTCACCGCGGCGTCACCGACGCCGGTGCCGCAACCTGCGTCCGAGACGGCTGCGGCCGCCGTCTTGACCCAGGGCGCCACGGCGCCGGACACGCCGAATGTTCTCACCCCGGGTCTTGTGAACCCGTTGAACCCGTCGGCATCGGCATTGACTGATGCGGCTCTACGCGTCGTCGCCAGCAGCGCCGCGCTGAACCTGCTGCAGGAAGCCGTGCAGGGCCTTCCGCTGACATTGGTAGGTGCGTCGGGCCTCATGCTCGAGAATGGCCAGATGCTTTCGCTGATCCCGGCGGTCGCCGGCGCCGGATCAGCCGAGGTCGATGACGCCGAAATGGCGCGCAGCCATCCGCCGCCACCCCCGCTCAGCGGCGCATTACCGACGGCACAGCCGGTCATGCCGGCGACGCTGGTGTCGAATTCGCCGGCTGAATCGGCCATGCACCGGTTGCTCGCCGAAACCGAAGCTGCGATCGCCCGCCAGACCTTGCTGCAGGTGGCCTCGTTGCCGGGCCAGACCGACACACCGGCCGCGCGGCTCGATCCGACCGCGGCGCGATGGAATTTCGAAATCCCGTTCGCAACCCCACAGGGGACGGCGATGGCGCAGTTCGAGATATCGCGCGACGGCGGCGGCAACGAGGTTGCGGGTGCAAAGCGGGTGTGGCGAGCTCGGTTCTCGCTCGATGTCGAGCCGGCCGGTCCGGTGCATGCGCTGGTTTCCTTCTCCGGCGCGCGCACCTCGGTGCGGATGTGGGCGGAGCGGCCGCAGACCGCGGCGCAACTGCGCGCCGGCGCCGGTCAATTGAGCCAGGCCCTGGCGTTGGCAGAACTTCAGCCCGGCGATATCTTGATCGCCGACGGCACGCCGCCGCAAGTCGCGGCCGCCAAAGCCGGGCATTTCCTGGATCGCGCGCTATGAGCCAGGACGTCAAGAACCAGATCAAGAACCAGCTTGCGATCGCGCTGCATTACGACCGCACCGGCGCGCCACGCGTCATCGCCAAGGGCAAGGGCCCGATCGGTGCCAAGATCGTCGAGGTTGCGAGGGCGCACGGCATCCCGATCGAGGAGAACGAGGTGCTGGCGGGCGCCTTGTCCAATGTCGAAATCGGTGACGAAATTCCGGCCGAGCTCTACAAGGCAGTCGCCGAGGTCCTGATCTTCGTGCTGCGGCTGTCGAAGCGCATTCGCTGATCGCCGCCGGGTTCGCGGCAATTGGTCCAATTGCCGATCCTGATTGGCCTTGTCATTTTTTCACCATGATGCGACAGCCATTTTGGCCGCCTTAAAACGCATTGGATGTGATGCCCGTGATTCACCGCCGCCACGCTCTCGGTCTTCTGACCGCCGCCAGCCTTTTGCCCTCCCGCAGCTTCGCCGACATCGCGCCACAGCGCAGTGAAATCCGCGAATCGCTTGCCAAGCGTTTCACCGACGACGGAACGGTCGGCACCTTCGTCGGCTACAAGGTCGACGACTACCTCATCATCGCCAGCGACAAGAACCGGTCGGGCGAGGGGAGGTTGCCGGCCTCGACCTTCAAGATTGCCAATTCGCTGATCGCGCTGGAAACCGGCGTGGTGCAGGACCCCGACAAGGACGTCTTCAAATGGGACGGGGTGAAGCGCCCGATCGAGGCCTGGAACAGGGATCACACGATGCGCACGGCGATCGCGGCCTCCGCGGTGCCGGTCTATCAGGAGATCGCGCGCCGGATCGGGCAAGAGCGGATGCAGAAATACGTCGACCTGTTCGACTACGGCAACCGCAACATCGGCGGCGGCATCGACCAGTTCTGGCTGACCGGCGACTTGCGCATCGATCCGCTGCAGCAGGTCGATTTCGTCGACCGCTTGCGGCGCGGCGTCTTGCCGGTCTCCAAGCGCAGCCAGGATTTTGTGCGCGATATCTTGCCGGTGACGAAAGTCGGCGATTCCATCATCCGCGCCAAGTCGGGGCTGCTCGGCGCCGAACGCGGCGAACCCTCGCTTGGCTGGATGGTAGGCTGGGCCGAGAAGGGGAGCGCCCAGACCGTGTTCGCGCTCAACATGGATTGCGTCGAACCGCGGCTGATCCCCGAGCGGATGGTGCTGACGCAGGCCTGCCTGAAAGATATCGAGGCGATCTAGAAGCTGCAGTTCTCTCACCCCAGCATGAACAGCTCGCGCAGAAAGTCGCGCACGGCCTGGCGCGCTTGCTCGGCCGTCCTCGGATTGCCGCCGACATGGGGATTGAGCTCGATGCAGGCATCCTTGTAGCTGAAGGGTAAGTTGGTATCGGCGTCCATCAGCACGCCGCCTTCGCTCTCGCGGATGTGGCAATGCCGCACCGTCTGTGCGTTGTCCGAGACCGTCACATTATCGATGCCGAGCAGGCCCGCGTCGAAGCCGTGCTGCGAATCCGGATATTCCGTCAGCGCCACGTCGCGCTTGGCCTCCTTCAGGCGCGCGACATAGGCCTTGCAGCTTGCGACCGGGTTATAGTCGTCGGGCGCGCCGTGGAAGATGCGGATCGGACGATCGGCGACCTCGGTATCGGTGAGGTACGTCGTCGAGCAATCCGGATAGAACGGGATGTAGCCGGCAAACTGGATGCCGGACTTGTTCCAGAGCTTGTTGAAGCGGTCGAGGCTCGCATAGAGCGCGGCCTGTCCGCCGCGCGAAAATCCCATCAGCACGATGCGGTCCGGATCGACGCGCGGGTGTTTGGCCAGGATATCGAGCGAGCGGTAGATATCGAGGATGAAGTTCAGCCGGCCGAGCAGCGCCTGGTTGGTGCTGACCGTCGTCAGCCCGCGGCCGGAAAATCCGTCGATCACAAAGGTCGAGATTCCCATCGCGTTGAACTGGTGCACCCAGGCTTCGTTGGCAGGCGAAACGCCGCTCGAGCCGTGCATCATCACCACGACGGGGAGGCGGCCGGACCCTTGCGCGATGCGGAATTCGCCGGCGACGGTGACCGGCTTGCCGGCGCCGGCGTCGCCGCTGAGGAACTGCTGGTCGGACAATGTCAGCGACGGGATCGCGTACATCTCGACCCGCGAGGCAATCTCCTTTGGCACCGATTGGGCGTTGGTTTCGATGCAGGTCATGAGAATGCCGGTGCAGAAGATCGCAGCGGCAACGGCGATGCGCCAGTCCGTCAGCATTGGTTTCCCCCGAGCGCGCTTGTTGCGATGAGATGCGGCTTTGCGGCGGAATAAAACAAGCGGGGGCAGGGCTGTCAAATCCAGGCCAACCGGCTCGAAAGTATCAAGCGAGCGCGCATCACGCCCGCCCGATTCGCCCGAGATGGGTGAAGCCAAAACCGGCCGCATATTTCAGGCCGTAGCCGAGTGCGCGGTCGATGCCGATATGGGCGAGCCAGATCATCGCGATCGACAAGATCAGCGGCTCGCCCAACGCGAAGCCGAGCGTCAACAGCGCCACCGGCGCCATATAGCTGTGCGCGGCGTTGTAGACCAAGGCGCCGGTCTTGGGGTCGATCAGATAGGCCGCAAAGCTCAGGTCCGGCGCGAGAAAGAGAATCGCAAAAATCCACCACGAGCCGCCCCAGGTCGCGTACAGCACCAGCATGGCCGCAAACAGCGTCAGCCCTTCGAGACGGAGCAGGATCTTGACGCCGCCGGTGACGGCACCGGTCGGCTCAGGGGCGGCGGTTTCGCTCATTCGTTAATTCCTCGATTATCGGCAATTTCATAACACCCCTTGTACCGGCAAAAAGGGTCAAGCCAACCGCCGAAGGCCGGTTTCCGCTTCGGAAATTGCCGTGTTAGAACCCCCAAAATGGTCTGATTTTAGCATCGGCGGGAGCACATGAAAGATATCCTGGATACCCTTGAGGAACGCCGTGCCGGCGCCAAGCTCGGCGGCGGCGAGAAGCGCATCGAGGCGCAGCATGCCCGCGGCAAACTGACCGCGCGCGAGCGCATCGAGCTTTTGCTCGACAAGGGCAGTTTTGAGGAAACTGACATGTTCGTCGAGCACCGCTCGACCGAGTTCGGCATGGAGAAGACCAAGGTGCCGGGAGATGGCGTCGTCACCGGCTGGGGCACCGTCAACGGCCGCAAGACCTTTGTCTTCGCCAAGGATTTTACCGTGTTCGGCGGTTCATTGTCCGAAACCCACGCCCAGAAAATCGTCAAAATCCAGGACATGGCGATGAAGGCGAGGGCGCCGATCATCGGGCTCTATGACGCCGGCGGCGCGCGCATCCAGGAGGGCGTCGCGGCGCTGGCGGGCTATTCCTATGTGTTCCGCCGCAACGTCATCGCGTCCGGCGTGATCCCGCAGATTTCCGTCATCATGGGCCCGTGCGCCGGCGGCGACGTCTATTCGCCGGCGATGACCGACTTCATCTTCATGGTGAAGAACACCAGCTACATGTTCGTCACCGGCCCCGACGTCGTGAAGACCGTCACCAACGAGGTGGTCACCGCCGAAGAGCTCGGCGGCGCCTCGGTGCATGCGACGCGCTCCTCGATCGCCGACGGTGCGTTCGAGAACGACGTCGAGACGCTGTTGCAGATGCGCCGGCTGATCGACTTCCTGCCAGCCAATAATTCCGACGGCGTGCCGGAATGGCCGAGTTTCGACTCGATCGAGCGCCTCGACATGTCCCTGGACACGCTGATCCCCGACAATCCGAACAAGCCCTACGACATGAAGGAATTGATCCTCAAGGTCGTGGACGAGGGCGACTTCTTCGAGATCTCCGAGGCGTTCGCGAAGAACATCGTCACCGGCTTCGGCCGCATCGCCGGCCGCACGGTTGGCTTCGTCGCCAACCAGCCGATGGTGCTGGCGGGCGTGCTCGACAGCGATGCGTCGCGCAAAGCCGCGCGCTTCGTCCGTTTCTGCGATGCCTTCAACATCCCGATCGTGACCTTCGTCGACGTCCCAGGCTTCCTGCCGGGCACCGCGCAGGAATATGGCGGGCTGATCAAGCACGGCGCCAAGCTGCTGTTCGCCTATTCGCAATGCACGGTGCCGCTGGTGACCGTGATCACGCGCAAGGCCTATGGCGGCGCCTTCGACGTCATGGCCTCGAAAGAGATCGGCGCCGACATGAACTACGCCTGGCCGACCGCGCAGATCGCGGTGATGGGCGCCAAGGGCGCGGTCGAGATCATCTTCCG
>Ga0210397_10002275_pt1 | contig 12159 bp, 12 predicted proteins | sample IncBWH2OmetaG_FD_160126 | JGI IMG/M metagenome (GOLD analysis project Ga0210397, IMG submission 160126) | Forest soil microbial communities from Barre Woods Harvard Forest LTER site, Petersham, Massachusetts, United States - Inc-BW-H-2-O ...
GACCGTGCACGACGTGGCCTTCACCGGCGGCGCCGGGCCCCGCCTGCACCACCTGGGCTTCTTCGCGCACGAGACGCACCAGGTGCTGCGCATCTGCGACATCCTCGGCTCGCTGCACTCTGAGGGGCACATCGAGCGCGGCCCCGGGCGGCACGGGGTGTCCAACGCCTTCTACGTCTACCTGCGCGATCCGGACGGCCACCGGGTGGAGATCTACACCAGCGACTACTACACCGGCGATCCCGGCCACCCCGTGCTGCGCTGGGACGTCTCCGATCCGCGCCGCCGCAGTCTCTACGGTCACCCGGTGGTCCCGTCCTGGTACGCCGAGGCGGCCACGGTGCTCGATCTGGACGGGCAGCCTCGCCCGGTGAGCGACGAGCACCAGATCCTGGAATATTCCGTCGGGGCGGACGGATTCCCGGTCCGTTAGGTACTCAGGCCGAGCAACTCGGCGAACCGGCCCACCATCATGTCCCGGCCCTTGAGCTCGGCCACCGTCTCGGCGGGTACCAGGTCCTCGCTGCCCGCCCGCTGCCCGGCGCCGCCGTCAGGCCCGATCGGCACGATAATGCTCGCCGCCGGCGGTTCGTAGCGCGCCAGCGCGCCCTCGCCGGTGATGAGCGCGCGGATGTTGCCGGCCACGACGGGCGCCTGGCGCCCGGCCGCGCCCGCCCCCTTGTTCGGGTCCGCGGCCGACACGTCGCCCAATGCGAAGACCCGGTCCTGCCCGGCCACGAGCAGCTCCGGCGTCACCTCGACGAAGCCGTCCGGGCGGCGCGCGGCGGCTAGGCCGCCGGCCAGGTAGTCGCTGGCCGGGGTGACGCCAAAGCAGCGGAACCAGATGTCGGCGGTCACCTCGGCGCCGGCCTGCGTGGTCACGGTGAACGTGCCGAGCTCGCCGGCCGCGGTCGGCGGCCCGGCTTCTAGCGGGCTGCCCAGCAGCAGTTCGGCGCCCAGGCCGGCGAGCTGGCGGCGCAGTTCCGCCTTCAGGTCGGGGCGGTACCGCTCGCCCAGCACGTCGCCGGCCACGTCGACCAGCGTCACCTGCTTTCCCGGCCAGACCGCCTTGATCTCCCCGGCGAGCTCGATGCCGACCGGGCCCGCGCCGAGCAGCAGCACCCGGTCCGCCCCCGCGAGGGCCGCGTGCGTGTTCCTGACCTTGGCGTGCGCGGCCTCGGTGCCGGGCAGGTCGGGTTTGGCCGGGAACGGGTAGCCGGACCCGGTGGCCAGGACGAGGTAGTCCGGGAAGAGTTCGGCGCCCGAGGCGAGCACCACCCGGTCGGTGTCGGCCTTGACCACCCGGTCCCGGATCACCCGGCCCGCGCCCAATAGCGCGGTGTACGGCAGGTAGATGCGCTCCAGCCAGGACGGGTCGACCAGGGCGCGCAACGCCGCGACGTTGTGCACGAAGTGGTCCTTCGGCTCCACCAGCACCACATCGGCCAGGTCGTCGAGCGGCCGGGCGACCTGGACACCCGCGTAGCCGCCGCCGAGCACCACCACGACCGGCCGGGCCGGGGGAGTGTGCGTCATCTGGGACTCCTATCGCTATCCGCGTCGCGTTGCGTCGCGCCGAAGATAGTCTGCACCACAGAACATCTGCTTCGCAACTCTTCGGTTAGGCAACTGATCTGGGGTACGCTGGACGGCATGACCGCCGTCGAGAGCTGCACCCTCAGCAGCGATCTCGGCTGGGCCCTCGGCGTCCTGTCGCGGTTCTACGTGAAGGCGGCCGCCGCCACCTTCGCGGAGGTGCCGGGCGGATCGCGCGGCTACCAGGTGCTCGCCGCGGCGGCGCGGGACGAGCACGGCAGCCAGCTCGCGCTGGCCCAGCACCTGGGCGTGGACCGCACCGTGATGACCTACCTACTGGACAGCCTGGCCGAGGCCGGCCTGGTCGAGCGCCGGCCCGACCCGGCCGACCGCCGGGCCCGGCGGATCGTCGCCACCACCCGCGGCCGGGACCTGCTGGACGGGCTCGGCAAGCGGCTGCGCGAGGCCGAGGACCAGGTGCTGGCCGGACTGGACGAGGCAGAGGACCGCCAGGCGTTCCGCACCCTGCTGCAGCGCCTATCCCTGCACGCCGCGACCGCCCTGGACTCCGCCTCCGCGGACCCCTGCACCACCCCGGCCCCCGGAGACTGCTAGCCCTCAGCCGTCCCGCTCAGCCCTCAGCCAATCTGAACCCCCGGGGGCGCTCCCGCTAGGCGAATTCATGATCATGGCCAGTTTCCGGTGCTATCTGCCCGAAACTGGCCACGATCATGAGACCCGGCCCCCTCAGGGGATGTAGTACATCGGGTTGGGGATCTTGACCTGGTGCCCGGCGTTACCGCCGAGCAGGTCGCTGTACTGGTCGCCGAAGTCCGCCATGATCGAGTAGCCCTCGCTGGCGATATGCGCGCGGGTGCCGGACTTGTACTCGATCGTCGTGCAGGTCGGCGCGTTGACGCAGTGCAGGTAGGACGGCGGCGTGGCCGGCTTGAGGAACAGGTGCCCGGCCTGGGGGGTCGGGTAGCCGGCGTTGGTCAGGTTCGTGACCGTGGGGTCGGTCTGGGTCTGCGGCCGGCCGGTGATGAAGAAGACCGCGTAGCCGTGGCTGGCCGCGAAGCTGACCAGGCCCGGCATGTAGAACACCGCCGGGAACGCCGCGGCGTTGACGAAGACCGCGTTGCTGGCCGGGGTGAAGCCGAACTGGTTCGCGATCTCGTAGTCGTAAGTGTTGAGCAGGGTGTCGTCGATGTCGAACACGACGGCGGGCTTGCCCTTGCCGTGCTGGTGGTGAATGGACCCGGCGAGATACGCCTCGGCGTTGGCCACGATCCGCTGCATCTGCTTCGCGTAGTTGCTGTCGGGCGACGGGACGGTGACCGTGCCTACGACCGGGAACGTGGCGCTGGCCGAGCCGTAGTAGTGCTTGATCTGGTCCTCGAGCACCGTGACGTTCATCTCGGCGTTGCCGTTTTTCGGCGTGAAGGCGTCCTCGGCCTTGACCTTGGCCGCCTGCTGCTCGATGGACGGCGGCCCGCCGTGACCGGCCGCCGCGCTGGCCGCCGTGAGCGACCCGACGGTCAGGCCGACGGCGGCTATAGCGGCGCCGGCCAGCACCGGCAGGGACCGGCCGAGCCGGCGGCGTTCGCGGGCCGGGGCCTCGCTCGTGTCGGTCGAGCGTCGTTTCATGGCATGTCCTCCTGGCAGGCCCTGGGGCATCTTGTTTGACGATGTCGGACTCTGCCATGAACGCCGCGTAACGGGCAAGCTGCGCGCCAGCAAATTGCCCGTGCGCTGACCGGCTCAACGCGGTGGTCGCGGCCGATGACAGGCCGCTGACGAACGGGCCGCGACCACCGCGGCGCCGGGGGTATCAGGCCTGGTCGGTACCCTGCATGCCGAGGGAGAAGTGGGCCTTGCCCTCGCTGTCGACCTCGGCGTCGAGCACCTTGTCCTCGAGGTAGACGGCGGCCTGCGGCTCGAGGTAGACGTGGGCGCCGGCGGCTTCGATGACCTGATCGTTCTCGCCAGGTCCTGGAGCGGCCGTGACCTGCAGCGTCCCCGGGTCGGCCGCTCCCGCGGGGGACGCGATCCGCAGGCCGGACCCTTCGGGTGCCTGCGGGGTAGATGAAATGGCCTTGACGACCTCGGCGGCTGCTTCGGTCAGTACCAGCATGAGTTACCTCTCGTTCTCGTCCGGAAACCGATCCCGGAGTTGGCTGAAACACTGCCTTTTACCTGTCAGGCCGGCGGCTAAACCTGCCGGCTACCCAGAAGCCAGCTGGAACCGGACCTGCGGACAGGCGTAACCACATCGGCGGTCGGCCTCGTTCAGGCCTCCGACAGGCCGGCGCCCCGCAGCGGGGGCAGCGCGCGGGCGCGCATCCGCCGCAGCAGCCGGGTGTCGGCGTTCCGGACCAGCGGGTGGGTACCGCCGTTGCGCTCGGCCTCGCCCTGCCACCGCGCCCGCCGGTCCGCGAGCGTCGCCGCGTCGTCCAGTTCGGCGCAGCCGAGCGTGTCGTCGTTGACGTCCACGACGATCGTGTCGCCGTCCTCGATCAGCGCGATCGGCCCGCCCAGCGCCGCCTCGGGCGAGACATGCCCGATGACCAGCCCCACCGACCCGCCGGAGAAGCGGGCGTCGGTCATCAGCGCGATGGTGATGCCGCGGCGGCGGCACAGCGCGGTGATCCGCGAGGTCGGGTCCAGCAGCTCCGGCATCCCCGGCGCGCCGCGCGGGCCCTCGTAGCGGATCACCACCATGTCGCGGTCCGCGAACCGGTCCGGGTCGGACGCCAGCGCCTGGATCAGCGCCGCCTCGCTGTCGAAGACGCGGGCCCGACCGGTGAACCGGCCGCCGGTCATGCCGCCCTCGACGCCGGCCAGCTTGATCACCGCGCCGCCGTCGGGGGCGAGGTTGCCGCGGAGCAGCCGCAGCCCGCCGGTCGGCTTGAACGGCGCGGTCAGCGGGTGGATCACGTCGCCGTCCGGCGCGGGCGGGGCCAGCCGGGCGACCTGCCCGGCCAGCGTCTCCCCGGTGCAGGTGAGGCAGTCGCCGTCGAGCAGGCCGGCGTCGAGCAGCTCGCGTACGATCACCGGCAGGCCGCCGTGGGCGTCGATGTCAACCATCGAATAACGGCCGAACGGGCGGGCATTGACCAGCACCGGAAGCGAGCGCGAGACCCGGTTGAATTCCTCCTGGGTGATAACGTCGCGCCAGAAGTCGAGACCGGCGGCGCGGGCCAGTTCGGGCCCGTGCAGTACGACGTTGGTCGAGCCGCCCATGGCGATCGTCACCAGCGTCGCGTTGCGCAGCGACGCCGGCGTCACGATGTCCCGGGGCCGGATGCCGCGCTCGGCCAGCACCTGCAGTGTGTCGAGCAGCTGGGCGGGGAATTCCGTGAGGCGGCGGTCGTCCTCCGACGCCGGGCTCACCATGTGCAGCGGCTCCATGCCGCAGGTCGCGATGAACGACTGCATCGTGTTGTAGGTGAACATGCCGCCGCAGCTGCCGTGACCGGGCGAGCCCTCCAGCGCCAGGCGGCGCCGCTCGGCCGGCGACTCCGCGGCCGCCTGGAAGCACGAGATGATGTCGATCGGCTCGCCGGTCAGGGAGTCGATGCCGGGGCGGATCGACCCGTCGGACATGACCACCGCGGGGACGTTGTGCTCCAGGATCGCGGCGAGCGTCCCGACTGGCGGCTTGTCGCAGGCGACCACGGCGATCACCCCGCGCACGTCGCTGCCCTCCAGGTGCAGGCAGACGCCGTCGTTGGTGGTCTCCCGGCCGATCAGCGAGTACCGCATCTCGGGGGTGCCGTTGCGCTGCCCGTCGGAGATCCCGCTCGCGTAGTTCGGCGCGATGACCCGCACCGGCAGGTCCTTGTCGGTGACCCGGCGGCTCAGTTCGGCCTGGATCGCCTCGACCTTCGCCGGAACCCCGGCGTAGCAGATGCTGTCGCCGAGGTTGCCGATGACGCCCCAGACCGGGCAGTGGATCTTGTCCGGGTCCTGCCCCTGCAGCCGCGCCGTCGCCACCGCCTGGGTGTCCTGCCCCGGCTTCCACGCTTCTGTGTCGCTCACGGATCGATGCTACCGAGCCCGACGTCTTGCCTGCGGACCAGTCCGACGAGCCTGCCGTCCGAGGTGGTGACCGGCGAGCTCTCCAGGTTGCGGTCGCTCATGATGCCGCGCAGCTCGGCCACGGGGACGAACGGCCGGTACGTGCTGGGTCCTGGCCGCATGGCCTGGTCGACGAGCTGATCCGGATCACCCCGGAGTTCGGCGGCCCGGAGCAGCCCGAGCACGACGTGCCCGTCGCTGACGACCACGCAGGCGTCCCATCCGGCGGCCCTGGCCCGGTCCCTGACGTCACCGAGCCGCTCGCCCAGCGAGCACGTCGGCACGTCCCGCCGCACCACGTCGACCAGCCGCGGCTGCTGCGCGCTCGTGCCCTCGACCGGGAGGCCCGCTGTCTTCCAGTCCAGGATCCCGGTCCAGTAGTCGTACACCTCGGTGAACCCGAGAGTCTCGAGCCGGCACGCGGCTCGCGGGCTGAGGTCTCAACCAGGGTCGGCGCAGTACACCACGACCGGGCGGCTGGGGTCGAGCACGCGCAGCGCCTCGGCCTCGATCTTGCGCAGCGGAAGGTTGACCGCGCCGGGCAGGTGATCCTCGGCGTACTCCCGGGCCGGCAGCACGTCGACGATCTGGGCGCCCTGCCCCATGAGCCGCTGGACCTCGTCCCGGTCGATGCTGCGCGCCATCGCTGCCTCCCGTTCGCCGGGTCCACCCTAGCGGCCCGCCGCAAGCCAGCCGCGGGAAAGGTGGCGGTCACCGGGCCGATCGGGTCGCAGCGACCTTCTCCTTGAGCGCGTCGAGCTCGACCGAACCGATATAGCGCCCTCCTCGGACCACACCGCAGATCCGGTGCAGGTGATCGACGGACTCGACCGGATTGGCGTCGAGCAGCACCAGGTCGGCATGCTTGCCCGCGGCCACGCTGCCCATCACGTCGGTGGCGTTCATGAACTCGGCGGCATTCCACGTGGTCATCTGCAGGACCCGCAGCGGCGACAGGCCCGCCCGGGCGAGTTCGTCGAACTCCTGGTGCAGGGCGAGGCCCGGTACTTCCCACGCGGCTCCGCCCGAATCGCTGCCGGCCAGCATCGGCACGCCGGCCTCGTCGAGCACCTTGGTCAGGTTCAGCATGACGTCATAGGCGGCCCGGAACGTCTGCCGGGCGCCGGCCGGGAAATCGGAGAACTTCTTCGCCGCCTTCGACCAGCCCCGCCGCACCGACGGTGCGACGTAACGCAGGCCGGGCTCGCGGCGGAACGCGGGGTCGTCGCACAGGTGCATGGTCCGGGACCGGATCAGGGTAGGCACCTGCCAGGTCCCGTCGCGGACGAATCGCGCGGCCATCGCGGCGGCCGCGCCCTGGTCGAACGTTGACGCCGCGTGCTCGAGGATGGCGATGTCCGCCGGCCGTGACCGGTTGACCGGGTTGATGACGAGCTTGCCGATCATCCGCTCGAACACGGGCTCGAGGAACGGCATGAGGACCGGGGGCACCGCAGGCATCCGCGGCGCCGGCCGCGCCGTCACCTCATCCTGCACCGCCTGCTGTTCGGCCGAACAGCAGGCCAGCATGCTGACTCCCGGCCCTAGGTGCTCGACCGACCGCACGCCCTCGCCGGACGCCCGGGCCAGGTCGATCCCGTTCGGCAGGTGGCCGAGGATCGGGATGCCGAGGCGGCGGCACTCCTGCTGGGCCTGGTAGAAGACCTCGCTCGTCACCAGGGCTGCCTTGATGAAGTCGGCGCCGAGATCGTGCTGCTCGCGCACCGTGGCCGCAGCCGCGGCTGCGGAACCGGCGTTGAACGGGGTCAGCACGGTGCCGGGCATGGCCAGCAGCCGGGGCGCGCCCGCGGGCATCAGCGTTCCCGCCGCGCGGTCCTTCAGCATCCGCGCCGACCCGGACATCTGGCGGAAACCCGTGATGCCGTGAGCGAGCATGAGATCGAAGCTGCCGGACGGATCCCCGGCGCCGAGCGGATGGGCGTGCATGTCGGCGAAGCCAGGCACCAGGTACCGGCCGGCCCCGTCGACGACCTGTACGGCCGCAGGCACGCCGCCGTCGTCCCGGGCTGGCTCCACGCCGGCGATCTGGTCACCGGCGATGCGGACGTCCTGGTCGGCCCGCAGCGATCCATCGCGGGGATTCACCACCGTGACGCCGCGGATCACCAACTGCGCGTCCGATGCCACCGCTCGCCTCCTACCCTGGTGAGGAGCACGCTATCCAATATATGTGATAACAGCTGACGCCGGTATGATAAGTCGCGTTAGCGTCGGCGGCGAAAGCGAGGCAACGGGTGAACTCGACCGGGTCAGGGGCGGCCGTGGCGGCGGTTCGGCCGATCGAGTCGCGCTCGGTCGTCGAGCAGGTCATGACCGAGTTGCGCCGGTCGATCCTGTCCGGCGCGCTGGCGCCCGGCCGCGAACTGTCGCTGCGCGAACTGGCCGATATGCTGCAGGTCAGCATCATCCCGGTACGTGAGGCGCTGCGCAGCCTGGAGAGCGAGGGCCTGGTGGTGACCCGGCCGGGGCGCAGCGCCCGGGTCGCGCCGCTGGACCTGGACGAGCTGCAGGGTCTCTACCGGCTGCGGCGCCGGCTCGAGCCGGAGATCGCCCAGCGGTCCTGCCGGCTGCTGTCTGATGCCGAGCTCGACCGCCTGGAGCGCGAAGCGGTGGGGTTCGGAGCGCAGGACCGGACCATGAACGACATCTACGACTCTCATCACGAGTTCCATCACGCGCTGCTCGCCCCGGCCGCCACCAGCTGGGATATCCGCATCCTGAGCACGCTGTGGCGGGCCTCGGAGCGCTACATCCGGATCGGCTGGGGCAGCCTGGACCCGGATCCGCAGGAGCACGCGCGACGCGAGCAGTACCACGTCGAGCTGGTCGCTGCCTTCCGGCAGCGTGACCCGGAGGTTGCCGCGGACGCGGTCCAGCAGCACCTGTCGCGCAACGAGCAGACCGCCCTGCTGGCCCTCGGCCCCGGCCGGAGCCGGGTCGCGCCGGTCAGCTAACCCGCGAGCCCCGGACCCGGTCGATCAGGACCAGGCTGTCACCGGGCTCGCAGTCGCCGGCCCACGCCACGTACTGGTCGGGGCGGACCAGCGCGAGCGCGGGCCCGCGGTGAACAGGGTCCTGGTCGGGCACATCGAGCACGCGGAGCGGCACGCCCCGGGCGCGGGCCGCCTTCTCGATCGTGCCGGTGCCGGTGCCCGGCCGGCGCACCAGCAGCGTGAACCCCGCGCCGAGCTCGTCGTAGAGCGACCGGCCCGGGCCAAGCCAGGCGTGCGGCAGCAGTGCGCCCGACTGGACCCCCGGCAGCTGGACTCCCGGCAGTGTCCCCCGCCGCGCCGCCGCGTCCGGCTCGCGGGCGATGACCGGTGAGTCTTCGATCCTGATGCCCAGCACGAGCTCCAGGGAGTGGAACTCGGGTCGCTTGGCGTGCTGGATGCGCTCCCCGGCGGCACGCCGTGCGCGTTCGCCGGCCGCGTCGTCCGCGTCGAGGTTGTCCGCCAGCAGCTCAGGTGAGGTAACCGCCATGTTCGCGGTCGCCTCGCGGATCACCCGCTCCTGGATGGGACGCCGCTCGAGCTCATAGCTGTCCAGCAGGGCCGGACCGCCCCAGCCGTCCAGCGTGGCGGCCAGCTTCCAGCCCAGGTCGACGGCGTCGCCGATCCCGGTGTTGAGCCCGTGCCCGCCGAACGGCGGGTTCAGGTGGGCCGCGTCCCCGGCCAGGAAGACGCGGCCGCGGCGCATCGTGTCGGCGATCTGCATCCGCGCCGTCCACGGGTCGGTGGACCGCACCACCGCGCCCGATGGCACCCCCGCGGCGGCGTCGATCAGGCGCACCGCTTCCCGCTCACCGGTCTCGGAGGCCACGCCGAACGCGATGAGCCACCAGGTGCCGTCCGGGTCGATCGGGCCCATGAGGGCCGGCGCGGCCGGGTTGATGATCCAGTAGTGCACGGCCGGCCCGTGCCTGACGTGCCGCCACAAGTCAGGGGCGGTGAAGACCATGCCGAAGTTGGGACGCAGGGCCGTCTCGCCGGTATAGGCAGCGCCAATCCGGTCGCGTACGACGCTCCGCGGCCCGTCGCAGCCGACCAGGTAATCCGCCGTGACCACGGCGTGCCCGCCGTCCCGGTCGGCCACCGTCACCCGCACCCCGCCCTCGTCCTGCCCGACGCCGGTCACCGTGAACCCGGTCGCCAGCTGGCATGCGGGCAGGTCCCGGACCACGTCGCGGAGCAGTTCTTCCAGCACGTACTGCGGGGCCTGCTGGCCGAGTTCGGGGAAGCGGTCGCCCTCGGGCACCAGACCGAGCACGCCGGTGAACCGGGACAGCTCGCGGCCGGCCAGCGAGGTGCAGAACACGACGTCGGTGGACCAGGCCGGTGACAAGGGGGCCCGGTCGCGCAGCCGGTCGGCAATGCCCCAGCGCCGCAGGTGCTGCATCGACCGCACGTTGATCGTCTTGCACCGCGGCCGCGCCCGGGAGACCGTGGTACGCGGTTCGATGACCAGGCAGCCGATGCCCCGGCGGCCGAGCTCGACCGCGCAGGCCAGCCCGGCCGGCCCGCCGCCGGCCACCACGACCTGGACCGTCCCGGGCAGGCTGGCGGCGGTCAGCTCTGCTGGGCCGCCCACAGCTGGCATTCCTCGGCGAAGGCCAGCTGGCGCAGGTGCAGCGCGTGGCCCAGGATGTGGTGGTCGATGCTGTGCCCGGTGGCCCGGGCGATGCTCGCGTCCGCGAAGGGGGCGGCGGTCAGCAGCTTGGCGAACTGCTCCACGTTGGCCGGGGAACTGTCCCACAGCGCGTCGAACTCGGCCAGCGCGTTGTGTACCGGCACCGTGATCCGGGGTGCGAGTCCGGGCAGGTGCGCGTCTGGCCACTGCGGCGCCTCGATCAGCTCGCGCACCGGCGTCGGCGCGTAGGACCCGTGCGCCGCCTGGACCGCGTCCGCGGTCCAGGTAGATGCGGGCCCGAACATCACCTGATCCCGCTGGTCGTAGGGCAGGTCCACGGTCTCGTCCGGGGGCAGCGAGGCGAGTGCCTGCGCGGGGCCGCCCGCCCGGATGACCGCGCCCATGCCGGTGACGGAGAGGCCGGTGAGGCGGAAGTCGATGTCTCCGGCCGCGATCATCATGGCGATCATGCCGCCGATCGAGTGCCCGGTCAGGAACACGCCGTCGGCCGGGAATCGCGCCGCGGCCTGGCCGATCGCGGCCGCGAGCAGCTGCGCGTGCCGGCTGAAGGTGTTCTCCGCGGGAGGCAGCGCCGCGCTCCCGCCGTACCCGGGCCGGTCGAAGCAGACCACCGGGTATCCGGCCGCGGCCGCGACGTCCATGAACGTTCCGTGCGGCGAGCCCGCGACGTCGTAGTAGCGGGCCGTGTAGGTGCCGCCGTGCAGCGCGGCGATCAGCGGCCTCCCGCGACCGTTCCCCGCGCCGGCCCGCGTGCCAGCCTGCGTGTCGGCCGCTGTGCCCGCGGTCAGCGCGGCGATGCTCAGTCCGTCCACCCTGAACTCGATGGTGCTGCGCTGCTCAGCCATAGCCTGTCTCCTCGTCAGTGCCCGCCAGTTGGCCCACCTCGCCCTGCGCGTTACCCTAAGCGGTATATGTGATAACAACAAGACGTCTCGCCGCGAATCCGGAGCATCCGACATGCGCATCGCCAATTACGAGGGCCGCCTCGTCGTCGTCACCGGCGGGGAGGGCCTCGAGATCGCCCACGACGTCGAGAAGAACAGCGGCGGACGGTTCGGCCCCGAGCCGCAGGCCATCTACGAGGACTGGGACGCCTTCACCGGCTGGGCGGCCGGCGCCCGCTGGGAGGGCGGCGCGCCGGTCCGGCCGAACGGCCTGGGCTCGCCGGTCCCGGCGCCGCGCCAGGTGTTCGGCATCGGGCTGAACTACCGCGACCACGCGGCCGAGTCGGGGCTGCCAGTGCCGGCCGGGGAGCCGCCGGTGTTCACCAAGTTCCCCAGCTGCATCACCGGACCGCACGGTGACATCGAGCTGCCGCCGGGCGGTCACGTCGACTGGGAGGTCGAGCTGGTGGCCGTCATCGGCCGCCACGCCCGCCATGTCCCGGCCGGACGAGGGCTGGAATACGTGGCCGGTTACGCCGTGGGCCAGGACATATCTGAACGGGTGTTGCAGCTAGCCGCCACGCCGCCGCAGTTCAGCATGGGCAAGTCGCTGCCCGGCTTCGGGCCGGTCGGCCCCTGGCTGGTCACCCTGGACGACCTCGGCGATCCCGGCGACCTGGCCCTCGGCTGCGAGATCAACGGCGAACCGGTGCAGTCCAGCCGGACCAGCCAGCTGATCTTCAGCGTCCCGGCGCTGGTGGCGAACCTGTCAGCCAGCGTCGCCCTGCTGCCGGGCGACGTCATCTTCACCGGTACCCCAGCCGGCGTCGGGCTGGGCCGGGACCCGCAGCGCTGGCTCGCCGACGGGGACGTCCTCACCAGTCATATCGAAGGCATCGGCGAGATGCGGCACCGCTTCGTCGCCGCCCCGCCCCTCGATAGCTCGAGTCGCTGAGAGCCCGTGATTATTGCTGTTATCACATATATTTGT
>Ga0210397_10002277_pt1 | contig 12159 bp, 11 predicted proteins | sample IncBWH2OmetaG_FD_160126 | JGI IMG/M metagenome (GOLD analysis project Ga0210397, IMG submission 160126) | Forest soil microbial communities from Barre Woods Harvard Forest LTER site, Petersham, Massachusetts, United States - Inc-BW-H-2-O ...
AGGGCGCGCACGAGCACGACCTGGGCCGTGCACTGACGATGCTCGCGACCGCGCTGCCTGGCACGGACCGTGCTCAGCTCGGCGCGCTGCCCATCGCGGAACGCAACCTGCTCCTGCTGCACCTGCACGAACTGAGCTTCGGGCCCTGGCTCAGCGTGTTCGGCGTCTGTGCCGGGTGCGGCGCGCAGTTCGAGTTCGCCGTGCGCGCCGCGGAGATGACCGCGCACGTGGCGGGCCAGTCCCGGCCCGACCGGGTGACCTGGCAAAAAGGCGGACGGCGCTACCGGCTGCGGGCGGTGACCACCGACGATCTGCTGGCCACCCTGGGAGTGCCGGAGCCGGACGCCGCGCAGGACCTGCTGCTGACCCGGTGCCTGGAGGTGTCCCCGGCGTCCGGCGGGCGTCCGGCGTCGTCCGCGGTGCGGCAGCGGTTCGAGCAACTGAACGCGGCGGGCGAGCTCAGCTGCTCGGTCGACTGCCCCGGGTGTTCCAGCCACGAGCTCCTCGACCTCGACATGGCCCGGTTCCTGTGGATGGAGGTCCGGAACTCCGCCCGGAGACTGCTCGGCGAGATCCATCAGCTCGCATCTGCCTACGGCTGGAGCGAGCGGGCCATCGCCGGGATGCGCGCGGGCCGCCGGGCCGCCTACCTGGAGATGCTGAGCGCATGAGCACGATCCTCGAGCGGATGATCCAGCGGACCCGAGGCCCGCTTTCCCCGCTCGAGCCCGTGGCCACGCCGGCCTTCGTCGGGACCCCGCCGGACAAGCCCTGGCAGGCTGGGCCGACCGTCACTCCGCCCGGCCTCGGCGATCCTCTCAGCTCGGCGGCCCTCTACCCTGACACGCCGGCCGGCTCTCGGGGCGAGGTGACCATGGCTGATGCCAGCGAGGCCGCTCCCGGCCACGAGCTGGACCTGGTGCAGCGGCCCGGGGCCCGGCCGGGGCGGTCGCAGGCGCGACCCAAGGGCCGTGATCGAGCCGATGACGTGGCCGGCCCCCGCTCAGAACCGGTCCCGGGCGAGGCAGCCAGGCCTGTCGCGGCGGCGGGTCAGGTAGCGCCGACGTCAGTGGCGGCGGCTCCGATGGCGCCGGTTCCGGGCTCGGCGGCGGCCCTGGATCAGGGCGCCGGACCGGGCCAGGCGCCCGGGCGGAGGTCACCGTCGCGAGGGCAGGCCGCGGCCGCGAACCCGCATCCGGATGAGGATCAGCGCGAACCGGGGGCGGATACGGCCACCAGGCCCGGGGAGCACCCTCACGACGCACTCGCACGCGGAACCCTCGGGATGCACGCCGTACCCGCCGCGTCGCCGGCCCGGGCCGGTGACGCTGAGCCCGCTCGGGCCGGCGACGAGGGGCCGGACGGGGCGCGTCCGGAGGCCACGGCCGAGCCTGATCCGGTAACGGTCCGTCCCCGGCCCGTTCGGCCCCAGGGCTACTGGCCCGCGCCGCCGACGCCCCCGGCACCGGCACCGGCCGCGGAGGCCCGGCCCGGCCCGGGACCCGAGGTCACCATCTCGATCGGTCACATCGAGGTGCGCTCGGCGCCTGCGGCGGAGAAGCCGCGCAGCCGGCCGCCGTTCCGGCCTCAGGTCAGCCTGGCCGATTTCCTGAACCAGGACCGGCGGCCATGAGCGACTACACGGCCGTCGCCGGCGTGAGCGCGGTGCTGTGCTCGCTGCTGTCCACCGCCCTGGCCAGCGGCGGCCCGACGACGATCCTCGGGCCCACGCCCGGGATCACGGCCGTCTCACCCGACCTGATCACGACCGGCGCGAACGAACAGCCGCGGGTGAACCTGTTCATGTACTACGCCAGCCTCAACCCGGCGCTACGGAACCTCGACTTGCCCTCGTCGGGCGCGCAGGGCGCGCGGCTCAGCAACCCGCCGCTGGCGCTCGACCTGCACTACGTGGTCACGGCGTACGGCAGCACCCAGTTCGACCCGGAGATCCTGCTGGCGTGGGCGTTGTCGGTGTTCCACGCGATGCCCGTCGTGCCGAGCCAGACCATCCAGAACGTGCTCGACGCACTGGGCCAGCAGCCGCAGGCGAATACGGAGGCCACGCTGATCTCGCACGGCACGCTGGCCGACCAGGTCGAGCACATCCGGATCACGCCGGAGGTGCTGAGCGCCCAGGAGATATGGCAGCTGTGGACCGCGTTCCAGGCGGCCTACCGGCCGAGCGCCGCGCTCCAGGTCTCTGTCGTGGTTATCCAGGACACGCAGCCGGTTACCTCCAACCTGCCGGTCCGGCACCGGGCCGTCACCGCGCTGCCGGTGCAGGCCCCGGTCATCACCGGTCTCTCGCCGCTCATGATCCCCGCGGGCCAGGTGCTGAGCATTACCGGGAACAACTTCCTGGGCGGCAGCCCGGCCGACACCGCGGTGTCCTTCGACTCCGGCCCGGCCGTTCCGGCCGGCGCGGTGCGGGACAACCTGGTCAAGGTCACGCTGCCCGCGACGCTGATGGCAGGCACCCAGACCGTTCGGGTTCAGCGGATGGTCACCTTCCCCCGGTCGAGCGCCGCGCACCAGGGCTTCAGCTCCAGTCCCGCGCCGTTCCAGCTGATCCCGGTGATCCAGCCCCCGGTGCCGCAGGCCGCACCCGGCTCATCGCTCGTCCTCACGCTCACGCCGGCCGTGGGCCGGACGCAGCAGGTAACGGTCTACATCGGCGACACCGCCATCGGCGTCCCGGAACCCCCGGCCGACGCGCCCGCGTCGTCGACCACCATCACATGCCCCGTGCCGGCGGATTTCCCGGCCAACACCTATCCGGTCCGGGTCGAGATCGACGGTGCCCAGAGCGTGCTGACGGCGACCACGGGCGGGCGGTTCACTCCACAGGTGCAGGTGGGAACGTGAAGGCGCGCGCTGATACCGACGCCGGACCCGAATCCATGCCCGGCTCGCTGGAGCGCGTGTACCAGGCGCTGGCCCGTGCCGGACAGGCACCCGCCGGGTCGAGCCCGGCGGCCCTGGCCGGGCCGGCCGAGCCGGCGGGGCCGGCCGAGCCGTGGCAGGCGCTCGAGCGCCTGCGCGCGCTCTTCGGGCTCAGCGCGTTCGAGCGTGACCTGCTCGTCCTGTGCGCCGGCCACAGCCTGGAGAGCCGGTTCGCGGCCGGCTGCGCCAGCGTCCAGGGTGATCCGCGCGGTGCCTGGCCCACCTTCGGGCTGGCCCTGACGATCCTGGATGACCCGCACTGGAGCGCCGTCAGCGCCGGCGGGCCGCTGCGCTACTGGCAGCTGGTCGACGTCGACCGCGGCAGCCTGCTGCACGCCCCGCTGCACCTGGACGAGCGGATCCTGGCCTTCCTGCTCGGCGTGCCCGCCGTGGACGAGCGTCTGGCCGCGCTGGTCCGCCCGGTTCCGGCCGGGCCCGCGGCGCCAGCGACCGGGGCCGGCTCACCGCAGGACGTCGTCGTCAGGGCCGGGGCGCGGCACTGGTCCGGGCCGGGGGCACCGCGCGAACCGCTGCTGCTGATCGGCAGGCACCGATCGGCCCGGCGGGCCGCGTTCGCCGGCATCTGCCAGCGCAGCGGCCTGGTCCCGTACTGCCTTGACGCGAACGACATCCCGGCCGCGGCCGCCGAGCGCGAGCAGCTCGCGCGGCTGTGGACGCGGGAGGCCGCCCTGATCGGCGCCGCGCTGTGCGTGCCGACCGAGGACTGCGACAGCGTCCGGCACGTCTCCGCGTGGCTCGAGGCGACCCAGGCGCCGGTGGCGATCGAGGTGCGACCGGGGTCGCCGGCCGAGCAGCTGGACGGCCTGCGGCTGCACCTCCCCACGATGACGACGGAGGCACGGCGGGAGGCGTGGGCCCGGGATCTCGGCTCCCTGAGCGAGCAGATGGACGGGTACCTGGACCGGATCGCCGAGTACTTCCACTTCGACGAGCCGGCTATCCGCCGGTCGGCCGCGGCCATACGCGAAGCCCGCGGCCGCGGCGACGACACCGATCCGGGCCAGCTCGCCTGGCGGATCTGCCGGGAGCACGCCCGGCGGGCCCTGGACACGCTCGCGCAGCGGGTGGAAGCCAGAGCGGGCTGGGCGGATCTCGTCCTGCCCGACTCGCAGGTCGAGGCGCTCCGGCAGATCGCGATCCAGGTGCGGCACCGGGGCGTCGTCAACGACCGGTGGGGCTTCGCGGCCAAGCACGCCCGCGGGCTCGGCCTGACCGCGCTGTTCGCGGGGGCCAGCGGCACCGGGAAGACCATGGCCGCGGAGATCCTCGCCGCCGAGGTCGACCTGGACCTGTACAAGGTCGACCTCGCCTCGGTGGTGAGCAAGTACATCGGGGAGACCGAGAAGAACCTGCGCGCGATCTTCGACGGCGCCGGGCAGAGCGGCGCGATCCTGCTGTTCGACGAGGCCGACGCGCTGTTCGGCAAGAGAAGCGAGGTACGCGACAGCCACGACCGCTACGCCAACCTGGAGATCAGCTACCTGCTCCAGCAGATGGAGTCCTACCGCGGCGTGGCCATCCTCACCACCAACATGCAGCATGCGATCGATCCCGCGTTCCTGCGCCGCATCCGCTTCATCGTCCAGTTCCCCTTTCCCGACCCGCCTGCCCGGGCGAGGATCTGGCGGGGCATCTTCCCGGCCGCCACCCCGCTGGCCGAGCTCGACTTCGACACGCTCGCGCAGCTCAACGTGGCGGGCGGCGCCATCCGCAACATCGCGACGAACGCGGCGTTCCTCGCCGCCGATGACCACATGGTCGTCGAGGCCAGGCACATCCTGGCCGCGGCGCGCGCCGAGTACGCCAAGCTGGACAAGCCGCTCACCGCGGCGGAGACGCGAGGCCTGGTATGACACCGCAGGCCGGGGCCCCCCGGGCCGTTCACTTCGATATCGGCCGCATCACGCTGCACGGCTACTCGCCGGGACAGCGGACGCGGTTCGTCAGCTCGCTCCGGACCCGGCTGGCCGAGCTGGCCGGGCCTGCTGGGCAGGGCGCCGGCGAAGGCCATCGCTGGCCGACCGGGCCGGCGCGACGGATCGGGCACCTCGACGCCGGGATGCTGCGGCCCGGCGCGCCGCCGGAGGAAGCCGCCGGGCAGGTCGCCGCCGCGCTGCTCGCGGCCGTCGGCGGCGGGCCCGAGCTCCGGCCGGGAGGGCGTCATGGTTAACGTATCGCCGCTGGTACGGCAGGGGGCGATCATGTCGCTCGATCCGGTCACCGGCATCCCGCTGAGCGCGATCATGCTGCAGTACAACCCGGACACCCTGACCCGCTCGCTCAAGCCGCAGGCGGTGGGCGGGGAGCCGGACCGCAGCGAGATCCTCCGGCTGAAGGGCCCGGCCGAGGAGACGATCAAGTGCGACGTCGAGATCGACGCGACCGACCAGCTCGCGGCCGACGACCCGGTGGCCCTGAGCCTGGGCATCCAGCCGCAGCTGTCCGCGCTGGAGTTGCTGGTGTACCCCGCGAGCGCTGTGCTGATCGCGAACGAGGTGCTCTCCCTGCTCGGCACGATCGAGATCTTGCCCATGGACTCGGCGCTGACCGTCTTCGCGTGGAGCCGGCAGCGGATAACGCCGGTCCGCATCACCGACATCAGCATCACCGAGGAGTTCTTCGACCCGCAGCTCAACCCGATCCGCGCCAAGGTCTCGCTGGGCATGCGGGTGCTGAGCGTCAGCGACGTCGGCTTCCTGACCCCGGCGGGCGCGCTGTATATGAGCTACCAGCTGACCAAGGAAGCCATGGCCGGGCAGGCCTGAGGAAAGGCGGCACCCCTGATGGATTCCGCGCTCGCGGCCCTGATCACCTCGGCCGCCGGGACCGGAGCTCCGACGAGCCCGGGCAGCCGGTACTACGGCGCGCAGACCGAGCCGTTCACGCTGCCCGACGGCACCACGGTCACGTACCTGGCGCGGCGGATCATCCCCCAGGCCGCCACCTACACCGCCACCCGGTCCTACGTCATCGTTGACGGGGACCGGCTGGACAACCTGGCCAGCCGGTTCCTCGGCGACCCGCAGCTGTACTGGATGATCTGCGACGCCAACGGCGCGACCGATCCCGACGATCTCACCGCGCAGGCGGGCCGGACGATCGTGATCCCGGTCGCGTCGGGCGTCTCGCCCGGAGCGCGCAATGGCTAGCCCGCTGTACCTCACCCTGCTGGCCGGGCCGGTCGAGGCCTTCCCGGTACCCAAGCCGGTCATCGACGCGTTCGTGTCGGCGGAGATCACCGAGTCGGCCACCAAGCCCAGCGGCTTCCAGCTCACCTTCACCCTGGCGGACGACTCGATCCTGCAGACCCTGCTGCTGCTGACCGGGGGCGCGCCGGTCCCGGTGCTGCGGGTCATCCTGGTCGTCACGTTTGGCGGCCTCCCGCAGGCCGTGATAGACGGCGTCATCGAGCACCACGAGGTCGTCCCCGACGCGACGAGCGGCTCGTCCAAGCTGGTCGTCTCCGGCCACGACCTGACCGTGCTGATGAACCTCATCCCGTTCACCGGCCTGCCCTACCCGGGCACGACACCGGACGCGCGCGCCGCAATCATCCTGGCCAAGTACGCCGCGTTCGGCGTCCTCCCCGAGATCGTGCCGGCCCTGGTCCCCGACATCCCCGTGCCGGTCCAGCGGATCCCGGTGCAGCACGGCACCGATCTGGCCTACCTGAAGGAAATCGCCAAGGACGTCGGCTACGTGTTCTACCTGACCCCGGGACCGGTACCCGGCACCACCCAGGCGTACTGGGGGCCTCAGGTCAGGATCGGGATCCCGCAGCCCGCGCTGAACGTGAACCTGGACGCCTGGACGAACGTGGAAAGCCTGTCGTTCCGGTACGAGCCACAGGCCTCGGTGCTGCCGGTCGTCTTCATCACCGATCCGGTCGCCGGCGTGCCGCTGCCCGTGCCGATCCCGCCGGTGACGCCGTTCAACCCGCCGCTCGGGCTCGTCGTCCCGGTCCCTCAGAGCGTGACCTACCTGGACAACACGGCCAACCGGACACCCGCCGAGGCGCTGATGCTGGGGATGGCCGAGGCGGTCAAGCACGCCGACGTCGTCACGGGCAACGGCACGCTGAACGTCGACCGGTACGGGCAGATCCTGCGGGCGCGCAGCCTGGTCGGCGTGCGCGGCGCCGGGCTGGCCTTCGACGGGATGTACTACGTCGACAGCTGCACCCACCACCTCAAGCCGGGCGAGTACAAGCAGAGCTTCGTCCTCAAGCGCAACGCCCTCATCGCCAACCTGCCGGTCGTCCCGGCCCTTCCGTATTGAGAGAAAGTCATGTGCGACCCTGGCACGTTCTTCGGCAAGTACCGCGGCATCGTCATCGACAACCTCGACCCGCTCCGGACCGGGCGCCTGATCGTGCAGGTGCCCGACGTGACGAATATCCTGCCCTCGAGCTGGGCCCTGCCATGCGTGCCGTTCGCGGGTGTCCAGTCTGGCTTCTTCGCCGTGCCCCCCATCGGCTCGACAGTCTGGGTCGAGTTCGAGCACGGCAACCCGGACTACCCGATCTGGACGGGTTGCTTCTGGGAGACCATGGCGCAGGTACCAGCGCTGGCCCTGTCCGCGCCGCCTGCATTGGAGCAGATCCTTATCCAGACCGCCGGCCAGAACATGCTGCTCATCACCGACGCACTGCTCCCGACCGGAGGCATCGTGCTCAAAGGAGGCAACGGGTCCATCTCCCTGACCGAGGCCGGGGTCATCATAGCGGGCCCGACGATCACCATGACCGGAGCGCCGGTCACCATCAACGCAGGCGCGCTGGTGGTGAGCTGACCGTGCCCGGCTTCCTCATCCAGAAGGGCGCTACGGTCACGTGCGTGCACGGCGGGCAGGCTACGCCGACCGTGCCGAGCCCGGCGGTCACGCTCGGCGGAATGCCCGCGGCCACCGTCGCCGCCGCGTGGCAGGTGACCGGCTGCCCCGGGGTGCCGTCACAGGTGCCGCCGTGCGTTACCGCCCAGTGGAGTACCGGCACCACGCAGGTGACGTCCTATGGGCAGCCGCTGGTCATCATGGGCGGAACCGCGGCCTGCACGCCCGCGGGAACCCCGCTCCTGCCTATCGTCACGCAGGTCCGGGTGACCGCGACATGAATATAGCCTTCCCGTACGCCTTCGACCCGACCGGGCACACCGCGCAGGCCGATCCGCTCACCCACGTCGGCGACATGATCGAGCAGATCCTGTTCACCTCACCCGGGGAGCGGGTCAACCGCCCGACGTTCGGCAGCGGCACGGCGCAACTGGTGTTCGCGCCCGGCGGCGACGTGCTCGCGGCGGCGCAGCAGCAGGCCATCCAGGCCGGGCTCCAGCAGTGGCTGTCCGACCTGATCCAGGTGCAGTCGGTCACGGTCACCACCGAGGAGTCCACCCTCCAGGTCGCCGTGACGTACACGGTGATCCAGTCGCAGCAGCAGCAGACCCAGCAGTTCGGCTACGGAAGCACGAGCTCATGATCTACTTCTGCGCCCAGAAGAACCGACGCGAGCTGGTGCTGGCGCAAAAGAGCCTGAACGGCATCGACTACCTCGAAGTGCTCGGCAGCCCTGGCTGCGGAAAGCAGCTCGCCGTCACCTTCCTCGACGACGCCACCTCGCTATCCCTCGGCACGAACCAGATCAGCATCACCGGCGGGGCCCCGGTGCTGGCGACCAGCATTACGGCGGCCACCGCGGAGGAGCCGAACGTCGTCACCGTCGAGCTCGACCGGACCGGCGACTTCTCCACCTACACCTTCGCGCTGGTGGCCGGCACCGGCAGCACGGACCCGCCGGGCAGCATCGACCCGCAGCTGGCCAGCATCGACTTCTCGTTCAAAGCGGGCTGCCCCGCGCCCGCCGACTGCCAGCCGGTCAGCTGCGGCCCGGCCGCCCCGGCCCGCCCTCCCGACATCAACTACCTGGCCAAGGACTACAACGGCTTCCTGCAGGTGATGCTGGACCGGCTGGCGGTGCTCGTGCCGGAGTGGACCGAGACGCACGCCGCCGACCTGGGAGTCACGCTCGCCGAGACGCTCGCCTATGCCGCCGATCACCTGAGCTACCAGCAGGACGCGGTCAGCACCGAGGCCTACCTCGGCACCGCGCGCAGCCGCATCTCGCTGCGGCGGCACGCCCGGCTGCTGGGCTACCGGGTCGGCGAGGGCTGCAACGCCCGGACCCTGGTCAGCGTCTGCGTCACCGAGGCCCTGACCCTGCCGGAGGGCACGCTGTTCTATCCCCGGGTGCCCGGCCTCGGGCCGGCCCTGGCGGCCGGTGACCCGGCCGTGGCGCAGTTGGCGGCCGGCTCGCAGCCCGTCTTCACGATCATGCAGCCCGCCGACCTGGATCCCCGGCTCAACCGCGTGCCTTTCTACACCTGGCAGGACGGCGACTGCTGCCTGCCGGCCGGCGCCACGCAGGCCACCCTATCCGGCACATTGGACATGCTCGGCGAAGGCAGCATGCTGGTCTTCGAGGAGGTCGTGGGGCCGCTGACCGGCGCGGTCGAGGACGCCGATCCGGCCCGCCGCTGCGCCGTCCAGCTCCTCAGCGCCACCACCGGGCTGGACCCCCTCACCAGCCTGCCCATCACCCAGATCACCTGGACAGCGGCCGACGCCCTGCCGTTCGGGCTGTGCATCTCCTCCACCACCGACGCCGATCACGGCGCCCAGCCGCTGGCGGAAGTCAGCGTCGCGCGCGGGAACATCGCGCTCGCCGACCACGGCACCTGGGCGGAGCCGGACGACCTGAGCCCGGCGCCCGCACCCCCGGCGCGCTACTACCCCGGCCTCGAGCAGTCCCCGCTGACGTTCCGCGTCCCGTACCCCGGCACCGGCTCCGGCTCTGGCTCCGCGGCCGCGTTCCTGGCCCCCTGCCCGGCCGGCGCGGTGCCGGACATCACGCTGGCCGGCAGCGACGGCTCCACCTGGTGTCCGCAGCCCGACCTGTTGTCCTTCGACGGGACCAGGCGGTTCTTCGTGCCCGAGATCGAAGACGACGGGTCGGTCTTCCTGCGGTTCGGCGACGACCAGTACGGCATGGCACCCGAGCCGGGCCTGGACTTCACCGCGACGTACCGGGTCGGCAACGGCAGCGCGGGCAACATCGGCCGCGACACGCTCGCCCACCTCGTCCTCCCGGCCGCTCCGGCATCTCCCCCGGCGGCGCCTGCTGCGCCTGCCATGTCGCCCCGCTCCATCACCGCGGTGTCCAACCCGCTCGCCGTGGCCGGCGGCACCGATCCCGAAGACATGCCGCACATCAGGCAGTTCGCGCCCTACGCCTACCAGCAGCAGAAGCGGTGCGTCACCGAGGCGGACTATGGGACCATGGCCGCGCAGGTCAGCGGCGTCAGCGCGGCCCGCGGCACGCTGCGCTGGACGGGCAGCTGGTACACCGCGTTCGCCTCGGTCGAGCCGGCCGCGGCGAACGCGGCCCTGCCCGCCGACCTCGCCGGGGCCACCACCACCGAGCTGGACATGCTGCGGATGATGGGCACCGACATCGCGGTCGAGAACGCCGTCATCGTGGGCCTGCAGATCGAGATGGAGATCTGCGTGGACCCGGCGCACTTCCAGGGTGACGTGTTCCAGGCGCTGATGACCGTGTTCATCACCGGCAACCAGCGCACCGGCGTCTCCGGGCTGCTGAACCCGGCCGGCTTCGCGTTCGGGCAGACCGTGTTCGCCAGCCCGCTCGTCGCCGCCGCGCAGGCCGTCGAGGGCGTCCGCTCCGCCACCTTGACCGTGTTCACCCGGATGGACGCGCCGTGGGTCGACGGGGTGGCGCAGGGCTACCTGACGATGGGGCGGCTGGACATCCCGCACTGCGACAACGACCCGGACCGTCTCGACCATGGCACGTTCACCCTGCACATGGACGGTGGCAAATGAGCCACGGCACCGCGTCGGCGGACGGGCAGCCCTGCAGCTGCTGCGCCGGAGTGACCCAGGAGACGCCCGAGGTCATCGTCAACCGCCCGGCGCTGTCCTCGATCGGCTACCGGGCCGGGCGGTACGCCACCTTCAACGCGAGCATGCTGGCCGCACTGTCCGACCCGGCGTACCCGGCGCTCGCCCCGCTGCGCACCCGCGACACCACCGACTTCTCCATCGCGCTGCTCGACGCCTGGGCCGTCGCGCTGGACATCCTGACCTTCTACACCGAGCGCTTCGCCAACGAGGCGTACCTGCGGACCGCGACCGACCAGCGCTCGGTCTACGAGCTGGCCCGGCTGATCGGCTATGTGCCGTCGGCCGGCGTGGCTGCCTCGGCCGTCCTGACCTTTACCCTGTCCAGCGCGCCCGGATCCCCGGACAACGTGCTGATCCCGGCGGGTAGCCGGGTGCAGAGCGTGCCTGGCCCCGGCCAGACCGCGCAGGCCTTCGAGACATCCGCCGACCTGACCGCCGTGATCGGATGGAACGCGCTGCCCGCTCAGACGACGGTGCCCTGGCAGCTGGCCGGGTCCGACACCAGCACCTGGATAACCGGGACGGCAAACAGCATCAACGTCGGCGACGCGCTGCTGTTCGTCCAGGCGGCCAAGGGCCAGCCGTCCCAGACCGGTCCGGCTGACTTCCACTGCGTCACCGCGGTAGCGCCCGACCCGCTGGTATCGGGTAACACGCAGATCTGGTGGGACGAGCCACTCTCGGATGCCTTCTCGGCACGCCAGGATGCCAGCCAGGTATGCCTGTACGTTTTCCGCAAGAAAGCGACGCTGTACGGCGCGCAGGCGCCGAGCCCGCAGGTACTTTCCGGGCCCAACCTCTCAGACGTCCCTGGCTATTCGTCCGGCAGCAACGGACCTGTGTGGAACTACGACGACTACAGCAGCGGCAGCTACCAGATCAACCTGGACGCCTCCTACCCCGGCCTGGCCCCGCCCGCCTCGGCCGCGGACGGCCCGCCGCAGTGGCTCGTCCTGACCTCGTCCGGCATCCCCGTCGCCACGAAATTCGTCTTTGGCGTTCCCACTGGCATGGGCTTCATGAAGGTGACAGCGCTGTTCCAGATCGCCGCGGTCGCGGAATCCAGCCCGGACAGGTACACGCTGACCACCAAGACCACCCAGCTCACGCTCAACCCCGACGCGGGGCAGCAACTGGTGCCGACCGAGCCGGCCGGCACGGTCGACAGCCTGCTCGACACGTTCGTCGGAGGCACGCCGAGCGTGACCGCCTATGTGC
>Ga0210397_10002279_pt1 | contig 12154 bp, 9 predicted proteins | sample IncBWH2OmetaG_FD_160126 | JGI IMG/M metagenome (GOLD analysis project Ga0210397, IMG submission 160126) | Forest soil microbial communities from Barre Woods Harvard Forest LTER site, Petersham, Massachusetts, United States - Inc-BW-H-2-O ...
CGGCGTCGATCATGTCGACTGGTGGATGCCTGCGGTGCACTGGTCGCCGCTGCTGGCCCAGACGCAAGGCAGCAACAACGTCGTCGTCGGTCTGCTGGATTCGACCTTCACCGCCGCCGATGCCGATGTCGGCAAGCTGAAATTCGTCGGCGGCTACAAGATGTACGTCAACGATCACGGCGCGGCCGTTGCCAGCCTGATCGCCGGGCAAGAGGACGGCTACAGCGTCATGGGCGTCGCGCCCAATTCCGAAATCCATCTCTACAACCCGTTCGACGCCACCGGCACGGCAAGCTGGAGCGACGTCGCGCAAGGCATCGCCGCGCTCTACGACAGCGGCGCCCATGTCGTGAACGCCTCGCTCGGCGTGCCCGGCGCCACCGTGTCCAACGAATGGGTCGACATCCTCAGCGGTTCGCTGCTCAGCACCCGCAAGGGCGGGCTCGTCATCGTCAAGGCGGCCGGCAATGAGGGCGTGACGCAGACCCAGAATGTCCCCTGGCTGCTCGGCCTGCAGGCGCCGGACAACCTGCTGATCGTCGGCTCGGTCGGGCCCGACGGCACGATCTCGCCGTTCTCCAACACGCCGGGCGAATCCTGCTTCACGGTTCTTGGGCTCTGCGCCGAGCAGAACAAGCTGAAATACCGTTACCTCGTGGCACCGGGCGAGCTGGACCTCGTATCGGACAACAATGGCGGCGTCACCCGCATGAGCGGCACGTCGTTCTCCGCGCCGCTGGTGACGGGCGCCGTCGCGCTATTGCAGGCGCGCTGGCCGTGGCTGGAGCAGCATGCGGCGGAAACCGTGCAGATCATCCTGCAATCGGCGACCGATCTCGGCGCGCCGGGCGTCGATCCGGTCTATGGCTGGGGCGAGCTCAACATCCAGGCATCGCAGTCGCCGCTCAACTTCAACAACCTGGTCGTCTACCAGCCGTTCACTTACACCAACAAGCAGGCGTCCACGCCGCTGCTGCCGAACTGGTCGCCGGCGGCGCTCAAATCCTCGGTGTTGAACCCGGGCCAGCTCAATCTGTGGCAACAGAAGAACGCCTATATCGTCGCCTTCGAGCCGATCGGCTCGACCTATCGCGACTTCACGATCCCGCTGAGTTCGGCGCTGATCGGCAAGAGCCAGAACGTCAACGGCTCGTCCAATCCGTTCCAGGCCTATCTCTACCAGCGCCTGATCGACTGGGCGCATGGCGTCAAATCCCTGGACTTCGATTCGCAGTCCGTGCCGCTCGGCGACGGCACCTGGAATCTCGCCCTGACGACGACGGAGTCCACGCCGGACGAGACGCGCAGCGGCGACGGGCCGTTCCATTCCGAGTTCGTCGCCGCCAACCGCGACGCCGGCATCGAGCTGCACCTCGGCGAGGGCAGCGGCGCGCATGCGCTGATGGCCGGCAGCGGCTTCGACCTGCGCTCGGACTTCGATCCGTCGACCGGCGGCGTCAATCCGATCCTCGGCTTTGCTTCGGGCGGCGCCTATGCCGGCGGCGGCTTTGCCGTCGCGCCGGGGCTCAAGCTCAGTCTCGGCTACAGCCAGAAGGCGGACGATCACACCTATCTCGATCCGACCTTCGGCCTGCAGCAGGAGGTGCCGCTCGGCACCGACCGGGCCGCCGCGTCGCTCGCCAGCGTCGACTACACGATTGCCAAGGGCGTTACCGTCAACGCGTCCTACACCAGCCTGGACGAGGCGGACGGCCTGCTCGGCTCGCAGGGCAGCGGCGTGTTCGCGATGCCGGGCGGCGCGCGGACGCACGGCACCACGGTGGGTGCGACCGCGGCGCTGGCGGGCGGCTGGAATCTGTTGGGAACCGCGACGCTGGCGCATACGACGGCGCCGCAATCCATCCCGTCCAGCCTGACGCTGTCGCAAGCCGGCCTGCAGTCCACCGCGTTCGAGCTCGTCGCGGCCAAGTCCGGCCTGTTCTCGGATCTCGATTCGCTGCGGCTGTCGCTGTCGCAGCCGCTGCATGTGGAAAGCGGCGCCTTGCAATACACCTCGCTCGAGGTCGTCGATCGCGACACCGGCGCCGTCGCGCCGGTGAGCCAGACCTGGAACATCTCGGGCGTGCGCGAATACCGCATGGAAGCGGCCTACGAGATCGCGGTTCTGGACAACCGTGCAACGGTCGACGGTTTCGGTCTGGTGGACCTCAATCCGCCGACCGCGCTGGGCACGGCGGTGGCGGTATCGCTGGGCGCGCAGTTCCGCATCGCATTGTGAGGCCGGACACGGCGGCGGGCGCCCGGCCCGCCACCGTGTCGCATGGCAGCTTCGACCGGCGATCTTGCGCTAATCTGCGCCCATCGCCCTTCGAGGTTTGCCATGGACAAGCGCCGCATCGCCGAATTCGAGGTCTCCGCCATCGGCCTGGGCTGCATGAGCCTGAGCCATGCCTATGGCCCGCCGCCGCCGCGGGCGCAGGCCGAGGCGGTGCTGAACGGCGCGCTCGACGCCGGCTACAATTTCTTCGACACCGCCGCGGTCTACGGCCTCGGCCACAATGAGCGTCTTGTCGGTTCGGTGCTGAAGGAGCGCCGCGACGAGATCGTGCTCGCCTCCAAATGCGGCATGAGCGACGGCGAGCAGCGCGATCTGAACGGTTCGCCCGAACGGCTCAAGCGCACCTGCGATGAAAGCCTGGCACGGCTCGGCGTCGAGGCGATCGACCTTTACTACCTGCATCGCTGGGACAAGCGCGTGCCGATCGAGGACAGCGTCGGCGCCCTCGCCGCGCTCGTCCAGGCCGGCAAGATCCGCAGCATCGGCCTTTCGGAGGTCTCGGCGCCGACCTTGCGCAAAGCCCACGCCGTCCATCCCATCGCCGCGCTGCAGACCGAATATTCGCCGTGGACGCGCAATCCCGAGATCGCGGTGCTGGAGGCCTGCCGCGAATTGAATATCGCCTTCGTCGCCTTCAGCCCGGTCGGCCGCGGCTTCCTGGCCGGCGGCGTGCGCGATCCGGCGGCGCTGCAGCCGGGCGATTTCCGCGCCTTCATGCCGCGCTTCCAGGGAGAGGCCTTCGCCGCCAATCTCGCACTGCTCGACAGATTCGCCGCGCTCGCCGCTTCGGTCGGCTGCACGCCGGCGCAGCTCTGCCTCGCCTGGCTCCTGCAGAAGGATGAGATCATCGTGCCGATTCCCGGCACCACCAATCCCGAGCACATGGCCGAGAACGCCCTGGCGGCGGAAATCGAGCTCGAGGACGACGTCGTCGCGGAACTCGAAGCGCTGGTCAACGCGAACACGGTCAGCGGTGCGCGCTACGCCCCCGCCATGCAGGCCACGGTCGACACCGAAGGTTGAGCCGACGGGCGCGCGGGTTATACAGGTCCTCACACCCCCGATTCGGACCGCGCCGTGATGTCCCTGCCTGCCCCGTCCCTGCCGTCGAAGCTGCAGATCCTGCGCGACGTGTTCGGCTTCGCGGCGTTCCGTCCCGGCCAGGAAACGGCGATCGACGCCGTGCTGGCGGGCCGCAGCGTGCTCTCCGTCATGCCGACGGGTTCGGGCAAGTCGCTGTGCTTCCAGGTGCCGGCGCTGGTCTTGGGCGGGCTCACCGTCGTCGTCTCGCCGTTGGTGGCGCTGATGCAGGACCAGGTGGCGGCGCTTCGCCTCGCCGGCGTCGCTGCCGACACCATCAACTCCTCGCGCGGCCGCGAAGATAATGTCGCCGCCTGGCGCCGCGCCGCCGCCGGCGAAACGCGCCTGCTGTATCTGTCGCCCGAGCGCTTGATGACCGCGTCGATGCTGGCGGCGCTCGGCCGGCTGCCGCTCAGGCTGATCGCCGTCGACGAAGCGCATTGCATCTCGCAATGGGGCCCGGCGTTCCGGCCCGATTACGAATCCCTCGCCCGCCTGCGCGAGGAATTTCGCGGCGTGCCGATCATGGCGCTGACCGCGACCGCCGACGAGAGCACCCGCGCCGACATCGCCGCGCGGCTGTTCGGCGGCGCGGTCGAGCAGGTGGTGCTCGGCTTCGACCGCCCGAACATCAAGCTGACCGTCTCGGCCAAGCAGGGCTGGAAGGAACAGCTCCTGGCCTTCGTGCGGGCGCATGACGGCCAAAGCGGCATCGTCTACTGCCTGTCGCGCAAGCGCACCGAGGAAGCCGCTGCGCTGCTCGCCGCTGCGGGCATCAAGGCGCTCGCCTACCACGCCGGCATGGCCAAGGAGGCGCGCGAGGCCAACCAGAACGCCTTCATGACCGAGCCCTACACGGTGATGGCCGCGACCATCGCCTTCGGCATGGGCATCGACAAGGCGGATGTGCGCTACGTCTTTCATGCCGACCTGCCGGGCAGCCTGGAAGCCTATTACCAGGAGATCGGCCGCGCCGGCCGCGACGGCGCGCCCGCCGAGGCGCATATGCTGTTCGGCCTCGGCGATATCCGCATGCGCCGCATGTTCATCGAGCAGGAGGAATCGAACGAAGAGCGCAAGCGGCGCGAGCAGCTCAGGCTGGCCGCACTGGTCTCCTATTGCGAGGCGCCGTCCTGCCGCCGCCGCATCCTGCTGGGCTATTTCGGCGAGCACGCCGAACCGTGCGGCAATTGCGACGCCTGCGTCAGCCCGGCGGCGTTGCTCGACGGCACGCACGAGGCCCGCCAGATCCTCGACGTCATCCAGCGCACCGGCGAACGCTATGGCGCGGCGCATATCGTCGATGTCCTGCGCGGCGCGGAGACCGAAAAGATCGCCGCCAGCGGGCACGACCGCCTGCGCATCTTCGGCTGCGGCGCGGCGCGCAAGAAAGAAGAATGGCGTTCGCTGATCCGCCAGCTCGTCGCCGGCGGCTTTGTGAGCCACGACGTCGCGGGCTATGGCGGCCTCAGCCTGCTGGGCAGCGGCCGGGCCCTGCTGCGCGGCGAGGGCGCGTTTCACTACCGCCCCGATGCGGCGCGGGGCGCCGCCCGCAAGGAGCGTGTGGTCCCCGCCTCGGGCACGCTCACGCCAGAGCGCTCGGCGCTACTCGCGGCCCTGAAAAAGCTGCGCCTGCGCATCGCCGCCCAGCGCCACCTGCCGGCCTATCTGATCTTCTCCGACAAGACGCTGCTGGAGATGGCCGCCAGCGCGCCGCGCAACCTGCACGAATTCGCCATGATCGGCGGCGTCGGCGCCTCCAAGCTGCGCGATTTCGGCCAGCTGTTCGTGGACGCGATTTCGGCGCATGGCGACGGTGCGAACGGTCGCGGCTAAAGTCGATTTGTTTTGAATTACCCAAATCACTCCGTCATCGCCCGCTTCATGCGGGCGACCCAATTTGTTTTTGCACGAGCAAAATGGGTTGCCCGGACGAGCCGGGCAATGACGATATGGGATCGGATAAAGTCCAAACCTAATCGAAGCTAGCGCGCCGTTCCCGCCAACAGCGCCGCCAGGCGATCCTGCCACAGCGCCGCCCAGGTGTGCGTGCCATGGCCATGCGTTTGGTCGCTGATCGGAATGAGCACGAACTGCCCATGCGGGATCGCCTTGACCTCGCGCTCGGCGATGCCGAGCTCCGGGGGGTTGATGAAATCGTCCGCCGAGTTCACCCACATCAGCGGCGCCTGGATCGTTGCGAGGCCCGGCGACGGGTCGTAGTTGCGCGAGGCGTCGACCTGGTAGAGGAAATCGTTGGCGTCCATCGTCGCCAGGTCCCGCTTGGTGACGTCGTCGAGATAGGCGTCGGCCGCGTCGCGATTGGGATAGGCCTTCTGCGCCAAGAGCGGCGTGGTGCCGGCCATCACCAGGAAATCGATCGCCGTGCGCATGCCCGCGACCGGCTGGCTCTTGTACTCGCCGCCGTCCCAGGCCGGATCGCCCTGGATCGCTTGCGTCGTCATGCGCCGCCACAGCCGGTTGCGGCCGGCGATCTGCACCGGCAGGCAGGCCAGCGGCATCAGCGCGTCCATGAACCCCGGATAGGTCTCGCCCCAGACGAAGGAATGCATGCAGCCCATCGACGTGCCCATGACGAGCCGCAGGTGATTGACGTGCAATCCCTTGCTCACCAGCGCGTATTGCGCCGCGACCATGTCGTCATAGTCATAGTGCGGAAACCGCGCATGCAGCCCGTCGCTCGGCTTGGAGGATTTGCCGTGGCCGATGCCGTCGGGAAGGATGATGAAGTATTTCGCCGGATCGAGCAGCCCGCCGGGCACGAACAGCACGCCGGAAAATTGCGGCCTGAGGAACTGGTGCCCGTCGCCGCCGGTGCCGTGCAGGATCAGCACGGCGTTGGTGACGCGGCCGCGCGCGTCGCGCTGCGGCTTGCCGAGCGTGGTGTAATGCAGCCGCAGGTCGGCCAGCGTCTCGCCGGAGCGGAACTTGAAATCGTGGACGACGTAGTCGCCTTCCTGCGTCGCCGGCAAGGGCGCGTCGGCCGCGGCCGCCGGCGCGCTCCCTAAGGCAAGCAGCAGGGCGGCGGCGAGAATGAAACGGTTCATGGCGAGGCTCCTCAGCGGCGAAAGCGGATGTCGAGGCCGCGGTCTTTCCAATTGGCTTCGATGGCATCGATGTCGTGGATGCCGGACGGATTGGCCTTGGACGGCGAATGGCTCAGATAGGGCGCCCGTTCGCGGCGCCAGATCGCCAGCAGCCGGCGCAGCTCGGGCAAGGGTTCGCCGTGGTCGTCGACGCGGATGCTGAGGTCGGGAAAGTCTTCCGTCGTCACCGTCACCATCGCCGCCGATTGCCGGCCGCGCCGGTCGCCGCCGGCGGCCTCGCCGTTCTCCAGCGCCGCCTGCAGCCGCTCGGGCAGCGGCAGCGACGGATCGGCCTTGAAGCCGTCGAGCGTCGCCTGCGCCACGCGGTCGTTGCTCAGCATGTTGCCGGCGACGCTGACGCCGCCCTCGCCGACGCTGCCGCACCATTCGACGCAATTCTTTCCCGTCCATGCCGCGAAGCGGCCATGGCGGTCGACGGCATGCAGCTGGCGGATGTGACGGCCCTCGTCGCCGGCCAGCGCCGCGTCGATCGCCAGCGCCGGCGTCAGGCCGCGCGCCAGGCCGTCGAGCACCACCGGCGCGAGATAGCGGTTGGTCAGCGATTGCGTGCCGACCGCGCCGACGCCGGCGCGCACGAACGGCACGAAGGAGCCCGAGGCGAAGGCCTTGGTGGCGACGGCGGCGCCGAACGCGCCGCTGGCGGCATCGAACGCGACGATGGACCAGGTCATGCCGGCACCGCCTCGCCGAGGCCGCGAGCCTTGGCCTCCGCCGGCGTGAAATACACCGTGCCGTCGCCCCAATCGTGGACCACGCTGCCGGCCGGCGCCTGCGCCGCGGCGCCGCAGAGAAATTCCAGCTCCTTCTCCGTCAGCATGCCCCAGCGCGCCAAGGCCTCGGCCGGCGTCGGATCGGGGCGCGGGTCCAAGGTCGCGCCCGGCAGCGCGGCCTCGAGGCCGGCGACATAGTCTTCATACGGCACCCAGCCCGCGACGGTGTGCGCGCCGCCCGGCCCGCGAAAGATCAGCGTCGGCAGCGCATAGCGGTCATGCCCTTCGGAATGTTTCAATTCGCCGTTCATCGGGCTGTCGTGTTTCAGCGCGCGCACATAATCGTTGGGCGCGCGGGTCTCGCGCCAATCGGCTTTGTAAGCGGCGGCGACTTCGGCCAGCGCCTGGTCGGCGCGCCAGCGCGCCTGGTCCAATCCCGGCACGCCCCGTGTCGCCGCCGCGAACTCGTCCGCCGTCTGCGGCCCGATGCCGAAGACGAAGATCTGCTCGCGAAAGCGCCTGAGCACCGCATGCGCCACGTCCTGGCCCTGCCGCTCGGCGGCCTTCACCGCGCGGCCCGCCGGATCGGTCGACTGCAGCATCAGCCGCATCGGATTGGGATAGGGCATGCCGGTCAGGCGCCAGACCCGCTTCCAATAGGCGCGCATCGGTTCGGCGGCGCTGATCCGGTCCCAGTTTTCCTTGCCGGTGGCGGCATCGCCGACCAGTCCGCCCATCACCTTGCGCCAGGTCAGGTGGTGGCCGTGGCGCCAGTCGAGCCGGCGCAGCAAGGGCTCGGCGCCCCACGCGGTCGAGCAGACGCAATCGGTGTATTCGACGACCTCGACCCGCGCCATGCGCCTCGCTCCTGCGGCAATGCGGGCCAGCGTCCACTCCGCTTGCGGGCTTGGCAAGCCCCTAGGTGACGATCCCGGCCTGGTCGGGATGCGTAGGCCCCAGGGCGACGCGCTCCAGGCTGTCTGCGATCAGGTTCATCCGGCCTCGGCCCTTCCGCGCAGGCGTTCGGCGAGCGCTTCGCGGCTGGCGACGAACCACACCTGCGTACCGCGATTGGTCTCGTGGACGAAATCGCGCAACGCCTTGCTCGCCGCCATTGCCGCCGAAACATCGCCCAGGATGACGACGCGAAAATCGTAATTGACGAATTTCTGCAGCACCTCGCCGGCGAGGCGGGTCTTGAGGTCGAGGAAGCCCGGGCCCAGTCGCGCCACCGGGATGACGATCCAGTCGGGTCGCGCGGCGAACGCGGCGCCGATGATGTCGACCGCGTCGCGGTCGCGGTCGATTCGCGGGCCATCGCTGTCGCATTCGAGCAGGCGCACGCCATGCAGTTCGCGGATCGTTTCCGCCATGGCTCAAATCCCGTTGGCGCGGCGCAGGAAGCCCAGGATCGGCGCCGCCTGTCCGCGCAGGAAATGGCCGTCGTCGGCCAGCCAGATCACCTCGGCCTGCGGCACATGGCGTTCCAGCCGCCGCCTGGTGCCGGGCGAATCGATCATCACATCCTTGCCGCCGAGGATGGCGAGCAACGGCATGGTCAGCCGCCGCAGCGCCGCGCCCGAGATCGCCGGCAGCCTTTCACGGCGCAGGCGAAAGTGCCGATAGATCAGCGCGAGAAATTCGCCGACCGCCGTCGGCATCGGTGGCGCGCCGGGCTTCGGCGGCCCCGCGACGATCGCATTCACTTTGCGCCGGCCCCAGGCGCCCAGCAGCAGCAGGGGCGCCGCCCACAACAGGATGTTCTTGTGCCGCCCGACGCCGCCGGGGCACAGCACGGCGATGCTGCGCACGCGTTCGGGCCGCCGGCTCGCATAATCGAGCGCCAGCCAGCCGCCGAGCGACAGGCCGACCAGCGAGGCCTCGGCGATGCCAAGAGCCTCGAACACGTCGTCCAGCCACAGCGGATACGCGCCGCTGGCGAGCGTCGGGCGCACCGGCGCCGAAAGTCCCGGCTCGCCGATCATGTCGACGGCATAGACGCGAAAGTGTTGCGACCACTGCGCCGCATCGAGCATCCACATGAAGGAGTTCGAGGCCGAGCCGTGGAACAGCAGCAGTGGCGGCGCGCTCTCGGGCCCGCTGGCGATGACGAAGGTGTCGCCCTGGCGTGTCGGCACGGTGAACTGGCGATTGGGCTGCGGCCAGAAGTTCAGGAAGGCGCGATAGCGCGCCTCGACGGCGTCCCGGCCGGCTTGCGATTTCCAGATCGGCGTCATCGCTCAACGCTCCGCCAGCGCCTTGACGGCACCGAGCAGGACGCGCGTCGTCTCGATGCTGCCGCTGACGATCACCTTCAGCCTGGCGCGCTCCGCGTCGTAGATCGTGTCGATGCGCACGCGTGCGTCATTGGCCGGCCGTCCGCCGACCGCCGAGGTCAGCATGGTGGTAATGCGAAAGGCGGTGTCCTGGTCGACCGCGTCGATGTCGACGACGCTGGAGACCTCGACGTGGCGCTGGCGGCGCACCGCCGGACCCTCGAGCGCTTCCGCGCTGCGCCCGGTCAGCGCCTCCAGATCCTCGCGCATGATGCGGTACTGCTTGCCGATGCGCACGGCCTTGAGTTTTCCGTCGCGGACATAGTGGCGGACGGTCTTGACGTGCAGGCCGAGCAGGCTCGCGACCTGGTCCACGGAGTACAGTTCTTGCGACATGGGCGGCGCTTTCGGTATTGACAGAAATTCCCTATACGGACTCATTTTTGAACACAATAGGGAATTATAGGGAATAATTCGGGCAGGCTGCGCCCGTGCAATTTGAACCCCGCCAGGGGCGGATTTCGATGGTTAGAATGCGCCCGCAACAAAACGGGGAGCACGGCATGAACGGCGCCGAAAGCCTGGTGCGCACGCTGGTGGCGTCGGGCGTCGAGGTCTGCTTCGCCAATCCCGGCACCTCGGAGATGCACTTCGTCGCGGCGCTGGACCGCGCCGAAGGCATGCGGGCCGTGCTCGGCCTGTTCGAGGGCGCGGTGACCGGCATGGCCGACGGCTATGGCCGCATGGCGGAAAAGCCGGCCTGCACGCTGCTGCATCTGGGACCGGGCCTCGCCAATGGCCTCGCCAACCTGCACAACGCCCGCCGCGCCGCGACGCCGATCGTCAACATCGTCGGCGATCACGCGACCTATCACGCGCAATACGACGCGCCGCTCGCCTCCGACATCGCAGGCTTCGCGCGGCCGGTCTCCGCCTGGGTCCATTCCTCGCCGAGCGCCCACAGCGTCGCCGCCGACGGCGCCCGCGCGGTGCACGCGGCCCTGTCGCCGCCGGGCCAGATCGCGACGCTCATTCTTCCCGCCGACACGGCCTGGAACCAGGCCGAGGGTCCGGCGCCGGCGCTGCCGCGTCCGCTGCCGGCGCAGGCTTCGAGCGACGCGATCGACCGCGTGGCGCAGGCGCTCGCGCTCGGCAAGCGCAGCACGCTGCTGATCCGCGGCGCGGCGCTCAAGCAACGCGGCCTCGTCGCCGCCGGCCGCATCGCCGCCAAGACCGGCGTGCGCCTGGCCTGCGATACCTTCACCGCCCGCCTGCAGCGCGGCGCCGGCCGCGTGCCGCTGGCGCGCATTCCGTATTTCGCCGAGCAGATCGTCGAATTCTTCCACGACACCGAGCTTCTCATCCTGGTCGGCGCCAAGCCGCCGGTGTCGTTCTTCGCCTATCCCGGCAAGCCGAGCTGGGGCCTGCAGCCGCAGACGACAATTCTCCATCTCGCGCACGCCCACGAAGACGGCACGCAGGCGCTCGAAGCGCTGGCCGAGGCGCTTGGCGCGCCCAAGGCGCCGGCCAATTTCGCGGCGCTGAAGACGGCCGAAAGCATCGCCGATAAATTCGACCAGTACACGATCGGCCAGGTCGTGGCCCGCCACCTGCCCGAAGGCGCCATCATCTCCGACGAGGCCGCGACCTCGGGCGCCGGCAGCGCCCTCGCCACCGCAACGGCGGCGCCGCACGATCATCTGGGCCTCACCGGCGGTTCCATCGGCCAGGGGCTTCCGGTCGCAACCGGTGCGGCGGTCGCGGCGCCGCACGCCAAGGTCGTCTGCCTGCATGGCGATGGCGGCGCCATGTACACGCTGCAGGCGCTGTGGACCCAGGCGCGCGAGAAACTCGACGTCACGACGGTGATTTTCGCCAACAAATCCTACGCCATCCTCAATATCGAGCTGGCCCGCGTCGGCGCCGGCAACCCCGGCCCCAAGGCGCTTTCCATGCTCGACCTGCACAATCCCGAGCTCGACTGGGTCAAGCTGGCCGGCGGCCTCGGCGTCGAAGCCTCTCGTGCCGTCAATATCCGCGAATTCGAAAGCCAGTTCGAAGCCGCGATGCGCGGCCATGGCCCGCGGCTTATTGAAGTGGTGCTCTGACGGCGCTGGACGCCGCCGCCGCCGAACGCCAAACTCCAAACGTCAACAGGGGTGCACGATGGACAAGCCGGCCGACGATCTGGAGATGTGGCGCGAGGGCGCGCGCGAACTGATGCCGATGGTCGTGGCGCTGCGCCGCGAGCTGCACAAATATCCCGAGCTCGGCCTGCATCTGCCCGAGACGACGCGGCGGGCGCGCGAGGCGCTGGCCGGCCTCGACGTCGAGATCGCCGACAGCAAGACCACCACCAGCATGATCGTGACGCTGCGCGGCGCCCAACAGGGCCCGACCATCCTCTTGCGTGGCGACATGGATGCGTTGCCGATGCCGGAGGACACCGACCTCGAATTCAAGTCGACCATCGAGAACCGCATGCACGCCTGCGGCCACGATTCGCACACCGCCATGCTGGTCGGTGCGGTGCACCTGCTGCACAAGCATAGGGGCCGCCTCAACGGCAATGTGAAATTCTTCTTCCAGACCGGCGAGGAAGGCTTCGCCGGCGCCCGTCACGTCATCGACGAAGGCATGCTCGACGCTGCGCCGGCGCCG
>Ga0210397_10002280_pt1 | contig 12153 bp, 12 predicted proteins | sample IncBWH2OmetaG_FD_160126 | JGI IMG/M metagenome (GOLD analysis project Ga0210397, IMG submission 160126) | Forest soil microbial communities from Barre Woods Harvard Forest LTER site, Petersham, Massachusetts, United States - Inc-BW-H-2-O ...
AACCTTTAAAATAGCAGATTGTGCTTTCTGAATCATTGATTCAACGTTATCTTCAAATGGAATAGTAAAATTACATGCGGCCATGGCTGGTGTATTTATCAGGGCTACAAGTTAACTAAAAAATATTTGTATTGTAATCTCATTTTATTATTCAAAAAATAATAAATTAAAGAAATAGTAGTGCTAATTGAGATTGGTTAGATAAAATAATAATTTTTTAACTTCTTCAAAAAATGCTAAAATACTTATTTTAAGTAGAGTTTCTGACATGGATTGTTTTGTTACATAATTTAATTCTATATTTATTGAATAAATGAAATATTCAATATTTGGTATGAAATTTTATACACTTGTTATAACAAGTGTTTTATCCATTGCAATGGGGTATTCTTCATTAGCTCAGAAAACTGCGGCTGGTTGGGTATATACATATGCTTTTGATGGAAATGCCTATGATATTGGACCGAACCGTTTGCATGGTCAAATGGTTGGTGGGGTTTCTCCAACTACAGATCGATTTGGCCGTCAAAACAAGGCTTTAGCATTTAACGGAAATGATGGCTTTATTCGTATTCCGTTTTCTCAAATAAGAAATTTACCTACGTCTAATTTTACATTTACAATATGGTTATTTGTTGATAAATACAATTCAACAACTTTTTGGGACGAAGTAAATACCAGCAATTATTCACCGGTTTTTTGTAAAACGGAAACCTCTCCTGATATTCAATATCGTTTAGGAGCCAGTGATAAAGGTTTCTATTTTGACGGAGGAGTTGAAGGTAATTCTAAAGGATTATTTACAAGTAATAGTGTAACGCTGCTACCAGGGAAATGGAATATGCTGGCAGTAACATATAACGGATATGTTGCTAAATTCTTTTTGAACGGAAGATTAATTGCTTGTGAAAATATATCAGCTAATTTTATTCAGAACAACCAACCATTAATTGTTGGTTGTGATTTCCCCGGACAAGCCAGTTATTTTGCCGGTAAAATGGATGATTTCAGTATCTGGGAAAAATTCATCACAGAAGAAGATATCAGACAGATTTATACAGTACAATCTAAATATCCTTTTGTACCACCCAATATTACAGTACCACCAACACCAGTTATTACTAAAGTTGATACTACTATTGCTGTTGTCGTACCTGTTGTACCTGTAAAGAAAAATGTAGATTCCATTGTAAATGTTGCTACTCCTATAGCTGCCAATCAAGCTGTTTTTGAAGTTAAAAAAGGAGAGAAGGTTGTTTTAAAGCATGTGTTGTTTGTTCAGAGTAAGGCAGAGCTATTACCGGAGTCGTATGTAGAGTTAGATCGTTTGCTTGCTACATTAAAACAAAATCCTCGTGTTACTATTGAAGTGTCGGGCCATACAGATAATCAGGGTGCACGGGATCTGAATATTAAGCTTTCAGAAGAACGTGCTGAAAAAGTTAAGGATTATCTGGTTCGTCATGGTATTGAATCAAAACGTATCACTGTAATAGGGAATGGACCTGATAAGCCAATTAGTCCGAACGATACGGAAGAGAATCGCCGCCTGAACAGGAGAGTAGAGTTTGAGATTATACAGATGTAAATCTCAATTTCCATTTGTCTTTTTATTCAATATTTTTTTATCCTGTTGCAATCAAAATCCCGATCCCATTCATTTCCGGTTTTGTTATATTTCTAGATATGATTACTCATTTATGCGGGTAACAATCGGATAGTAATTTTTAAATATCGGGCTTGATTGAGAAATGCTATTCTTCAAAATGCCTGACAAAAAGAAAGCCTTCTGTGTTAGCAGAAGGCTTTCGAAAATAAAGTATAAATTATTCCGGATTATTTTTTGTTACCAGTAAGTTTTATTTCTAATGTAATATCATCAGAAAGAACCATGTCTTTAGCTGCTTTGTAAGCAACACCATATTTCTGACGGTTGAATACCAATTTGCCAGATGCTTTGGCAACACCACCAGTAGTATCAACTACGATATCTGTAACTTTCTCTTCGTTTGTTTTACCACGTAATGTTAAGTCACCAGTTGCTGAATTACCTTCAACAGATTTGATAACAAATACAGCAGTAGGGAATGAGTCAACAGCAAAGAAATCAGGAGTACTTAAGTGACCAATCAAGTATTCTTTAGGATGTTCTTTATTGTAACCGCTATCAGTAGGATTGATAGATTTCATGTTTGCAGTGAAAGTACCTGCAGTAACCTGTAAGCCTTTAACAGAGAAAGTACCTTCAGATATTTTTAATGTACCAAAGTGTTTGTGCATTTTAATCATGTTGCCTTCCCATAAAATAGAAGAAGCAGCAGTATCTACAGTATATGCAGTTTCAACACCAACTGAATCAACAGCAGTTGTTTCAACTTTTTTCTCAGAGTTACAAGCAAGCATTGAAGCTGCTATAAGGGAACCGGCAATAAGTAATTTAATTTTCATATTTGTTAGAATGGTTTAATAATACATGTTTGAACATTTATCTTAGGTAAAATAAAGAAAGACCTGGGTCATTTCCAAATTATTTTAATTAATAATTGATTATTAATTACTTGCGGCTATTTCATTTTATGAATATCGCATTTAACAAAAGATAAATAAAGTAATTCAATTTATGGAATACTTATTTGCATGCAATTTTACAGGCTATCGAAAAGCGCTTTAAGTTCTGTGGCTTCGGCAGGTTTCATTCGTCCTGCAAGTATTAATCTAAGTTGTCTTCTGCGCAATGCTCCATCAAATAATTCCTGTTCCCGTTCTGTTTGCGGAATTACTTCCGGAATCGATAAGGGTTTTTTATCCGGAGTTAATGCCACAAAAGTAAAAAATGCCTCATTGCTTTTTAATTTTTTCCTGCTCAATACATCTTCGGCCCATACTTCTATGTGTACTTCCATAGATGTATTGAATGCTCGTGTTATTTTGGCCTGCAAGGTTACAATATTGCCCAACGCAATAGGTTCTTTAAAAGAAACATTATCAACAGAAGCTGTCACTACGCCGTTATTACAATGCCTTAGTGCACAAATAGCACCGACAACATCCATCAGATACATCAATCTGCCTCCCATTAAATTATTTAATGTATTCGTATCATTGGGTAATACTAATTCAGATTTGATAACAATCGAATCATTTGGGTGTTTTCCTTCTGGTTTCATATTTTGTTTGATTGAGGGTTCCATCCGTCTTTACCTACTAATGGTACAAAGCGGAACTCACCACATTCTTCTTGTGTAATTTCTTTTTCACTCACTTTGGTGAGACGAAGCATTTTCTGTGTTTTCTGATCACCGACGGGGATAACTAATATTCCACCGATTTTAAGTTGTTCAATAAGCTTCTGTGGCACATAAGGAGCACCTGCAGTAGCAAGTATACGATCATAAGGGCCAAAACGTGCAAGGCCTTCACTGCCGTCTCCGCAAAAGAACTGGGCTTTATAGCCTAACGCATGAAGCATTTTTTTTGATTTCTCAAACAGATTTTTATGGTATTCAATGGTGAATACATTTGCACCCATTTCCAGCAATACAGAGCATTGATAACCTGAACCGGTTCCGATTTCCAACACTTTCATACCAGGGCTTAGTTTTAATAAACTTGTTTGAGAAGCTACGGTATAAGGTTGAGAAATTGTTTGTCCATCGCCGATAGGAAACGCTTTGTCCTGATAGGCGTGTTCCAGAAAGGCATTGTCTAAAAAGATATGCCTGGGTACTCTGTCAATAGCCTGTAATACTAATTCGTCCTGAATCCCCTTGTCTCTAAGGATTTTAATGAGCTTTCTTCGTAAGCCTTTATGTAAATAGGAATCTTCAGGCATTATAAATACATTAATGGATAAATATTTTGAATACTAAAATAGTTCTACTTCTTCGGATTTAATAATTTAGTGTAGAAATAGATATTCATCGTTTATAAATTAAATTAATCCAACACATTGAAGCGACCGTATTATAGTTTAATTCCTGCATCATTAGATTTTATTGCATCCGTGTCAGCATGGGTTGTTTTTTACTATAATCGTAAGCACATATTACATGAAACACTGGAGAATTTCCAATTCAATATAATTTTAAATGCTTTTATCATTGGTTTTTTCTGGATCATTTTAAATATTCTGGCTGGTAACTACAGTGATGTCTTTGGCAAAACACGTATCAAGGAATTATTTAAGGGGTTTAATCATACACTTATCGGTGTCGTAATCATATTCTTTACATTATTGTTAGACGATGAAGGTATTCATCAATATAAAGAATATTATAAAACCTTTGGGTTATATTTCTTTCTACAGTTTACGTTTTCTTCAGTTTCTAAAATTGTATCGTTTACATTTTTAAGAGAAAAAATTTCTTCCGGGAAAATTTCATTCAACACGTTACTGGTAGGTTCAGGTGCATCGGCACGGAAGGTATACGATGATCTGCAAAGCAGAAAATCAACACTTGGTTATTCGTTTGTTTCATACGTACCGGTCTCTGCAAACAATATTGATCAATGCGATGCTGTGTTAAGGTCTGTGGGTGATGTTGAACGGATAACGACTATTATTCATCGTTGCCATATTGATCGGGTGATGATTGCTATTGAAAAAAATGAACATGAACAGTTGGAAAATATCCTTGGTGCATTGGAAGGAGAATCCGTTAAGATTAATATTATTCCGGAAAACTATCAATTGATTTTAGGTTCGGTTAAAGTAAAGTTGTTATCAAATTTACCTTTACTGGAAATTAATCAGGATCTGATTCCGGTATGGCAAAAGGTGTTAAAACGTTTTATTGATATCTTGTCTGCATTGATTGTCTTAATCATTGGCTTACCTTTTTTAATTGCAATAGCATTGATCACAAAGTTTACTTCTAAAGGACCTGTTTTTTATATGCAGGAACGGATCGGCAGGAATGCAAAGCCATTTAAGATTATTAAATTCAGAAGCATGTATACGGATGCTGAGAAGAAAGGGCCTGCATTGGCAAACGATAAAGACAGTCGGATCACTCCATGGGGAAAAATTATGCGTAAGACCCGTCTCGATGAATTTCCACAGTTTTATAATGTATTGAAAGGTGATATGTCGCTGGTTGGTCCACGGCCAGAGCGACAGTTCTTTATCGATCAGATTATGCAGAAGGCACCCTACTACAAACATTTACATAAAGTGCGGCCAGGGATTACTTCTATGGGGCAAGTGAAATTCGGATATGCAGAGAATGTAGATGAAATGGTGAACCGTTTAAAATATGATATTCTCTATATTGAAAATATGTCACTCTCACTTGATTTTGAAATCATACTCGATACTGTACTGATCATGTTTCAAGGAAGAGGGAAATAAAAGAGTGTAAAGTTTAGAGTGTAAAGTGCTTCGTTCCACTTTACACTCCAAACTTTACACATCTATGTTAGCATCACAAAATTATGATTTAGATTTAAAGATAGTTAGTATTAATGTTTACAGGAATTATAGAAAGTCTTGGTGTGATTGAAAAGATTGTTGAAGAGCAAGGGAATCTGCATTTCACGGTACATTCATCCATTTCTCACGAATTAAAAATAGATCAGAGCTTGTCGCACAATGGTATTTGCTTAACTGTAGTTGCTATTGGTGATGGAACACATACGGTGACGGCTATTCAGGAAACAATCCGGAAGACATGTATCGGAGAATGGAAACAGGGTATGTCGGTGAATTTAGAACGCGCTATGCCTGCACATGGCCGATTTGACGGGCATATTGTACAAGGCCATGTAGATCAGGTGGCAGCATGTACGCAGCGCAAAGAAGATAAGGGAAGCTGGTTGTATACTTTTCAATATGATGCTTCCTCAGGAAATGTAACCGTTGAAAAAGGTTCTATCTGTGTAAATGGTATCAGCTTAACTGTTGTTGATTCTAAAGACGATGCTTTCTCCGTAGCCATCATTCCATATACTTTTGAGCATACGTCTTTAAAAGAATGTATTGTTGGCTCAAAAGTGAATATAGAGTTTGATATTCTGGGTAAATATGCAGCGAAGTTGTTAGGGAAGAAGTCGAATTTTTTAAGAAAATGAAATGAGTAAATTATCTTCTAAAGAAATTTTATTTCGATCAGTAAAGCAGATAATAACCGATGCCCGTTCGCAGGTATATCGTAGTACGAATACTGTTTTGTTACAAATGTATTGGAACATTGGGAAGTTGATTGTAGAAGATGAACAAGCAGGAGAGGTACGAGCAGAATACGGAAAAGCAGTACTTAAAAACCTTTCTGCCCAGCTAACCATAGAATTCGGGAAAGGTTTTGAGGAAAGTAATTTACGTAATATCCGTCAGTTTTATATAGCATTCCCAATTCGTGACGCATTGCGTCACGAATTAAGCTGGACACATTATAGAATACTTTCTCGTATTGAAAATCAGAAGTTTAGAGAAAATTACCTGCTTCATGCAATCGAAGAGAATTGGAACACCCGTACATTGCAACGTAATATCGAAAGCCAATATCTTGGCAGAGTTCTTGAAATTAAATCAACATCTAAAATACCAACAGAAGCTAAGCATGTCATAAAAGACCCATATATTTTCGAGTTTCTTGGAATGACACCAGATAGTAGTCATACAGAAAATAAAATAGAAACAGCTATTATTTCACACCTGCAAATTTTTTTGATGGAATTGGGTAAAGGCTTTGCTTTTGTTGCCCGTCAATAGCATATTGTAACAGATACGTCTGATTTTTATATAGACTTGGTATTTTATAATTATCATTTGAAATGTTTTGTATTAATAGATCTTAAAACTGAAAAATTAAGTCATGCAGCCATTGGTCAAATGGATATGTATGTGCGTATGTATAATGATCTTAAAAAAGGAGAAGGGGATAATCCAACCATAGGCATTATTCTTTGTACCGAGAAAGATGAAACGATTGTGAAATATAGTGTGATGGCTGAAAATGAAAAGCTTTTTGCAAGTAAGTATCGATTGTATTTACCCAAAGAAGAAGAGCTGAAACAGCTGATTGAGGCCGATCGGGTGAAATTTGAATTAGAGAACGAGTAAGAATATTTGAGATTAGTTATAATAGATAAAGTAAGATCTATTTAATTTATTCGTTATTTTTTTTAGTTAACAATCCTTCTGAATACATCCGCTCTATCAAACCTTCCAGCCAAACAATCAGATAAGAACTGAAAATTCCTACCAGTGCTCCGCACAATACATCGCCCGGGTAATGTACGCCAAGATACACGCGGCTCAACGATACAAGAAAAGCCCATACAAATAATAGATACAACAGTATCTTTTTATCTTCAAAAACAGCTTTCAGATAAAAGAAAAAGAATACCGCAAATACATTGGCTGCGTGCGAAGAAACAAAACCATATTGCCCGCTGCAGACATCCTTTATTAAAAACAATTGATTACTTACTTCAGGGTTATGACAAGGCCTTAACCGCTCTACTAAAGGTTTAAAAAGGGAAGAAGCAATCTGATCAGCAAGTGCAATGCAGCATGCAAGCACAATCAAATGAATCCAGATTTTTTTAGGATTCGATTTGTATAGAAAAAACAATAACAATGCATAGAGTGGCAACCATGTGAGCTTGCCGCTGCAGAATAGCATAAAACCATCCATCCAATCACTTTTGAATGTATGGTTGATCCATACCAACACATCTACATCTATGTTCTGTAATGTTTCCATCATAACGAAAGCCAATCAGGACGTGCTTTTAACCATGCCAATGTTTCAGCTTCTTTGCTTCCTGCTACTGCTTGAAAATCATAAGTCCAGTTTGCTTCAGGCGGCAAACTCATTAAGATAGATTCGATGCGACCGTTTGTGTCGAGGCCAAACTTAGTACCTTTATCATATACCAGGTTAAACTCTACATAGCGTCCCCTGCGCAGCTTTTGCCAGTTTCGTTCTGTTTCTGTAAAAGCTTTGGTTTTATTATCAGCAATTAGTTTTGTATATATTTTAGGAAACAGATAACCCAGTGCACATACAAATTCAAATAATTTTTCTTTACTAACAGGCGCATCAGAACCCATTCTGTCAAAAAATATACCGCCTGCACCTCTCGATTCATCGCGGTGTTTGATATAGAAGTAAGAGTCTGCCCATGATTTAAACTTCGGATAAAAGCTTTCATGAAACTGATCGCATACATCTTTCAGTGCCTGATGAAAAGCGATTGCTTCTTCTTTTACTATATAATGCGGCGTTAGATCTATGCCGCCGCCAAACCACCAGATGCCATTGCTCATTTCAAAGTAACGGATATTCATGTGTATGATTGGTACCCATGGATTGGTTGTATGCATAACAATGGAAACTCCTGTAGCATAAAAGTCGGCTTTAGAAAGTTTTAATGCATCTAAAATATTATCAGGTGTTTCGCCGTGTACCGCAGAGAAATTGACACCACCTTTTTCGATGATGTTGCCTTCTGTAAAAATATTGCTTTTCCCGCCGCCGCCTTCAGGTCTGGTCCATTGGTCGGTTTTGAATACACCTTTGCCATCAGCTGCTTCAAGCTGCGAGCATATATGAGATTGAATCTTTTGAAATTCTTTTTCGATGATTTCTTTTGTAGGCATAATGATCATTAGAAAGGATATCCTAAACTAAAGTTGTAGATAGGTAAATTATTTTTATTACTGAAATCGAATAAGACAAAACGATCCGGTAAAGGATGCACAGGATCCCAGGCTTTGAAAGCAACATCGAGTCGCGCAATAATAAAGGTGAAATTAAAACGAAGCCCGACTCCCGTACCCACTGCGATTTCAGATACCGATTTAAAGTATTTGAATTCTCCGCCGGGCCTGTTCTTATCAGCTGTTATCAGCCATACGTTACCGGCATCAATAAAGTAAGCACCTTCAATAAAGCTATAAATCTTTCGGCGCAATTCGAAGTTGGTTTCAATTACAATATTCCCCGGCTCTTCATTGGTGTATTGCTGATTCGGGTCAGCATTTGCATACGAGCCCGGACCTAAACGTCTGTAGCGCCAGGCTCTGATTGAATTGGAGCCTCCTGTAAAGAAATATTTTTCATACGGTAGTACAAAGCTACCATGCTGTTTGATACCCGATGTTCCGAATGGTCTGGAATACCCCAGATTTAAACGCATGGCAAATACGGTCTTTGATTTAATCGGCTTATAATATCTTAAGTCGGTTTGTATTTTATAGTATTGATAATACTGCAAACCGAATAATTCACCATCTGCTTCATGTGTAGCAAATGTTTTCTTAATAAGATTAGGAACCAAGCCGCCTAATTCAAATGTAGGACGGAAATAAAAAGATGCACGTTTTTTTCCATAGGCATTGTTACTGAATGTATAGGAAAAATTCATGTTGGTAACGATAGATGGAAGAAAGCTTATATATAAGTTATTACCATTTAACCGAAGATTATTTAAATATTCAGCAAAGTCCAGCATATTAATTTTACTATTGATAACATTGATATCAACAGGAGTAAAAGAAAAATAAGAGAATTGGCTCGTTTCCCATAGGTAGGTGAATTGTGAACGAAAGCCGAAACGATCATATTCCGGACGTTGAGTAGCGTTATAGCTTAATGTGATCCGTGTCTTAGCGTTATATTTAGCTGCAGAGAAGCGAACCCTTGTTGGCATCAATAACTGAGGAAATGTTAAACTGGTACTGGCACCATATTCTATGGTTTGTAATTTATTTTGATTATTCAATACGGATGCCTGACCTTCCAATGCGTACCGAATATTAAAATCTAATATTTCATAATTACCAAAAACATTCCTGTTACGAAAATTGACATTGAAGAATGGCCCAGGAATAACTCCCTGTACTACATTGATGCCATATTCCTGAGAGATCTGAAATTTTTGCAGGCGGTTCGTATAAATATACATGTCCAGACTGCTGGAATCCTTTTTAATTATATTCACATTAACAAAGCGGTACATATCCATTGAACCTAATTGCTGCTGTGTTTTTAATAAAGAATCCTGTTTGAAATAACTATTTGTTCTTGATCGGATTTTCCCATCAAGTATTTTATAGTTGTATGGTTTCTGTTTGATACAATATTTTATCAGCTTAAATTCAATCGTATCTTTATAGGTACTGATAGAATCTATCACTTTATTGACAGGTATAAATACGACGCTATTGATCGTGTAACGCGTATGAACACCATGTTGTGGTTGATCAATTTCCAGAGTAAGTTTAAGTGAATTATTTCCTACTGTAGAGTCTACCACGAAATTTATATAATCCTTGGAGAATTCGTAATACCCGTTATTTTTTAAAAGTTTATAAACACGGTCTCTTTCCAGATCAATTTTTTCCTGATCATACGAGTCGTTTTTATTTAATTTAGAACCTTTTGAATGTGTAACAATGTTATAGATCGCAGTGTCTTCAATATCATAATCTAGGGCACTATAATAGTATTGTTTACCTTCATCTATGTGGTAGCTTACAAATGTCTTTCTACCCAGAACCAACGTGTCAATCTTATAAGAAACCTTGTTATTGAAATATCCTTTCCCGAAAAGGTAGATAGAAATTTGTTGATTGGTGTACCTGATAACTGATGTATCCAGTATAGATGGGTATTCGCCAAAAGAGCCCATCATCCAGTTACCGTTTTTTAGTTTACCTTCGAGCTTAGCAATTTTTTTCTTACGTTTAGCAAGTAATGTATTGTACCTTTTTTCGGTATGAGGTTTTCTGGTTATGCGGCGGTTGGATTTTTGTTTTGTGGCTTGTATCTGTTGATGAATATAACTCGTATCGTAAAAAGATTTACCTAAGTAGTGAATGGTCAGGTAAGGAGTGAATCCCAATAATTTATATTGAGCCTTTTGCTTATAAAGTTTTTCCAGGTCTGATGAATTCAGATGTTTACTCCCTTTGGTTTTTTGAGAGTAAAGCATGTATTTTCCTTTGTAATCAGGGTCTGTTGCAAAATAACTGATAGATGGTTTACATCCCTGAAGCAGAAGGATTGCGAGTATGAGTGTAAAGATGTAATATAGTAGCTTCAATTCTTAAATTCGATGTTATCCAAACAGACTGTAAAATTCACTAAATCTCTTCAAAATAAGAAATTTCGAAGACTTTATAAGCAATTTATTATTGAAGGTGAAAAGCCTGTTCTTGAAGTTCTTGGAGCAGATCTGTCCATACATAAATTATTAGTAACTGCGTACTTTCAAAGCAAGTATGCAAGCGCATTAAAACCTTACTCTAAAATCATTGAAATAGCAGGTGATAATGAGTTGCATGATATTGGTACCTTACAAACCAATGATGCTGCAATTGCAATTTGTGATATGAAAGAGGAAGTATTTCCAACTGATTTAAGTAAAGAATGGAGTATTATGCTGGACAATGTTAATGACCCGGGCAACCTCGGAACGATTATCCGAATTGCGGATTGGTACGGCATCTCAACTATTATTTGTTCAGAAGATACGGCAGACTTATACAATCCCAAAGTTATCAACGCATCCAAAGGATCTTTTTTACGGGTGAATGTATTTTATACAGATTTGTCGGAATTTTTAAAAGAACAGAGAATAGCAATTTATGGTGCAGATTTGAAGGGCGAAAACATTCACAAAATCTCGTTTGCTAAAGCAGGTATTCTTGTAATGGGCAATGAAGCACATGGTATAAGCGAAGAGGTTAAAAAGTACATACGGTATACACTTACCATTCCCCGGTTTGGGCAGGCCGAATCATTGAATGTAGGCATAGCCACAGCTATTTGCTGCGACCGCATTCGCTCGTCTCAAGACTGATAGCCGGTAGTATTGGCTTCGTCAATCAATTCATCGGATTCTTTTTTACCCAGATACTTATCTATAAAATGGTGTGCTGCATATAACAATGGAGTAAGTAACAATGCAACGCTGAACTTATAGATATAGTTAATAATACCAATAGAAAGTAATTGTTCGATGCTCCATTTATTGTCACCTGCCAGGAGGTAAAATGCAATAAATAATACTACGAAACTGTCGACCAATTGAGAGATCAGGGTAGAGCCTGTAGCCCGCAACCAGAGCCATTTTTCGCCGGTCGATTTACGGATGGCATGGAACACATACACATCCAGAAACTGTCCGATCAAAAATGCAGTT
>Ga0210397_10002283_pt1 | contig 12144 bp, 8 predicted proteins | sample IncBWH2OmetaG_FD_160126 | JGI IMG/M metagenome (GOLD analysis project Ga0210397, IMG submission 160126) | Forest soil microbial communities from Barre Woods Harvard Forest LTER site, Petersham, Massachusetts, United States - Inc-BW-H-2-O ...
TCCCGTGGTCCTTCTCTCGTGCCAGGTATTCCTCTACGCGTAGCAGATTGCCCTCGCCGGCACGCTGAACAATCCGCAGCAACTGTCCCATCGAGGCGACCTCCTCCAACTGCTCCTTAATAAACCACTGAAGGAAGTTGTCGGCCGTATAATCGGATTCAGCCTTTGCCATGGAAACCAGTGCATTGATCTGGGTTGTGACCTGCTGTTCCTGTTCGAGAGAGAGCTTTACCGCGTCTTCGGCGACTTCGAAGTGCGCCCGTGGCGCGGACACAGGAGGAATCTGCACGCGGGCGCCAGTGTCGATGACGAATTGGATAAAACGCAGCGCATGCTTCTTTTCCTCCTCGGCCTGCTTGTAAAAATACGCAGACAGCTCAGGCAGTCCTTCCGCACCAAAATGAGCGGCGATGGCGTAATACTGCAGCATCGCACCAAACTCATTACCCATCTGTTCGTTGATCGCAGCGACAATCTTTTGATTGACAACCATATTTAAAAAGTCTGTCCCGGGGATTTTAATACCTCGCCCCTTTCAGGGCCAAGCACTTTTTTTACCTGGCAGATGGCCAAGTAACCCATCTGGGGAGCTGCCGTCTTGGGCAAGCATCTCCATTGGGACGAACCCCGTTCCACTGGAAAAGGATCGTTTTCAACGGTTTACAGAGTCTCTATCAGTTTTAGCCACGAATCTATCGATCACCTGCCGCGCCAGCGCTCGATCCTCTGATTTAGAAAACGCGATCGCACCGCACTTCGAAAGCTTTCCTTCTGCGGTACGATTGAACTGGAAGACGTATTCGGCGAACTCGTCCATGCGCCCATAGTGTGCCCGTCCTCGAAGAGTTACTGCGTTTGCCGCCCAGGTCATCAGCTCAATTTCACGACTGTTTCTGCGATTCGACTTAAGCTCGTAACGCCAGTAATCGACTTCTTCGGACCCGGTCAGAGATAACATCCGAACTGCGGCATCCCGAATCAAAATCGTCCTTTTCTCCCAATAATCAGCATTCATAGGCACTCTGGGAAATTTTTGGGAACGAATAACCCACCCTGGAAAATTCATCCCCTGAATCGGGATAAGTTTTCCAGGCAAAGCGTGTAAATTCTCGCGCGGGCAGGCCGTTACCGAATCACTTTTTCGGTTTCAACATCAAACAAAGAGACCTTTTCCAGGTCGAATTGGACGGTGAGTTCTTCACCCAAATGGAATAAATGTTCGCCGTGAATTCGGGCGATCAAGTTACCTGTACCGGCCTTCAAGTACACCAGCGACTCCGAACCCATCGGTTCGGAAATATCAACGGTCAAAGTAACCGGCACGCTGGATCCCTCTTTTGGTTCGTTAGTGATGTGTTCGGGGCGAATGCCGAAGACGATATCTTTATCGACGTAATTGTTCGCGAGGGGTTCCAGCCGGCCTTTGAGAGGGAACGTCAGAGCGTTTTTCTCGCCCGCTTCCACAAAGAACAAGCCGCCATCGCGCCGTTTGACCTTCCCCTTGAGGAGGTTCATCGGCGGACTGCCGATGAAGCCGGCAACGAAGAGATTTTCCGGCTGCCTGTAAAGCGTCAACGGATCGGCGACCTGCATGATGAGACCGTCGCGCATGACGCAAATGCGGTCACCCATGGTCATCGCCTCGACCTGGTCGTGGGTAACGTAAATCATGGTATTACCGAGTTGAGCGTGGAGTTTGGAAATCTCCGAGCGCATCTGCACACGCATCTTGGCGTCCAGGTTGGACAATGGTTCGTCGAAAAGAAACACCTTCGGACTGCGTACAATGGCTCGTCCCAGAGCCACCCGCTGACGCTGGCCGCCGGACAGAGCGCTTGGTTTGCGCTCCAGCATATGGTCAAGACCAAGGGCCTTCGCGGTTCGTCCAACGGTCTCGGAAATAAAATCCTTCTTCTTCTTGGCCAATTGGAGGCCGAACGCCATGTTGTTGAACAGGGTCATGTGGGGATAGAGCGCGTAGTTCTGGAACACCATCGCTATTCCGCGATCTTTCGGCTCAAGTTCATTCACCACACGACCACCGATCGAGATCGTCCCGCTAGTGATCTTTTCCAGACCGGCGACCATACGGAGCGTGGTAGACTTACCGCATCCGGAAGGTCCAACCAGCACCATAAACTCCCCGGTATTGATGTGCAGGCTGATGTTTTTAACTGCGGTGAACGTCGGACGGCCTCGGTCATCCACATAGGTCTTCACCAAATCTTTTATTTCTACGGAACCATCATCACTCATCGCATTCGTCCTTGTGTTTTTATCGTTCTTTTCAACCCGTAGGAGATGAAATTTCCTTCCCCGCAAAGTCATTTGCTTTAGTTGGCTCGATGAGCGGTTCCGCGAGGGGGGGCAATCACTCCATTAAGGGCACTGTTTATTTACACCTGACTTGGCGCATACACAAACGCAACCGTATCTCGGCGAGAACACCGGTGTCATGAAATTTGTCTGCCTCGTCACCGATGGTGATTGGCAATTCATTCATTTGCGGGTTGAATCTCTAAACGATGAACGAACCGCATCCGCCGGCCATTGCCACGAGTGAACCCTTGGGGCTTGGGAAAGAGGTTCTCCTGAAGACGCTGATGGATAATCTGCCGGATCACATCTATTTCAAGGACCGGGAGAGCCGCTTTATTGCCGTAAATCGTGCCATGGCAGCCTTGTTCGGCCTCGAAGATCCAGCAGGAGTGCTTGGCAAGACAGACGCCGATTTGTTCGCTCCCGAGCATGCCCAGGCTGCGCTCCGCGATGAACGGGAAATTCTCCGTACGGGACAGCCTCTGGTGAACATGGAGGAGAAGGAGACCTGGCCCGATGGTCATGAGACCTGGGTTTCCACTTCAAAGTTGCCGTTGCGAGATCCCAACGGAAATATCATCGGCACTTTTGGCCTCTCGCGCGACATCACGGAGAAGAAGCGAGCTGAAGAAAAACTCGCCGCCCTGGCAAGAGAATTGCGCGAAAAGAATGAAGCTCTTGAACAGGATCTGGAAATGGCCCGGGAACTTCAGCAGGCCATGCTGCCGCACCTCTATCCTCGCTTCCCACATCACGCTTCCAAGGAAGAGAGCGCGGTACGTTTCTACCATTTTTACCAGCCCTCAATGAGCGTGAGCGGCGACTTTTTCGAAATCCTGAAACTCTCTGATACCTGTGCAGGGATCTTCATCTGTGACGTGATGGGCCATGGGGTCCGTGCCGCTCTTGTGGCCTCCACGGTGAGTGCCCTGGTGGGGCGACTGCGAGATTACTTGGGAGATCCGGGCGAGTTCCTTGCCCGGCTCAATCGGGCACTGCGCTCAACACTTGAATATAGTGAGGTCCCGCTCTTTGCTTCGGCCTTTTACCTGCTCGCAGATCTGGAGAAAGGCGAATTGCGCTACGCGAATGCGGGACATCCCAATCCTTTGCGCGTCCATTGTACAAGAGATCGCGCTGATACGTATCCATTGAACGGCAGCAAGCATGGGCCGGCGCTTGGTCTGTTCGATGACGCGATTTATCCCAACAGCCATTGTGAACTCTCGGCGCACGATACACTACTTCTCTTTACCGACGGATTATTTGAAGTGGAGGGACCTGGCGGCGACATCTATGACTATCGGCGCCTGCTAGAAGCTGTGAATAGGCGCCGTCAATTGCCCGCTTTTCAACTGTGTCATGAGGTCATCGAAGAGGTGCAGCGATTCTCGGCGGGCAGACACTTTAGCGATGACGTGTGCCTCGTTGCCATGGAAGTTGGCCCAATGGCACAGCCCAGAGGTTGAAACCCTGGCTTTGTACACAATTCGAAGAAAAGGCGCCGACATAATCGAGTATTTCAGCGCAGAGACAGGCTGAAAGCCTATCCTACATTGCTCCCCGGAGGGTCGAGCGATGATCCGAGTGCACCTGAAAGCACCTTCTCGTTCCCGGCGCGACGAGGCGACGGCGTAGTGTAGGATAGGCTTCCAGCCTGTCTGCGCTGAAATACTCGATGTCGGCGCGCTTCCAGGCTGGAGTTGCCTTTTCTTCGATTGGTGTATGGCGCCAAGTTAAGGGCGGTTTGGGTTGTTTCTCGGCCCCGAAGGCGCCGTCTGGAGTTTGGACTTTCCCAGAACTATCAGGTGCGGGGTAAGGCGAGACGCCTCACTTACTGCTGCGGGCAAACCGGGACGGTTAGCTTACGAAAGAGGGTAAGGCGAGACGCCTTACTTACTTGAGCGGGCAAATCGGGACGGTTAGCTTGCGAAAAGAGGCTAAGGCGAGACGCCTTACTTACTGCTGCGGGCGAACCGGTCGTTTGATTACCACTTCTATCCCAGTATGTCCCGCCTTTCTGAAGTAAGTAAGGCGTCCCGCCTTACCTTCTCGGGTTGAAACCTTGAGCTGAGTTCTCCAACCCCTCCGGGGCAGTTGAGCGTCCCAAAGAATCCTTAACTTCGCGCCATTCAACCCAGGGCTAAATTCTTCAGCCCCTCCGGGGCAATTGTAGAGGCCACAATCATCTTGATTGGTGCATCGAAATTACCCGCTGCAAACTCATCGAATGATCCTCCGGTATATTATTTATATTCCACCATTTAGCCTCTCTAATTTCAAGATGATCAATTTTTGGTTCTATTTTTTTTATTCTTGCGACAAAGCAAAATACCGTATCAATCTTGTAATCTGGGTTATGAGTAAACTCTCCTATATATTCAGGTGTAATATCTAATCCCAATTCCTCTTTTACTTCCCTTTTAACAGCCTCCTCTTTGGTCTCATTCTTTTTTAATCCTCCACCAGAAAGAGTCCACGCTGAACGACCATAAGTATGGCGAATTAGAAGTAACTCATCCCCGCTTAAAATGAGACATATAACACCTTGAGTCTTGGGTCGGAAAATGAACCAATAGATTTTGAGGAATGAATAAATAAATTTGTAAATAATTGATATCATTATCTTGAGCCTATAATTACCAGTTTGTTTTCTCGTCCTCAACTAATCACCACCTCGCTTACGCAATCAGTACGGATTCGGTTTCCGATCGCCGCCAGGCTGCTAAGGCTCCCTGTCGACATTTCAATTCAGCGGCCTGCCTTTCTGCGGAAAAACGAATCCCATTATCTCCGCCGATCGGGTGTTGAGTAACGCGGCGATGACACGGTGTGAGGTCGCCTCTTTATCTGCAACGACTCGAATTGTCTCGAATTTATCGTGAGGCCGCTTACGAACCAGTATCTCAGGCGCATCCTGTCGAAGTCGTTGCCGATAAACAGATTCTAGACTTCATGGTAACACCTCGCGGCGTGAACGCTAACAGCTTTCGACCTTCTCCGGCTATCGGCCAATGTCATCTTTATGGCCGGCCCAGAAGTGATCCCATCTGCCTGAGCGGTTGAATACGATCGCAGAATATTTTGAAAGTCGCGAGGAGGGGAACAGCCAACAGAGTACCGGCTACACCCCAAAGGTAAGACCAAAGTAGAAAAGTCAACAGGATGGCGATCGGGTTTAAGACTAACCAGCGCCCCAGAAACAGCGGCGTGGCCAGGTTCCCTTCGATCATTGCACATAAGAGATACGCGAGAGGTGGCAAAAGGGCGTACCAGGCCGAGTCGAAATGAATCAGCGAAACGAGCGTCATGGCAACGATACCACCTGTCGCTCCCACGAAGGGAATGTAATGGAGCAAAAATGCGGCGACGCCCCAAAGCAATGGATGGGGCAACCCGAGGAAACCGACGACGATCCAGACGCTCAATCCCAAAACACCATTGATTAGGGTCACCGAAGTAAAATAACGTGCCGCGGTTTGTTCGATTTCCGAGGCGATTTCTACCACGTTTTGTTTCTCAGACACCCCCGGAATCATGTCGACGAGCTTTTTGAGCAGTCGGGATCCGTACAACAAGAGGAAGAATGCAAGCACGTGAACAATGATAAAAATCGAAAGAAATTTCGGCGCATTCTTCGTAGCAATCTCCACAAAGCTAGGGTGGCGAATGCTTACCTGACGAATCTTACCCGGATTCAACCAACCATCTATTCGGTCAATGGACGGAGAACTTTTCTGAACAGCTTGAAGGATTGGCAGCAAACGTTCCTGAATGTGGTCGAGATAACGCGGCAACTCAGGTTCAAATCTTGCCAATGAGACAGAGAGTGCGGCAAAGAGGCAGAGCAAGAGAAATAAAAAACCAAGCGTACTAAGGAGGGGTGCCCAAAAGTTTGAAAAGCCGATTTTTTTTAGCCATCTGGTGGCAGGCGTGAGCAGGAAGCCGAGAAAACTCGCCAGCACGATCGGAAGAAAGAGGTCTACCGCTACCTTTAGGACATAGAAACAAGCAAAGACGAACAATCCGATGACGGCGATCGCGAACCAGAGGTTGACCAATTTCCTTTGTCGTCGCTCAGGGTTGTCGTTTGGAGGGGTGGTTTCCATCAATTATCACACTCCCGCATGGATTGCCGGTCGGCGTTGGGCATCAGGTTCCGCCTTGCGCAGAACTTCCCGGGTCACGGGGGCGACGTCTCCCTCACCGCTAAGAACATAGTGGATAAGGTAAAGAAGCGGGTTTCCCTCCGTCCAGTTGAAATATGCATGGGGTACTTTTTCCTTGTCATCCCGTACGTAGAGGAGAAATCCGGCAATGGCGTTAGCCACTGCCGCGCTCTCACCACGAAGAACTCGGTGACGGCCAACCTCGAAGCCGTGGATGTTTAAGTCGGTGGAAAAATCGCTCGCGTCGCGCACGTAGATCTCCAAAAAGACGATCGGCTCATTCGAAGGGATATTATTATCCTCGCGTTGATCCTGCTCCCGGTGACTGTATTCAGCGTCATCACACCGGCGCGGTTGGTTGGCGATGATCCGCAGTTCGCCCTGGGCATCCATTTCGTCGATGAAACGCTGTGCCTCACTATCCAGGGTGATCTTCCCGATACGAAGTTCCGTCGTGCGCCAAACGCGCGAAACGAGCGAACTCAGGACAATCGCGGCGATGAAGAAGGCGCCAATTTTAAGGCCATCGGGGCGCTCGATAACGTTGACCGAGGTTGTGTAGACAAACACCAGCGTTACCACGCCGAAGCAGACACCCTTTACTGGATGAGCATTCCGCCAGACCGACAGGGTCACGGCCACCGCAGCAGAAGTCATCAGGACGAGCACGCCGGTCGCATACGCGCCGCCTTGCGCATCAACGTCCGCGCGGAAGAGCAATGTCAGCGCAAAGCCAATCGCCATATAGATCAGCACCAGAGGTCGCGTAGCGCGAGTCCATTCGGGTGCCATCCCGTAACGCGGCAAGTAGCGCGGGACAATGTTTAGAAGCCCTGCCATGGCCGAGGCTCCGGCGAACCAGAGTATGGCGATGGTCGAAAGATCATAGACCGTCCCAAATCCGTCACCGAGAAATTGGTGGGCCAGATAAGCGAGCGCCCGTCCATTAGCCGGCCCGGCGGGCTCGCCGTTCGCCCCGCTGGCACGGAACGCGTCGGCCGGGATAAGTAGCGTCGTAATGAGTGCAGTACTCAACAAGAAAAGGCTCATCGTCAGTGCGGCAGTAAAAAGTAAATGGTGGGTGTTCCGGATCTTGCCGGCTGGACTGGGTTCTTCGTCGTCCGGCGCTCCCTTAACGAGAGGCATCATCGACACACCGGTCTCGAAGCCAGATAGCCCAAGAGCCAATTTCGGAAATAGAAGAAGACTTATACCGATCATCGCGAGCGGGCTACCATGCGCGGAGAACAGCGCGGTTTGCCAATCCGCCAACACCCGCGGATGAGCCGCAAGGTGCTGTATCCCAATGATCACCACGATCAGATTGAGTGCCAAATACGCGCCCACCAAAGCGACGGCGATCCCGATCGCCTCTTTAAATCCCTTCAGAAACACCGCTCCGAGCAGCGCGACCAGGAATAACGTGATGGGCACCGCTTGCCCTTGGAAGAAACGCGGCACAAACGGGTTCTGGATCAGGTGCGCACTCGCATCCGCGGCCGACAGGGTGATTGTGATCATGAAATCAGTCGATGCGAATCCTAAGAGAGTCAGTACGAAAAGTTTTCCTTTCCACCACGTGAGTAGGTGCTCAAGCATCGCAATTGAGCCTTCTCCATGCGGACTTTGCTTGGCGACGTGCCGGTAAATAGGCAAGGCCCCGAACAGAGTTAATATGACGAGCACTAACGTGGCCAACGGCGACAGGGCGCCAGCGGCCACAAAGGCGATGCCCGGCTGATAACCAAGTGTGGAAAAATAATCCACACCTGTTAAACACATCACCTTCCACCATGGGTGGGTGGTCTCCTTCTCTTCGGTGTGAGGCCCTTGGGTCCCTTTAACGTCCAAGCCCGCGAGCAACCAGCGTTTGAATGGATGGTCAAGAGCCCGGTCGGCTCCCGGTTCGATCACAACAGTTTTGGCCACAACAAGGAATCCTCGTCAAATGTCTCGTCCACCGGTTCAGTTCCTCTTTTGCGGAGCGATCATCATCTACGCACGAAATGCCCAGCAGAGGCCCGAGTCCAGGATACTGACGGGATAGATGTCCAGTCCATCGGCCGATTCTTTTTCCGCAATTTCGTTCTTTGTGCCTGATGTTCGACGGATGATGTTTGGCCGGATGTACAAAAACCTGGAACCGCCGCTCATCCAGACAACCACGGGCCTGGTGCCTGGCGAAATAGCAAGTATTCTTTGCTCCGAACACCTGGTGGTAGAGATTGAAGAGGAGAAAACATGCCTGACTCGCACGACCGCAGCGAAAAATCCGACAACGCTAACGCCCAAGAGAAAATGCGCGCGGCTCTCGAACGTAGCGTCGCGGAAATCAAAACTCCTGCTCAAGCGAGACGTACGCTGGATTCCCTTGAAAAGACCGCAGGAGATTTGCGCGAAGAGGATGTTGCCGGCGCGAGAGAGGAGACCGGGGAGGTCCCGGTGGCCGCGCCAGCGGCCGACGTGATCGCATCCGCAGCTGCCCAGTCCGCGAATGCGGCACCCGATGAAAAATCGATCGTCGATGAATCCGTCACTCAGGCGTTTGGCGGGGGAGCAGAATCCGACGGGGTTGCCTCGGACACGCTGCGGGGACGCCGCCACTTGCGCGACGAACTATTTAAACGGCTCGGTCCGCTGCAGGCAGTGGATACCTTCGTTTTCCTCCAGATCAACCAGCTTCCGCACTGGAAGCTATCGGATCGTTTCCTGACTCGCCTGAGCTGGGTGATGACCAGTGGCACCGGCTGGCTCCTGTTCCTCGCATTGGCAACGCTGGTGGACCGTCAGCGTGGTTGGAGAGCGACGCGAGCTGTGGCGCCTGCTCTTTGGTTAGCTACCGCAACCGTCGAGCATCCGATCAAAAAGTGGTTTCGCCGCCGTCGACCCTTTATCTACTTGATCGAGGCAATCATCGTGGGCCGCAAACCGGGCAGCTATTCCTTTCCCTCGGGCCACAGCGCCGCGGCATTTGCTGGCGCACTGTTGCTGGCGCGAGAATATCCTGCCAGTGCTCGCGGCTTCTTCGGGCTAGCATCGCTGGTGGCTTTCTCGCGCATCTATCTGGGCGTGCATTATCCCGGCGATGTCCTTAGTGGTTCGCTAGTGGGGATGGTGTTGGCGAAAATCTACGCGCGCCTCTTGCACAAGGTGGGCGTCGCGCCCAAGCAGGGTTGATGAACAGGACCTTGATTTCGGCGAGGTCAAAGAGCGAGCCAAGACGACAGCATAGCCGGACATTCCGTGGCGTGGAGCGGATCAATCCGCCTAACCTGTGGTTACAGACTTTGTCGAGGCCGTTGCACGGATGGGCTGGGATTGATAGGAGTTCTCAAGAGTGTATCGGAACAATCCAGGGGCAGAGTTTTTCTATCGGAGATGACCCATGAGCAAATTGGGCGGACCTCGCGCGTTGGCAACCTATCTTGGACTTTTATTGTTGTTCCTCCATCTGCCAGCGCGCGCGCAGGGAGGGCGAACCCAAATAACCTCTGAGCAAGTGAATCAGGCGGCGCGGGAAATCCAAAAAGTTTGTACAAGTGAGATTGAGCAAGCTGCAGTACCGGGGCTCGCGATCGCCGTCGTTTTTCAGGATCGAGACGTTTCCGCGGCCGGCTTTGGCGTACGGGATGTCAAGTCACGGGAACCGGTCAACGCGGACACTGTATTCCAGCTCGCATCTTTGTCCAAACCAATAGGCTCGACTCTCGTGGCCGAGCTTGTCGGTGATGGCAAAATCTCGTGGGACTCGAAAATCAGCGATCTGGATCCTGATTTTGAGATGTATGATCCGTGGGTCACACACGAAATCACCCTTCGTGATTTCTATTCCCATCGCAGTGGTTTACCGGAACACGCAGGCGATTTACTCGAAGACCTGGGTTTCACTCGCAAAGAAATTCTGTATCGGCTGCGCTACCAGAAGCCCAGTAGCAGTTTCCGTTCGCAATATGCATATACAAATTTCGGCATCACGGAGGCTGGCGTATCCGCAGCCAAAGCTTACAACCTGACCTGGGAAAACGCATCCGAACAAAAATTGTACAAACCGCTCGGCATGGATTCGACCAGTTCGCGTTATGCCGATTTTATTGCCCGTACCAACAAGGCCCTCGGGCACGTGCGAGAAAACGGCAAGTGGGTCCAAAAATACAAGCGCGATCCAGATGCGGAGTCCCCTGCCGGCGGTGTTAGCTCTTCTGTCAACGATCTCGAAAAGTGGATGCGCCTCCAGCTCGCGGATGGGCAATTGGATGGCAAACCGTTGGTCGATGAAAAAGCTTTGTCGGTCACACATTCGCCGCAAATGTTAACGGGATTCAGTCCACTGACCGGGTTGCCAACATTTTATGGGCTTGGTTGGAACGTCAATTACGACACAGAAGGACGGTTGCGCCTTGGTCATTCAGGCGCATTCGCTTTAGGGGCGGGCACCTGCGTGCTACTGGTTCCGTCCGAACATTTGGGCATTGTCGTCCTCACCAATGCTTACCCCATCGGCGTCGCGGAAGGAATCGCGTTTACGTTTACTGATCTTGCACTATACGGGAAAGCCACCCAGGAATGGCTCCAACTCTTCAAAAAGCTGTTTGCAAACCCCGAGGCGGTCGGGGTGACTCTTGGAGCGGATTACTCCAAGCCCCCCGCATCACCGACACCCGCATTGGCAAATAGCGCGTACCTCGGAACGTACACCAACAAATTCTTTGGGGACATTCAGATTGTCGAAAAGGGCGACCGCCTGGCGATTGTTGAGGGTCCACACAAGCGGGTTTTTCCTTTGCAGCACTATGATCGCGACCTGTTTACCTACCAAACAGAAGGCGAAAACGCGGTCGGAGCGACCGGCGTCACCTTCACGATCGGCCCGGTCGGGAAACCGACGACAGTGGTTGTCGAAAACCTGAACGTGCGAGGCGAAGGCACGTTCAAGCGCACAACCGCGGTCGATGCCCAGTGAAGCGAAAAGAATTCAGTCTTGCTCCTTGTTCGTTCGCGTTTCGCTGAGTGACCGCCTTGGAGGCCGCAGAGCCAATCTTAAAGCTCGTGTAAATATTATTGATATAGTAATTATGTAATTTAGTTGAAAATGCCTTAAATATTGATTAAAACGATATTTATGATCCCTTCATATCGGGTGTTCGGCGCGAATCGCATCTCTCGGCGTCCATCGCTCCTCATCGCCGACCGCGTCCAAAAAAGGCTGGTCAAAGCTGTACCCCTGGCTCCGGCATCGAAAGAACGGCTCAAAAAAGACTCCCCGATGCGACGCGGCTCGCTTCGGTTGGCTGCCTGGCTTGCGGTTTCGCTCCTGACGAGGCTGCCACTCTCCTCGATCGCCGCACCGGCAGGATCGCCGCTTGCTTATACGACCCTGAATTTCGGCACCAGCGGAACCTTGCTCACCGGGATCCGTGGCAACAACATCGTTGGATTTTACAAGATTCCGGGCACCGGCGAAAACGGGGGGCTCCTCTACAACATTTCGACTGGGATCTGGACGCCGTTTCCAGCGGCGACTGCAAACGGCGTCAACTTCCCGGGAGCGATCGATTCCTCGCCTTATGGCCCCGGCTTTGGCTCTCAATTCGGCATTCTGAGGGCCGTTGGCAGCTACCAGACTCAATCCTCTTCACCCTATAGCTTGGGTTACTTG
>Ga0210397_10002284_pt1 | contig 12139 bp, 14 predicted proteins | sample IncBWH2OmetaG_FD_160126 | JGI IMG/M metagenome (GOLD analysis project Ga0210397, IMG submission 160126) | Forest soil microbial communities from Barre Woods Harvard Forest LTER site, Petersham, Massachusetts, United States - Inc-BW-H-2-O ...
ATGGCCCTCGAACGGCTCGGCGCCGCAGATGGCGGCCAGCCGAGTCCCGGCGACGGGCGTGACCGTGCGGCGCTCGCCGTAGAGCGAGCAGGCCAGTGGTGCCACCACCAGGGCGCTCCCGCCGGGGTCGAGCTCGGCGCTCGTCGCGTCGCACACACCTGCGCGCGCCCGCGCCAGCTCGACGCATGCGTACTGAAACCCGCCGCAGGTGCCCAGAAACGGCGTACCCGTCTCCAGACAGTGGTGGATCGCCGCGCGCGCGGCGCTGTCGTCGCGGTAGGGGGTGCCGGGCAGCAGCCAGACGGCGTCGACGGCCTGAAGCTCGCGCGCCTCGGCGCTGTCGGTGGCCACCCAGCCGCAGTCCACCTGGCCGGACAGCAGCGCCAGCGTCGCGTCGATCTCACGGTGGGTGAGATGCCTCGGATCGCGGTCTCCCAGGGCGATGATCCGCATACGCCGACGATACCGGCGCCTACGTCGGCTCAGGCGGCGTGGTCGCCGGGCCGGGACCGCTGGCGGTCGCGATAGCCGTCGGCGACCGCGTAGAGGCGAGCCGGCGCCGGCTCCCCCGGGGCGGCGCGCTTGTTGGGCGTCGTGTCGGGGGGCCGCATCCGGCGCGGGATGACGTCCCCGTGCGCCAGCGCGGTGGCCTTGAGCCGCCGGGCCGGGACGGCCTCCACCTCGAGGGCGTCGGCGGCGGCCCGGATCCGCCGGCGCTTGGCGCCCCACGAGAACGGCAGGGCGAGAGCGACGACCGTCGCGTACTGGGCGCGCATGCCATGGGCGTGGAGCTCGATCCGGCCCCACAGCGCGACCGCACCCGCGACGAGGTCCGGAGTCATCGCCGACGCGCCGCGCGGCGCGGGCGAATACCACGCGTAGATGCCGCAGGTACACCCGTTGGCGGGCGCGGCGTGCGCGTGCGCGGTGCAATGCGCGGTGTGCAGCCCGCGGGACCACCGTTCCGCGGCGCGAAAGGACCAAAGCTCATCTCCACGCAGGCGCCACTGGCGAAAGCCGATGACGGCGGTGACGAGATCAGGGGCCGCGTCATCCATCGGCCGCCGCCCTCAGCGCGCGGACTGGCGGGGCTGCTCGGGCTCCCGCGGCTGGTCGGGGCGGCGCGCCGGCTCCGGCGGTTCGATGCGCCGCGGGGACACGGGTGCCGGGAGCTGGATGGGCTCGACCGTGATCGTCTTCGAGGGCCCGTCCAGCGTCCCGCGCAGCCGATCGGCTGCTGCCTGGGGCCAAGCGCGTGACTCCGAATGTCTCATGACCGGTACCCGTTCTCATCGTACCGCCGCCCCCGAGCGGGCTCGCCGGTTCGACTCCCGGCGCGACGGCCGGGCCAGGGCCGCGTGCCGGCCCGCCCTGCACGGGCCGGCAGCACGTCTCAGGGCAGCGCCGGGGCGCCGCTCGCGGCCTCGGCGGCCTCGGTGGCCGTCGAGCGCCGAGCCCGTGTCGCGAAGCCGGTCGGATGAACGATCCGGTCCTCCCGAACCAGCAGCGGCCGGCCGTTCTCGGCACGCTTGGAGAGCACCCAGCGGCGATGGATGACCTCGGTCGCCGAAACAGCCCCGGACAACGGTCGGTCAACGTCGTCAAGACTCATCCGTGATACCTCACCTCATCGGTTGGGAAAGGGTCCCGCGGGCCCGCCACAGTAACGACTGATACGCCGAAAGTCATGATTGTGGTGAATCTGCACGAGATCGCGCCGCGGCCTCCCGGAAGACCGGCAAGAAACGCACAAACTCCGGATTCAGGCGAGAGCCCGCCGCGCTGCCAGGTCAGACAGGGCCGTGCCGCGTGATGGACAGAGTGGGAAGGTCGTCGCCCACCGGCCCCGCGTCCAGCATCCGCAGCCGCGCATGGAAGGCCCGCGCGACCCGCTCCGCGTGGGACTTGGCCAGCTCGGCCCGCTCCCCCGCGAACAGCTCGTCCACGGTGGCGCGCCACAGCCACAGCCACCGCTCGAAGTGCCCCGCCCGCAGTGAGACCTGCGCGTTGAGCGCAGCGTGCGGGCGAAAGGCGCCGCCGGCGTAGGACTGGACGCCGAGCAGGATCGTCTCCCAGAAGGAGGCGATCTTGGGGACGTGCGCCTCCAGGTCCAGGTGGGCGACGTCGACGAAGATGAAACCGATCACCGGATCGGTGAGAGCCCGTCCGTAGAAGGCGCGGACGAGCCGTTCGCAGTCCTCACGGCTCGAGATGTCGGACAGCGGCGCGGCCATTGTTCACTGAGGATATGGCGGCGACGCCGATCGCCCCGGCGGTCTGGCGGGCCGCACGGGCCCCCTACCGCTCGTGGCCGGCGAGATCGAAATCGGCGAGCCCGGCCGGATCGGTGATCCCCAGCTTGTGCCGAGCGCGCTCGGCAAAGCCCCCGGGATGCACCCGCACGACCCGCGCGGCGTCGGGCCGAGCCAGGATCTCCAGCCGCGCGCCCGGGTCCGCGTGGCCGAGCAGCCGGCCGTCGCGTTCGATGGACACCGGGGCGCTGGTGCGAAGCACCTCGATCCCGAGGCTCTCGCCCTCGGCCAGGACGACCGCCCGGTTGAACAGGCCGGCGGGGGCATCGGGCATGACGATCATGCCGTGAGCGCGCGGGGACACCAGCGGCCCCCCGGCGGCAAACGCGTAGGCGGTGGATCCCTGCGGCGTGGCGGTGATCACGCCGTCGCTGGCATAGCGAACCAGCAGCTCACCATCGATGTGCAGCGCCAACGCCGCCTGGCCGCGGCCCGGGACCCGGGTGAGCACGATGTCGTTGTAGGCGATCTGCGCGTCGATGTCCTCCCGGGCGGCGAGGGCGAGGCCGCCCCGTCGCTCGATCGTGTACGCGCCCCGCTCCAGCGCGGCGAGGGCGACGTCGAGGTGGCCGGCGTCGATCTCGGTGAGGTAGCCCAGGGTGCCCAGGTTGACCCCCAGCACCGGAACCCGGCTCGGCGCCGCCAGGCGCAGGGCGCCGAGCATGGTGCCGTCCCCGCCGAGGGCCAGGACGACGTCACAGCCCTCGGCCAGAGACTCCTCGGGCCGGCGGGCGACCTCGTCGGGCAGGCGGCCGTCGCCCTGCAGGCCGGCCAGGGCCACGCCGTGCGCCGCCGCCCACGCGCGGATCTTCTGCAGGACGTGGTCGAGATCGCGCTCGGGACGCAGCGCCAGCCCGAGGTTGCGCACGGGGATGGGCATGTCAGCGATGGACAGCATGTGCCCTGATTCTGGCGGACCAGAGGCCCCGGGTAGCATCGAGCTGCCGCCACGGGGCCGAGGCTGCCCCGCCGCTCATCCAGCGCGCCAATGACCGAGCCCCTCGAGCTGAGCTACGCCCTCCATCTCCTGCCCCGGGGCCGGGTCGCGTTCCGGCGCTGGCGCTGGGAGCTGTGGCACGGGGCCCAGTTGCTGGCGGCGGGGTGGCGGCTCAACCCGAATCACGCCCAGCGGGCCCTGCGCGCGCACGCATTCGGCTACGTGCACCGCCTCCACGGCGTGCACCCGCTGCCCTCCCAGGCCGCCCACCCCGCCGAGCGCCCGTGGGGCGGCGGCGCGACCGCATTTCGCTGGGGCGACCTGCGCGTGGTCCTCACGCCGCTGGCCCTGCCGGACGGTCCCTGAGCCGGCGCGCTCAGAGACCCCGAGGGTGACGCACCACGAACCCGCCGGCCGTTGACACCCGGGTGGTCGTCCAGCGATCCTGATCGTTGGACGAGCTCTGCGCCGCGGTGTCGTAGTACAGCCCGGCGATCTTGGCGTAGACGTGGCCGGCATTGGCGTAGAGCGTGATCCACCGGCCGGAGCCCGCGGCGCCGTAGCTCTCCATCTGGCCGGAGTCCTCGGTCTGTGACAGCAGCCCCCCGCCGTGAAGGGCGAAGCCCACCGAGCCGGAGCAGTCATAGCCCGGTGACTTCCAGCTCCCGTGGCCGCCGGCGTACTCATACGGCGTCGTCGCGATCGAGTTGGCGGCGGCGATGACCTGCTTGACCACCGCCGGGGCGCCCGCCGGCGCCACCGCGAGCCCGTTGACGAGCGTCGCCTTGGCCCCGGCGCCGCCCTGTGTCACGTGAGGGGCGGCGGAGGCGGCGGCGTGGGTGCCGTTGCTCATCCACGTCTGCAGCATCTGCGCGGTGTGGGCGCCGACGGTCCCGCTCGGCGGGCTGAGGTGCGCGTCGACCTGAAACCTCCGGACCGAGGCCTTGGTCCCGGGCCCGAACTGGCCGTCGGTCGCGGTGGCGATCCCCACCTGCGTCAGCCACTGCTGCAGCGTGCGCACATCCCCGCCGTGGTCACCCATCCGCAGAACGCGGTGAAACGGCATCGTGCTCGGTTGGGCGGCACGCGACACGGCCGGCGCGAGCGCCACCGTCAGCGTCGCCAGCGCTGCGAGCGCCCAGGGGGCCCGTATCGACCGGCTCCTGCTCCGCGCACGGACATCGACGACAGCACCGGTTCTGGATTCGGACACGCGCAACCCCGCAGTTGATCGGCATTCATCTGGCTTGCCTGGCGCCTGCGGGGTTAGCTGACGGGCTCGCGCTGCGACGGCAGCGCTACCGGCGGATCACCGCTGGATTCGCCCCAATACACATTGGGTTCCCCGTTCCCTGGACTGGCTATTCCAGGGACTCGGCATCTGCACACAACAGCGTGTGCGCCCGGAAGTTTCGCCGATCCGGCCGACAATCGCGTTCTCGAGCTTCGCCCCGAGATCCGTCCCCGGATCCGCCCCTAGAGTCTTCGCCGATGCTCATTGCCACCCATGACGGCTCCTTCCATGCCGACGAGGTGTTCGCGATCGCGGCGCTCGGGCTGCTCGGCGAGCCGATCGAGGTGCTGCGCACGCGCGACCGGGAGACGCTGGCCCGCGCCGACGTGCGCGTCGATGTCGGCTTTCGCAACGACCCGTCCAGCGGGGACTTTGACCATCACCAGCGCGAGTTCGACGACATCCGGGAGAACGGGATCCGGTACGCGTCGTTTGGTCTGATCTGGCGGGAGTTCGGAGTCCGGGTGTGCGGCGGGGACCCCGAGGTGGCCGACGCGGTCGAGGCGAGCCTGGTGCAGGGGGTCGATGCCAACGACACCGGCCAGCAGGTGACCGAGTCACTCGTCGACGGCGTGCATCCGCTGACCGTCAACGGGGTCATCGGCGGCTTCAACGCGCGTTGGGACGAGACCCTCGCGCCCGAGCAGGAGCGACTGCGCTTCGACGAAGCCGTGGACCTCGCCCGGGGAATCCTCGCCCGCGAGGTGCTCTCGGCGGCCTCGGGCCGGCGGTCGGCACGCATCGTGCAGGAGGCGATCGACGTCGCCGCCGATCCGCGCCTGATCGAGCTGCCCGTCAACGCTCCCTGGAAGCAGGTCCTCGTCCCGGCGGCGCCCGGCGCGCTCTACGTCATCTATCCCAAGAGTCAGGGGTTCGGCCTGGAGGCGGTGCCACGCGAGCTGGGCTCGTTTGCGAACCGCCGCGACCTGCCCGAGGCCTGGGGCGGGCGCGAGGGCCCTGACCTCGTCGCGGTCACCGGGGTTCCCGATGCGCTGTTCTGCCACGCCAAGCGCTTCTTGGTGGTGGCCTCCTCGCACGAGGGGATCGAGCAGCTCGCCCGGCTGGCCCTGGCTCCGGACTGAGGTCGCCCTCGCCCGCCGCCGCCCGGCCGATGCCTCGGATCGCCACCATCGGTGTCTATGAGTTCGACGCGCGCAGCTTCATCGCCGCTCTGGATGAGGCGGGCGTCACCAAGGTGTTCGACATCCGCCAGCGCCGCGGCGTGCGCGGCGCCCGGTACGCCTGGGCCAACGCGCAGCGCTTGCAGCGGCTGCTGGCCGACGCCCGCATCGGCTACGAGTACCACCCCGAGCTCGCCCCCGACACCGAGATGCGCCACCTCCAGTACCGCGACGACGACCTTCAGGGCGTGGGCAAGCGCTCACGCGTCCGGCTCGCGCCCGACTACATCCGCGAGTACACCGAGGAGATCCTCGACCTCGTCCCGCTGGAGCCGCTGATCGGGCAACTGCCGGTGCACGGCGTGGGCGCGCTGCTGTGCGTCGAGGCGACGGCACGGGCGTGCCACCGCTCGCTCGTCGCCGACCGCCTGTCCCAGCGGTTCGGGTTCGAGGTCACGCACATCGAACCCCGTTGACGCCGTTGCGCCGGAGCAAGGCGATCGCGCCGCCGGTGGCGTATCCGCGCCATTCCATCGACCCCGCGGGTGAGACCGGCAGATAGTCGACGGTCCAGCCCCCGTCCGGCTGCTGCCCGGCGGCGAGGCGGTCCAGGTCGGCGGCGACGGCGGCGGCGTCGAGCAGTGCGCGGGCGGGCCCTCCGGGATCCGGGGCGATGTCGAGCGGACGCAGCGTCTCGCCATCAGCCCCGCCGGTGACCGGAACGCGCCCGTCGGCGGGGACGGAGGCGGAGAGGACGCCCATCAGCGCGCGGGCCTCGGGCACGCGATCGTGCAGCTGCTCGAGCAGTCGGATCGAGAAGGCCAGCACGTAGGCGAATGGGGTCCCGTCCAGCCCGTCCAGCGCCGCGATGGCCTCCAGGCAATAGGCGGTGGCGCGCCCGAGCCACCGGTGGGCCGCCACGGCGGGGTCATGAGCCGCCAGGCGATGCGCGGCAGCCGTGGTGAACGCGGTGATCTGCAGCGACGAGACGGTGGGGTCACCGCCGGCAAACCACGGGGCCACCCCCGCAGTCGTGCTCATCGGCGCCACGAACGGCAGCCCGCCGTCGGCGAGGGTGATCGTCTCGAGCCAGTCACACAGCGACGGCGCCTGAGCACTGACGTGCGGCGCGATCTCCGCCAGCACCTCGAAGGCGTGCCCGGCGGCGGCGGGCTGGCTCTCGGGCGCCCTCAGGTCGGGTTCCAGGCCCCAGCCGTAGCCGCCGTCCGGGTTGCGGTAGGCCGCCAGCGCGGCGAGCACTCGGTCGGGGTCCCCGTGGCCCTGAAGCAGCGCGTAGCGATGGCGATCCAAGATCCGGGCGTGAGTGTCGAGGAAGGCCTGGGCGGCCGCGAGGTCAACGGTCATGGCGTCAAGGATCGCGCCCGGGCGGCCTCGGGGTCTTGAATGAAACGGACGCGCGGCGTGGACGCGGCGGTCCCGGACTCCGCTACGCGACGCGTCGCGCCCGGATGACGCCGAGCGGGCTCAGTCCGGCCAGGCGCCGGCTCTCGCGCGTGAGGTGCGCCTGGTCGGCATAGCCGGCGTCGAAAGCCAGCCCGGCGAGGTCATCGCGCCCCCGGTCCAGGAGAGTCAGAAAGCGGCGGAAGCGAAGGATCCGCGCCAGCGTGCCGGGCCCGTAGCCGACGGCGGCGTGGAAGCGGCGCCGCAGTTGGCGCTCGCTGATGGCGAGCTCGCGGGCGAGGGCGCCGAGATCGCCCTCGCCGACGCGAGGGGCAGCGGCGAGGACGACCGGGTCGGGCCGCCGGTCGGCTGCGGCCGCCAGGAACCGTCTGAACACCGCGGCGGGCGCCAGGTCGCCGTGCACGTCGAAGGCGCGGTCGATCTCGCGGGCCTGCACCTGGCGATCACGCAGCGCGTCCAGCGGCACCCCGATCCCCGCGCCGCCCGCGCCGGGGCGGAAGCGCAGCCCCAGCAGTAGCTCACCGGCGGTGCGCGGGTAGGCGCGAGCGGTCGTGTCCGGGCCCACGATCGTCGTGCCGTGGCCCCGGCGCCAGATGACGTCGCTGGCGCCGTCGGGCATGATCCGGACCTCGTCGTCGCTGCCGCAGGCGCGGACCCACAGGCACGAGATCAGGGGGGCGAGAGCCGCCGGAGGAGCGAATTCCCGGTAACCAGGCGCGAGGTCCATGGCACCTGAATGGTTGCACCCGCGGGCGCTCGACGCGTAAATGGACCGCCGCTACGATGATTTTGATGTCGGTTGAGTGGGCCGGTCTGGGGCCACAGCTGCTGCTGCGCCTCGAGCGTGAGGGCGACGAACCGCTCACCTCACAGCTCGAGCGTGAGCTGCGCGACGCCATCCGGACCGGACGCCTGGGACCGGACGAGCGGCTTCCCTCCTCCCGGGCGCTGGCCCGCGAGCTGGGCGTCTCACGCGGGCTCGTCCAGGAGTGCTACGCGCAACTACACGCCGAGGGCTTCCTCACCACGCGCACCGGCTCGGGCACCCGGGTGGCGGCCGGCGCCCAGCCGGCCCCCGCGCCCGCCACTGTCCCGGCCGCGGCCGCCCGTGGGCCGGCGATCGATTTTCGCCCGGGCCAGCCGGACCTGACGAGCTTTCCGCGCGGCGACTGGATGTGGGCGATGCGCGAGGCGACCCGCACCGCCCCCGCCCCGGCCCTGGGCTATGGCGACCCCCGCGGCGTCCGCGAGCTGCGGGAGGTGCTGGCGGGTTACCTGCGCCGGGTGCGCGGGGCGGCCAGCGACCCCGAACGGATCATCGTCTGCGCCGGCTTCGCGCAGGGCGCCAACCTGGTCCTGCGCACGCTGGCCCGCAGCGGCGCCCGGGTCGTCGCGCTCGAGGACCCCGGCGACATCGACCCGGCGCTGAGCGTCGGCTGGTGGGGACTGCGCGGCGTTCCCGTGGCCGTGGACGAGCACGGCGTCGACGTGGCCGCGCTGGAGCGGACCGGCGCCGAGGCGGTGGTGCTCACCCCGGCGCACCAGTCGCCCACCGGCGTCGTCCTCGCGCCGGACCGCCGGCGGGCGATCGCCGCCTGGGCGCAGGCCCGCGATGCCACCATCCTGGAGGACGACTACGACGCCGAGTTCCGCTATGACCGCGAGCCCGTCGGGGCGCTCCAGGGCCTCGCCCCCGCCCACGTGGCGCTGCTCGGCACCGTCTCCAAGTCGTTGGCGCCGGCGATGCGGCTGGGGTGGATCGTCTGCCCTCCGGGACTGGCCGAGGCCGTGGCCGAGGCTAAGGAGCTCGATGACCGCGGGTCCCCCGGGCTGGATCAGCTGGCGCTGGCCGCGCTGATCCGCTCAGGGCGTTATGACCGGCATCTGCGCGCCATGCGCGCCCGATATGCGGGCAAGCGCGCGGCGCTCATCGAGGCGCTCGCCACCCACGCGCCGGAGGTCGAGCTGCGGGGGCTGGCCGCCGGCTTTCACGCCGTCGCCCGCCTGCCCGAGGGCAGCGACGAGCGCGCCATCGCTGAGGCGGCGCGGACCCGCTCGGTCGGCCTGTACCCGATGAGCGCGCTCACCTGGGCGAGTGGGGCGCGGCCGCCGGAGCTGGTCCTCGGCTTCGGCGACCTCAGCGAACCGGCGATCCGCCGCGGCATCGAGACCGTGGCCGATCTCCTGCGCGGCCCCTGACCGCAGCGCGTCGAATTGGACCACTCAACCGGGTCAGAAATGGCTCTTATCCCCGGCCCGATCCGGGCGTACGTTGCCGGACATGACCATCCGACGCACCTCCCCCCTCCTCGCGGGCCCCGACGGCCGCGCGCTCCTCGCCAGCTCGATCGTGGCGCGGTTGCCCCTGGCGATGCTGAGCATCGCGATCCTCGTCCACGTCCACCGGGTGACCGGCTCCTTCGCCATCGCCGGCCTGGCCGTCAGCGCCTCCGCGATCTGCGGGGCGCTGGCCTCTCCGCTGCTGGGACGACTGGTCGACCGACACGGCCAGACCGCCGTGCTCCTGACCGGGGCGACGGTGACCGCCGCCACGCTCATCATCATGGGGCTGCTGCCCGCCGACACCCCGCCCGCGCTGCTCGTCGCCCTGGCTGCAGCCACCGGCCTGGCGATGCCGCCGCTGGCGGCATGCGTCCGCACCCTGCTCCCCGCGATCGTCGCGCGGCCGTCCGAGCTTCCCGCCCTGTTCGCGCTCGAGTCCACGCTGCTGGAGGTGACGTTCGTGGCCGGCCCTCCGCTCGCGCTGGCGCTGGGCGCGGTGTGGTCCACAGGCGCCGCCCTCGTCGTCAGTGGGCTGATGCTGGCGGGCGGCACCGTCGCCTTCGCGGCGCATCGCGCCTCGCGCGGCTGGCGCCCCGACGCTGTCGCCGCCCGTTCCCGCGCCGGGTCGCTGCGGGCGGCCGCGATCCGGGTCCTGATCATGGTCGACCTTGGCACCGGGATCGTGTTCGGTGCCACCGAGGTGGGCGTGACCGCCACCGCGACCCACACCACCGGCGCGGCCGCCGCCGCTCCGCTGCTGGCCCTGTGGGGCGCCGGGTCGCTCATCGGCGGGCTGATCGTCACCCGCTGGGGCGCGCGCCTGCGCGGCGCGCTGCAGCTGCCGGTGCTCCTGGCGGCACTCGCGGTCTCCCACGGCGCCCTGCTCGTGAGCACGCACAGCCTGCCCGCCATGGGCGTGATCCTCATGGTGGCCGGAGCGACCATCGCCCCGACCGGGTCGGTCATCTACGCCATGGTCGACCGCTTCGCCCCCGCGGGGACAGAGACCGAGGCATTCTCCTGGCTGTTCACCTCGTCCTCCACGGGGGCGGCGGTGGGCGCGGCGGCGGCCGGCGTGCTGGTCCAAGCCGTCGGCCCGGGCGCGGCCTTCACCCTGGCCGGGGTCGCCGGTGCCGTCTCCGCGGCGCTGGCAGTGCTCGGCTCCGGCCATCTGACGCCCTGCCGCCCGGTCGCCACGTCCGGCGCGCCGGCCGTCAGCTGAGGTCAGACGGGCGCGGCCGGCCCCTCGGCCGAGACGGAGCCGGCGGCGATCAGCTCGCGGAACCGGCGCATCGTGTCGGCGACGCCCTCCTGCAGCGGCGTCTCGGGCGGCTCGCCGATGATCTCGCGCAGCGAGGCATGGTCCGCCTCCGCCGGGAAGGGCAGCTGATGGTCCACGAAGGTGATGGTGCCCGCGGCCGCGGGCTCGGCCGCTTCGATCGCGGCCACCACGTCGGACATGTGCACCGCGCGGCTGCTGAGGTTGTGGACGGTGGCCGAGCGGGCCGGCGAGCGCGAGGCGAGGATGAACGCGGCGGCCACGTCGGGCGCGTACTGGAACTGAAAGCGCCCGCCGAAGGGGATCTCGAACGGCCGCCCCGCCGCGGCGGCGAGCATGGCCGCGGTGGGCGAGGAGGTCAGGCCCTGGTCGCGTCCGGGGCCGTAGACCGTGTGGGGGCGCAGGCCGACGCTGGCCACCTCGCGATCGGTCCAGTAGAGCGCGGCGGTGCCCTCGTTGGCGCGCTTGTAGACGCCGTAGAGCGTCCCGGGCACGCCGCCACCGGTATCGGCGCCGGCCTCGGTGGCGGCGCCGGCGTCGGCGTCCGCGGCGTCATAGGCGGCGATCGACGACGCGTAGACCACCGGCGCCATTGGTGCCGAGCGGCGGGCCACCGCCTCCAGCACGTTGACGGTGCCCACGACGTTGACGCGGGCCCCGAGCGACGGATCGGCCCGGCAGAACGGCACCTGGAGGGCGGCCAGGTGGATGACGTTCGTGATCTCGTGCTCAGCCAGGGTGCGCTCGAGGCTGTCGAGGTCGGTGATGTCGGTCCGCACCGTCGGCAGCGCCGCCACCTCCGACGCGCTGAGGACCATCTCCAGGCGATGGGCGTCGTCAGAGAGGTCGAGGGCGACGACGTGAGCGCCCTCGGAGACGAGCCGGCGGATGACCCACGCGCCGATGCAGCCGTGGGCGCCGGTGACGAGGAACCGCTCGCGCATGCACCGAAACTACCGCGCGGAGGCGGGCGCCGCGATTTGCTTTGTCCACCATTTTGGTTACCTTTCCGCGAGCCATGATCGAGGACACGATGACCTACGCGCTGCTCCAGGCTGTGAAGGCGAGCCGGGCGTCGATCTCGCCCGCCCTGGCCGCCAATGGGCTGCACCCCGGACAGGATCTCCTCTTGTCAGCGCTGTGGAGCGAGGACGGGATCACCCAGGCGGAGCTGGTGGAGCGACTGGGGATCAGGTCCCCGACGGTGAGCAAGGCACTCACGCGTCTGGAACGCGTGGGGTATGTGCGCCGCGAGATCGATGAGCGGCGCTCGCGCCGGGTGTTCTTGACCCCCGCGGGCCGTGCTCTCCGCCTCCCCGTGGAGCGGGCGTGGCGCGCCGCCGACCGGAGGCTGACCGGACACACGAGCCAAGAGCAGCTCACCGCGCTGGCGGCGATCATCGGCCGCCTCGGCGACTCAGGCGATTAGGCGCGCCCGCCCGCGAGGCGGCTCCGGGCCGCCCGGGGCCGCGGGACCGCGGGACGGGCCGC
>Ga0210397_10002290_pt1 | contig 12129 bp, 19 predicted proteins | sample IncBWH2OmetaG_FD_160126 | JGI IMG/M metagenome (GOLD analysis project Ga0210397, IMG submission 160126) | Forest soil microbial communities from Barre Woods Harvard Forest LTER site, Petersham, Massachusetts, United States - Inc-BW-H-2-O ...
GCTACACCCGCCGCGTCGACGCCTTGTAACTCCAGCTCCAGGTGGCGCACCGGACTTGTGGCACAGTCGCGGAAGGCGTAGATGACATAGGGCGGCGGGGGATCGCCTACGACCAAGCGGCGGGTCTTGTCTTCCCAGTTAAACATGGCATCCGTTCCGAATTCGCTCATGGGGTACCTCTTACAATCTCGGGCGCGATTAGGTGCTTGCGGCAGACGCCAGTCAGCGGAGCGTGGAGTTTCCCCGATTTCGCTAGCACCAACTGATGAGCCATGGTGGGCGCCTGAAACTCGCAGAGCATCGTCCAATGATGTTTGGACCGCTTACCGCACTCCGCGCACGCGACCGGTTCACTGAAGCGAAGGAAACGCGTCCGCTCTGTCACCCACGCGGGAAACTGGGGATTGGGTTTTGCCAACAGGAGCGTGACCTCCAGCTTGAGCCGGTCGGCTCGCGGCGCGAGCCCGCTCTCCTTCGTCTTCATGCCGCTCTGGCTTTCTTCTTTCGGGGAGCCGTTTCCGCGATCCCCAGATGGAGCGGGTCAAAGTAGTGCGCGAAGCGCATGTTGGGGCTGGTGATCTTTCGTCGCTCCGCGAGCCCTTTATCGAACGCATCGAAGGCTTCCCGGCCGGCTTTGGTCATGGCAAAGTTTTTCCCATCGAATACAATCCATTCGCGGCGGGCCAGGACCGCGAAGTAGCGCTGGTCCAGCTCCCAGCACTCGACCAGCGAGAGCTTGCCGCGTTCCGCAAACTCCCGTAGCGCCCGGTGTCCCGCCCAGCTTAACGGTTTCAATCCGGTCATGCATTACTCCTGGCTTTTTGGGCCCTCCGGCGCATCTCCGCGCTCCGCTCCTCGGGCGTCATCTTGGCCCAGTAGGACACAGGACCTTTGCTTTTCTTCTTAGGCGCCGCAGGCTTTGCCAGCTTTACAGATGGCGCCGCAGCCGCCCCATTCGGCTTCACTGCTCCGTTCGGCTTCACCGCTACTTGGGCATAGAGCTGGCGGGTGTGTTCGGTCCCTGTTACCGTACCCTGCTCGATTCTCTGGACGCTGATCGCGGAGAGTCCGACGCGTTTGGCAAACTCTTTTTGGGTCTCGTGGAAGGTTTGCCGGATGGCAATCGCCTGCTCGCGAAAGCTCTTAGCCGCCAGCGGCTTAGGCGCTCCGCTTCCCGGTGGCCGGCCGCGTTTCTTCGGTAGCTCACCGGTGTAGAGTCCATTGATGCGCTCCATATGCGCGGCGATCTCGCTTTCGATAAACTGACTGATCCGATCCGCCAGATACCGCATTCCCGGAGTCAAGGCGCCCTCGCCAATCCGCGCCATCAACTCTTCCCGGTGCTTGGTTTCCATTTGGTTTTATCCTTTGCAGCCGACTTAATTCAAGTATGGCAAGTAGTATCTGCCATCTTTCTTTAACGTACTCCAAGTTCCTGGGGATTGCTATCACAAAACGCAAATAGAGCGCAGTGAGGGCGTACGGGAAGTCGCGCGATTGTCTCAGTACTTACGGACTCCCCAGCGCTTGCCGCGATGCTCGGCGGGATGATAGCAACGCTTGGTAGCGGTGTACGGGATATTCGTATCCGCCGAGCGTTGGGGGAGTTCGATGATGTACCAGCCGGTATCCTCGCACTGGTTACAGGAGAATTCAGGCGGCGGAATGGCTTCTCCCTTGGGGATCGGTGGAAAGTCGCTGATTTGCACGCGCGCTGGTTTCTGACTCCGTCCCAGGTGCGAGTAAATATCCACCGGCATCGGACATTTCCGGTTCTCTCGAATCCAGTTGAGTACGTACTGCGATGCAATGGGCGGTGACATCTTTGCCAGCGCCTCAGCCAACGCTTCTTCGCCCGCATCGCTGGTCGGGTATTTCTCCAGGATTTTCCATTTACGGACGAGGTCGAGCGCAGGCTCTTTTTCGAGTTTCACGACGCAGCAGCCGCCTCGAACTGCTTATTGAACTCCAGGATCTCTGCCTCGTAATCTTTAAACTTCCAGGGGTACTTCGCGATCTGATCCCATATCCAGTCATAGCGTTTCCGGGGATCGGCCATCTCCGCATCGCGAGCCTGCTGCGCCTTGCGGTCCTTCTCCTCCTGGGTCAACGGCGGGGGACAACGCCAGTCCAAATCCTTCATCCAGCGGAAAAGCTGTGGAATAAACCGGCCGGGTTGATACCGCCGCCAGATCTCCCGCCAACGCTCGTGCGATGCCCGAATCTCCTCAGCCTTCGCCCCGCCCGCCAACGCTCTCGCAATCTCGTCAAATGCCCTACTGATATTCCCCGGTGTTGGATGTGTCTTAATTAACTCGAAGACCAAGGCCTGAGCTTCGTCAACGACTTCGGGTGTAGGAAGCTCCGTGCCCATCTGGGCCGGTGGAGTAGGGCTTGGGACTGGGCTCGGGACTGGGGACGAAGTGTGTTTGTGTTGGAGAGGCGTAGCCGACGAGCCGCCGCCGCCGGTGTTGTGCGTTTCTGACCGGTCACGCGAAGCGTGCTCTTGCCGCAGGAGACTGATAGTTTTAACGGCGGCGGCGGCTTCTTCTTTCAGAAGGTGTGTCTCTCTTTCAATAAGGATGTTCGGTTCTTGACCGGTCAAATATGACGCGTCACAGGTGACGCGTCTGCACTGCTTGGTCACTGATTTCGAAGGGGTTGCGGGCGGGCGCCGCCATTCCGCGCTGGGACGTATTTGGTACGACCACGCACGTCTTTTCTTGATCGCGTAGATGATCCCCGCATCGCGAAGCACCCGCAGATTGCGCTGTACGGTCGAGTAGGAGGTCCGCGTTTCGTCCGCTAGCAGACTCAAGCTCGGATTGAGCTGTCCAGTATGCTTATTGCAGTGTTGAAAAAAGAACGTGAGTAAAATTTGAACGCCTGCAGTAAGAGAACGCACAACGGGATGATCGGGTACCGTGCGATAGTATCTGGTGTCGGGACGGATCACGAGAATTCTCCTTTGGGTTGTCGGGGACGTCCGATTGCCTTTCGCTCAGATTCAGCGCGGTTTCTGAGTGGGGGGATTCCGAGTGAATAGAAAGCCCCGGCTTGTCACCGGGGCTTTTCTTATGGGGCTCGCGCCCGTGCCTCGTGCCCATCCATGAAGAGCTGGAGCTCCTCCACGCTGTCGACCATCCCCGCCGCCAGCCGGTAGCCGATCTGGATCTCCCCAAACTTGGTTCGCTGGACCTCCCGGAGTTTGGCTCCAGGGCGCTTGAATTCCAGGAAAAAAGCCGGGTACATCCGGTGAATCGCAAGATAATCGGGGATGCCCGCTGGGCCAAATTCCGCGAAATTGCCCGAACTGGCGTGCCGATATTTTCCGACCGGATTGCGGTGAAGATAATAACCCCTCCGCGCTAGGAGGATTTTGCAGCGGTCGATGACTTCAGCTTCGGTAAAACGTGGCGCAGGTTCAGAGGTCAGCCGGAATGACATCAAGCTACCTTCGGCCGTGACCGTTCAATCAGTGCGTCGATGGCTTCCCGGCACTCTTTACAGGTGCCCAGGTTGAGCGCTTGGTACGTAGTCCGGACGTCCCGGCCGGAGGTCAGCACCATTCCGCAGTAGGCCTGCTTATTCTCTCCCGCCATCAGGACATGAAAGCCCTGGGCGTTGCGCCGGCTGACCAGCGTGATCGCGCCATCCGCGACCTGATCGATCCAGTTAAGCTGCTGCTCGAGCATGCCCCGGTAGGAGGCAGCGAGCGCGCAAGGGATACAGAACATCGCGGCGCCAGGGACTTCTTTCTTGCATCGCGGGCAAATCATTGGGGAATTTCCTCCAGGAGACACATTCGTCCCTCGGCCAGCTCGCGCAGGAAGCGCGAGAGCGGCACGTTGAGGACGAAGCTATCTTTGGTTTTTCTGCGGCTTTGGGTGCGGACGATATAGCCGACGCTCCGCTCCGATACACGGGTCACGATCACGTGGATCCCGAATTGGGAGTACTGATCGCCGACCTCGGGGACGCGGGCCAACGGGAGGGGCTCGGGCGGGAGGAACTCGAGTTCCTTCTGGAACTCTCCGACCGTGAAGATGGCGCCACAGTCCAGGCAGTCGACTTCGTCGCCTTCCTGGTGGTAGCCGGTTGCCGGCTCCGTGTCACCGCTCCAAAAGCGCTTGCGGGTCCTGAGATGCCGACAGGGAGGTGGAGTAGTCATGCCGCAAGCTCCCCAAGTCGTGGTATCTCAATAGGTTGAGGAAACGCGAGGACAAGATCGGGGGTGTCGTTAAACTCCGTTATCGGTGGTGATCGATGTTGGAGTTTAACTACACCCATGAATTCTCCCAGGAAGCCGCCCCGTAACGTGACCGAAACCAGCTCCCGCCCCACGATCATAATCTCGCGAACCGCCCGGTGCAACAGGTCGCGCTGCTGCTCCTGGGGAAGATGGGCGAATTGCGCGAAAGCGGTGACGAGAATGCGAGCGAGCGCGGTCGCATCCTCCGCCCCGGCACTCTCCTTTGGATAGCGCGACGTTAACGACACACGGAGTCCATCCAACTCCTTTTTTCGCTGGCTAAATTGCTCACGTGTAATTTCGCCATCCACACGGAGATTGATAAGGCGCTCTTCCCTCTCCTTCAGTTGCGCTAGCTCCCGCTCTCGGGCCCTATCCGATCCCACGGGCTGGACCTTCTGATTGTGGGCTATAATCCTCTGGATCAGAGCGGTATCGAGTAAGCGCTCAATTAAGATCGTTCGCAGGATACGATCTAGCGCTATTGTCTGTATGTACTTTCCGTGTGAGCACTTGCTCTGACTGCGGCTCCGATTCCTTGCGCAGCAATAGTAAGATCGGGAGTTTTCCCGGTTTTTACCTTTTCCGCCCATCGTCATGGTATACATACGCGACCCGCATTTACAGCGCAGGAGTCCGGTGCCCAAGTAGCCATGCTTACTGTGCTGAGCCCGCATCCCTGCATCCTTCACGGATCGCGCCTGAATGATCTCCTGGGCCTTATCGAACATCGCTGGACTTATCAGCGGTTCCTCGATAGCTACGTGTTCCCACGGATCTGACCGCAATTGAGCTAGCCGGTAGCGCTTGCCACTCGGACCTTTCCTCTCCTCCCCAATATGCGCTTTGTCGTAGCGCCGGATCCCGACCCAGATGGGATTGGTTAGCGTCCTCCGAATCTGTTGCTCGGTCCAGCCCGCGCCCAGTGTCTTAGCGATTCCACCGAACGAAAGGTCGCGATCGATCAGCAATCTAAACGCTTCCCGGATCTGGAGGGCTGATCCTGGAATGTGGAGCGGATGGATCTTCTCCGCGCCCGCATCGAGATCATAACTATAGAGCTTGGCTTTCTTGTCGTAGAGTACGCCGCGGGGGAGAGATCGGTAGCCCATAACATGCTCGCCGCGTCGTCGAATCCGCTCCTTGCCGTCCATCGTCCGCTGGCGGATAAACTGGCGCTCCATCCCCGCAAACATCGCGCGCATACCAGATTCCAGAAAGCCGCTCTGGCTGGCTGGATCTATGATGCCTCCTGGCGTGTATATCTTCTTCTTGTTCGAGCGAAAGTAGTCCAGAACCATGAAATCTTCAAACTTATCCGGACGTACCAGCCGATCCAGGTTTGAGACGGCGACTCCATCAACCCCCGGCCGCGCTAGATCCCGGAAGAGTTGCTGGAAATCCTCCTGATCCCGAACGTGAGCGCCAGACTCGATGACTTCGATGCTCCGAATCAGGTTGGCAGAATAAATGCGCTGGATACTGGCGATGTCATGCCGTTGGCGATCTTGACCGGCTCGCCCCTCCCGCGCCTGCTCGTCGGTGGAGACCCTAATGACGCCGATTAGATTGGGACCGCTCATTCGCATCCTCCGCTGGCAGTCCCACTAACATTCGACCCAGTCGTATAATGTCGCGGGTAGAGCCCGAGCTGAGCGCTACTCTCAGATCGTCCAAGAGCGCAGCTCGCTCCTTGGCTATCTGGATCATCCGCTCGATATCGTCGGCGGTCGGGCACGTTTCGCTTTTTGGCGGTTTGCGCGGCGGTAGTGAGTTCATGACTCACGCTCCTCCCGCACGAATGGTGTTTGGGTATAAGTAACATACGCTCCTAGTATCTCATGTTGATAAAAGATATGTCTCATGTGGCGCTAGCCCCAGGCGCGGGAGGTAACTCCTTAAAGCGCGTCTCCTCGAAGTACTGAAAAACGGTACGCCCGCCCTCATCGACTAAGTAGGGCAGGAATACCTCTCGTAACTCGGCCATCCCGGTATCGGCCATGGCTAGCTGGACCTGAATCCAGCGCAGTAGGTGCCGCCATGCGATCCGCTCGGCCTGTGCGCGATCTATCTCGACGTACCTGTACCGGTCTGAGCGGCGGCGCCCCTGGAGGATCTTGAAAACGCCATCGGTGCGGACCGGCATGGAGAACGGGTGGGGGATGTTGCGAATCAGGAGAATGAAGCTCATCCCCACGATCCGGCCTGTCTCGTCGTAGTCGACGGTGATGCGGCGAGCCCCGGCCGCGATCAGGAGCGTGGAGACCTCCCCCGCCGTCCGCGCGGCCGCTACCGTGGTCGATTCGAGATAGATCGGCTTCTTCATGGCTTTCGTCGTGCCTTTCGCTTCGCCGCCAGCTCATCCATGCCGCGCTTGTAGCGCGGGTTGGCGGATTGATCGCCCGGTAACCGGCCCTTCCCATCGGCCCAGAGCTTGAGGCCGACGCAGCGCTGGGAGCAGTATTTGCCCCGGCATTCGGCTTCGCACTGAGCACAGAGATTCATCCGCTCGCTTTCGGGTACAACTCCTGCAGGCGCTTGTGCTCCTGGACCAGCGCGAAATGCGCCGAAGCCTTGCGTTCGGCCGTGGGCTCGTTCTGGCATTCGGCTTCGAGTAGCGGCAAGCCGCTGTTGACGCTCTCCTCAACCTCCGCGCGGCTGGCGGCTCGGCCTTCCCGGAACCACTCGACGTACTCCTGGGGGCCCACTTCGATCAGAATGCCCCCGGACTGCGGGCGAAACATCTTGAAGGTCCGCGTGACCCACAGTAGAGTCACGCCGGGGTTGCGGAGGATGGCATTCCCTCCGACCGATGTGGCGCCTGCCTCTCGCAGTTCCTCGTGCTGGCGGCGAACCATCTGCGGCTTCGTCAGGAAGGGGCAATTGCGGATGGACCAGCGCGCACACTCCGCATGGAGAGGCGGCTCGGCGGTGCTGCGCGAGATCCCGCACATGGGTCCCAGGACGAAGGCCAGCCATACACCCAGCGGATCGCCGCAGACCCAGCAGAGGCGCTCCACCAGCGCCCGGTAAAACTTATCCTCGTCCATGACGCGGAATTCGGGCTTCCCCTCGATCCACTTCACAAACCAGGGGACCGGATAGCCGCGCTCTTCGACCGGGAGCCGGCGCATCCTCACCGGCATCCCCTCCCAATCGATATCAGTCCGTTTCGCCATTCGCTCTCCTCGCTGCGAGGGCCAGTTCAAGCTGCTCTCGCGCCTCCTCCAGGAACCTAGCAAAAAACCGGTTATGCTCGTGATCGAGCACCCAACACAGCACCGACCCCATGACTCCGATCGGTTCCAAATCCTCGCAGGGGCCGGTGAGCAACATCAGATCGTTCAGCAGATCGTGCGCGAGATGGACATCCCTAAGACTGCGCATGGTCTTTACTCCATAGCGAGCGGCGCTTGCTCTTCGACCTTGCCGCTCAGGATACGGTCGCGGAGCGGCTTGCGCTCGGGCGGCGCGGTTTCTTCCTCGGCCGGCGCGGGGAGCGCGGGCGCCGAGGTCACGGGCTCGTAATCGGTGGCCAGCTCAAACTGAATCGCGCCGCGCATGATCCCGGTGAGGTAATACTTCCGGAGGCGGCTCATGGCCCGCCAGAAGTACATATCCTGGGGCCACGCTTTGAAGTTCCATTTGGCCGAGAGCGCAATCTTGGCTCCCCGCTCGTGGATCTCCGCATTATCCGCGTCGGCTTCGGTGAAGCTCGCGGAAATGGCCTGCCCCTTCCGGTCGAGCACCGGCTCGTAGCGGTTGGTGTCGCGGTTGAATTGCTTCAGCCAGAGCGTACAGCCAACGCACCGGTTCCACTCTTTATTGTTCTTCCCCTTGGTCTTTTCGAAATCCCAATCGATGTCCCAGGAATAGCCAGCCTGTTGGACTTTGGTCGCCAGGATCTCGGTCATGACGGCGGGCCGGCCGTTAGTGAAATAGATGAAGGCGATGGAATCGCTATCGTTCATCCCCCACTCGCGGCCGATGCGGATTTTGGTCATCGCCTGCGCTACCGCCTGCTCTGGCGTCGAGCCCTTGATATCGTCAAACTTCCCGCTGATCGCAAACACGCGCGCGGTCCGGTAGTCCTGATCGAAGAGATCGCGCTGGGCTTCGGCCTCCACCAGTTGCTTGATGTAGGAGGAGTGCTCGGGATGCTCGGCCAGGATGCGGATCAGATCCACGGTGGCGCGGGTCCGGTTGGGCGATTGACTGATTTCGAGCGCGGCCTGGATCGGCGGCGGCGCGGACTCGGTAGCGTTGGGCTGTTCGTTGGCTTCATCTTGAGGACTCATTTTCAATCTCCTGAAATGCTTAAAACTTGGGACAAGCGTCGGCGTGCTCCGCGCCATCCCGGTCGTAGGCGACCCGGCTTCCATCGGCGTAGGTCACGCGGAGGACAGGACTCTCGCACACCGTACACAAGGAGGGTTCGCCCACTCGCTGCACCAGCCGTCTCAATCGCAGCCGTAGGAGCCGGTTGGAACACTCCAGCGCGCTTAGTTCGTTCATGCGCGCGTCGATGGAGCGTTGGAGGCTGTCCAGTTGTTCATCGAGTTCGGTGTAGTCTTCGCTCAAAGCTCGGCCTCCTCTCCCTCCACGGAGCGGAAATACATGCGGCGCATCCCCGGCTTGAATTCCGAGAACTCCTCCAAAAGCGCCTTGGCCGCGGGGTGTTGATCGAGCAGGACTTCGGCGAGTTCCTTCCAGGCGGTCTTCGTCGAATCCTTGGTCAGCTTCCAGGTGAACGTGCCTCCAGGCCATTTCAGCCCTTCGCGCGTATGGATGGCCTCTTTGATCCGCGCCTCCAACGTGCGGCGGGCTTCGTCGACGCGCGCGAGTTCGCGGCGTGCGGCGGCGTACTCATCGAGGAGAGCGGCTTCAAAGGGGCTCGCCTGTACCACCGTATTGGCGCGCAGCGGCCGCGGGTAGCGCTGTTGGACCCAGCGCGCGCTGGTATCGCTCCCGGTCAGCGGCGGGCGCTCAGAGCCGATCAGGTAGCGCCGCCACCACGCCTCGGCGCGCTTCAGCATCGCCGCTTCCGCCGTGGGATCGCGCTCGATCGGGTAGAGGCGCGGGCGATACTCGCCTTCGACCAGCGCCACCACAATCCAGCGCTCGTAGTCCATCCCCGCCATGTACCACCACGCTTGCATCACGGCATGGTCGGGAATGTGGTTCGCGGTCTTTCCCCACTTGTAGGACTGGTCCCAGCTCACGAGCTTGGCATCCAGGCCCCAGCGCTTCTCCCGCACCACAGCATCGGGCGTGTAGACCATGTACGGATAGCGGTCGCTGACCTTGGTCGTGTCCAGCCACTCGGTATCCCAGCCCTCGAGTTCGGCCGCGTAGGCGATGATCCCCTGCTCCAGATGCTTCCCCAGCCGCATCCGGTCTGTGGCCTCCTGCTCGGGGAGTTCGCCCTTCTTACGCGCCCACACTCCGAACTCGTCGAGGTAGTCGTGAACCCCGAAGATGGCGGCGATTTCGCTCCCGCCAATTCGGGTACTCGTCTTCGTCTGGTCCCGCATAAGGCTCCTTCCCCAGCTCCCGGAGAAGCTGCTCCCGGCACACTAACCCCAGCCACCAGCCCCGGTAGAAGCCCTGGCCGAATTCCAGGTTGCAGAGATCGCAAGTCGGCGGATCGATATCGATAGACACACGTATCCCCAAGGTCTTGCTCTACAGGTTTTGAAACGGCTCTTAGCCCGCGGCGAGAGTACGCTTGGGGCGTGCGGCGCCAGCGCTCTGCGTATCGGGTAACGCCGCCAGAAGTTCATTCACGATACGGGCCGGTGGGACGTAGGTTCCTTCGACGAGCTGCCTGCGCTGGCACTCGCGGATCAGCTTGTCGCGGTTAGCCTTCGTGAGCTTGTAAGTAACACGGACACAGTTCTCCATTGGTCACCTTCCTTCGGGGGATGGCGGGTGCCCTGGCTCTTGCCGTCACCCGACTTACGCCTGAATGGCTACTGGCGAACACGAGAATATCGCTACTCTGCCGGAAAGTCAATAACCTTTTTTGTGTCTACAAGTTAGGCGACTTTGTCGCGACATTCGAGCGACTTTCGCGTGATGGACCAGCGGTAGGACAAGCCCCTAATCCATCCCTCCTCCTTTTGCGTGCCCGTCCTGATTCCGCTGGGGTCAAAAAGGATTTATTTTATTTTCAGAGGAGTTTGTTCACCGTGGTTTCTACCGAACTCTGGAGGTCCGGATCGGTGATGTCCGAGCCGAATTCCTGGACCTTGGCATCCATGACAGTCGGCGGCTGAATCTGCGCGGCCACCATCGCGGGACTCTGGTACACGCTCTGCGCCCACTTCATGCGGGTATTGTGAGCGGGTGTACTTTCGATTTCATCTATGATGTAGTTGGCAAAGTTGAGGCAAGCCACCATGATACGGTTGCGGAAAGGTAAATCGGTCATTAAAGCTGCGGATTCTTCGTATGTCATAAGTTTGTTTTCCCTTCTTTGTTTCAGTTCCACTCAGTCCATGACGATGGGTTGTAGCTTCCGGTCACCGCTGACTTAAAGTAATAGCCGGGAGCCACGCAAAAGATTACAGAGATTACGGAATAGCCCACTGTACTGAAGTTTGTAGCGCTTGCGACATAGGTACCCGGACTACCTCCGGCATCAGACCAAACGGTGAGGGTCGCATTCTGCGCGGCGCTAATAACGATGGCGACGAGTAGCGCCTTGCCGGTCGTATTCTGATATGTGGCTCCAATCGACTTGCCGGTGCTACTGTTCTGTGTGGTGAAGGCTGCACTACCGCCCGCGCCGATAGGCACCCCGTTCACGCGGAACACACCCGAGCAGTTCACGTCGCCCGCAACGTCGAGCGCGTAACCCGGAGCCGTGTTGCCGATACCGACGCGCCCGTCCTTGCGAATCGTGAGCATGTTTGCATTAAACGTGCCAGCATCGTCCGTCCCCTGAAAAACAAACCCGCCGCCCACGATGGCCCCACCGCCGTCATAGACAATTCGCCCGCGGCGCGCGCCTGCGGTTCCCGCCGCGTACATACTGACCATGGCCTGCGGACCGTTAGTCGCTAAATCGAACATCGTTACTGGATTCGCTGTCCCGATACCGATACTGCCTATCTCCGTGATGGTCATGCGGATGCCGACGGCGCCCGCGTTCCATGTGTAGAACTCCATCACACCGGAGTTAGTGACGCTGCCCGCCCGAAAGTCAATCGCGGCAACGCGCTTCTCCGCGCCAGCAAGCGCATAGTTCGACGCAGAGATGACACCAAGGTAACTGCCCGCTCCGACGTTACCGATGAGGTCCAGGTGAGCAAGGGGACCGCTTGCGGCCGCGCTGCCTACCAATAGGCGGAGATCGCTACCGCTGCCGTCCGGAAATACCGTAGCCGTATTCCCAACTCCAACGTTGCCCGCGTTGGTGACGCTCAATCGAGCGGTTCCATTCGTACCTAGGACGATCCCGCCGTTCGCATTGAACAGCACTCCGTCCTTTGCCGCTGTACCGGTGATATAACTCCCCGCGCCGGAAGCGACCGCCAGACCAAATAATACGGACTGTGTCCTCTCCGTGATATATATCAGCGGGTTTGCGGGAGTCGCGAACTGCGCGACGAGGCCCGACGTCGAATAGACATCGAGGAGCGCCGATGGAGCGGTTGTGCCAATGCCGACATTGCCGCTTGGATCGACGACTAAGCGCGCCAACCCGCCTGCTGTCATATCGTTGATCCCGAAACGGCCTCCACCGATGGCCCCGGTATTAATGCCCAGCTTATAGGACCGCGCCGAGTCTTTAATTATCAGTCCCGTGTCGCCGGTGCCTACGGTGCTCTCAATCATCATCTGGGTATACGGGTTTGCGCTCGACAGGTGCA
>Ga0210397_10002294_pt1 | contig 12108 bp, 8 predicted proteins | sample IncBWH2OmetaG_FD_160126 | JGI IMG/M metagenome (GOLD analysis project Ga0210397, IMG submission 160126) | Forest soil microbial communities from Barre Woods Harvard Forest LTER site, Petersham, Massachusetts, United States - Inc-BW-H-2-O ...
GCCGGTCGCCGCGCCGCGCGTGCGGGAAATCCTGCCGCGGATCAACAAGCTCGCCGAGGTCTGCCGCAAACGCGGCGCGCTCGTGATCCATACCGTGCATGTTGTGCGGCCGGACGGCAGCAACACCGGCGTAATGGGTGTGATCATTCCGGCGATCGTCGCCGGCCTTATCAACAAAGGCAACAAGCAGGCGGAACTGCATCCTGAGATTATCGTCGGCAAGCACGACATCGTGCTGGAGAAGCCGCGGTACGGCGCCTTCCACGGCACCGACCTCGACCTGATCCTGCGCAATCGCGGCATCGACACGGTGATCATCACCGGCATCTGCACCAATGTGTGCTGCGAAACGACCGCGCGCGAAGCCAATATGAGGGACTACAAGGTGTTCTTCATCAGTGATGCAACGGCAACGTTCAACACGCCGGAGGCATCTGCCGACCAGATTCAGCCGGTCGTGCTGGCAACAATGAAGGCTGCATTCGCTCAGGTCGAGACTACGGCGGCGATGATCCGCAAGCTGGACGAGCAAAGGAGCGCGGTGGCGGCCTGACCGGTTACGGGCGGTCGGTTCCGCTCGCCGCGGCGCGAGAAGCGCGATTTGTCGCTCGCGCGCGGGCGTCTCCCTATTGACAGGGGCGACGCTTCACATGTCAAATAAATCCAAGCCGGGATTGTAGGAATTCAGGCTCGCGCCTGAAATGGGAAGGGGGCAACATGGTCGTCCTCGCATGGCTGCTCGCCATCGCGATCGCGGTAGTCGTTGTCGCGATCGCGGTGATGTTCCTCAACCGCTTCTACCGTAAATCGACGCGCGAAATCGCGCTGGTGCGCACCGGTTTCGGCGGCCAGCGCATTTTGATCTCCGGCGGCTGCCTGGCGCTGCCGTTCTTGCACAAGGTCGAAGAGATCAATATGCGCACGCTGCGCATCGAGGTGCGGCGCGCGGCGGAGAAATCGGCCATCACCGAGGACCGCCTGCGCGTCGATGTCGAACTCGAATTCTACGTGCGCGTCATGCCATCGGCGGAGGGCATCGCCACCGCGGCGCAGGCGCTCGGCGCCAAATCGTTCACGCCCGACGGCCTGCGCAACCTGCTCGAGGGCCGCTTCATCGACGCGGTGCAGGCGGTCGCCGCGCGCCACACGATGGACGGGCTGCATGAGCACCGCGCCGAATTCGTCGCCAGCATCTCCGAGCTGCTGCGCGATAATCTCAAGCAGAACGGCATTCTCCTCGATTCGGTCTCGTTGACGCGGCTCGACCAATCGGCGTTCTCCGCGTTCGACGAGAACAACGCCTTCAACGCCGTCGGCCTGCGCAAGCTTGCGGAGATCATCGCCGTCAACCGCAAGAAGCGCGCCGAGATCGAGGCCGACGCCGACGTTTCGGTGCGGCAGACGCAGCTCGAGGCCACCAAGCAGCGGCTCTTGCTCACTCAGCAGGAGGAAGAGGCGCAGATCAATCAGAACCTCGAGATCGAAAAGATGAGGGCGGCCAGCAATGCCGAGACCGCCAAGGCGCGCGAGGGCTCGATGATTGCCTCGGAGGACGCGCGCATCGAGCGCGAGCGGCAGACCAGGGCGATGGAGCTCGCCAAGCAGAGCGAGGTGCGCAAGATCGAGCTCGAGTCGCAGCTCGCGGTGGAGCTGAAGAAGGTCGACAACGCCATCCGGCTCGCCGCCAAGCACGTGGAAGAGGCGAAATCGCAGGCCCAGGCGCAGTTGGCCCGCACCGAGGTCGTGCTCGCGGAAGAGCACGTGCAGACCGAACGCGACCGCGCCGTGGCGGACCGCTCGCACGAGATTGCGCTCAAGCGCGTGAACGAGCAGGGCGCCGTCGAGCAGGCCAAGGCCGAGACCGACGCCGATGTGCTGCTGCGGCGCATCCGCGCCGAGTCCGAGGCGGTCCGCACCAAGGCGGAAGCGGAGCGGCTGCGGCTCTTGGCACAGTCCGAGGGTGAGCGCGCGGTCATCGACGCCGAAAACTCGCGCAGCGAGGCGCTGATCCGCATGAAGCTCGAGCAGTACCGGCTCGATCGCCTGCCAGAGATCGTTTCCCAGATGATGAAGCCGGCGGAGAAGATCGACTCGATCCGCATTCACCAGATCAGCGGCCTCGGCGGAGCGCCGGGAACGGCAACCGCCAATGGCGACGCCGGACAGAAGACGCCGATCAATCAGGTGATGGACAGCATTCTCGGCATGGCGCTGCAGCTTCCCGCGCTCAGAAGCATCGGCGATTCGATCGGCCTCGACTTTTCGTCCACGATCAACTCGCCGCCGACCGCGGTCGCCGAGCGCAAGCCCGGCAGCGATCCCGATCGCGGCAAGAAGTAACGAAATCGCCTTTGTAACGGACGGCCACGCAAACCAAGGAGCACGTCATGGCCATATCCCGCAGGACATTGCTGAATACCGCAGGTGCAACGGCCTTGACGGCGGGCTTCCCGCTCCTGCACGCGCACGCCGCCGACGGCCCGATCAAGGTCGGGTGCATCGAGGACAATTCCGGCGTTCTCGACATCTACGGCAAGCCGATCGTGATGGCGAATGCGCTGGCGATCGACGAGATCAACGCCGCCGGCGGCCTGCTCGGCCGCAAGCTCGAGCTCAAGCAGTACGACAGCCAGTCGGACATCGCGCTTTATACGAAATACGCGCAGCAACTCGTCCGCGAGGACAAGGTCGATGTCGCCCACGCCGGCATCACCTCGGCCTCGCGCGAAGCCATGCGGCAGACATACCGCCGCGCCAACACGCTCTACTTCTACAACATCCTCTACGAAGGCGGCGTGTGCGACCGCAACTGCTTCGTCACCGGCACCACGCCGGCGCAGGCGGTGGAGCCGATCATCGACTATGCGATGAAGAAGTGGGGCAACAAGACCTATGTGCTCGCCGCCGACTACAATTACGGGCAGATCACCGCGAAGTGGATCGCGCACTACGTCGAGGAGCGCAAGGGCACCGTGCAAAAGACCGATTTCTTCCCGCTCGACGTGTCCGACTTCGCTTCGACGATCGCCAAGATCCAGGACGCGGCGCCGAACTTCATCTGTGCCGCGCTGGTCGGCGGCGCGCACATCTCGTTCTTCCGGCAGTGGGCCGCCTCGGGCATGAACAAGAAGATCCCGCTGACCTCGACCACCTTCGGCGTCGGCAACGAGCACCTGGCGCTCTCGGCGGCCGAGGGCGACGGCATCCTCATCGCCGGCAACTACAGCCCGGAACTCGATACGCCGGCCAACAAGAACTTCCTGGCGGCGTGGGCGAAGCGCTACGGCGACGCCAAGGTGGTGCACGAACTTGCCGTTTCGCAGTATCAGGGAATCATGCTGTGGGCGGAGGCGGTGCGGAAGGCCGGAACGGTCGAGCGCGAGGCCTTGATCAAGACGCTCGAGACCGGACTGAAGATCGAAGGTCCGGCGGGAACGGTCGCCGTCGATCCGAAGACACACCATGCGTCGCTCGATATCCACCTCATGGTCGTCAAGGACCAGAAGCTCACGATCATCGACACGGCCAAGCAGCGTCCGCCGGCCGATACCGCCCAGTATTGCGATCTGCTGAAGAATCCGGACGACAACAAGCAATACGAGGTGAAAATCTAGAGAGGCAGCCCGCCGCGATCCGGTCGGGCCATCGCCAAAAGCGCAATTGTTTCAAGTCGAGTCGATTGCGCTCTGGTTTTCCTTGGTGGAGCATGATCTTTTCGGAAAACCGGTTTCCACTTTTCCGGATCATGCTCTAGGGGAAGCGAGGGAATGGACTACGCGGCGATCGTCGTTCTCGAGATACTGTACATGATCGCCTTTCTCGCGCTGATCAGCGCGGGACTGGCGATCGTGTTCGGCATGATGCGCGTCATCAATCTCGCCCACGGCGAATTCGTCATGCTCGGCGGCTATGCGACGATTGCCTCGGCCAAGGCGGGCATCAACATCTACCTCGCCATGCTGGTCATTTCCCCGATCGTCGTCGGGGTGATCGGGCTCATCGTCGAACGGCTGATCGTGCGCTTCCTGTACGGGCGCATGATCGACGTGATGCTGGCGACCTGGGGACTGAGCCTGCTGCTGATCGGCCTCGTGACGCTGATCTTCGGCAATACCGCAGTCAGCGTGCCGGCGCCGATCCCGGGCTACCAGATCGGCCACTACCAGATGGGCGGATACAATCTGTTTGTCATCGCCGTCGCCGCTATCTTGATGAGCGCGATGTGGTTTGCGCTTCGCTACACGCGCATCGGCCTTGTGGCGCGCGGCGCCATGCAGGGGAGGGAAATCATCTCGGCGCTCGGCTATAACCCGAATACGATCTACATGCTGACCTTTATGGTCGGGGCGGCGCTTTCCGGATTGGCCGGCGGGGTCATGGCGCCGCTGACCGGGCTGCTGCCTTCGGTCGGGGGCGCCTACATCGCCAAAGCGTTCATCACCGTGATCACCGGCGGTGCTGCGGTCATCGCCGGAACGCTGACGACCGCGGCGCTGTTCGGCACCGTCGACCAGCTCGTGTCGTTCGCCTCGACGCCGGTGGTCGGCGAAATCGCCATGCTCGGTCTCGCCCTGATCCTGCTGCGACTGATGCCGCAAGGCATCACCGGCCAGTTCTTCCGCAATTCGACATGACCAGCTCCGGGTTCGGCATTGGGCGCATCCGCTGGAACTGGCTAGGCGCGCTCGCCGTCCTGCTTGCGGCGCTGCCGCTGGTGTACGAGACCAGCACCCCGACATTGCTGGCGATCTGGGCGCTGTTTGCGCTCTCGCTCGCGCTGATGTGGGGCTACGCCGGCATTCTCAGCTTCGGGCACGCCGCCTATTTTGGCCTCGGCGCCTACACCTATGCCATCGCCTCGTTCAACATCGGCGAGAGCACGGTGCCGCTTCTGCTGGCGCTCGTCGTCCCGGCCATCGTCGCGGCGATCATCGGGGCGCTGATGTTCTACGGCCGCATCAGCGACGTCTATCTCGGCGTCATGACCCTCGTGGTCACGCTGATCCTCAACCGCTTCATGAATGCGACCGCCGGCGACGCCTATAGGATCGGCAATGCGCGGCTCGGCGGCTTCAACGGCATTCCCGCTTTCCCGACACTGAACGTGCCCGGCGATCCGAACTGGGCAATCTACGGCACGGCCTACTATTACGTGGTCATCGTCTGTCTCCTCGCCGCCTACTTGATCGGGCGCTGGATTCTGTCGAGCGCCTTTGGACGAACGCTGATCGGCATCCGCGAGAACGAGCAGCGCATGGAGCTCCTTGGCTACGATGTCGCCGGCTACAAGACGGCGATCTTCTCAGTCAGCGGCGCGATGGCGGGTCTTGCCGGCTCGCTGTTCGCCAACTGGGCGGAGATCGTGACGCCGAGCGTGTTCAGCCTCGGCACGACCGCCGAGGTGCTGATCTGGGTCATCGTCGGCGGGCTGGGCACGCTGATCGGTCCGATGATCGCCGCGGTGGCGCTCGGCTCGTTGAAGCTTGGACTCGGACACCAGACCACCATCGATAATTCGCTGGTGCTCGGCGCGATCCTGATCCTGGTCGTGCTGCTCATTCCGCGCGGTTTTGCGCCGAGCTTCGCCGCCTGGCGGCGGCTGTTCGCCCAGGCCCAGGTTCACCGCCGTCAAGCCCGCGGCACCCGCCGGCGCCGCCTTGCGCTGCAGGACGCCAAGCAGTGACCGAGCCCGTCGTCGAGACCCAGGATCTCGCCGTGCAGTTCGGCGGCGTGCACGCGGTCGACCACGTCAACTTCATTCTGCGCGAACGCGAACTGCGCTGCCTGATCGGCCCCAACGGGGCGGGCAAGAGCACGTTCTTCAAGTCGATCACCGGCCAGATCCGCAGCGCCAATTCCAGCGGCCGGGTCTTCATCCGCGGCCAGGACGTGACCGGCTGGGCGACGCGTCACATCATGCGGCTCGGCATCGGCGTGAAGACGCAGGTGCCCTCGGTGATGAACGGGCTCACCGTGCTCGAAAACCTCTGGCTGTCGGCCCGGCGCACCGCCGGGCACGACGGCGCCGACGCCGCGGTCGAGGAGGTCGTCGCCGAGCTTGAACTCAACGGCATCGCCCGCCGGCTTGTGGGCGAGCTCGCGCACGGGCAACGCCAATTGGTGGAGATCGGCACCGTTCTCGCCAACAAGCCGTGGCTCGTTCTGCTCGACGAGCCCGCGGCCGGCCTCACCAATGCCGAGACCGACCGGCTCGTCGCCATCATCAAGAGGATCAACCAGACGGCGACGCTGATCGTCGTCGATCACGACATGCATTTCGTGCGCACGCTCGATTCTTGGATTACCGTGTTCCACCAGGGCGCCATTCTCGTCGAGGGTCACGCCGACAAGGTCCTCACTGATCCGAGCGTGCGCGAAGTCTATCTGGGAAACCGCGCATGAGCATTCGCCAGACGGACGATGCGGATAGCCGTGAGGCGGTTCGCGGCGAGGATGCCGATACCGACGGCGTAGTGCTCGAGATCACCGACCTGCATGGCGGCTACGGGGAAGTGCCGGTGCTGCGCGGCGTGTCGTTGCAGCTCCACGAGGGCGAAGCCATCGGCATCGTCGGCCACAACGGCATGGGCAAGACGACGCTGCTGCGCACGATCATGGGCTTATTGCCGTCAACCGGCGGCAAGATCGTGGTCGACGGCGTCGATGTGACCACGTGGGCGGCCCATGAAAGAAGCCGCCTCGGCATCGCCTACGTGCCGCAAGGTCGCGGCATCCTCCCAGGCCTGAGCGCGCACGAGAACCTGCGCCTCGCTTGGACCCCGGACTCAGGGGAGACCGAAGAGCGTGCGATCGAGCGCGTGGTCGGGATTTTCCCGCGCCTGAACCGGCTTCTGAATCGGCGCGGGGGCGCATTGTCGGGCGGCGAGCAGCAGATACTGGCGCTCGCGCGCGCGCTCGTGTCGCTGCCGTGGCTGCTCGTTCTCGACGAGCCCTCCGAGGGCATCCAGCCGTCCATCGTCCAGGAGATCGGCGAACTTCTGGCGGCGCTGCGCGAAAAGCACCGTCTCTCCATGCTCATCGTCGAGCAGAACCTCGAACTCGTGCTCGATGTGGCCAGTCGCATCGTGCTGGTCGAGCGCGGCCGCATTATCCGCGAACTCGACTCCAGTGCAGTGCGCGCCGGCGCCATTGCCGATCTGGTCGGTCTCGGCAATTCGCGGCTGGCGCCGCCGCCGGCCACGGCGAGAGCCCCGCGTACGAACGGTCCGCTGCCCCTCGCTTCGCCAAGCAACGGCGCGGTCCGGCCGCCCGCGAACGCCGGGCGGGCGCCGGTTTCGGCGGCGAACGGCCCACGCGTTGCGCCATCGCGAAAATCCGCGCCTGCCGCGCCGGCCAGCGCCACATCATTAGGGGGTCCCATGTCCACCGTCAGACGGCCCACGCTCGAACAGATGCACGACGTCGTCGGTTCATTGCACTTGAGCATGTCGCAAGGCGAAGTCGCCGAATACCTGGAGGTGCTGGAAGGGACCTTCCAGGCCTACGATCGGGTCAATGAGCTGCCCGACTATCTGCCGCCGGTGCGCTACCCACGCACACCCGGCTACCGGCCGGGCGCCAACGAAAACCCGCTCAATGCCTGGGCGGTCAAGACCGAAGTGCGCGGCGCCGCGCACGGACCGCTATCGGGCAAGCGCGTCGTCCTCAAGGACAATATCTGCCTCGCCGGCGTGCCGATGATGAACGGCGCCTCGACGCTCGAAGGCTACGTGCCCGACATCGATGCGACGGTCGTTACCCGCATCCTCGACGCCGGCGGCACCATCGTCGGCAAGGCGCATTGCGAGTATTTCTGCCTGTCCGGCGGCAGCCACACCTCGGCGCTGGGTCCGGTGCACAACCCTTACAAATACGGCTACTCCGCCGGCGGCTCCTCGTCGGGCTGCGGGGCGCTCGTCGGCGCCGGCGAGGTCGAGATGGCGATCGGCGGCGACCAGGGCGGCTCGATCCGCATGCCGGCGTCCTATTCCGGCTGCTACGGCATGAAGGCCACGCACGGTCTCGTCCCCTATACCGGCGTCATGCCCATCGAGGCCACGATCGACCATACCGGACCGATGACGGCGACCGTCGGCGACAACGCGCTGCTCTTGGAAGTGATCGCCGGAGCCGACGGCCTCGATCCGCGCCAGTATGACGTGCAGGTCGAGAAGTACAGCTATACGACCGGGCTCGGCCGCGGCGTCTCCGGCATGCGCATCGCCATGGTCACCGAGAGCTTCGGCTGGCCGTCGAGCGAACCCGATGTCGACGCCAAGGTGCGCGAGGCCGCGGAGCGCCTGCGCGCCGCCGGAGCGATCGTCGAGCCGGTATCGATTCCGATGCACCGCGACGGCGGCGCCATCTGGACGCCGATTGCGCTCGAAGGCCTGATGGCGCAGATGATGCACGGCAACGGCATGGGCTTTAACTGGAAGGGTCTCTACACGACCAGCCTGCTTGACGCCCACGCCAACTGGCGCTCCCGCGCCGACGAGCTTTCACGTACGCTGAAAATATCGATGCTCGCCGGCGAGTATTTCATCAAGCATCACCGCGGCCATTTCTACGCCAAGGCGCAGAACCTCGGGCGGCTGCTGCGCAAGACCTACGACGACGTGCTGGCGCGCCACGATCTGCTTTTGATGCCGACTTTGCCGATGAAGGCGACGCCGCTGCCGCCGGCCAATGCGCCGCTCGCGTTGTGGTGCCAGCGCGGGTTCGAGATGCTGCCGAACACCTGTCCTTTCGACGTGACCGGCCATCCGGCCATGAACATTCCCTGTGGCATGAGCGATGGGTTGCCGATCGGCATGATGTTGGTCGGCAAGCACTACGCAGAGACCACGATCTACCGTGCGGCGCATGCCTTCGAGCAACTCGGAGACTGGCGGAATTTCTGACCTGTAGTCGGCCCGGGACGGAGGCCGCCGATGCCGGCAAACAGCCACAACCCGTTCAGCTCGGATTTCTTGCGCGGCAATGCCGAAGACCGGCTGCGGCCGCCGGGAACGCGTTCCTACGTTGCCGGCGCGACCGACGATCCGCTGAAGTTCATGACCATCCCGCAATTGCTGGACCGGGCCTGCGCCCGCTTCAGCAGCCGTCCGGCGGCGATCTTTGCCGACGCCCACCTGCGGCTGTCGTGGTACGACCTGCGGGCGCGCGCGGACGACGTTGCTGCCGGCCTCCTCGCGCTCGGCATCGGTCGCGGCGACCGCGTCGGCATCTGGGCGCCCAATCGCGCCGAGTGGCTCTACGTGCAATTCGGTACAGCGCGTATCGGCGCCATCCTGGTCAACATCAATCCCGCCTATCGCGCCTCAGAGCTCGAACACGCGCTCAACAAGGTTGGCTGCAAGGCGCTGGTGCTCGCCCGCCGCCACAAGTCGAGCGACTATGTCGACATGCTGCGCACGCTCGCTCCCGAGCTCGACGACGGCGCGGGAACGTTGCGGGCGGCGCGGCTTCCGCACCTGCGACACGTCGTCGTGCTCGGCGAGGGGCCGCTGCCGCGGGCCGCCCGGTCGTTCGCCGCCCTCGTCTCGCTCGCCGGTCCCGGCCACCGTAGCCGCCTCGAGGCACTGTCGGCGGCGCTCGATCCCGACGGTGCGATCAACATCCAGTTCACCAGCGGCACGACCGGGTCGCCCAAGGGGGCGACGCTCTCCCATTTCAACATCGTCAACAATGCGCGCTATAGCGCGAAATCAATGGCGCTCACCGCCGAAGACCGGCTTTGCATTCCGGTGCCGCTCTACCACTGCTTCGGCATGGTGCTCGGCGTGCTGTGCTGTACAGCCGTCGGCGCCACCATGGTGTTTCCCGGCGAAAGCTTCGATGCCGAGGCGACTCTGTCCGCCATCGCGCGCTACCGCTGCACGGCGCTCCACGGCGTGCCGACGATGTTCATCGCCGAGCTCGAGCATCCGAATTTCTCGAGCTACGACCTGTCCACGCTCCGCACCGGCATCATGGCGGGCGCGCCGTGCTCGGTCGAGACGATGCGCCAGGTTGCCCAGCGCATGCATATGGGCGAGGTCACCATCGGCTACGGCATGACGGAAACGAGCCCGATCTCGTTCCAGTCGCGCACCGACGACCCGCTCGAGCGGCGGGTCGCGACCGTCGGCCGCATCCACCCGCACGTCGAGGTCAAGATCGTGGACGCGGCGGGCGACGTCGTACCGCTCGGAGCCTCCGGCGAATTGTGCACCCGCGGCTACAGCGTGATGCGCGGCTACTGGGAAGATCGCGAACGCACGGCCGAGGCGATCGATGCCTCGGGCTGGATGCATTCGGGCGATCTCGCGACCATCGACGGGCAGGGCTATTGCAGCATCGTCGGCCGCCTCAAGGACATGCTCATCCGCGGCGGCGAAAACATCTACCCGCGCGAGGTTGAGGAATTTCTGATCCGCCATCCGCAGGTTCAGGCCGCCCAGGTCTTCGGCGTACCCGATCAGCGCCTCGGCGAGGAGGTTTGCGCGTTCATCGTGCTCAAACCCGGCCAGTCGGCGACGGCGGAAGACATACGCCTCTTCTGTCAGGGACAGATCGCCCACCACAAGGTGCCGCGGCACATCCGCTTCGTGGCGGAATTCCCGATGACGGCGACCGGCAAACCGCAGAAATTCGTGATGCGCGAGCAGATCATGGCGGAGCTCGGGGCGTGAAGCGGCCGACGCCGGCGCTGCGCCACGCGTTGCCGGTTGCGGGCGGGCGCGTCATCCGAGCGCCTCGAGCTTTGCCGGATCACGTTGGAGCAGATAGCCACGCTGCGGTCGCGGCAGGCCCAAATTGGCGCGCAGCGTATCGCCCTGATACTCGCGCTGGAACAGGCGGCGCCGCTGCAGCTCGGGCACGACGAGCCGCACGAAGTCCTCGTACGTTCCCGGCACGTGAGTCGCGGCAATGACAAATCCGTCGCAGGCGCCGCCGGCAAACCATGCTTCCATCTGATCGGCGATCTTGGTCGGGGTGCCGACGAAGGTCGGGAGTTCGCGCAGCGTGCCGCGACCGCTGTATGCGAGGAAATCCTTGACTGTCGGATTCGGCTTGCCGCTGAACTGCATCACGCGGTCGCGAACCGCCTGAATCCCGGTCATCGCGCGCAGCTCTTCGTCCGACAGCGGCTCATCCGGCGCTTTCGCGGCGAAATCGAAGTTGAGCACTTCCGAAAGGAGCACGAGCGAGTCGATCGGCTTGGCAAGCCCGTCGACGAGGGCAAAGCGGTCTTCGGCTTCGGCCTGGGTTTCCGCGACGACCGGATAGAAGGCGGCCGCGATGGTGATCTCCCGGCCCCGGCCGGCCGGTGACTCCTTCAACTCGCGATAGTGTTTCTGCGCGGTTGCGAGATGGGGGTGGATGACGAAAAGCAATTCGCCCCAGCGTGCCGCAAATTCCTTGCCCCGCCCGCTCTGCCCGGCTTGGATGATGACCGGATGGCCCTGCGGCGAGCGCGGCACGGTGAACGGTCCGCGCGAACTGAAGAACCTTCCCTTGTGATCGAGGCGATGGATCTTGCCGGGATCGGCGAAGGTGCCACTCTCGCGATCGAACACGATCGCGTCGTCCTCCCACGTGTCCCAGTGCCCGAGCACGACCTCCATGAATTCGTCCGCGCGGTCGTAGCGCAGATCGTGTTCGAGATGCTTGGCGAGGCCGAAGTTGGCGGCCTCCGAGTCGTTCAACGAGGTGACGACGTTCCAGGCAGCCCGGCCTTTGAGCAGCAGGTCGACCGTGGCAAACACGCGCGCGACGTGGAACGGTTCGTAGTAGGTCGTCGAATAGGTCACCCCGATGCCGAGTTTCTCGGTGGCGAGGCCCATGGTGAGCGCCACCGCCACCGGATCGAGCTTTGCCGCGCGTATGCCGTGCCGCACCGTCTCGCTGAAGTCATCGCCGAGACGATCCGGAATGGCGAGCCGGTCATCGAAGAAGGCAAGATGAAATTTGCCGGCTTCGAGTGTGCGGCCGATCTGTTCATAATATTCGCGCGACGCCCAATTCGCCTGTGCCAGCGGATGGCGCCACGACGCCGGGTAGTTCGAACAATTCTGCGCCTGCAGGAAGCCGATCAGCTTCATTTGCCTCATCGCTGTTTCC
>Ga0210397_10002299_pt1 | contig 12094 bp, 12 predicted proteins | sample IncBWH2OmetaG_FD_160126 | JGI IMG/M metagenome (GOLD analysis project Ga0210397, IMG submission 160126) | Forest soil microbial communities from Barre Woods Harvard Forest LTER site, Petersham, Massachusetts, United States - Inc-BW-H-2-O ...
AAGATCAGTGGCTGGATGATGCGCATCGCTACAGGGAAAAGAGCTACAAGCGAAAGAGCGAGCCTCCCCGTGGAACCTCGCATTCTGGCGTTGTCTCCGCTGCTGAAAGAGCTTGTCGTTCGGATGATGACCTGGGTAGGCGACCCGGAACCCAATGCAGCCAGGAGACGCTTGGTGGATGTGCTGCACGACGAGATTCGTGCCGCCTCTCAGGTTGAGCTTCACTTGCCGGTTCCTCGTGATCCGGTGCTGAAACGCTTGGCGATGCGACTGGCGGAGGCTCCCGGAGATGCCGGGGACCTGAGCGCTCTGGCGCGCGAGGTCGGCTTGTCCGAGCGCTCGCTGTTCCGGAACTTTCAGAAGGAAACCGGGCTAAGCCCAGGCCAGTGGCGTCGGCACATGCAGCTACTCCGTTCGCTCGAACTACTTGCGGAGGGACGGTCGGTGACGGAGACCGCTCTTGCGGTTGGCTATGAGAGTGCCGGAGCGTTTACCCGAGCCTTCCACCAGATATTTGGAGTGGCACCAAGCGGTTACACCCAAGAGCAGCGGAATTCTTAGTCCTGACAAAACATACCTCTCCTCAGTCTGACTCGTGACTTCCGCTAAGCCCACTTATGAGGATTAACGAGGGCCGGTGTGTGACGAAATGGACTTCAGCGGCTGAATTACTTGGTCTGGACCTTGCAGTCTGTAAGTTTGTAGTGCCAATTTTCGTGGTGGCTTTCTCGGGTTATTGCCACTTGTTCTGGCAGCTGAAACCCGCCCACGTTCTGATATGTGTAGGTGAGGACGACTTTATTGCCTGGTCTAAAATCTCCGTCCTCGCCTTGCCTGAACGAAGTCAAAAGAAATCCCTGTGGTCCTGGCCGAAAGTCTGTCTCACGGGTATCAGAAGGCGATCCCTTCACCCCTTCACTCTGAAGACCGAAATCGCGCTTGAATAACATCTCGACCTCAAAGGTCTGAATCCTAAGGCCGAGCTTGTAGCCTGACGCCGACGGCTCGATGTGAGCGGAGGTACCTGGCAGTGGAAGCAGTGAGGTGCCGCTGGCAGCCAACCAGTTGTTCAAGCTGTATTGCACTGCGTGTTTGAGAAGACCCTCTGCCATGCCTCCATGGGGGAGCTCGTGTTCTTCATCTTCTGTCATACCCGATGACACTGCAGTGTTCTCTCGAGTAACCGTGACGCGAGTGCTAATGGGCTGTATGTATTGAGCGATCTCCTCGTCAGTTCCTTCGTCGCCGAGGCGTACCACTTCAGTAAAGTGCTGCTTCCAGTTGAACTGGACAGCGCAAGTAAAGGATTGGAGGTTCCTCTCAAACGGAGCGTCGTATTTCGCCCGGATCTGCTTCAGGTCCGGAACATCATTGACCGCTGTCTGCGCGTGGCAAAACACAGAGCAAAGGCTAAGCGCTAACGTTGAGTAAAAAGACCGCATGCCGCATCGTACTTCATTACTCCCTATAAACGCCCTTCTCTTCAGCTATCTCCTGAATGTCTACGATCCGGCGGAGCCAGGGCGTCACTAAATCACTTCCCGAAGAGCGATCTGAGTTAGCGAAAGAGTGATCCACTTTCGCTAAGTCATGCTCCTTGTTAGGTGCTTACCCATTCTGCTCTTTTCTAGCGATAATTGAAGACGATATGTCTAAACAACAGTTTCAAACCGAAGTCTCCCAGCTCCTACAGCTGATCGTCCATTCTCTATACTCACACCCCGAGATCTTCCTTCGCGAGCTCATCTCCAACTCTTCCGACGCGCTCGATAAGCTACGGCACCTCACCCTCACCGACGAGACATACAAGGCCCTCGTCGGCAATGGCATTGAGCCTCCGCGCATCGACCTCGAACTCAATGAAGCTTCCAAGACCATCACCATCTTCGACACCGGCATCGGCATGAGCGAGGAAGACCTCGTCTCGCATCTCGGGACCATCGCACGTTCGGGGACGAAGAATTTTCTCTCGCAGCTCTCCGGCGACCAACGCAAGGACTCCAACCTCATCGGCCAGTTCGGCGTGGGCTTCTACTCCGCCTTCATGGTCTCCGACAAGGTGGAGGTCGTCTCGCGCAAGGCCGGTGAAGACAAGGCATGGAAGTGGACCTCGGACGGCAAGACTGGGTTCGAGATCGAGCCTGCCGAACGTGCCTCGGCCGGGACCACCGTCCTCCTCCATCTCAACGAAGATGGTACGCAGTATGCGAACGGCTACCGACTCCAGGAGATCGTCAAGAAGTACTCCAACCACATCGCCTTCCCCATCTTCCTCACCTACGACAAGAGCGAGTGGAACGCCGAGAAGAAGGAGTCGATTAAATCCAGCGTCACCGAGCAGGTTAACGCCGCCTCTGCCATGTGGCAGCGCTCGAAGTCCGAACTGAAGGACGAAGACTACAGGGAGCTCTACAAGTCTATCTCCCACGACTGGGAAGACCCGCTCCTCTGGTTCCACACCCGCGCCGAAGGCACTCTCGAGTACACCACGCTCTTCTACATCCCCGCCAAGGCCCCGCTCGATCTCTACCAGACCGACTACAAGACCGGTGTAAAGCTCTATGTGAAGCGCGTCTTCATCATGGACGACTCCAAAGAACTCCTTCCCCAATACCTCCGCTTCGTCCGCGGCATCATCGACTCCGAAGACCTCCCGCTCAATGTCTCGCGAGAGATCCTGCAGCAGAACAAGGTCCTCACTAGCATCAAGACCGCCAGCGTCAAAAAGATCCTCTCTGAGCTGAAGACCATCGCCACCAACGATCCCGAGAAGTACGCGCAGTTTATCGCTCAGTACAATCGCCCGCTCAAGGAAGGACTATACGGCGACTATGCCAACCGCGAGACCCTTCTTGAACTCATCCGCTTCAAGTCCACCAAAGTCGAGGGCCTCACCTCGCTCGCCGAGGCCAAAGCGCGCATGCAGCCCGAGCAGAAGAGTCTCTACTACATAACCGGTGGCACAGAAGCTCTCCTCCGCAACTCGCCCCTGCTCGAGGTCTACAAGAAGAAGGACATCGAAGTCCTTATCCTGGACGACGACATCGACGAGATCGTCTTTTCCACCGTCGATAAGTACGGCGAAACCGACCTCAAGGCCGTCAACAAAGGCGCAGTCAGCGAGGACCTGAAGAGTGAAGCGGAGCCTGAGAAAGCCGAGTCACTGAAGCCTCTCGTCGAAAAGCTCAAGGTCACGCTTGGCGATGCCGTCAAAGAGGTCCGGATCTCGACGCGCCTCGCCGACAGCCCCTCCGTTATCGTCACGGACGAAGACGAGCCATCTGCCCGCATGCGCCAGATGATGCAGGCTATGGGCCAGAAGGACCTTCCCGAGATGAAACCCACACTCGAGATCAACCCGGATCATGAGATCATCAAAAAACTCAACGCGAAATCCGACGAAGCAGCCATACAAGACGCCGCATGGCTACTCTTCGACCAGGCGCTGCTCCTCGAAGGAGTCCCGCTCAAGAACCCAGCAGCCTTCGTTCAGCGTCTCAACCGGGTGCTTAACCAATCTATCTAGCCCGAAACTGCCTCCCCCACGGGGGAGGTGGTACTTCGATGTTCGGAGTCGTTCTGCAGGGAGCTCGAATAAGCTCCGCAATCACTTCGAGTCAAATTATCGATCAGTCTCCTAGCAATCTGTTCTTTCGGATTTGGGACGTCCAGCCACAGGGCCTTCCTTCTCCTGTCCCCGGAAAGCACCTACGGCACAGCGTACGAAAGGGTAGTTCTACCAACAACTTCTCGCAATGCAAATAATAGAGGGGAAATAGCTTGACTTATGTAGTGTTATAGTTAACTATAACAGTGCTGTGGGAGACTATTGGGCCTATGCAAGAGTAGTCCTGGCCAGACAGCCAGAAAGAACGAACTTCTGAGGAGAATCAAACATGAAATCACTTCGTCATATCTTGTCCGTTGTTTTGATGTCGCTCTCCGCGGCGGCCTTCGCCCAATCCGACGCACAAAAAACGTCCGCGGCTCCTGTGCTGTCCGAGGCGCAGAAGTCGTTCGCAACCATGAAAAATCTGGCGGGAGAATGGGAGGGATCCGTCACCGTAGCCGAGATGCCGCAGATGTCAGGCGGAAAGCTGATGCACGCGTCGCTCCGCGTGACATCGCGCGGAAATGCCCTCGTACACGAGTTCCAGGAAGCGGGGACGCCGTTGGATCCGACAAAGTACGACCATCCGGTCACGATGTTTTACGTAGACGGAGACAAGCTCACGCTGGTTCACTATTGTGATGCAGGGAACAGGCCGCGCATGACCGGCGAGATGTTACCCGACGGCAAGACCGTAGAGTTCGAATTGAAGGACATCAGCGGCAGCACGGAGCACCACATGCACCACTCTGTATTTACCAGCATCGACGCCAACCATCACACCGAAGATTGGACATTCATGATGAAGGACAAGGCGATGCACGCGCACTTCGACCTACACCGGATCAACTAAGACCCGGGACTTATGTTAAAGGCTATGCGGAAAACTGATGGACCATGAGTGGAATGACAATCAGCCAATCTACCGCCAGCTGCGCGACCGTGTCGTCGCGATGATCCTGGACGGAGTGCTCAAGGAAGGCGATCCGCTGTTCTCTGTGCGCAACGTCGCGGCGGAGTACCGGGTGAATCCGCTCACGGTCCTCAAGGGCTACCAGCAATTGGTGGACGAGGGGCTGGTAGAGACGCGGCGCGGACGCGGCATGTTCATCAATGCCGGCGCGCGCAGCCTATTGCTGCAGGGCGAACGGCAGAAGTTCCTTGGCGAAGAGTGGCCGAGGATCCAAGCCACTATCCAGCGGCTTGGTTTGACGGTGGAAGAACTGCTAAAGGGTTCGCAGCGGTCGTCGAGGGCCGCCACGAAGCCGGATAATCCGGAGAAGGAGCTCTGAAACCATGGGATGCATAGAAGCCCGGGTCTTCGCAAGGCCTATGGCAAAACGATCGCGCTGGGCGGCGTGGATGTCCGTGTTGAAGAGGGCCGCATCTTGGGACTACTTGGACCTAACGGCGCGGGTAAGACCACCGCGCTCAATGCGATTCTTGGACTCATCCCTTGCCAAGGAGAACTGAGGGTGCTTGGTCGAGACCCATGGAGGGAGCGTGACGAGTTGATGCGAGATGTCTGCTTTATCACCGACGTCTCGGTGCTGCCGCGATGGATTAGGGTCTCGCAGGCACTCGACTATATCGCGGGCGTCCATCCGCGATTTGATCGCGCAAAGGCCGAAGATTTTCTGGCGAAGACCAACATCCGGTGTAGCAGCAGGGTGCAGGAATTGTCGAAGGGGATGGTGACCCAGCTGCACCTCGCCCTGGTCATGGCGATTGACGCGAGATTGCTGGTGTTGGACGAACCAACGCTTGGTCTCGACATACTGTATCGCAAGCAATTTTACGATTCCCTGCTAAATGACTACTTCGATCGCAACCGCACTATCGTGGTGGCAACACATCAGGTAGAAGAGATCCAACACGTCCTCACCGATGTCATGTTCATTGACCGCAGCCGCATCGTCTTCGCTCGCAGTATGGAAGAGCTTGAGTCGCGCTACTCGGAAGTGATAGTGCACCCCGATAAAATCGCAGCCGCGCGGGCGCTGAAGCCGATGCACGAGCGCCAGGCCTTGGGTCGCAGCATCCTGGTATTCGATGGTGTCGATCATCAGCAGCTCGTCGCACTTGGCGACGTGCGCACGCCCAGCGTTGCAGACTTGTTCGTTGCGGTGATGGACATTCAGGTCTCTCAGGCACAAGGAGCGGCTCAATGAACACTCAATCAAAAGCCATATCTGGGTCTTCCATCAAACCTCATGCGCTCTCTCCCGCGGCCATCTCGGCGACCAGGCGCATGTACTGGTCGGTAAGACGCGAATTGTGGGAAAACCGCTCGCTGTATCTCGCACCCTTAGCGGTCGCAGCGCTCATCCTGATGGCATCTCTGATCGGCATGATCCACTTGCCGGCCAAGTTGAGCGACCCCTCGCTCAATCCGATGCAGCGGCAACAACTCATCGAGCAGCCGTTCACGTTCGCAGCGCTGCTACTCATGTTCACCACTTTCATCGTCGGGGTGTTCTATTGTGTAGACGCGTTGCACGGCGAGCGACGCGACCGCAGCATCCTGTTCTGGAAGTCGCTGCCGGTGTCCGATCTCACGACTGTGCTCTCGAAGGCCATTATCCCGTTCGTAGTGCTTCCAGTGGTGACCTTCGTGGTCACTGTGATCACGCAAGGGATGATGCTGCTCTTGGGCAGCGCGCGGCTGGTGGGGAGCGGTCAGTTTGCGTCTCTAGGGACTCGTGTGCCGTTATTCCAGATGTCGGGGATGCTGCTCTACCATCTCGTCGCCGTCCATTCTCTTTGGTGGGCGCCGCTATGGGGCTGGCTGTTAGTAGTCTCGGCCTGGGCGCGGCGCGCGACATTCCTGTGGGCAACATTGCCGTTACTCGCGATTGGCTACCTTGAGAAAATCACGTTTAACACTTCGCATTTCTCCTCCTTACTAATGCACCGATTTCTCGGCAGCCCGAAAGACGTCGCATCGAACGGGAGCGACATGTCGATGGCTTCGATAACACCGTCCCCTGGTCACTTCCTCAACGGCTCAGATCTCTGGATCGGACTGGCATTCGCTGGGACATGCCTGGCACTAGCGGTGTGGCTCCGACGCAATCGCGAACCAATCTGATTCAGGGCACTTCAATTAAGTGAATTTATGTAGGTTTTAGCGCGAACCGAGGGAAGCGGACGTTCCACTCTTGCCTTAGTCGGATACTCAGGGGAGTCGAGTGGAACGGGGCGCTCGGAAAATCGTCTTCTTTCTTCCGATGGAAGGATTAACAACTATTTGAGATCAATTTAATCGCAATCAAAGGACAAGGTTTGCAGATGCAGCCTATTGGTTAAAGCGTCGGAGTTGGCTTTGGACAGGCACCCGGCAGCAGGAGCAAATGGTGATAGGTTGCAGCACGTTGAGAGGTATAAAAGTTTCGGGATTCGTTGCACTGCTGGCGATCTCGATGGGAAACATCGACGACGCAGGCGCACAGGTCAACACCGTGATCAATTCCAAAACTGCGGTTAGCTCAAAAATCGCACGCCTTTCGCTTGAAGTCCAACGTGAAGGAAATCTGCAGCTTCTTGACGGCGCGAAGGCCTTGACGGAGATCTGCTCATGGCGCCATGAACTACATGATATTTGTTCACAAGATTTCCCCCAGAACTGCTCACCAAAGGCGACAGTCTGACACGTTAATGACTGAATAACGCAATGAGGAGGACGATTGGAATCGGAACGCCTAGCAATAAGAGCAAAATAGAACGCATTGAAATTCTCCATTCGGTTGCTTAGCAATTGAATACATACGAATATCTTTCGCTCTTATACAGTGACGACACTGTCTCGTTGTCTGCCTCCGATAGTTGCGGAAAAGCTGGCACAGAACGCCCCAATGAGAAGAGCCAAAAATATCCAAAGAAGGGTGTGGGCTGTCGTTTTACGTGCAGCCTCAATACTCTTTTGAGCATTAGAGAAAACAGCTGATACTCGTTGATCTGCCCCAGCTTGGGGTAGGCCTGTTCTCGCCGAGACCAGTTGGTTGAGATAGGATTTATCCGCCGCGGAGATCTCTCCTTGTGTGAGGGCATGAGCAAAGATCACCCCAGCCTCCGCCTCAGTGGCAGCACTCGTTGGCTCGTGATTGTTAGCATCCGCGCGAAAGAGACTGTCTACGAAATAGGCATCTGAATCAAGATCTTCGACTCGAGATTGACCGCTTCTAGTTTGACTCGTCGTCGGAGTTGCGCTGGAACCAATCATGGTCGTAGCAGCCGTGGCCAAAAACGCCACTGTGACGACGAACGCTGTCGCCCACGCGAGAAAACCATGTGCCGTATCTCTGAAATAAACCTCGTCGTTATGAATGCTCGCCCATTTGGTCCTTAACCGTCCGGCCAAATAGCCACCCATAGCTGAACTTAGTATTTCCATGACGATCAGCCAAATGATCGCTGTTTTTCCGACAGCAGATGCCGAAATGCCTGATCCAGAGTACGGAGACACGGAGGACAACCCCAAACCGGTGCCCAAAGCGAGGAGAATGAGCGATAAAGCAGCCGTTACAAAGGCGCCCGCAATCACTGCCGACCAGGAGACTCCGGAGGAGTGAGCTTCGTTCTGTTCAACGTTTCTTGAATAGGAATTGTAAGGTTTTTCAACGATCAGCTGTTCCATGGAATTGCCGTCCTTTTTGTCGTCGCTACAGGTGTTACAAACTGTTAATTCTGATGCACAATAGCTTCCGGATCGTTTGCCAACTTGGTCAAGCATGTGCCACAAGCGTTTCAATAACACCGAAGACCTTCGTTAGAAGACAGTGCGCACATTAGGCTCGCGTTTCCAAATTCTTCCCAGAGCGGCTCTATCTAGGAAGGAGCTGACCGTTGAACTTCGATTCACGATAAGAATTCCCTCGTCGGCGATCACGCCCGCTTTGTCGAGAAGAGGTTGAGCTTCAGATGTCGCTCCGATTACTTTTAGGTGAGCGAATGCGTCGTGCACGAAAGCAACAGCCGCGGCCTCATTTAGAAGAGTGGCAGCACCCTCGCCGGAGAGGGCGAGGAAGACGGAGTCGAAAAGTACGGAGGGACCTCCAGCCAACTGAAAATCGGCAGGGATCACCGTTCCGTCTTTGTCCTGAGCACCGCCGATCTTCGGGGCTATTACTTTAACCTGAGCTCCTTGCTTTTCGGCGGCCTTCCTCAGGGTGGTGACAATCGTGGCGTCACTGCCATCGGCAACGAGACACCCGATCAATCTACCGTCGAGAGACTTAACAGCCTTCCTCAAGATGCTGAGAGCCGGGGAGACAGGTAGGTCCGCTCGGGCGGGCACCGTGGTAGCTACTTTGATTATCTTGCCCGGCATCCCGAGCCCGTCGGCAACACGTCGTGCAACTCCCATATCGACGTTGGCTAGTTGGCCTAACATCCTCTCGCGAATCTCTGCCGCTTCGACCTTACTCAGCTCGAAGATGAATGCCGAAACGATATGGTTTTGCTCAGTTTCGGTCTGGGAGAAGAAGAACTGACGCGCCTGGCTGAAATGATCTGCGAAAAGCTCCGGCCGAATCCTCAACTTGTCTGCTTCAATATGCTCCTTTGTTGAGATAAAACCAAGTTGCGGATCCTCGCGAGCCGTATTGGCCTCGAGCGAACTCGGGGAATACGATACGCGGCCCGCGGGCACCTGGAATTGCATGTGGCCGTCGCGCTGAAAGTTCATCATGGGACATTTGGGCGCGTTGATCGGCAACTGCGCGAAGTTCGGACCTCCCAAACGAGACAGCTGTGTGTCTAGATAGGAGAAGTTTCGACCTTGGAGAAGTGGATCGTTCGAGAAGTCGATTCCGGGAACAACGTTCTGGGTCATGAAAGCGACCTGCTCGGTCTCTGAGAAATAGTTGGTTGGATTGCGATCCAACACCATGCGGCCAATTACGCGGAGGGGAATCTGCTCTTCCGGAATCAACTTTGTCGCGTCCAGGACATCGAACTCGAACTTCTCAATGAACTTTTCATCGAACAACTGAACCGCCAACTCCCACTCGGGAAAATTACGCTGATTGATTGAGTTCCACAGGTCGCGTCGGTGGTAGTCGGGATCGCCCCCACTGATCTTCAGCGCTTCGTCCCAAACTACCGATTGGAGCCCGAATTTGGGACGCCAGTGGAACTTGACGAAAGTGTTCTTCCCGGCCGCATTGAGAAGACGGAAGGTATGGACCCCAAACCCCTCCATGTTACGAAACGAGCGTGGAATCGCCCTGTCGGACATGATCCACATCAACATATGCGTGCTTTCGGGCGTAAGCGAGACAAAATCCCAGAAAGTATCATGAGCCGTCTGCGCCTGGGGAAATCCGCGATCCGGCTCCTGCTTTGCCGCATGAATGAGGTCGGGAAACTTAATTGCGTCTTGAATGAAGAAGACCGGTATGTTGTTTCCTACCAGGTCCCAATTGCCCTCCTTCGTATAGAACTTCACTGCAAACCCGCGAACGTCCCGGGCCAAATCGGAGGACCCTGCGTTTCCGGCCACAGTCGAAAACCTTACGAACACTGGAGTTTTTTCTCCGACTTTGCTGAGGATTCTCGACTTGGAAAACTTCTCTAGGGAGTCTGTGAGTTCAAAGTAGCCATGGGCAGCCGCGCCCCGGGCGTGGACAACGCGTTCCGGAATACGCTCATGATCAAAGTGATTGATCTTCTCCCGGAGAATAAAGTCCTCCAATAGAACCGGACCAGGTCGGGAGCTATCAGACAATTTAAGAGAGTTTTCATCATCCGAAATGATTTGGCCTTGCTGCGTCGTTAGCTGGGGGTGGGTTCCACCCGCACGTTGGTGTAACTCTCCACCGTTTCCCGTTCCGGCGTTATCCTTCTTTATCTTTTCCGGCATATCAGCAAGAGTTTTTTTCACCGTCTCCCCCTTAGTACCGGTTCGTCGACGCACTAAGAGACCCTTGCAGCGCGGAGTTGAGTGCCGATAACCTGTTGGATGCGGAATGGACGCATCGCGTGCGTCCATCGAGACGCTAATACTGAATTCTTCCGATTTTGCGAGACATCCAACTTTATCTGGTTCTACGTACTCAGAGATAAGAAAGCCTTGGTGCGCACGGAGCACTGATGTTGCACTGGAGCGCAAATGGAAGAGGCGAATGAGCAGACATTGCTGGATCGGCTCAAACAGGCCGAAACAGCACTCGAGAGAAGCGAACGACTTGCGGTCGCTAACCGTTACGCCGGGGCGATCATACATGAGGTCAACAATCCCCTCGAAGCGATAACAAACCTTGTCTATCTCACCAAGATCCAGAAGGATAGACCTCGCAAAGTGCTCGAAAACATGCTGGTGATCGAGGAGCAATTGAAAACGCTGGGTCGAGTTACCAATCAGGCCCTGACATTCCATCGGGAACATGCCGAAGCAAAAGAGTTTGATCTCGTTGATATCGCGGAGTCGGCGCTCCGGTTACACGCCGATAAACTCGCGAGGCATCAGATCAATGTCGATCGACAGTTTCGGGGACCCGCAAAAGCAAGCGTCTTTGGGAGTGAGATCCTGCAGGTGTTGTCGAACCTAATTCTGAATGCAGTAGATGCTCTTCCACGTGGCGAAGGAAGAATCTCCATTCGGGTGCGGAGCAAGGGCGAACGGGTTCACCTTCTCATATCAGACAATGGAGGAGGCATTCCGGAGAAGTTCTCCTCTCGGCTGTTTGAGCCCTACATCACCAGCAAAATCTCGGGCACGGGTCTCGGCCTTTGGCTTTCGCACCGAATCATCTCGAAACATAGAGGCACATTGCGCTTTCGAACTTCGCGACGAAAAGGAAGGTCGGGGACCTCCTTTCGCATCTCTCTGCCATCGGCGCAAATAGCACCATAGTTTCCGGAAAAGCCGCACCACGCTCAATCAGAAGAAAAGCCCTCCTGAACGATGGAGGGCCGTCGAAAATCGATAATGTCAACGTCACAACTTCTTTTTGAGGTCATACGCCATGTTCTTATGCGCTGCGACCATTGTTTTTCCTTGAAGCACGGCCGTCCGCAATTTCACGTCTTTCGTATCCTTCGCTTCGCTTGTGAACGCGTCTAATGCCTTGGAGTGGTCACTCACCATCTGGCTCATATACTCCTTGTCAAAGTCATCTCCCGATAGGCGATTCAGTTTGTCGAACTCCTTCTGGGTATCGGCATCCGGACCACTGGAGGCGGACAAGCCCCACGATTCAGCAAACGGCTTCATGCTTGCCGACATCTTCGTGTGCTCAGTGATCATCTTCTGCGCGAAGGCCTTAACGGCCGGGTTCGTGGCTTTCTCCTCTGCCAGTTTGGCAAGCGCTATCTCGTTCTGATCTGACTGGGCTGCCATCTCCAAAAACTTCTTATCATCATCGGTGGCAGCCTTCGCCTTCAACGGCATGAACCCTGCCGCGAATCCTAGAAACAGGGTCAAAACCATTCGACTCGCGTGTTTCATATCACCTCCAGTTTTGCGGCGGAGCCGCTACTCGT
>Ga0210397_10002300_pt1 | contig 12092 bp, 7 predicted proteins | sample IncBWH2OmetaG_FD_160126 | JGI IMG/M metagenome (GOLD analysis project Ga0210397, IMG submission 160126) | Forest soil microbial communities from Barre Woods Harvard Forest LTER site, Petersham, Massachusetts, United States - Inc-BW-H-2-O ...
TCCGCCGCCGCACCGTCGACCCCCATCGCGACGAAGAACTCTCGCAAGAAACCTTCCTGGTCCTCCTCCGCGCCGCCAATCGCTACGAACCCCGCGCCCTCTTCCGCACCTACCTCTACGCCGTCGCCTTCAAAATCCTGCGCGCCCACCGCCGCAAAACCGCCTTCCGCGCCACGTTCTTTGGCCATCCAAGCACCATTCCCGATCCTGTCAAGCAGGACGCCACCGAATCCGGCCTCTGGGTTCGCCGCGCCGTCGAAAAGCTCGACCGCATTGACCGCGAAATCCTCCTCCTCCGTGAATTCGAGCAACTCAGCTACGCCGAAATCGCCGACCTTCTTGAGCTCCCCATCAACACCGTCCGTTCCCGCCTCTTCCGCGCCCGCACCGCGCTACGCAATCTGCTAGAGCCATCCGCCGTGTCTGCCTCTAACGAAACCCTGCAATCCGCCAAGCAAGTCGCCCTGCCGAGCGCCTCGCAAACAATCCCACAGAAAGGCATCCGTCTATGAGCACCACTCCACACCCATTCGCCCCAGAAGAAATCATGGCCCACCTCGACGGCGAGCTCTCGCCCGACCAGGCCCAGTCCGTATCAGCACATATTGAGTCCTGTGCCGCCTGCCAAAACCTCATGACCTCGCTTCGCAACACCTCGCAATCGATCTCCAGTTGGGTCGTCGGCTCCGTCCCCGCGCAGTTGGAAAGCAACGTTGCCAAGTCTGTGGCACACCCAGCGTCGGCAACCCCGAATGCGTTTCCACGCATTCACTGGACTCGAAAACAATGGATCGAACGACTCACAGTCGCGGCTGCTGCCGCGGTCCTTCTTGTCAGCATTTCAGTGCCGACTCTGCATCGATCTCAGTCGGTCACGGAGAAAGCTAGCGTGCTCACGCAACTTCAGGGGAAGACGAAAGCAAGAAACAGCCCACCAGTCGACTTGGCGAGAGTCAATTCGGAGCGAGAACAACAAGACGCAGCCCGACGTGCCTCCATGGATGATTCTTTTGGGTCGTCCGTCCCCATGTCGGCGGGGAGTCCCCGAGCCGTTTACGGGATGCTCCCGGAAAAAGCCAAGCCTGTAAACGGTCGGGACTTTCAGCAACTCGTTTCTTTGGCGCCTGGTCCAATGATTGCCCGCACCGTTTCACTGGCCATTCTCGTTAAGGATTTCGATTCCTCGCGCGCCTCGCTCGACGCCATCCTCGCTCGCCACAACGGCTACTCTGCAAACCTTGCCGTCAACACGCCGCAAGGTGCTGCGCGCACGATCCAAGCCTCTCTCCGCATCCCCGCGCCGCAACTCTCTGCCGCCCTCGCCGAACTAAAATCTCTCGGCCGCGTGGAAGAAGAAACCCAAAACGGCGAAGAAGTCACCCAGCAACACGCCGATCTCGTCGCCCGCCTCAAAAACTCCCGCGAAACCGAGCAGCGCCTCCAAGCCATCCTCACCCAGCGCACCGGAAAAATCAGCGACGTCCTCGAAGTCGAACAGGAAATCGCCCGGGTCCGCGGCGAAATCGAGCAAATGGAAGCCGAACAAAAAAATCTCGAGCACCGCGTCGACTTCGCCGCCATCGACCTGAAACTCTCCGAGGAATACAAAGCCAAGCTCGACTCCCCGGCCCCCGCGATCTCCACGCTAATCCACAACGCCGCCGTCAACGGCTACCGCAACGTCGCCGACACGCTTCTCTCAATAATCCTCTTCTTCGCCGAATACGGCCCAGTCCTAGCCTTCTGGCTCCTCTTGTTTTCCATTCCAGCCTGGCTAGTCTGGCGCCGCTGGCGTCACGCCACCGCCGCAATCTAGTAGGTTTCCCACGATAGATCGGCTTCCGATTACGGCTTACATCGGGACTTCGGTCGAGTCGACTCGGCACGTGAAAGGTCGCCTTGGAAATTCATTCATGGTGTTGCTCTCTGGACTAGTCGAATGGCCAAGCGTATTCTTAGTCTATGACTCTATCAGCACGCAATCGTCTCGAAGGGAAAGTTATTGAAATCCAGTTTGGCGGCGTCATGGCTCATGTGGTGATGCGTGTCGGGAAGAACTTGATCGAGAGCGTAATCACAAAACGCAGTGTCGACGAAATGAAGCTAAAAGTGGGCGACAAAGTCTCCGCAGTGATTAAGTCCACCGAAGTGATGTTGGAAAAGGGCTGAAGCTCGCTTCTAAGCCCATGCTCGAGAATCCGTGACTACAGTCGGCAACGAGTCCGCGTTAACGTTACCGACTTCCATTGGACCACCGAATCTCACAAGTCGATCCCCGAGTACATCGGCTGTTCGTATCCACTCGAAATGCATCGTCCCAAGACGCGGCTCCAACCTATCCCCCCGCCCCCATCGCTTTTTTCGATGCAATACTCCTAAAGAATGTAGGTGATTCCCCGTTTTCTGTGAGATTTTGTAGAATCTTGCAGCAGTTTCGTCGTCCCTCGAACCCAATTTCTCCATAAATTCTTTTGAATCATACACCTCTGTCAGCATGCAAACTCGTCCCTCGGCTGGCACAACTATTGCTCTCTCCTAGCTCAACTTACAAGATTGGCTTCCCGGGGTGGCCGGATCCGAACCTCGACTCGGTTCCGGTTTTTTGGGGGGTCAGCTTAAAAAAAGGGGGCTTGCACCAGCCCCCTTTTTCATTTCGGCCTTTCTTCTTCGTGGTGGTTGGCCGGTGCGGGAGGTTCGCTTCCCGCGAGTGTGTCATCGAAGTGATTCAGTTCGGAGGGCCTTTCCGTTAGGGCCCTCTTTTTATTTCCGTCTCCCTGTTCTTGTCTTCGCAAGTCGTAGGGGCACGGCACGCCGCGCCCGCTCCGACGCGTCATGTCCAAGGCCGTCGTTCCCCGCGCGCGGTGCCTCTCCCGGTGTTGGCGCCTAGCTGCAAAACAAAATTGCCCCGTCCCATCGCTGACACCCATCCCCGCCTGCTCTTCTACTTTGAACTTTCAACTGTCGACTCTGAACGTCGTCTCAAAAAAATGAGCGGCCGGTGGGGGGACCGGCCGCTCGGGCGTGGGGGATGGAGGGTCTTGCAACCTGAAGCCAGTTCACTTCTTCCGATCGTTTCCGCTGCGCTCGCGAGCAGCAGAACGTTATACAGGAGCAATCAGGCCCAAACCTTTTTACTCCGGAAGCCGCAACCAACTCCCGATTACAGTTGCAATTCTGCTCTCCACCACCTTGTGCGTCGATAGCCCGACCGGTTCATTCTTCTCAGTACTACCCGGTGTCCCCGCGAGGCTCCTTTTAGTACCTACGTACCTATTCCGCGCCATTCGCCGCTTCTCCACTGCGAATAAAGCTGCAAAGATGAGCAGTCGCGGCGCTGGGGAGCAGCCTGACAAAAGCTACGGAGAGGCTCTAAACACCAGCGAGAGCTGCCGACAATCTACTGCGAGGCTCTGCATTTGGAGTGCGTGCGCCCATAATCCTATGCAACGAAAACGCCGAAGCGGACGCATCGCAAAAGAATTACCCATCGTCCTGCTCGGAACCGATACAACCGGAAAAGTGTTTTCAGAAGAAACGAAAACCGTCGTCCTTAGCCGCCACGGTGCCGGGGTTGTCACGCGATATCGGTTTTCGCCGGACGAACTCTTGACGCTGCGGCTCGCCGGGACCGCCAAGGAGGCTGCCATCCGGCTCGTCGGGCAGATTGGCGGGGAACCGGGCCGCTATGTTTACGGCGTCGCCTTCGTCGATCCAGATCCCGACTTCTGGCCGATGGAGTTTCCTCCTCCCGATCCGTTCGAACCAGCTGACCGCCAAATTGCCCTCGAATGCAGCATGTGCCAAACACGTCTGGAGATGGAACAAGGCGACATAGAAGAGGACGTCTACTCCGTCAACGGAAACATCCTGCGCTTTTGCGCGGAGTGCGGCACGTCAACGCCCTGGAAAAAAGCGGAAGGCGAAGCTCTTCCAGCACCGCCCGCGCGCCCGACCCAACCAATTTTCAACTTGACTGTGCTTACGCCCCAACCGAAAACATCGAAGCTGTATTTAGATGTTCCTGGGCCTGCGTTCGCAGAATCCTTCGAGCCTGCGCTTGCCGCGGCACATACGCCTGGCTCAGTTGCGCCGTCGTCCTACTCCGCTGCATCGACCACTTCGGAATTCGCTTCCCTGTCCGATATTCAAGTCTCTGCAACAGTTGCCAGCGCCACTGCCGTGCTCCAGTCACCTGAACCTGTGACGAAACCCATGGTTCCCCCGGCCACACCCCGCGACGTTGCGGCGCGGGAGTTAGACGCCAACGGGCGCCCCTTGAACAAGCGGCGCAACGTTCGCATTCGCGTGAGTTTCAGCGCCTGCGTTCGCCACCCAGCGCACGCGGACGAAATCGTCGAGTGCGAAAACGTCTCGAAGGGTGGCGTGTGCTTCCATAGTCTCCAACAATACGCACTAGATTCCTTCGTTGAAGTAGCCGCGCCATTCTCGCCCGGAGAGGCGGCGCTCTTCGTTCCAGCCCAAATCAAGCGCGTCGAACCACTTTCCGGCGGCCTGGTTTTCCGCTATGGCGTCGAGTACACGAAATTCTCTTCCTCTCAGCCTTACTCGCAATCCTCCTAGTTCGAACGCTCCTCCAACTCACCTGGCTTGCTTTTCACTTTGAAGAGGAAGGTTCTGCAGGCAACGAACCGCTAAAGATTTCTAATAACTTGCCGGAGCAGCGTAAGGGCTTCGCGCAGCAGCAGCTTTTCGTTTTCGGGTAGCCCGGCAACGGCATTGGCAAGCGATGCCACGCGGCGTTTGCGCGCTTCCCACATCAGGCTGACGCCTTTGGGAGCGGCTTCGAGACGCACGCGGCGGCCGTCCTCAGTGGCGTGCCGGCGTACCAGTCCGGCGCCCTGGAGGCCGGCGACGATGCGGCTCATCGTGGGCGGGCGGACCTGTTCGGCGTCAGCGAGTTCGCCAAGCGATTTGGGGCCGCCGAAGACGAGGACGGAAAGGGCGGAAAGCTGGGCAGGGCCGACGCTGGTTTCGCGGTCGCGAACCCGCAGCCGACGGAGCAGGTGGATGGCTGCAGAGTGTAGCTGGTCGGCGATTTCCATCGCCGTTAGAGACGGCAGCGACGGTTCGGCGGAGGCGACTGCTTCAAGAGCTGGCGAATTAGCGGGCTGCGATGCGGCCAAGTGGCCGGCTTGGGCAGCGGTTGCGGAGGATGGTAGTGAGTCAACCTGAGCGGCGGCCGAAGAGGCGATTGCGGGATTGACAGGCGGAGTTGAGGGTGGGGCGAACGAAGCTTTTGGAGTGGGGAGATTTTTGCGCTTGGCCTTTTTGTGCTTGACAGGAGGCATGGAAGATAGTTAGCTATGCTAACTAATCTTCCGCCGGAGGTAAAGGGAAATGAGCGCTGCAGCGACAACGTTGGGAATTACGAACATTGGACAGATTTCGATCATCGTGAAGGACGTGGAGCGCGCGACCGCATTTTACCGCGATGTGCTGGGGTTGCCGCTTCTGTTCACGGTGCCGAGCATGGCGTTTTTTGATTGTGGCGGGGTCCGGCTGATGCTGGGAACGGCGTCGTCGCCCGAATACGATCACCCCAGTTCGATCTTCTATTTCCGGGTGCCGGATATCCAGGCGGGGTACCAGCGGCTGGTGGGACATGGAGTGGAGATTGTTGCGCCGCCGCGGCTGATTGCGCCGATGCCTACGCACGATTTGTGGATGACCGCATTCAAGGATAGCGAAGGCAACATCCACCAATTGATGAGCGAAGTGCCGCGCACGGCACATGCGTAGAAGCCGGGTCCTCAGCAGCATGAAAGGGTGCACTCATCGATAGATTTCTCGGCGGTGGCCGACGCGAAGAACGAGTGCGCTCGGCGAGATACATCGGAACCGTCGGTCGCTACGTCCGGGATGACAATGAAGAGAGCTAACGCCGCCGCCCCAAACGGGTCGGGGTAAACGCGGTGCGCTGAGGTTGCGCTGAGACGATGGGATCGTCGGAAACGGACAGCGCCTAGCAATGCAAGATATGGCAGCACGTTAGTTACTGATTGTCTATAGATTTCTTTGTATACTTGATGGTTATTCTAACGGGAGGCGTGGATTCGATAAGTTTGGCGGAAGTCGAAGGATCGGAAGGAGTTGGCGGGGCGTTTGGTAGTTTGATACAACTGTGGAAGTGTGTGAAAAAAGTCAAAGAAGATCCCCATTTTGCAGGCTACGTGTAGGCCGCGCGCCAACCTTTATAGCGATTGGTTTCATCTGATTATGATTATAAGGTTGCACTTAATCGGCTGATGCAAACGAGCAAACATGAGATCGTTTCCCATCTTATGCCTCCTGCTTTTCACCTCATTTCCGCCTTTAGGGCAGTCCGCGCAGACTTCCACGACGACTCCTGCCTCCGAGAAGGAAAGCGCAACCATCGCGGGCCACGTTCTTCGTCTCGACGCGGGTGAACCCCTCAAAAAAGCAAGAGTCACTCTTCGGAGCCACCCCGGTGAGGAGTTTTCGGTCTTTGCCCTCACCGATGAACAGGGCCGCTTTCTTTTCGAAGACACCCCGCCGGGTTCCTATGATTTAGAAGTCTCTCGCGATGGCTACGTGGATGCTATCTACGGCCAAAAGAGAATTGGCGGGTCTGGCGCCATCCTGACTCTTACCTCTGGCCAGCGCATGAACGATCTGGTCTTCAAGCTCGCTCACACCGCCGCAATCTCCGGACACGTCTTCGACGAAGACGGCGAGCCGATTGCCAAAGCGACGGTAATAACCTATCGAGCGTCCAAGCGGCTTGGAAAGGAACGGGAGAATGGCGAAGACCCGATCCTAACCAATGACTTGGGCGAGTTTCGCATTTTTGATTTGGCTCCGGGTCGCTACTACATAGCGGTTAACTACCGGCGCGAGTACCCCTTTCACAGGGATGCGCCTGCTCCCAATCAGAAACTCTACACCGGCTATCTACCGAGCTATTATCCCAACACTGGCGATCCGGCAAAAGCGCAGGCAATTTCCGTCGGCCCAGGCGATGAAATACGCCCCATGGATTTCTTTCTGCGGGCCTCTCGTTTCGTCACTGTACGAGGAAGAGTGATTTGCGACCTTCCCGGGAATCTCGCGGCATCGGGAAGAGTATCGCTCAATCCGCAAGGCCCTGGTTTGGTTCAGGCTCTTCAAGGACTCGAAGACAACTTCCGGCCAAAGGACGGCAGCTTCGTAATACGCAACGTACCCCCAGGCACTTACGACCTCACTGCAAGTTACAATGGAAGTGAATCCGGTGACTTGCACCTCGCGCGGCGTCAATTGGAAGTTGGAAACTCCGACGTGGACGGCGTGACGATCACAATTTCGCGCGGCGTCGATATCTTCGGTCGCTTGAGGTGGGAAGGCACACCCCCCAGCGATCTCGGAAATCTTTACGTCGGATTGGAGCCTTTGGGAGAAAGCCAACACCTTTTTTCTCGACCAGCCATAAAGCCGGATGGAACATTCCAGTTCAAGAACGTGGCCGAGGGCTCCTACCGGCCCGTCGTGCGTTTGTACGGTGCTGCGGTGAACTTTTTCTTGAAATCCGCGCGCTTCGGTAGCACAGCCATCTCCGACGCTGGCTTCACCGTTCAGCCTGGCACCGATCTATCCCTCGAGCTCACCATGAGTTCTCGCGTGGCCCGACTCAGCGGCGTCGTTCTCGATGCCAATTCGCTCCCCGCGGTTGGGGCCACCGTCGTGCTCATTCCCGACGCTCCTCACCGCGGCGTGGTCTGGCAGTACAAATCAACAACCACCGATCAGAATGGCAAATTCTCCATGAGCGGCCTCACACCCGGCGATTACAAGGTCTTCAGTTGGGATTTTGTCGATGAATCCGAGGAAGGGTACGAAGCCGACTGGTTCGATCCCGAGTGGCTGAAACCGTATGAGATCAAGGGCGAGTCCGTACACTTGGAAGAATCTGGCCAGCAATCCGTCCATCTCGCGCTTATTGAAACGCGCGGCGATTCCAGCGCAGCGAAATAGAATAGGCCCTACTCCGATTCGACAATTGCGGAGGATCCCCTATGGCGAGGGAGCCAGTGGAGACGCCCGGTTTGCGGTGACTCGCGCGAGAAAGTTAGTTGGCTAGGCCGAGTGCGAGTGGACGTCCCAGCCGAGGTAGCGGGTTGTGGCTTCGTGGACGGCGGAGGCTACAGTGGAGAAATTTGCAGCGACGTGATGCTCGAAGCCGTTTTCGCAGATGTAGCGGAGAAGTTTTTGGAGATGCGGGATTTTTACCACGCCGGCGCCACCGAAGGTTTCGAGGGGATCATCGGTGAAGGCGCCTTCTCCGACGTAGCCGGAAATTTTGCCTGCGCGATCGTTGGTGGAGAAGCGCGCGAAACTCATCGAGCCGCTTTTGACGCGGCCGACGCAGGTGCCGAAGGTGTTATCCTTGCCGACGGTGCCGGCGATGATTTCTTGAAAGTCCATGCGGACATCCTTGAAAAAATGTTTCGGTAGATTGCTGCAGTGGAAGCAGACGGCTTTGTCGGGGTCATCGGCGTAATTATTGTTCCAGTCGAGAAGGGCGCTGGGCGTTTGCGAGGCGAGCTGCAGGGCGTGCATGCCGATGACGCCGGCGACGTCAACTTCGCAGGCGCTGGAGAGGCCTTGATCGCTCATCATGCTCATGACCGTGCAGGGGACGACACCGAAGAATTCTTCGAGAGACGTCCAACACTGAATGGCACTAATGGTCACTTCGGTGTCGCGCATCCACGTGTCGATCACCGAGCTGAGCTTGGCCATTTTTATGAGTGAGGCGTCGGGGATGCTTTGCGTCGAGACATACTGGCGGATCGCGGCGAGCCTGTCGGTCACTTTTTTGTCGTCGTCTTTCAGCCGGGCGGTTCTGCCCATGACTTCGGAGAGGTCGAGCGTTTCGATGGAAATGCCGTTTGCTTCGAGAATTTTTTCGCTGTAGCGAACGGTGTTGAAGGCTGCGGGGCGCGCGCCGATGGCGCCGATGCGAAGCCGCTTGAGGCCTTTGACGACGCGGCAAACGGCGAGGAACCAGTCGAGATCTTTTTGGAAGGCTGCGGAGTCGGGCGCTTCGGTGTGAAGTGTCGTTAGCGAGTAGGGAATTCCATACTGCGCCAGATTGTTGCACGCCGACATTTTGCCGCAGAAACTGTCGCGGCGATCGGTGATCAACATGCGCGAAGGCGTGTCCGGCGTCGCTTGCATCAAGACGGGGACGCCAAGATTCGCCATGCGAAGCGTGTCCGCAATGGCGCGCTCATCGCCGAAGTTCGGAAGCGTGACGACGATGCCATCGATTTGCTCGCGGTGCTTCTTGAAAAGGTCAGCGCATTTTGCAGCGTCCTGGCGTGACTCCACGGCGCCATGTTTCGAATCGCTCTCATCCAGAACGATCGGCTTGATGCCTTTGGCCGTGAGCGCGGCGATCATGTCCTTGCGGCCCTCGCTGGCGAGATGGCCGGGGAAAAATCCCCGGTTTCCAACAATGATGCCGAGCGTCATCGATGCGTTTGAAGACTGAGCCATGACCCACCTTTCAAGTGCAGTTTGCGATTTCCCTTGCGACGCACGAGAGTGCGCTCTTTCACATCCGTTTCAAGCTTTTACCTACGTCGCGCCTATAGATACCGTGATCATTTTTCGGCAACCGTCAGAGTCGTATCTATCAGGTCGATGGAATTCCCGCCGACCATGATCTTGAACGTTCCTGGCTCGACGACCTTGTGCATGTCGCGATTCAAGAACGACAGCTCATCGAAACCGAGAGAGAACTCGACCGTTTTTGTCTCGCCCGGGTTGAGCGAAATCCTGCGGAAGCCGCGCAGTTCTTTGATGGGGCGCGTTACGGAACTGACTTCGTCGCGGATGTAAAGTTGTACGACTTCGTCGCCGGGGACTTTGCCAGTGTTGGTTACGTTTACGCTGACGTGTGTGGTTCCTTCGGGGCCGATGGAATCAGGCGTCAGATGGAGATTTTCATACTTGAAAGTGGAGTAGCTCAGACCCCAGCCGAAGGGAAAGAGCGGCTTGGTGGTGTCGTCGAGATACTCTCGCTTGGCGGAGGGCTTTTGATAGTAGTAGTCGGGAATTTGGCCGACGGTGCGCGGCACGGTGATGGGCAGCCGGCCCGCGGGATTGTAGTCGCCGAAGAGCACTTCCGCCGCGGCAGTGCCGCCTTCCTGGCCGAGATACCAGCCGTCGAGAATCGCGGGAACGTTTTCGGCAATGTAGGTGACGGCGTTGGGGCGGCCGTGCAGGAGAAGTGCGACTACCGGTTTGTGCGTGGCGAGCATCGCTTTCGCGAGATCGTCTTGATTGCCGAGCAGCGTTAGATCGTCGCGGTCGCCTTTGTGCTCAGGTGCCCAAGCTTCGCGGGAGGTTTGTTCGTTGTCGCCGAGGACGAGAATGATGACGTCGGCTTTCTGGGCGAGTTTGACGGCTTCTGCGCTGCGCTGCGCGTTTTTGACGGGATCGCCAAGTTCTACTTTGTCGGCGTCCCAGTCGGGAAGGGTCTCCGTGATCTTGGTGCCTTCGGCATAGAGAACCTCCGCGCTGGAGCCGACGCGATTTTTGATGCCGTCGAGTATGCTGACGCCGCGGCCTGGCTTGTTGCTGTAGCCGCCGAGGTGCACGTCGCGCGCGTTGGGACCGATGACGGCGATATGTTTGTACTTGGCGATCTCCAGCGGAAGAAGATTGTTCTGGTTTTTCAGTAGCGTGAGCGTCTCTCGCGCGGCTTGTAGCGCGAGTTTCTGATGCTCGGGGCTGTTCGTGATTTTTTCGGCGTAGGCGGGATCGACATAGGGATCATCGAAAAGGCCGGCGAGGAATTTTGCGCGGAGGACGCTCGCGGCGGCGCGATTGACGGCAGCTTCGGAGACCGTGCCGTTGTGCACCTGCTCAACGAGAGTGGGATAGGCATCTGGAAACGGCAACTCGATGTCCACGCCGGCGTCGAGAGCCATGCGCGCGGCGGCTTCCTTGTTCGCGACGACGTGATGGACGCGAATGAGTTCCATGATGCCGAAATAATCGGAGACAATGACGCCGTTGAATCCCCACTCGTGGCGCAAAATATCGGTCAGAAGATGTTTGTTGCTGTGGGAAGGGATGCCGTCGATTTCGTTGTAGGAGGCCATCACGGTGTGGACGTGAGCTTCTTTTACAGCGGCTTCGAACGGTTTTAGCCAATATTCCCGGATGACGCGCTCAGAATAATTGCCTGGCGCGACGTTGGTGCCACCTTCCGGCTGGCCGTGCACGGCGAAGTGTTTCGCAGTCGCCATGACATGTGATTTGTCGACACCGGGGCCTTCGCCTTGAAAACCTTTTATTGCCGAGACGCCGAGGCGCGACACGAGGTAGGGATCTTCCCCGTAGGTTTCTTCAGTCCGGCCCCAGCGCGGATCGCGCGCGAGATCGAGAACGGGCGCGAGGCATTCTTGCACGCCGCGGGCGCGCGCTTCCGCGGCATCGGCGGTGAAAACCTCGTGAAGCAATTCCGGATCCCAGGCGGATGCGAGGCCGATCGCCGCGGGATAAGAGGTGCCCTTGTCGGCGATGTGGCCGTGCAGGCATTCGTCGTGAAACATCACGGGAATGCCAAGCCTCGTATTCTCCTTCATCCACTTCTGCAGCGTGTTGGTGAACTCCGCTTCTTCGCGCGGGCCGTGAGAAACTTCGCTCGGACGCGACATCTGGCCGATGCCGTCCTTCAGCAGGATAGCCGCATGGTCGGGGAGGAACGTGCCCTTCTCATCGACGAAGCGCGAGTCCGGAGTGCGCATGAACGCCGGGTTCTCCCAGACGCCTTCCATCTGAGCGACTTTTTCTTCGAGCGTCATGCGTGAAAGGAGATCGGCGAGCCGTTCCTCAATGGGCAGCTTCGGATTGCGGTAGGCGGGAACATCGTGCGACTGGCTGCGGAGAAAGCTTGGGCCGCAAATCAAGAGGGCCACAGATGCGGCAACAGCGAGCCGGGCGGGAGAAAAAAACTTCATCCAAACCTCCGAGAAAAAATAGCGATGCTTGTAATCTGAAAAACGGCTGGTACTATAGCACGGCCCGTTAACGTACACGGCGAATCTTTCGGTTTCACG
>Ga0210397_10002301_pt1 | contig 12088 bp, 12 predicted proteins | sample IncBWH2OmetaG_FD_160126 | JGI IMG/M metagenome (GOLD analysis project Ga0210397, IMG submission 160126) | Forest soil microbial communities from Barre Woods Harvard Forest LTER site, Petersham, Massachusetts, United States - Inc-BW-H-2-O ...
GGCCGGTGCGCCCGCGACCGTCGATGCGAAGGGCATCGCCACCGGCAATGGCTGCGTCTATCCGCCCGCGATCCAAACCGTCGCCGACCAGCTCGAAGCCGCCCATCTGACCTGGCGCGGCTATATGGAGGACATGGGCAACGATCCGCTGCGCCCCGATCCCGCCACGCCGGGCGTCCCCGTGCCGGAGCCGCGGAGTTGCGCGCGGCCGGCGCCGGGCGGCAATGGCGTGCTGCACGCGACGCCGACCGATTCCTACGCCTATCGCCACAACCCCTTCATCTATTTTCATTCCATCGTCGATCGCCCGGGCGCGTGCGACGCGAACGACGTGCGCTTGGAGCAGCTGACGAGCGATCTTCGCCGCGTCGCGACGACGCCGAACTTTTCCTTCATCGTGCCCAGCGTCTGCAATGACGGCCACGACAAGCCGGCCTGCGCGAACGGCAGTCCCGGCGGCCTGGTCGCGGCCGACGCCTGGCTGAAGCTGTGGGTGCCGCGCATCCTCGCCGCGCCGGCGTTCAAGAAGGACGGCCTTTTGGTCATCACCTTCGACGAGGCCGCCGCCGACGGCACCGCCTGCTGCAACGAGCCGAGCGGTCCCAATGTGACGGCGCAGGGCGTCTACGGCCCCGGCGGCGGGCGCACCGGCGCGGTGCTGCTCTCGCCCTTCGTCAAGCCGGGCACGGTGCTCGCCGAGCCGGTCAACCATTACGGCCTGCTCAAAAGCGTCGAGGACATCTTCGCGCTGCCGCATCTCGGCCTCGCCGCCGATCCGGGGCTGGCGACCTTCGCCTCAGCCTACGCGCGGCCGTAAGTCGGGCAGGAACGCCGCCAGCAGTCCGATGAGCGGCAGGAACGAGACGCAGCGATAGACGAACTCGATACTCGTATGGTCGGCGAGCACGCCGAGCGCCGCCGCGCCGATGCCGCCCATGCCGAACGACAGGCCGAAGAACAGGCCGCTGATCATCCCGACGCGCCCGGGCAGCAGCTCCTGGCCATAGACCACGATGGCGGGAAAGGCGCTCGAGAGGACGAGCCCCGCGCCGACGCTGAACACGCCGGTCCACAACAGTCCCGCATAAGGCAGCGCCAGCGCGAAGGGCAGCGCGCCGAGGATCGAGAACCAGATCAGGTATTTCCGTCCGAAGCGGTCGCCCAGCGGCCCGCCGCAGATCGTCCCCACCGCCACCGCCGCCGAGAACGCGAACAGGTGCAGCTGCGCGTTCGGCACGCTGACGTGGAATTTGTGGATCAGGTAGAAGGTGAAATAGCTGCCGATGCTCGCCATGTAGACGAATTTGGAGAAGATCAGCGCCACCAGGATGGCGAGCGACGCCCGCAGCCGTGCCGGCGTCAGCGCCGCGTTGGCGCTCAGCGTGCCGTGGCGCGCCGCCCGCGTCACCGAATTGCGCCGATACCATTCGCCGACCCGCCACAGGATGACGATCGCCAAGAGCGCCGCGCCGGAGAACCAGGCGACTCCCGTGCGCTGCCCCGGCGAGATCGCGAAGGCGGCGAGCAGCGGCCCCAGCGCGCTGCCCACCGAGCCGCCGACCTGGAACATCGATTGCGCCAGGCCCCGCCGCGTCCCCGCCGCGAGATGCGCGACGCGCGAACTCTCCGGATGGAAGGTCGACGAACCGAGCCCCACCAGCGCCGCCGCCGCCAGCAGCAAGGGATAGCTCGGCGCCAGCGCCAGGCCGACGAGGCCTGCGAAGGTGAACACCATGCCGGCCGGCAGCGCATAGGGCAGGGCGCGGCGGTCGGTATAGGCGCCGACCAGCGGCTGCAGCAGCGACGCCGTGAGCTGGAACACCAGCGTGATCAGCCCGACATGCGCGAAGTCGAGCTCGAAGGTCGCCTTCAGGTTGGGATAGATCGCCTGCAGCAGCGACTGCATCATGTCATTGAGCGTGTGGCAGAAGCCGACCGCGAACAGCACCGCGAACACGGTGGAATGCGTATTGAGGGGCAGCGTCCTGGCGGATGTCTCGCGCATCGGCGCAAACTGCCCGGACGCAGGATCGTCGTCCATGCGCCTTTGTGCATGGGAGACGCGCGCCCCCGCCGCGGCGGAGCGAATTCCGCGCCGCGTCTTCGCGTCGGCCGGCTACTTCTCGCGCGCCTTGGTCTCGTCCTCGACCAGCTCGCCGATCGCGTCCTTGCCGTCGGGGCTGTGCAGCCAGGCCTCGGCGGCCTGCAGGCTGTCGAACTGGCGCGGCACGCGCAGCGGCTTGTTGCGGCCCTCGACCGGGATCAGCACCTCGAAGGTGCCGGCGAAGCGCGCATCCTTGGTTTCGGCGGCGAAGGGCTGCGGCAATTCGTGCTTCTTCTTGCGCATCGGGGCACCTGAAAATGGATGGCGAAGCGGGGCTTCTATCAGCCGCACTCGCCAAGCGCAATTCGCCGCTCAGGCCGTCGCAATGCCGAACCAGATGACGTTGTGGGGCGCTGGCAGGCGCTCGATCTCGTGGAACCCGTAAGCCTGGTAAAAGCGCACCGCCCGCGCATTGGCGGGCCCGACGCCCAGATGCGCCGCCGCGGCGCCGCTTTGCGCCATCCGCGCCAGCCAGGCGGCGATCAGCGCCCGGCCGATCCCGACGCCCTGCAGCCGCGTCAGGCAGTTGATGTGCAGATGCGCGGGGTAGGGCTCCGTCACGCGCCGCGGCGTGCGCGGCGGCTGGTGGATCAGCTGCGCCATGCGCTGGTCCGCCGTCCAGGCCTCGCGCGGCGGCGGCGGCGCGGCGAATTCTTCGCGCAGCGCCGGCCACCATTCGGCCTCCAGCCGCTTCTCGAACGCGAAGGTGTCGCGCGTGCCGACGATATAGCCGCCGACGCCGGCCTCGTCCTCCACCACCAGCGCCGATTGCGGCTCCAGCACCGCATAGGGCCCGGCATAGACATGCCCCAGGATCTTGCGGTCGCGATAGAGATGCGAGCCATCCGCCCCCGCCGCCCCGGTCGCCAGGCAGATATCGTACAGCGCGGGCAAGTCTTCGGGGCGGTACGGGCGAATGGTGGGCATGAACGTCCTCGATCGCGATTGCCGATCAAGCTCCCAACCTGTCATGGCCTGCGACGGCGGGCCATGACAATATTAAGCGATGAGGGAGGCCCACATGCCCACGCTCGCCGAACGCTTGGGCTTCGCGCCGGACGCCCGCCTGCTGATCGTCAATTGCGACGACATCGGCTCGAGCCACGCCGCCAATGTTGCCAGCGAAGCGGCGATGCGCAGCGGTCTGGCGACCTCCGCGACGCTGATGGTGCCGTGCCCCTGGGCGCGCGAGGCGGTCGAGCGTTTCGCCGGCCTCGATATCGGCATTCACCTGACGCTGACCGCGGAGTATCCCACCTATCGCTGGCGCGCGCTGACGGGTGCGCCGTCCCTGCGCGACGCGCAAGGCTACATGCCGCGCAGCGCCGCCGAATTGTGGCAACAGGCCGACGCCGCCGACGTCGAGGCCGAGTGCCGCGCCCAGATCGACCAGGCGCTCGCCTGGGGCGTCGACGTCACCCATCTCGACAATCACATGGGCACGCTGCAGGTCAGCGAGAAGCTGTTTCCGATCTACGTCAAGCTGGCGCGCGACTACCGCCTGCCGCTGCGCATGGCTGGCAAGGGCGCCGACGATCGCCTGGGCTTTGGCGGTCGCGCCCAATGCGATGCCGCCGGCGTTCTCTATCCCGATCATTTCAGCTTCCAGTGGGGCACGCCGACGCGGGACATCTTCGACCGCTACATCGCCGCCCCGCGCACCGGCGTCATGGAAGTGATCCTCCACCCGGTGGAGGACGGCCTCGAACTCCACGCCTACGACAAAAGCGAAAGCGCCATCCGCATCCACGACGCCGCCGTCGGCGTCGAGGCGGCGTTGAAAGCCCGGCTCGACGCGGCCGGCATCGAGCGCATCAGCTTCCGGCCGCTGCGCGATGCGATGCGTTCGGCGCATTAGAGTTGATCCGGGTTGGATTGAATCACTCCAAAAGTCGTCATCGCCCGCTTCATGCGGGCGACCCAATTTGTTTCTGGCCGAGCAAAATGGGTTGCCCGGACGAGCCGGGCAATGACGGAGTGAGTTGGGTGATTTCAAAACAAATCAACTCTAGCGCGCGCCGGCGCGACCGAACCTGCCCCGGCAGGAACTGCCCAGCCCCGGCGGCAATTGCCGCATCTGTCGCGAAAGCTTGTCGGGTAAGGACTTCGTAATCCTGTTTTTCGCGGGCGCCCGTTCGCGCCGTCGAGGCACGCGGCGTGCAATCCCTTGCGGCATCGCGCGCTCAGGCGGCGATCATTGGGAGGACTTTCATGTCCATCGGCGGCGTTGGCGGGCTCAACCAGTATATCTCGTCGCTTCTCAACCGGATTGCGCCGACGCCCGCTCCGGCGACGGCGCCCGCAGCCTCGGTCGCCGCGCCTGCCGCGTCGTTCGACAGCTGTTCGTCCGGCGCGCCCGCTTCGAGCGGCAGCAGCGCCGCGGCGTCATCCGCGCCGCCGGCCCAGAGCCTGAGCAACGAGATCCTGGCGATGCTCACCCAGCTGCAGCAGATCACGGCGTCGCCTTCGTCCGCCGCTGCGACCGCTGCCGCCACGCCCGCCGCCACCACCGCCATCGGCGCCGCCTCGCCGCTCTCCAGTCCGCTCAACCAGCTGATGAGCGCGATCGACGGCGACGGCGACGGCGAGATCTCGCAGAGCGAGATGGAGACCTATATCCAGAAGCAGGGCGGCACCAAGGACCAGGCGGATTCGCTGTTCTCGGCGCTGAACCAGGGCAACAGCGGCAATCTCACCCAAGGCCAGCTCGCCGGCGACCTGCAGAATGCCCAGAGCGCGCAGGCGCAGGCCCCCGCCGGTCGCGGCCATGGCCACCATCATCACCACATGCCGCCCTCGGCCAACCAGGTCGGCAGCGATCTCGTTTCGGCGATGGACAGCAGCGGCGACGGCTCGGTCGACCAGTCGGAATTCGCCTCCTTCGTCAGCGCGCTCGGCGGCAGCGCCACGCAGGCGACGTCGGATTTCAGCGCCCTGGATCCGAGCGGCACCGGCCAGGTCGGCGCGGCGCAGTTCTCCAGCGCCATCAGCGCGTTCGAGAGCGCCGCCCAGGTCGCCGCCGGCGCCGCGACCTCCGCCGCCTCGCCGATCCTCAACCTGCTGAACGCTTTCAGCCAGACCGCGCCCGTCGCCGCGGCGACCAACCTGCTGGCGTAGGGTCCCGCGGGGCGCCCTAGCGCTTCTTGCGCCCGATCCCAAGCTGTTCGCGCCACAGCCGCGTCGGCACTTCCTCGACCGCGCCTTCGGCGAGGTGGCCGAGATGGAACGGGCCGTACTGCACGCGGATCAGCCGCGCCACTTTCAGGCCGAGCCGCTCCATCAGCCGCTTGACCTCGCGGTTCTTGCCTTCTTTCAGGCCGATCGTCGCCCACGAATACATCCCCTTGCTGCGTTCGAGGTCGGCGACCACCGGGCCATAGGCGACGCCGTCGATGGTGATGCCGCTGGCGAGCTTGTCGAGGTCGGCCTGCGTCACCTTGCCGAACAGCCGCGCGCGATAGGTCCGCGTCCAGCCCGACGCCGGCAGCTCCAGCCGCCGCGCCATGTCGCCGTCATTGGTCAGCAGCAACAGGCCTTCCGAATTGAAATCGAGCCGCCCGACCGAGACCACGCGCGGCAGGCTCTTGGGCAGGTTGATGAACACGGTCGGCCGCCCTTCGGGGTCCTTGTGCGTCGTCACCAGCCCCGAGGGCTTGTGATAGCGCCACAGCCGCGTCTGCTCCTTGGCCGCCAGGGGCTTGCCGTCGACGGTGACGACATTGGCCTGCGTCACATTGAGCGCCGGCGAGGTCAGCACCTTGCCGTCGACCGCGACGCGCCCTTCGGCGATCCATTTCTCCGCGTCGCGGCGCGAGCACAGGCCGGCGCGCGCCATCGCCTTGGCGATGCGCTCGCCCTCGGGCCGCTCCGGGGCGAAGCTCTCCACCTTCTCGGCGTCGGTTCTGGGCGACCATCGGGGCGTGCTAGTCTTGGCCAAACGCTTGGGTCCGATCATGGATGACGCCGCAGCCATAGCACTTGCGCTCGACCAAGCCCAAGCCGCCGCCTTGCGGGGCGAGGTGCCGGTGGGCGCCGTGCTGCTGGCGGCGGACGGCGCGGTCCTTGCCGCCGACGGCAACCGCATCGTCGAGCGCCACGACCCCACCGCGCACGCCGAATGCCTGGTCCTGCGCGCCGCCGCCGCCCGGCTCGGCAATGAGCGGCTCACCGGCACCACGCTCTACGTTTCGCTCGAGCCCTGCGCCATGTGCGCCGGCGCCATCAGCCTCGCCCGCGTCGCCCGCCTGGTGTTCGCCGCCGCGGACCCCAAGGGCGGTGCCGTGCTGCACGGCCCGCGCTTCTTCGAACAGCCCACCTGCCACCACAGGCCCATCGTCGCCCGCGCCGGCGACGCGGACGCGGCCGGCGCGCTGCTGAAGGATTTCTTCCGTGTAAGGAGGAGTTGAGAAAGAAAGGTGCGCAAACAAAAATAAAACTGTCATCCCCGGCGAGCCGCGCCCTTCGCGCGGCGAGGGAAGGGGACCCAGGCTTATGAGCGCCTGAGGCTCTTGTAATCCTGGGTCCCCTTCCCTCGCTCCGCTTCGCTACGCTCGCCGGGGATGACAATCATTAATTGATGTCCGAAATATCCATATCCGTGCTGCCCTTCGGCAACCGCACCACCATCCCGTCATGCCCGACGCGCACGCCGCTCGGCCGCACGTCGTCGACGCCCTTCAGGAACGCGCGCACCGCGATGGCGTTGGGCAGGATCGGCAGCAGGTGCGTGAACAGCAGCAGCCTGGCATGCGCCAGGTTGGCGATCCGCGCCGCGTCGACCGGCGCGGTGTGATAGCCTGGAATGTCGTGCATGATCTTGGCCGGCCGCGGCCGCCCCGCCGCCAGCATCTCGTCGCGCATGATGCCGACCAGTTCCGGCGCCAGGCCCTCATGCACCAGGACGTCCGTGCCGTTCGCGGCGCGCGCCAGGTCTTCGTCGTAGATCGTATCGCCGCTGACCGTCACCGAGCGCCCCGCATAGTCGAAGCGATAGCCATAGGCCGGACTGGCCGGCTCGTGCTTGACGCGCACCGCGATGACCTTCAGGCCCAGCACGTCGAACACCGGCGCCGTCGTCGCGCCCGGCGGGATCGCGATCGGCACCGCCACCAGGTTCGCGGCCTCGGGCGGCAGCATCGCGGCGCCGTGATGCTTGGTGCGATAGGAATCGTCGATCGCATAGGCCTCGTTGAAGCCCGCCACCACGCGCTCGATGCCCGGCGGGCCATAGACCTTGAGCGGCGTCTTGCGGCCTGCCACCCAGGTCTGCAGCCGGATCTCGGCGAGACCGCCGATATGGTCCGAATGCAGATGCGTGATCAGAACGCCGTCGATCTTGTCCAGCGGCACTTTCCACAGTTGCAAATTGCGCGCCGCGTCGACGCCGGCATCGACGAGATAGAGATGCGCGCCCGCCGCGATCATCGTGGCCGGCCCGGCGCGCGTCACGTCGGGCAGCGGCGTGCCGGTGCCGACCAGCAGCACCGAAAGCTCGTTCGCCTCGGCCAGCCGGGCGTCACCGCCGGCCAGGGCGTGGCGCACCGCCATGCGGAACAGCCAGGTGTCGACGCTGACCGATTGCAACGCCGCGGCCAGGGCCATGCCCAGCAGCGCGACGGCGACCACCGCGCCGATCAGGATCCGTCTCATCGCTTCGCCAACCCCTTTTGCTTCAGCCGCCACAACAGCACGTCGAGCCGGTCCTGCCCGAAGAACGGCTCGCCCTCGAACGCCATGGTCGGCACGCCCCAATGGCCGACAGCCTGGTGCGCCGCCTGGTTGGCCAGGATGATCGCTTCGTATTTGTCGCCGTCGGCCGCGATCTTCGCGTCCAGCGCCGCCAGGTCGCAGCCGGCGCGCGCCGCCGCCCTGGCCAGGTGATCGCCCTGCTGCCAGTTGTCGACCGTGCCCGACCAGATCGTGTGGCTGACCTCTTTGAGGAAGGCGAGGCCATGGCCCGCCTCCTGCGCCGCGCAGCCCAGCCGCGTCAGCCGGTGGATATAGGGCTGGTTCGGCGTCGCCGCCCGTGTCTGCAGATCGACCACGACGGGGTCGGGCCGCGGCCAGCGATAGGGAAGGCCGAGCATCTCGCTGAGGCGCAGCGTGTCGCGCATCAGATACGGGATCCACAGCGGATTGACCTGGGAGAAGAATTCGCCCGACCGCACCGCCAGCGGATAGACCGGCCGCGCCTGCACCGTCAGGTCGTATTCCTCCGTTAGCGCCGCCAGCCGCGGCGTCGCGAGGTAGGAATAGGGGCTGCGGAACGACCAGAAGACATCGATGGACAGCGTCAAAACGGCGATCCTCATTGACGGCGCGGCCGGACACTGCCTAACTCCGAACCGGAACACAAGTTCGCATTCATAGGGGGATGGTGCATTGCTCCAGTCAAACCAACACCCGTCATCGCCCGCTTTATGCGGGCGACCCATTTTGTTTCTGGTTGACGGAAAAATGGGTTGCCCGGACAAGCCGGGCAATGACGGTTGTTGGGGTGGAGAAGAAAAACAATGACCTACACCATCCATGGCGGTCTCGGCTCGCCCTATTCGATGAAGATGCGCGCCATCTTCCGCTATCGCCGCATCCCCTATGTCTGGAAGCAGGTCGACATGGCCGACCGCTCGCTTTTTGCGCACGTCAAGGCGCCGGTGATCCCCATCGTTCACTTCCCCGACGGCTCCTGGCACAACGACTCCACGCCGATGATCTTCACGCTGGAGCGGCTGCACAAAGAGCGCTCCATCGTGCCCGACGATCCGGCGCAGGCCTTCCTCGCGCGTCTGCTCGAGGACATGGCCGACGAGTGGGGCACCAAGGCGATGTTCCACTATCGCTGGTATCGCGCCCGCGACCAGAAGCAGATGAGCGAATGGCTGTCCTTCGACCGCCTCACCGGCCATGGCCGCGACGCGATCCTGAAATCGGCGGCGGCGTTCAGCGCCCGCCAGATCGGCCGCATGGCGCTGGTCGGCTGCACGCCGCAGAACGCGCCGATCATCGAGCAATCGGCGCGGGCGATCCTGGCGCTGTTCGAAGCGCATGTCACCGAGGAGCCGTTCCTGTTCGGCAGCCGCCCCTCGCTCGCCGATTTCGCCTGGCTCGGCCAGCTCAGCCAGCTCGCCGTCGATCCGACGCCCGACGAGCTGATGCGCGAAGTCGCGCCGTTCACCTTCCGCTGGCTGATGAATCTCGACGACGCCTCGGGCATCGAAGGCGCCTGGCGCGACCCCGCGGCGCCGCTGCCGCCGGCGATCGCGGGCTTCCTCAAGATGGCCGGCGAAATCTATTTCCCGTTCCTGCTCGCCAACGCGGCGGCCTTCGAGAAGGGCGAGCCGACCTTTTCCGTCACGCTGCTCGGGCAAACCTACACGCAGGGTTCGTTCCGCTACCAGCAGCGCTGCCTGTGGGACCTGCGCGAGGCCTATAAGATGCTCGACGCCGCTGCCAAGGCGTATCTCGATCCGCTTCTCGCCGAGGCCGGCTGCCTCGCACCCCTGAAAGGCTGAGCCATGGGCCGCAAGATCCTGTTCATCACCACCGACCAGCAGCGCTGGGATTCGCTCGGCTGCAACGGCAACAAATTCTGCCGCACGCCCAACCTCGACGCGTTGGCGGCGAGCGGCATCAACTATGCCCGCGCCTACAACCAGAACACCGTCTGCATGCCGGCGCGCTCGACCATGCTGACCGGCCAATATGTCCGCAGCCATGGCGTCTTCGCCAATGGCGTGCCGCTGCCCGAGAGCGCGCCGAGCTTCGCGCAATATCTCAAGGACAAGGCCGGCTACAAGACGGCGCTGATCGGCAAGGCGCATTTCGAGCCGGCATTCGATCCGCAGATGAAGTTCCTCGAGAACCGCCGCCAGCGCGACAACGATTTCGGCCCCTGGCGCGGCTTCGACTACGCCGTCCACGCCATGCATACCGCCAGCTTCGGCGGCCGCCCCGTCGGGCATTACGGCCGCTGGTTGCGCGCCCAATCCAAGGAGGTGTTCGACGCCTGGCCGCCGCTGCTCAACGCCACGCCCGGCGGCGACACCGGCGCGCCGGAGACCTCCAACCACCAGATTCCGCGCGGCCTCTATCACACCGACTGGCTCGCCGGCCTGGCGCTCGACTGGCTCGACACGCTCGGCGCCGACGACGACTGGCTGCTGTGGCTGAGCTTTCCCGATCCGCACCACCCCTGGGATCCGCCGGCCAGCGAGAACCATCGCAGCAATTGGCGCGACCTGCCGCTGCCGGGCGGCCATCCCGGCTCGCCCGACGCCATCCGCAAGGTGCTGGCGATGAAGCCGGCGCATTGGCTCGAATATTACGAGGGCAATTTCATCAACGCCGAGGGCGGGCCGCAGAATTTCCGCCCGCAGCAGCTCAGCCATGACAACATCCGCGAGATCAACGCCAAGGTGCATGTCATGAACGAGCTGATCGACGATGCGGTCGGCAAGGTCATGGCCAAGATCAAAGCGAAGGGCTGGAACGACGACACCGACGTCCTCTTCACCACCGATCACGGCGAGCTGCAGGGCGATTTCGGCTTCGTCTACAAGGGCCCGTTCCACACCGACGCGCTGATGCGCCTGCCGTTCCTCTGGCGTCCGGCGCCGAACGCCAAACTCGCGCCGGCGCTCGTCGCCCAGCCGGTCGAGCAGGTCGATCTGGCGCCGACCTTCTGCGCCATCGCCGGCGTCGCGCCCGCGCCGTGGATGCAGGGCAAGCCTTTGCCGGCAGCGGACGACGGCTCGCGCCAGCGTGCCCTGTGCGAATGGGACAGCCAGTTTCCCGGCTACGGCTTCCACCTGCGCTCGATCGTGCGGGACGGCTGGTCGCTGACGCGCTACGAGCCCTCGACCGCGGGCCAGCCCAACGGCCTGGAAACCCACTTCCCCGCCTATGCGCATTTCGCCACGACCGTCCGCTATGACGGCACGGAAGGCGAGCTCTACGATCTCAACAACGATCCCCACCAATGGGTCAATCTGTGGAATGACCCCAGGCACCAGGAGACAAAGTCGGACCTGATCGCGGACCTCTACGACAACCTGGCCCCAGAGCGCGTCCCCAAGCTGGAAGTGGTGGCGCCGGCGTGATTTGATCGGCCGAGAACAAAATCACGGGAGCAGGGCATGGCATTGATCGTCTATGGCGGAGCGGTTTCGCCGTTCGTGCGCAAGGTGCGCGTCGCGCTGGTCGAGAAAGGCGTGCCCTACACGCTCGAACAGGTCAGCCCGTTCAACCCGCCACCCGAATTCCTCGCCATCTCGCCCTTGAAGCGCATCCCGGTGCTGCGCGACACCGACCATGCCGAGCCCAACACGCTGCCCGACTCCTCGATCATCTGCGATTACATCGAGCACAAATTCCCCGCCCCGGCGCTCTATCCCGCCGACGCCTTCGAGCGCGCCAAGGCGCTGTGGTACGAGGAATACGCCGACTCCACCCTGGCGCCGAACATCGGCACCGGCCTGTTCTTCGAGCGCATCGTCAAGAAGATGATGCGCGGCCAGACCGACGAGGCCGTATGCCAGCGCACGCTCGCCGAAAAACTGCCCCCGCTGTTCGCGCATCTGGAGATCGAGGTCGCGGACAAGCAATTCCTCGCCGGCGCCATGTTCTCCATCGCCGACATCTCGGTCTGCACCATGCTCGTCAACTTCGCCCATTGCGGCGAGAGCATCGACGCGGCGCGCTGGCCCCGGCTCGCCGCCTACGCGCAGCGCATCCTGGCGCGCCCGTCGTTCCAGGCCCTGATCGACGAGGAGACCCCGCTCATCAAGCGCTTCCGCGCGGCATGAGGCTCGCATCGCGTTTCTGGCTCGGCGCGATCGTCCCGAGTTGATTTGGGTTAGATTGAATCGCCAAAAAAACCGTCATCGCCCGCTTCATGCGGGCGACCCATTTTGTTTTCAGGCGAAGAAAAATGGGTTGTCCGTACGGGCCTGGCAACGGCCTGGACCGGGCAATGACGGAGTGATT
>Ga0210397_10002305_pt1 | contig 12078 bp, 9 predicted proteins | sample IncBWH2OmetaG_FD_160126 | JGI IMG/M metagenome (GOLD analysis project Ga0210397, IMG submission 160126) | Forest soil microbial communities from Barre Woods Harvard Forest LTER site, Petersham, Massachusetts, United States - Inc-BW-H-2-O ...
TGCTGGCGTTGGTTGCGCTGGTCTTGAGCTATCCTGTTTTTCGCGTTTTGAAATCGGTTTCGCAACGCGGCGATGCCGGCGCGGCGAAAAATTCCTAGCTCTGCTTTTCCCGCCGCGAGTTTCTCTCAGCTCACTTTTTCCGCTACGGATTTGGCCTGGAGGAAGAGCAGCAGATAATCTTTTCCGCCGGTTTTGGAATCCGTGCCGGACATGTTGAAGCCGCCAAAGGGATGCGCGCCGACCATGGCGCCGGTGCATTTGCGATTTAGATAAAGATTGCCGACGTGGAAGGCTTCCTCGGCTTTGCGGATTTTTTCAGGATTCTTGGAATAGACTGCGCCGGTAAGGCCGAATTCGGTGTTGTTGGCGATTTCCAGGGCGTGGTCGTAGTTTTTTGCTTTGATTACCGCGAGGACGGGGCCGAAGACTTCTTCTTGCGCGAGGCGCGCTTTGGGATCGACGTCGGCGATGATTGTGGGCTCGATGAAGTAGCCGTCGCCTGCGGCGCGCTTTCCTCCGGTGAGCAGCTTGCCTTCTTTTTTGCCGACTTCGATGTAATCGAGAATGGTTTTCATGGCGGACGAACTGATGACCGGGCCCATGTAGTTGTTAGGATCATCGCTGGGGCCGATGGTAATTTTCTTCGTGCGATCGACAAGCTTTTGCACGAACGAGTCGTAAACTTTTTCGGAGACGATGGCGCGCGAGCAGGCCGAGCATTTTTGTCCTTGATAGCCAAACGCTGCGGTCGCGGTACCTTCCACCGCGGCTTCGATATCGGCTTCATCGTCTACGACGATAGCGTCTTTGCCGCCCATTTCCAGGACGGTGCGCTTAATCCAGATTTGGCCGGGGGCAGCTTTGGCGGCAAGTTCGCTGATGCGCAGGCCGACTTCTTTCGAGCCGGTGAAACCGATGTAACGCGTTTTCGGATGCTGGACGAGCACGTCGCCGATGACGCTGCCGGGGCCGGTGATGAAGTTGACGGCTTCTTTGGGGACGCCGGCTTCAAAAAGAATGTCGATGAATTTTGCGGCGATAGTGGGCGAGTCGGCGGCGGGCTTGACGACGACGGTGTTGCCGGTGACGAGCGAGGCCACGACGATGCCTGCCATGATGGCGCAGGGGAAATTCCACGGGGGAACGACAACGCCGACGCCGAGCGGGATGTAGACGAGATAGTTGCGCTCGCCGCGCATGGGCGTGAGCTTCTGCGGCTCGGCGAGGCGCAGCATTTCGCGGCCGTAGAATTCGCAGAAGTCCACGGTTTCGGCGATGTCGGCATCGGCTTCGATCCAGTTTTTCCCGACTTCGTAGCAGACCAAGGCATTCAGCTCAAATTTGCGTTCGCGAACGATTTGCGCGGCGCGGAAGAGGCACTTGGCGCGCTCTTCGGCGGGAACTTTTTTCCAGGTGTCGAAATATTTGTGGGCATCCTCGATGGCTTGCTTGGCCATCTCCGCGGTGGCATTTTGGAAAACGCCGATCACTTCCGAGGGGCGTGAAGGATTCGTGGAGGTGCGCTTGTCCTGGGTGGTCACTTTCTTGCCGCCAAGCCACATGGGGTATTCATGGCCAAATTCGGACTTCACCTTTTTGAGCGCGTCTTCCATGCGCTTGCGATTCTCGGGCTTGGAGAAGTCGATGAACGGCTCGTTGGTGAACTCAGAGACGTGGACGGTTTTTTCAGCAGTGGCCATGGTGGGATCCCTCCTCGAAGTGCAAACAGCCTATTGTACTGCGCTTGTAAAGAGGCGGACAAGCGACGGACCGTTGAACGTCCCGCAAGTGCGCACGGGATGTAAAAAACGCGTCATCCGCCTACAATCAACGGTAAACTTCCCTAGAAAAGATTCCAATCTGCCAGAATCGGGCCTTTCTGCACTTAGAAGTCCGGTTAGGCGCTTACGATGTCGGCCCCAGTTGGCACTAGTTTATTGCTTTCTGTTCGGGTAAGACCACGTCCAAAGGTAATCACAACCCCGATATAACCTCGACCGATGGTGCCACTATGGTAAGTTAGTAAGAGGAATTCCTCGCCCAGAGTTCCCTTGCCATTAAGAAAGAACCCGCCAGGACCGGCGAAACCTTGTTCACTCTTGGGAATCGCACCATTGAACGTCACGCACTTTTCTCTTTGGCTGTTGTTCTTATGTATCTCCTTCTTAATCTGCCCAAAGTCATCATGGTCTCTCAGCTTGGATTTACTGTCTGGTTTCCCGCGATAGGACTGATCCTAGCGGTGATGCTCGGTATAAGTCCGTGGTACTTCCCGCTAACTGTGTTTGCCAGCGCGCTAGCAGGGGCAGTGATTTATCACCAGCCGGTTCTGTCTTGGAGCGGGATGGTGGCCCCAGTGCTCGGATCAGGGAGTTATGCTATCGGGGCCTCATTGCTGCGTGGCCCACTGAAAATCGACCTGGAGTTGCGACAACGGAAGGATGTGGTGCGGTACGTTTCGGTAACGTTGGCAGCCGCGATCTTCGCAACTGCCACAGGGGTCGCCTGCCTGGCGGCCGACAACACGATCTCTTGGAATCAATATTGGCATTCGGCGCTGGCGTGGTATGTCGGTGACGTGGTCGGCCTAGTTGGTTTTGCACCGTTCCTCCTTATTCATTTGCTTCCGTGGGTCAGGAGGAGGCTCTCGACACTTCCTGCAAAGACCGCCCAGAAGGACGACCGGCGCGAAACAAAAACACGACGGATCGAACCGAGAGATGTGCTGGAGGCGATCGGACAAACAACCAGCATTGTTTTTGTGCTCTGGATTATGTTTACGCCAACACTGGGGTACAAACAACTCTACTATTTGGCATTCGTCCCCATCATCTGGATTGCCATGCGTCAAGGGATTCAGCGTGCCGTGAGCGGCCTTCTGATCTTTAATTTCGGCATCGTTATCGCCCTGAAGCTTTACCCCATGCCACCCGATTCTCTGACCAGAATTGGTTTGTTGATGCTCACAGTTTCGGGGACGGGATTGATCGTCGGAGCGGCTGTTACTGAAAGAGATCGCATGGCGAAGCAACTGAACGAACGCACAAACTTTCTAAACTCACTCATCGAGAATAACCCCTTGGGAATTGTCGTTCAAAATCGAGAAGGTCGCGTGCAACTCTGCAACGAAGCATTCGCAAACCTCTTCCTCTATAGCCGCGAAGAGATAGTCGGACATATCCTTGATCCCTTGATTTTGCGGCCTGGCGAAATCGGGGAAGCTAATGCATTGACGGCTCGCGCCACCTCCGGAAAGTCGGTGCACGAGACCGTAAGCAGACGGCGTAAAGATGGAAAGACGCTGGATTTGGAGTTGCATGCAGTCACTATCTCTCTAGATGGCCGGACGGATGGCGCGTACGCAATTTACAAAGATATTTCTGAACAGGTGAAGGCAGCTGCGCAGGCCCAGGACCATTCCGAGTCGCTCAATCGCCTGGTGAATGAACTCCGACTCCGTACGGCGCAGATGACGCTGCTCAATGAGATGGGCGATTTGTTGCAGTGTTCGGCAACCAGCGTAGAGGCTCATGCAGTCGTGGGGGAGATTGCGAAGAGGCTCTTTCTGGCCTCCACGGGGGGCGCGCTCTTCGTATTCAAATCGTCAAGGAACTTGCTCGAAGCGGTGGCTAGCTGGGGAAACAGCGATGTCTCGGACCAGACATTCGCACCCGATGCATGTTGGGGCCTGCGCCGAGGACAACCATACTGGAGCGAGTATCCAGGTGGGGTTGTCATCTGTTCTCACCTAAGGAACCCAGTCCCTGCGAGCTACCTCTGCGTCCCCTTGGTGGCTCAGGGTGACACCTTGGGTGTGCTGCATATCCACTACGACCTAAACAAAACCAACACTAGAACGGAAGATATCGAAACCTTACAGGAATCCGAGCAGCGGCTGGCTGTCGCCGTGGGCGGACGCGTTGCCCTCTCTCTAGCTGGCTTGCTCCTCCGTGAAACCCTCCGCGATCAGTCTATCCGTGATTCTTTGACAGGACTGTTCAATCGCCGGTTCCTGGAGGAAGCTCTTGACCGGGAGTTGCAACGGGCGAAGCGCAAGAATCACTCTCTCGCTGTCGTATTCCTCGATCTCGATCACTTCAAGCGATTCAACGATATCTACGGCCACGATGCTGGGGATACAGTGCTGCGCTCTATGGCTGGGTTCTTCCGGCAACACTTCCGTGGTGACGATATAGTCTGCCGCTATGGTGGGGAGGAATTTGCTTTCATTCTTCCCGAATCATCGGCGAAAGACGCGGCCAAGCGCGTGGAGGAGCTTCGCCAGATCGCCAAAATGCACAAAATCACCTGCAAGGAACAGGTCCTAGACACCGTTACGTTTTCCGCTGGGATTGCGGCTTATCCAGAAAACGGATTGACGGGCGAAGAACTCTTCCGTACCGCCGACACCTGTCTGTACGAATCGAAAGCAAAAGGGCGGGATTGCGCGACGATTGCGACTTCTCGAAAGTCATGATTGATCGAGGTTGGAGCACACACGGCATTGGTGTTTGTGAAGATGGAATTCCAGGGGCAATGGTCGCGGTTCAGCCTGGTGCAGCAAATTGGTACGACGTCAATAAGAGCGGGCTGCTGCTGGTGGTTACCGACGACGAAAACGCGGCCAAGACGACTTACTGGTTCAAGCTGGCCACGGGCCATGAAATATGGGTTCTCGAGGACGTCGTGCACATCCCCGCGATTTGCCTCAAGAGCGCGCCTGAGGATCAGATCCGGTGTGGCGGGTAAGGCGGGGAGGACAAGAGAGATCCGGTCTGAAGACCGACCACTACAAGCAGGCGGGCAAAGAGCACAGCCAGGAATGGCTGCGCCACATGCGCTACATTCCGCGGAAGAGGATTACGCCGAAAATATCGGACCAGGCGTGGGCGATCATGCCGGGCCTGAGGCTCTTCCGCCAGACAGCGAGCAGCCCGAACAGGACGCCGAAAAGAGTGATTCTTGCTGCCGCGCCTACTCCTTCGTAGAGGTGGCCAACGCCGAAGACAACCGCCTGGAGAAGGACGGCCAAGGCGGCGCTGCCGATGATGGCCTGAAATTGCCTCTGCAGATAGCCGCAAAAAGCGAGTTCCTCACAGAATCCAGCGGAAAGGGCGAGAGGGAGTCACGCGAGGCTTTCAAGAAGCCCCTTGGGAAGGAGCCCTTGCGCGGCATTGGTTCCGCCGCCGAGAAGATGGGAATTCTGCAACAGAATCCAGAAAGCCCAAAGCGCTGCGCCCAGGGCGAAGTCTTTTATGACGTCTGTTGCCGTGGCCCAGCGGCCGCCCACAACATCGCGCAAACGCACCCCTCGCTTGTGGACGCCCATGCGGACATAGAGCACCAGGAGCCACTCTGAAATAAGCACAGAAACGTAACCCGACACGGGGCTAGTGGCCGGCACTATTGGCTGGGGATGCTGCTTTGCGGCGTGCTGAAAGAAACCACCAGCAACGGACAGCGCGATAAAAATGGCGATAAAGACAATTGTGTGCCATGCGGGGCGATGAGCGGACGGCTGGAGGAGGGAGAAGAAAGGCTCGCGGCTGCGGACATCGTGCCTCTCCTTCTACTTTGATGATCTGCAACTGCTCCTGATATTGGAAATGCGGAAGAGAAAATCCCCATCCTTTCCGGCGAGGGCCGGAAAGGATGGGGCGTGCGGCGAGTTTGCATCCGTGGGGTGGCAGTTTCCGCCCAGGATGCAGGATGCTTGCGTTGGTCTAGGAGGGCTTTGGCTTCTCCGGCTTGGTGGCCGCCTGGTGCGAGGCGGGTTGTTGGCGCTGCTGCAACTGTTGTTGCTGCTGGGAGTGCTTTTGGTCCAGTTGCTGGGTCTGCTGTTGGTGCTTCTGCTCTAACTGCTGCTGTTTCGGTTCATTGGCGGGCTTTTGCGGAAGGCGCTGATGATCCTGGTCCTGTTTGGTCTGGAGCTTCTGGCGTTCACTGACTTGCTGGACCTGAAGCTTTTGCTGCTGCTGCTGATATTTCTGGTCCTGCTTGGCATTGCCCGAGTTTGGAGGGGTAAAGCTTCTCGCGGGAGGAAGATCCCTGGCATGGACTGTGGGACTCGGGCGAGCTGTGTCGGCTGCCGGACGAGCGGCTTCGGTGGTTGCGCGAGGTGTTTCGGTGTTCGAACGACCGGCGTTGTTTTGGGCGGCAGGTGCGGTATGAACAGCTCCACCTTCTCTGGCGGCTACAGCTCCGCTGTCTTTAAAGGCGCCGGGCTTCGTGGTCGCAGCGATAGGAGGCTTGCCTTGATTGGAGGAGGCGCGTAGCTCCGGATTGGCGCGGGCAGTCTGCACATGCTGCGTTTGCGCGGCGACGGGAGCGACGTGGCGCTCGCGCCCGGCAGCTTCTTCGCGGCTTGTGGAACGCACTTGCACGCCACCGTTGCCGCCGTTGTAGCTGACACGATTACCACGGTTGTTGTCGTCTACTCTGGTGTTGTAAACGTTGCGATTGCGAGAGACGTCCACGTGGCTTACCGATTGATTGTAGTCAAAGTGGCCGTTGTCCCAGCGACCGCCTTCGTAGCCGCGGCCACCATAGCCGTAGCCGTAGTTGATTCCGCCGTAGAAACCGACTTGTGTACCCCAGTAGCCGTCGTGGAAGAGGTAGCCGTTGTTGTCCCAACCCCAGTAGCCGGGAGTCCAGAGATAGCCGACTTCGGGAGCCATGACCCATGTTCCAGGGACCCAATAATAATCGTCGTCACCGTAAGCCCAGTAACCGGGGGTCCAGATGTAGCCGTCGCCGGGGGCGATGGGTTGATCATAAACAGGCAATTCTGGCGGTGCGATGTTGATGGATACTCCAAAGCCAATTTGGGCGGACGAAGCCGCTGAGATGGCCAGCAACACCAGTGCGAACAGCAACGAACGAACAGACAAGATAAAACGCATTGAGTTTCCCTCCGCCTGATGATCCTTTGCGTGCTGGAACTCGATCAGGCCAACTAAACTCGGCCTCTACGATCTGCAATGTGAAGAATGGTTTTGCAGGCGCATGTGGAACTTTTAATATTCACGCAGCCGAAATCATTGCGGCGTGTTGTCACAAGTATAGGAATATCCAAACTGCAATGCTGTGCGCTATTGGACATTGCTTTTTTATTCCCTGACTGCGGTTGGCGTCGCGCTTCGGGCGCAGTTGGTTAACGAGGTGAGGCGGTAGGGAGGTTGCACTTGCGGCCGAGAGTACGGACTACTTGTGCGCGGCGCGCTGGCAGCAGGGAATTGTCGCCGAGAAAGGGGGAGTGAGATCTTGGAAATACAGCTTATAAAAGAGAACAGGCGGCTCAAGGCCGCCCGTTCTCTTTTGCAAAATCAAGTTGCGCAGATCAGAGTTAATTATTCGGCTGATCGGGGCGACGCTTGAGCGTTGGGCGGTCGTCGTCGGTGCCATCCGTCGTGGGGGCGTTGGGGTCCGTCGTCGTGGAAGTGGGCTGCTTGGTGGACTGCGCCGTTTTTGTGCGAAGAGTCGGCTTGCCAGGGGCGTTGTTTGTAACCTTGCGTGCGAACATGATGTTGCGGAGGCGCGACTTTACGGAATCAAACTCCGAAGTCGTTACGATGTATTCCGGGCGGTTCGGAAGAATGCGCGCGATTTCTTTCTGCGTGGCTTCGATGCGATCCGGAGTAGGAGGATGCGTCGAGAAAACTTTGGGAATAGTGCCGGGACGACGCTTTTCGTCGGCTTGGATACGCTCGAAGAAGGTTACGTAAGAGTTGGGATCGTAGCCGGCCTTGTACATGTACTCGACGCCGAGGTAATCGGCTTCGCGCTCGGAATCACGGCTGAATTTCAGGTAAGTGACGGGGATGGCGAGGCTCGCGGCTTCGTAAATGCCGTAACCTGCCCAGCCGCCGGGGCCAAGAAGCATCAGCGGAATCATGGCCAACTGCATGGCCTCGCCCTTCGTGGCGTTCTTCGTGCCGTGACGAGCGCAGACGTGAGAGATTTCGTGAGCCATCACGCCGGCAAGTTCGGACTCTTCCTCGGCGCGGAGGATCAGGCCGCTATTGACATAGAAGAAGCCGCCAGGTAGCGCGAAGGCGTTCACTTCATCCGAGTCGATGACTTTGATGGTGAAGGGAACTTTTGCGTCGGAGTTGCGGACGAGATTCTGGCCGACGCGGTTTACGTATTCGGTGACGACGGGGTCATCGATGAGCTTGGAGGAGCGCTCGACTTCCTGGGCGAGTTGCTTGCCAAGGGCGATTTCGCGTTCGAGCGAATAGAAATTGGGGCCCTTGCCTACGTTGCGGTTGCCGATCGCGTCGACGTCGTCCTTGGAATTCTTGGGATGCACGGTATCCTGCTGCTGAACCGGTTGATTCTGCGGAGTTTGCGTCTGCGCTGGGGCCGGGGCCGCAGGCTGCGGAGGAGCGGGTTGCGGAGGCGTTTGCGTTTTGCTTGGATCTTGGCCAGTGGGCGCGGTCGGAGCGGGCTGCGTTGGAGCAGGCTGTTGCGCGGTGGGCGATTGCGTTTGTTGCGTTGGAGTAGGACTTTGGCTTGACTGCGGAGTTGCCAGAGCCGCGCTTGCGGCGAGGAGGGCTGCCACCGTAAGACCCAAAGTCACTCTTGGAAGCTGTGTCATGGCATTTACCCCCTGCTGCGGCCAGTATACACCCATTTTGCAATACCCGGATGCAATGTCGGCCGCGCCCTTAGTCACTACGATGTAAGACTCTCAAGGAAGGTTTCCTATTCCAGGGAGACCACGCGGGAATTTGTGGGACGGGGCGAGAGCGAGAGGCATGAGAGGGCGCGCTATCCGTCCGGTGGGAGGCTAGAAGCTGTTCCGAACTGAAAAGTGCGGTGAATGGTGCGCAAAATGCAGGATTAGAAGGGTTGACACGTTTGGCGAGGGCCTCTACAGTCAAAGGCAGACACATGAGCGTAAAAATGAGCGTAAAAAAGATTCAGATCGGCCAGCTTTGGAGGAAGAATGACACCGGGGACGTTTACCTGGTGACGCGAGTTTACAGCGAAGCCCTTAGCACGATCGTAGTGCTGCGAAAGTCCGGGGCGGAAGATGAGGCGCTGACGCGTTTGCGGGCTGAGAGCACTCCCAAAGGGCCGGGGATTCCAGGGTATTCGCCGGCGCAGGATGAAGAGAATTTTTGAGGGAGTGAGTAGGGAGCAGTGAATAGTGAGTAGTCGTCACTGAGTGCAGCCTTCAGCGTAAATCCAGCAAATCCATTCATGGAATAGACAAAGGTTCAGATGGAACGGACGTCCATCTTCACGACGTCGTGGACCTGCATCAGTTCTTTTACCAGGAAGGGTTCGCCGTACTTTACGCCGATCATTTCGCCGTAGTGGCGGGCGAGCTGGTTCATTTCGTCTTCGAGGCGATCGATGGCCAGAAAGACATTTGTCTTCTTGAATTGGCGCGGGGATTCGCCCTTTTTGGGATGGAATTGCGAGGCGAAGGCCAGGATGGCGCGGCGGCGTTGCTCGAAGTGGGCGGTGATGTCGACGACGAAAGTGGGGCGGACGGGAGCGTAGGCGGTGGAGTAGAGGATTTTGAAGGGACGGTGGGGTTCGCCGTCGACAGGCAATTGCTTGAGGCCTGCTAGAAAGCAGCCCTCGTAGCCGAGGGTGGAAGCGTGGTAGTGGTCGGGATGGCGGGCTTCCCAGTAAGGAAGGATGACGGTTTTGGGGCGGAGCTCGCGGATGACGGCGGCTAAGCGGAGCTTGTGCTGGCGGCTTGGCTGGACGTCGGAATCGGGGACGCCGAGGGTGCCGCGCCAGCTCACGCGAAGAATCTTGGCGGATTTGGCGGCTTCTTTAGCGCGGGTTTCGGGCGTGCCGCGCGTGCCCATTTCGCCAGCGGTGAGATCCAGGATGCCAGTTTTGTAGCCGCTGTGGGCCATTTTCAGGAGAGTCCCGCCGCAGGTGAGTTCCACGTCATCGGGGTGGGCGGCGATGGCGAGCAGGTCGAGTTTCATGCACGGTCTCCGTTATGCAAGTTCCCTAAATCTGAAGAGCGATGATAACACCGCCAGGAGAATGCTCCTTCAGGCGCGGTGATTGTCGAGTGTGGTAACGTTTCCCGCGGCGGAAATGCGGTGACAGAAAGCACAGACAAACAGGCCAGACCGCTTGCAGGGAAAGTGGCGCTCGTTACCGGTTCGGCGAAGCGGCTTGGCCGGGCGGTAGCGTTGCGGCTGGCCTCAGAAGGCGCGGACTTAGTGATTCACCATGGGGCGTCGCACGTGGAGGCAAAGGAAACGGTGGGAGAAATCGAGAAGATGGGGCAGCGAGCGATGGCCCTTTCTGCCGACCTGCGAAAGATAGATGAGATCCGCGCCCTGTTCGTAGAGGTCGCGAAGGGATTTGGGCGCTTGGATATTCTGGTGAACAGCGCGGCGAACTTTTTGCCAGCGAGCATCGTCTCGACGACGGAAGAAATCTGGGACGCCTCTCTGGATACGAATTTGAAGGCGGGATTTTTCTGCGCGCAGGCGGCGGCTCCGCTACTGCGCCGGGCGAAGGGAACGATTGTGAATTTTGCCGATGCTGGCGGATTGCTGGGGTGGCCGGGTTTCATTCCGCATTCCATTTCGAAAGCCGGCGTGGTGATGTTGACGAAGGTGCTGGCGAAGGCGCTGGCGCCGGAGGTGCGCGTAAATGCGATCGCTCCTGGAACGATTACCATGCCAGGTGATCCGCCAGAGTGGGAAGCCGATTTTGTGAAATTGGCTCCGCTTGGGCGAACAGGTTCGCCAAACGACATCGCTGATGCCGTTTCCTACCTTGTGCACGCAGAGTTCATGACTGGCCACACACTCGTCTTGGATGGCGGTAGGACCTTGGGTCCGGCGAAGGAAGAATTTCGCTAAGAGTGTAGTGTGCAGAGAATCGCGCGGCGGTGTATTCTATTCTCCTTATAGTGTCGATAAGCTTGGAGGCGCGCGGATGAGTGCGCCGGAATCTGACAAAAGAGGGGCCAGCCGAAGTTATGGAAAATGAGATCGAAACACACGTTGATAGCCCGAGCGAGGTAGTCAGCGTACCGCACGGACTGGAAGACACGCAGATTCAAGAATGGCTGGAGTCGCTGGACTCCGTGCTCGAATCCAGCGGGCCGGAAGTGGCGGCGGAGATTCTGGAGAGGCTTCGCGCGCACGCTACTGTGGCAGGCATCGATCTTCCGTTTTCCGCCAACACCCCTTACGCCAACACGATTCCCGCGCGGCTTGAGCCGCTTTTCCCTGGCGATCAGGAATTGGAGCGGCGCATCAAAAGCTTGATCCGCTGGAACGCTCTGGCGATGGTGGTGCGGGCGAACCGCGTGGAACACAACATTGGCGGACACATTTCGACTTACGCTTCCGCGGCAACGCTCTATGAGGTTGGTTTCAACCATTTCTTTCGCGCGCGCTCCGAGGAGTTCGAAGGCGACACGGTTTATTTCCAGGGACATGCGGCGCCTGGGATGTACGCCCGCGCGTTCCTCGAAGGGCGGATCTCCCCGCAGCAACTCGAGAACTTTCGGCGCGAATTGAAACCGGGCGGAGGACTCTCGTCCTATCCTCATCCGTGGCTTATGCCGGACTTCTGGGAATTTCCGACGGTATCGATGGGTTTGAGCCCCTTGATGGCGATTTATCAGGCGCGCTTTAACCGCTATCTCGAAGACCGTGGATTGAAGCCGGTGACGGACGCGAAAGTCTGGGCGTTCCTCGGCGACGGTGAAACGGACGAGCCAGAATCGCTGGGCGCAATCACGCTAGCTTCTCGCGAAAAACTGGACAACTTGATTTTCGTAGTGAACTGCAACTTGCAGAGGCTCGACGGCCCGGTGCGAGGCAACGGTCAGATCATTCAAGAGCTGGAGTCGGCATTCCGCGGCGCGCGATGGAACGTGATTAAGGTTCTGTGGGGCAGCGAGTGGGATCCGATTTTGGAGCGCGACACGGAAGGACTGCTCGTGAAGCGCATGGGCGAATTGGTGGACGGCGAATACCAGAAGCTGGTGGTTTCGTCGGGCGCCTACGTTCGCGAACATTTTTTTGGAAGCGATCCACGGTTGCTGCAACTGGTTGAGCCGTTGCCGGATGAGGCGTT
>Ga0210397_10002307_pt1:0-10000 | contig 12067 bp, 5 predicted proteins | sample IncBWH2OmetaG_FD_160126 | JGI IMG/M metagenome (GOLD analysis project Ga0210397, IMG submission 160126) | Forest soil microbial communities from Barre Woods Harvard Forest LTER site, Petersham, Massachusetts, United States - Inc-BW-H-2-O ...
CACAGGGATAACTGGCTTGTGGCAGCCAAGCGTTCATAGCGACGTTGCTTTTTGATCCTTCGATGTCGGCTCTTCCTATCATACCGAAGCAGAATTCGGTAAGCGTTGGATTGTTCACCCACTAGACTCCTTATTGGTGGGTATAGATTATTATCTTCTAGGCCTCAAATCTTTATGATTGAAAGGCTGAGACACCTGGTACGGGGAATACCTTTATGGTTGATCCCGCATGGTTAAATCTTTTTTAACTATGTAGAGCGTGGAAAGGTGTCAGCTTAAGCGATAATGCTTCAGCTTATGGGACATGCCATCACCTGCGGTAACGCAGCCTATGATTAAACATCATAGGTAGAATTCCTTTTTCAATAAGAATTCTGGTTTATCGAGAATAGGGAACGTGAGCTGGGTTTAGACCGTCGTGAGACAGGTTAGTTTTACCCTACTGATGACCGTCATCGCAACGGTAATTCAACTTAGTACGAGAGGAACCGTTGATTCAGATAATTGGTTTTTGCGGCTGTCTGACAAGGCATTGCCGCGACGCTACCATCTGCCGGATTATGGCTGAACGCCTCTAAGTCAGAATCCGTGCCGGAACGCGATGATTTTTTGTCCCGCACGTCGTAGTTGTATACGAATAGGCCTTTGGCCACGCATCTCAACAGGTCGACAACGGGTCTTCAGTGAAAGTCTGAGGATCTGGTCGACGGATTGTCATTTGACCACATGCGGGGAAGAATCCTCTGCAGACGACCGAAGTGAGCCACCGGGTCGTGTACGTAGTCGAGTAGTCTAGTTACTACGAGCTACTGAGCGTCAGCCCGGACCGTGGCCTAGATTTGTTGAAAAGAAAGAAATTTCAACACCCCCATTTAGAATTATGCTTTAAGTATGAACTTGGAGGGGGTATCATTTTCTCAATCAAGTCTGAATAGCCGGTAGACTTGTTATCCTTTGATAGATAAGATGGATATCTAGATAGGATTGGCTTTTCTGACAGAGGCAGATAGATAGCCGGTAGACTTATATCTAGATGGGATCTGACAGAGGTAAATAGATGGCCGGTAGACTTATATTTTCTGATGGTGATAACGGTAAATCTAGATGGGATCTGACAAAGGGCGAATAGATAGCCAGTAGACTAGAGGGGGGAAGATGGAATAGAGATTCCAGTCGGCCGGTAGACTTTTCATTTTCAGGTTATATTCTGACAGACTCTAGTCGGCCGGTAGATCATCACCCAGTAGAGGTAGCAGATTGAAGAGATGGATAGCCGGTAAACTAGCTATTAGCCGGTAGATCGTCGGCCGGTAGACTCTCAACCGATAGATCATTAACCAAGTAAATCGTCAGCCGGTAGACCGTCAACCAGTAGACTTAGCCGATAGATTCTTAACCGGTAGACTATCAGCCGGTAGACTTAGCCAGTAGTGGGAGATTGAAGAGATAGACAGCCGGTAGACTGTCAGCCAGTAGACTATTAGCCGGTAGACCAGTCATTAGCCAGTAGACTATTAGCCGGTAGACTTATCAGCCGGTAGATCTTATAACCAGTAAACGGTCAGCCGGTAGATTCTTAGCCGGTAGACTTATCAGCCGGTAGATCTTATAGCCAGTAGACCCTTAAGCGGTAGACTAGTCATTAACCAGTAGATTTCAGGTAGTAGACTGAAGAGATGGATAGCCGGTAGACTAGCCATTAGCCAGTAGACTTATTAGCCGGTAGATCGTTGGCCGGTAGATTGTTAGCCAGTAGACTTGGATAGTAGATATCAGCTCAAGGAACAAATTCTAGTTAACCGGTAGACCATTAATCGGTGAATCTTTAGCCAGTAGACCCGTCAGCCGGTAGACTGTTAGCCGGTAGACTCGGCCAGTAATCCATTGGCCGGTAGATCATTAGCCAGTAGACTATTAGCCGGTAGACTTATCAGCCGGTAGATCTTATAGCCAGTAGACCGTCAGCCAGTAGACTCTTAGCCGGTAGATTATCAGCCAGTAAATTACCAGTCAGTAAACGAGTAGCCGGTAGACCGTTAACCGGTAGACTATTAGCCAGTAGACTCAGATGATTGTAGAGATAGACAGCCGGTAGACTCGAATTCAGATGGATAAGAGGACTTTGGTTAAAAGATTGGCCGGGAGACCGTTAGCCAGTAGACTCGGCTAGTAATCCATTGGCCGGTAGATCATTAGCCAGTAGATCCGTCAGCCGGTAGACCATTAGCCGGTAGACTTAGCCAGTAGATAGGTGGTAGCTTATCAGTCAGTAGACTCGGCCAGTAATCCATTGCCAGTAGATTATTAGCCGGTAGACTATTAGCCAGTAGATCAGTAGCCAGTAGACTTGTCAGCCAGTAGATTACCACCCAGCACATTGTTAGCCAGTAGACCATCAGCCGGTAGACTGTCAGCCAGTAGACTTATCAGTTAGTATACCACCCAGTAAATTATTGGCCAGTAGACCATCGGCCAGTAGACCATTAACCGGTAGATCGTTAGCCAGTAGAGGTGGTAGATTGAAGAGGTAGACAACCGGGAGACTAGTCATTAGCCAGTAGACCATTAACCAGTAGGCTCAGGTAATAGATTGAATATATCAGCTCAAAAACAAATTATAGTTAGCCGGTAGACTAGTCATTAGCCAGTAGACTTATTAGCCGGTAGACTGCCACCCGGTAGATCACTAGTCAGTAGATCATTAGACGGTAGACCATTAACCAGTAGATCATTAGCCGGTAAACTATCAGCCGGTAGACTCAACCAGTAAATTACCAGTCACTCAACGATTAGCCGGTAGATCTAAGACCGGTAGACCTATAAGACCAAAAGTATTCAACCTTAACCATTATCTCTTAACCACAGGAGTACTGGCCGGTAGACGACTTACCTAGTAACTCTTCAATATAATCTCGGAAGTGTGAAGAATAGTAATGGGATCGACTATTCGACTATTTAGAGATCTTTTAATTCGGGGGGTAGATTGGCCGGTAGACCTCATCAGCCGGTAGACTTATACCAACTCATCCAGTTTATTTTAAGCTTTAAGCTATACCCTCTATACAATCTATAAACAGCCTTACCAAGTCAAATAGCCGGTAGACAACACCAGAAATGTCATAAAATAACAATTTATCATTTTAATCAGCCGGTAGACCTATGTTAATACCCACGTCAGTTTCCCGGGGTGAAAAGGATCACGCCCGAGTAGCCTAAAATAGATGTCACAGCTACCCCCCCCAATCCCCTTAACCACTATATTTGTCGAGATCGAGGCCCATTACCCCCCCAACTATATATTATTGTTATGACCCTCCTACAAGGAAAACATTTCACCACGTTGGCGCCGCTATATTTGGTCCCGATGAAATTTGGTGCTGTGGAGTGATTTGTACTGGTGGGGGTCTTTTTTGATCATTTCCCATACAAAAAAAGTCCCGTTCACGACACAAATTTGCACCAGAACATTTTTACACGAAAATGGAGCCAAAACGAGTTCGGGGATACTATGAAGAGGAAGCAGCCCTCGGGTAGTAACAAACTACTCTATAAGAGTGACACTTCCTATTCTGGTCCCCGGTGGTTAAGAGCTTTTAGCTGGTCCTTCTGTCTCGGGTGGGTTTACCCCATTCCTAGTAGCTTTATGGCGACGCTTTAGTGCTCATCAACGGCCCGAACTTAATCGTTTATGATGACCCCGTAGTAACTGTGGCATCTTTAACGAAATTGGTCGATATATTCGATCACACCAACTATTTATCTTCCCACTTGCAGGACCTTTAACCAAAGGCTGAGTTGTCAGAGCACGCTCCAGCTAAGGCAAAGGTCTAATGTCGGAACCTAATCGGGGTGTCTTGCTTTATTGAGGACCACTTCCGAGCGGGGGATGACAACTGAATACCGAACGGCTATGCTTTTCGGGTTTGATGAGGTCTGTGGATTATTGGCCTTTGGCTAAAAATTTCATTAGACGTCTGGGGGTAAGCCGTGGTTAATAACCGTTAGGGGTTTAAGCCTTCTGACGTGACTTGGCGAACGGTATCCTCCTCTTGAGGGGTGTATGTCGCAGTTTTGGGGATACCTTTAACAAGGTCGATCAAACTCTGTGGCGGACCACGCCTTGGGGAACTTAATGGGGGCAATTGGATGACCTGTTAGGACTCGTTTCTTAATTGAATCAAGATTCTGATGGGTTGGCTGGTAACCTTAGTTCCGGCCCTTCTAGTATAACTACTTCTACTCGTTTCGGCGGGTTAGGCTAACTCAGTAACCTTCGGGTGCCGAGTTTGGCGTTAAGATAGTTACCTGGTTGATTCTGCCAGTAGTCATATGCTTGTCTCAAAGATTAAGCCATGCATGTCTAAGTATAAGCAATCTATACCGTGAAACTGCGAATGGCTCAGGAAATCGTAGTTAAAGGTTAGGGAGCTTGAGGGTTATCAAAAACTGATTGCAATGGGCCATTTTTTAATGGACAGATGGAACTGTTTATAACACTGTGAAATCAAGGAGTTAATCCTTGGCCTGGGTTCATTCCCTTGCTCAACGATTAAAAGCAGTGGCTTGATTAGGTACGCCTAATTTGGTTAAGATATAATCTCATAGCCTAGAGATATCTAGGTAAGAGCTTTGCATTAAATCGGTTATCGTTTATTTGATAGTACCTCCACTTGGATAACTGTGGTAATTCTAGAGCTAATACATGCTAAAAACCTCGACTTCGGAAGGGGTGTATTTATTAGATAAAAAACCAATGCCCTCCGGGGCTCCTTGGTGATTCATAATAACTTAACGAATCGCATGGCCTTGCGCCGGCGATGGTTCATTCAAATTTCTGCCCTATCAACTTTCGATGGTAGAGTAGTGGTCTACCATGGTTTTAACGGGTAAAATCATCCCCTTGCTCGTTAATTATGCGTTAGGTAGTTTATACCTGGCGACACTGCTGGTTTATATGGGGAGGCGGTACTCTAATACTGACCAATCCTAAGGGAACTCCATCTGGGGTCTCTAAACGCTTGCCAAGCAGTGGGCCTTGAATTTAATTAACAAGGTCTACAGTACATGCTGTCTCACCTGAGTTAATCAGGGGGTTACCTTGAAAGGGTAATTTATTTATAGAGATAAACGAACGGGGAATTAGGGTTCTATTCCGGAGAGGGAGCCTGAGAAACGGCTACCACATCCAAGGAAGGCAGCAGGCGCGCAAATTACCCAATCCCAACACGGGGAGGTAGTGACAATAAATACTGATACAGGGCTCTTTTGGGTCTTGTAATTGGAATGAGAACAATTTAAATCCCTTAACGAGGAACAATTGGAGGGCAAGTCTGGTGAACTATAGCAAGTTCTTGACAGCGCTGCTGACGCCAGAAAGAGTAGAGGGACCTATTTGGTCATATCTGCTATGTAAAGTACCTTTCTATTTTTATAGGAATGTGCTTGCGAGACAGCCTTGTTCGGGGAAAGTTTGGTTATACCATTCCAATCCCGAGCGGAGTGAATAGAGAGCAATCTCTTAAATACTCATCCGTGTAGAGCGCGGAAAGGTGTCGACCGGGTTATAAAATCACCCGGTTTGAGGGACGTGCCATATTTTATGCTGTCTACTGGGAAGGGTTTCTTCTTCCCAATGATTACCAAGTTAAACGGCCAGCAGCCGCGGTAATTCCAGCTCCAATAGCGTATATTAAAGTTGTTGCAGTTAAAAAGCTCGTAGTTGAACTTTGGGCCTGGCTGATCTGTCCTCCTAATCGAGCGCACGGATTCGGTCGGGCCTTTCCTCCTGGGGAACCCGATGCCCTTCAGTGGGCGTCGTGGGGAACCAGGACTTTTACCTTGAAAAAATTAGAGTGTTCAAAGCAGGCCTTTGCTCGAATACATTAGCATGGAATAATAGAATAGGACATCGGTTCTATTTTGTTGGTTTCTAGGACCGCTGTAATGATTAATAGGGATAGTCGGGGGCGTCAGTATTCAATTGTCAGAGGTGAAATTCTTGGATTTATTGAAGACTAACTACTGCGAAAGCATTCGCCAAGGATGTTTTCATTAATCAGTGAACGAAAGTTAGGGGATCGAAGACGATTTGAATCATTATCTGGTCGTCAACAGTGCTAAAACACTAACCTAGATTCTAGTTGAATTTAGGTAACGCCAGTCAACTGAAGAGCTCTCATTTTTCATGGTGGGTGATCTACAGCTTAAATGCAGTCTACAGACTGAACGCTGGTGGGCTTAATGGGATGATATTATCCCTAGCTTTTGATATAGTCGAGTCCGGCATGGCAACATGCATCGGGAACCACGCAGATACCGTCGTAGTCTTAACCATAAACTATGCCGACTAGGGATCGGACGGTGTTTTTTATATGACCCGTTCGGCACCTTACGAGAAATCAAAGTGTATGGGTTCTGGGGGGAGTATGGTATTTTTACTTGCTGCCATAAAAAGGGAAAACTTCTAGCTTATTAAATAAGCGACATCTTCGTCTTAGCTGGGATCAGTGAACATAGGTTTATAGATACCGGCAGCCTGTACTTGAGTTCAAGTTCAGGTCAACAGATCTAAGCAAAGATGGACCATGGCAGCATGCTATGGTTGAGATATAGTCGGCCTTAATTTTAATTAATTAAGATCACGCGCGCAAGGCTGAAACTTAAAGAAATTGACGGAAGGGCACCACAAGGCGTTAACGCAGTAGCTCTGCGCCTCTAGCGAAGCCTTTTTATAAGGTTATGTGATGTCTAATAAAATTTGCTATCCGTACCAAAATAGGTCGGGACCACGTAAAACTGCAGGGGACATTCGATTCTATTATAAGAATCTTGGGATACCCGCAGCTATGTTATTGACATAGTTCAGAGACTGAATTTAACGTGGAGCTGGTTCAACTTAAGAAGTAACCAGCATAATGATACAGTCCGTGCTTCAGTGAATAGCTGGAGGTATGAATTCTACGGGAGCCTGCGGCTTAATTTGACTCAACACGGGAAAACTCACCAGGTTAACGGGAGTAAATTTAAAGTTACGTCTGGGCCTGGAATAGCAGCTCTGCCTTCCCAATAGTTAATAGGCAACTGCGAGTGTCAATCCAACAAATTACTGTTGGATTGGTGCAACACCAGCTGGCACAGGGAACGCCAACCTCATCTTGGGGTGGCCAATCCTCGGTGAGCCGAACATTTTTTGTTCGGCCGTCGCAACGCGTGCGAAGCGGTGGGTAGAACCAATATTAATGTTCTGCTTGAGGTACATGCTAATTCCATAGGAAACTATGCTTCAATGACGAGGTTTAATAACTAAAGCGTTGAGGGCAGCGTCACCTAAGATGCTGTGAAGTGAGTGCCAGACATGTTTAGGATTGACAGATTGATAGCTCTTTCTTGATTATATGGGTGGTAACAGCTGTGACTGCCACCAACAGCTCAACTTTTATTAGTTGAATTGCTAGTCCTATAATTAGGGCAACACTCTTCTGATGCTGGTATTGATATAAATTGCATTCCAGCAGCCATTTATGCCTGAAAGCATTTTTGGTTCACAGACTAGACAGGAGTGGACTAGATTTTGGATACCCCCCCAAATTGGTTTTAAGATATAGCCGAATGTTAAAGCTTACGCTTTAGATAACAATGGGTGCATGGCCGTTCTTAGTTGGTGGAGTGATTTGTCTGCTTAATTGCGATAACGAACGAGACCTTGACCTGCTAAATAGCCAGCCTGACTTTTGTTGGGCGCCGGCTTCTTAGAGGGACTTTTGGCTCAAGCCAATGGAAGTACGAGGCAATAACAGGTCTGTGATGCCCTTAGATGTTCTGGGCCGCACGCGCGCTACACTGACAGAGCCAGCGAGTACATCACCTTGGCCGAAAGGTCTGGGTAATCTTGTTAAACTCTGTCGTGCTGGGGATAGAGCATTGCAATTATTGCTCTTCAACGAGGAATGCCTAGTAAGCGCAAGTCATCAGCTTGCGTTGATTACGTCCCTGCCCTTTGAGACACTTGTACGAGGGGCTGAATGAGAATTATTTCTCTAGTTAATGTTACTTATTAGCTATGTCTTTTACTTGCATGGAAAATTGGTCATTAAAAAGACTGTTTACCTGCAGCTATATCTGTACGCCAGGTATAGTCCACAGACTATGTGAAGACAGACTCCCTATTTTACGTAGGGAGTTAAAGGTATAGCCGGTCTCACCTATAAGTAGGATGAGAAAAATGTTGTACACACCGCCCGTCGCTACTACCGATTGAATGGCTCAGTGAGGCCTTGGGACTGGCTCAGAGAGGTCGGCAACGACCACTCAGAGCCGGAAACTTGGTCAAACTTGGTCATTTAGAGGAAGTAAAAGTCGTAACAAGGTTTTCCTTCCGGTTAAAGCTATTAACCTATTGAAGCCTGACATGGGCGACTATAAAAATAACCATGGAGTTCGGTCTTCGGATTGAACAACACCGCTGAAATGCTGTGATCAACTATTGTTGTACCAGCAGCCCTCTTATGGGGCCCACAGATCAAGCTGCGGTGATCCAACCTAGAATATTTTAGGTAGGACTATAATATGACCGGTCTCACCTGAGATGGTTGAGAGAACACGTTCCGTAGGTGAACCTGCGGAAGGATCATTACCGAGTTAGGGTCTTATAGGCCCGATCTCCAACCCTTTGTTTATTATACCATGTTGCTTTGGTAGGCCCGCCTTTCGGGGCCGCCGGGGGCTTATGCCCTTGGTCAGTGCCTGCCAGTAGCCTTATTAAATTCTTTTATAATTATGTTGTCTGAGTATAAATATAAATCGTTAAAACTTTCAACAACGGATCTCTTGGTTCTGGCATCGATGAAGAACGCAGCGAAATGCGATAAGTAATGCGAATTGCAGAATTCAGTGAGTCATCGAATCTTTGAACGCATATTGCGCCCTTTGGTATTCCGAAGGGCATGCCTGTTCGAGCGTCATTATCAACCATCAAGCCTGGCTTGTCGTTGGACCCCTTTACCATTGAAATATATGGTAGGTCCGAAAGATAATGACGGCGTCGTGTTTGACCCTAAATGCAACGAGCTTTTTATAGCACGCATTGAAGTGGTTGGCCGACCCAGTCTTTAACCATCATTTTTCTAAGGTTGACCTCGGATCAGGTAGGAATACCCGCTGAACTTAAGCATATCAATAAGCGGAGGAAAAGAAACCAACAGGGATTACCCTAGTAACGGCGAGTGAAGCGGTAACAGCTCAAATTTGAAATCTGACCTTCACGGGTTCGAGTTGTAATTTGTAGAGGATGTTTCGGATAAGGCTTTGGTTTAAGTTTCTTGGAACAGAACGTCATAGAGGGTGAGAGTCCCGTCTAGAACCGATAGCCGCGTCTATGTGAAACTCCTTCGACGAGTCGAGTTGTTTGGGAATGCAGCTCAAAATGGGTGGTAAATTTCATCTAAAGCTAAATATTGGCCAGAGACCGATAGCGCACAAGTAGAGTGATCGAAAGATGAAAAGCACTTTGAAAAGAGAGTTAAACAGTATGTGAAATTGTTGAAAGGGAAGCGCTTGCAACCAGACTTGTGTTTAACGGTTCCCCCGTATCTTCTGATCGGGCTATTCCGTTATATCCAGGCCAGCATCGGTTCGGGTGGTCGGTTAAAGGCCTTGGGAATGTATCTACCTTCGGGTCGACTTATAGCTCAGGGTGTAATGCGTCCTACCTGGACCGAGGAACGCGCTTTTGCTCGGATGCTGGCGTAATGGTTGTAAGCGGCCCGTCTTGAAACACGGACCAAGGAGTCTAACATCTATGCGAGTGTTAGGGTGTCAAACCCTTACGCGTAATGAAAGTGAACGGAGGTAAGAACCCTTAAGGGTGCATTATCGACCGATCCTGATGTCTTCGGATGGATTTGAGTAAGAGCATAGCTGTTGGGACCCGAAAGATGGTGAACTATGCCTGAATAGGGTGAAGCCAGAGGAAACTCTGGTGGAGGCTCGCAGCGGTTCTGAC
>Ga0210397_10002308_pt1 | contig 12067 bp, 10 predicted proteins | sample IncBWH2OmetaG_FD_160126 | JGI IMG/M metagenome (GOLD analysis project Ga0210397, IMG submission 160126) | Forest soil microbial communities from Barre Woods Harvard Forest LTER site, Petersham, Massachusetts, United States - Inc-BW-H-2-O ...
GCTGATGCCGTGAAACTTTGATGAGTGAACTAGTGGGTGCGGAAAGAGACGTAGGCTCGCAATCCCGAAAGCTACGCCCAGTAACAAATAACCGATGGCGGCTGGGATTGGATTGACTGGGTTTGATACTTCAAACACATTTCGAATTGATCGCACGATGAGAGCGACTATCGCTTCCACAACAACCTGAAAGAACACCTCGAACAGCAGTTCAGCCGCGGCAGATAGCAACGCAAGAAAGACTTCGTCCATAACTCAATATATTGCCGGAGACTCGTTCAAGATGCGGCCAAATTGCTACAGCGACACACCTACGAAACTCCCGGCTGGCTACGGGCTTTTGAAATACTCAAAGAGGCCCAGCCTGACTCTCTGGCACCCTTGGAAAATCAATTGAGGAGCACCGTTCTGAAGCCTTCCAGTCCCATCGGTGACATCTGTCCAAGCCGGAGATGATCAACGCGATCGTTGCCGAAGTCGTTAAAAAGCGTTCACAGTTCCTAGCTATTGATCCCTCAGATCAGACGGATTACCAGTCGCTGAAATCAGCGGGCAGACTCCTTGTTTATGAGCCATCTGAGAATGTTTCGGACGGAGCATCTAGATATGCATCTCAAGGCTTCTACGATCCAAGCGATGCACCACCTTGGGATTAGTGGGTTCACTACTCGGAAGGCTCGCTAATCTGCTGGATGCCAGCGGCCTTGATCCCTTTTTTGCCAGAGTGACATAGATGCAAACCCAGTCGACTGCATCCGATGGGCTGGTGCCGAGGATATTCGTCGGCTTGGTCTCCAGTGATGAACTGCCCGCAAAGTTTCGATGCCCGCAGTTCCATGGATGGCGCTTTGTCGCTGGCTGCCTCCCTGTAGAGGCAATCTCGATGACAACTTCGTGACTTTTTCTTCTCTGTCTTCGACAAAATGATTGCAACTGGTTTACATGCCGGTGACGCACTCAGAGTCTCTGCCGCAATATAACCTCCGCAGGCCCCCCAAAAAATTCATACCCTGTCGGGAGAACTTGCACATGAAGAAACTCATATTGAGTGGCTCTCAGGTGAGCCGGGTAGCTCGCTTTTTGACTCAGATTGGTTGCCGGATCGCCCTTGCAGCGATCCCTTTACTCGCGCTGGGTTCCGCTCAGCTAACCGGGGCCCAGACCACGATTCAGGTCACGACCACGCAGCAAGGTGTCACGGACCCCAGCCATTGCTCTCTGCAAGAGGCAATCTACGCAGCGGAATTTGCCAGCAACACCGCGCTCAATCTGACGGATCCGGACAGATTTTACACAACCGGTTGCGTGTTGCAGGGCAGTACCCCGCCATTCGCGATCGTCCTGCAAAAGACGGTGTACTCCTTCAACACGTTCTGGGATCGGGACGCGCATAATCCGTTCGGGCTGACAGCGACGCCGCTCATCTTCACGAACATTTTCATTCAGGGAAACGGGGCAACGTTGCAATGGACGGGAACGGGAAACTCTCGATTGTTTGCCGTGGGAACAGCGTCCATAGTCGACACCCTGGACAATAAGACGGTTTCCGGAACTGGAGACTTGACCCTCGATAGCGTCTACATCGTGGGCTTCAAAATAAAAGGTGGCGACGGAGCCTGCGGAGGCGGCGGAGGCCTTGGAGCAGGTGGAGCGATTTATGTGGGCACGGTCGGCTCGGATGTGCCCACTCTTGTGGTTAAAAACAGCACCTTTGATTCCAACTTCGCCGTTGGCGGCAATGGCAGCCGCGGAGGTTGCCCTTCCCAATCCCGTGGTGCAGGTGGAGGCGGCGGTGGTCTATCCGGCAATGGCGGTATCGGCGGCATTGGGGGTGGCGGTGGCGGTGGTTCCAGAGGAAATGGTGGAAGCGGAGCGAATGATAACGGAGGAGGAGGTGGTGGTGGCACCATTTTCGATGGTGGCGATGGTGGTTCCATTGCTGTCAACGAAGGGGGCGCTGGCGGATACCTCTGCGGTGGAGGAGGCGGCTTCACAAATAATGGCCATGGCGCCACTTGCCCCGGCGGAGCAGGGGGTGGAGGAGGAGACAGTGGTCGCGGCATAGACCCGGCCGATGGAGGCGATGGAGCCGATAGCGCCTACGGTGCCGGTGGTGGTGGGGGTGGCGACGGCAACGACTTCTCTGGTGACGCCGGGAGCGGCAGTGGTGGCAATGGCGGTTTTGGCGGTGGCGGTGGCGGCTCCGGAATGAGCCGATCTTTCCTCAGTGGCAGTCATGGAGGAAATGGTGGATTTGGCGGCGGCGCAGGCTTCGGCATAGGCACCCGCATTGATCTACACGGCGAACCCGGAAACGCGGGCCGTTTCGGAGGAGGTGGTAATGGCAGTTGCTGTGGCGGGGGGGGTGGAGCTCTCGGAGGCGCCATCTTCAATCAAGGCGGTGTCGTTGTGATCCAAAACAGCACCTTCACCCACAACGATGTGGACAGGGGAGAGGGTGGAGTTGGCGATTCGGGCGACAGAGGGAGCAATGGCGGGGATGCCGGCGCAGCGATCTTTTCTCTGAACGGCTTGCTCTCTGTTGAGAACGCGACCATCAGCGATAACTTTTCCACCGGTTCCGGCGGTGGCATCGTGGTCGTGGCAGACCCATTGGGCTTGCCTGCCTCGGTGACGGCATCGTTCATACTCCGTAACACGATCATCTCTCGAAACGGCGCCCAGGAGTGCATTCTGGAGGGCACTCCAGATCCGGTCAACGGACACGTCGGTACTGTTGATGCTCAGGGCAGTGGTAATTTGATCCTGGCCAACAATGGGTGCCCCGGTGTGGCAGTGACAACGGATCCTCAACTGCAAGCGCTAGCAGTGGACCCGCGCAGCCAAACCGGAACGCCTACCTTGGCGCTGCCTTCGGACAGTGCCGCGGTCAATGCCGGTGATGATGGCCACATCCTGCCGACAGATCAGCGGGGAATCGCACGTCCTCAAGGTCCACATGGTGACATCGGAGCCTTTGAATTCCGTCTGTTTACTGCGGATTTGACTCTGAGCAGCCAACCGTCCGAAACACAGGTCGTGGCCGGCCATTCGTTTACCTACACTGTCCTGTTGACAAATAACGGGCCGGACGACGCGGACAATGTGGTTTTCAGCGATGTCCCACCCCCTGGTGTAACGTTCACTTCCTGCATTTCGACGCGGGGTACCTGTACGATCTCCGGCGGAGCAGCGAGCCTACACGTGGGAACCCTTGCTGATGTTAGCGCTGTAACGATCACGATTCAGGCCATGTTGAGTGCTACTGTTGCCAACGGCACCCTCGCGAACGCCCCATCGGTAACTTCAGACACGCATGATCCGGATACCAGCAATAACTCTGGATCTGCCGGATCGGCAATGATCACAACAATTGCAGATAAGACGCCCCCAACAATTGCGATTTCCGCAAATCCGTTATCTCTCTGGCCACCCAATGGGAAGATGGTACCTGTAACCGTATCGGGAACAATTACCGATACTGACTCGGGAGTAAATCGGAGCAGCGGGAGCTTCGCGGTCACTGATGAGTACGGCACTGTTCAGCCCGCAGGCCCGTTGACGATAAATCTGGACGGCACCTACCTCTTCACCGTGAATCTGGAAGCATCGCGCAAGGGCAGCGACAAGGACGGGCGACAGTACACAATTTCTGTGTTCGCCAAGGACAACGCTGGAAATCTAGGCTCTTCATCTATTGTCGTTAGTGTCCCTCACGACCAGGGCCATTGAGCGAACTGTGCAATGAATGGGATGGACAGTTAAGATCTCCATCCCATTTATTGTTCCTGACGATAGCAGCTTCCTTTTTCATCGGATTGGCTGTAGTCAGGATCTTTTCAGGAGATCAAGGCCATTCACATCAACTCTCAACTTCGCTCGATCAGGTTACCCCTGCTGTCGGAAACAACGTCGATCTCCTACTTCCCGGCACCAATAGGACGCTTCCGCGCCACCTGCTCGTGACCAGCGCGTCCAACTCACAGCGGTAAAATTTTGGGACTCTGATCTACACAGTGACTATATCGAACCTGGGTCCATTCCAGGCGTCGGCGGTTACTGCGGCCGATCCAGTACCCGCGGAATCGATATTTTCTGTCGATGAACTCAGGCGGAGTCTCCTGTACGGCTCCGCCACCAGCACAGGGCCTAACCGTTACCTGCAACCTTGGAAACATGCTCAGTGGAGCCTCGGCAACAGTGAGCTTCACCGTGCGGGTTCCGAAACCGCCGGTTCCGGCGGCGACTACGGACGCCGTGGTGGTCAGTTCGCCTAACTTCGATCCGAACCCGGCCAACAACTCGGCAACTGTAAAAACATTGGTCTTCGGCAACAAACGCCTCTAGAGAATCACAACCCCACTACTTCGATGTTGGTACCAATTCAGCCACGAGATACAGCACGGTGTATTTCATCGAGCCGACCAGTTTCCGCAACCCCAGAATCGTTTGAATGTCGTCCCAGCTTACTCGGCCAGCGAATTGACCTCGCGCAAGAAACCATCTGCGACGATGAGGGCGCGGTCGCCGTCGCCTGAATGCGTGCCCGGACCGTTGATCATTCCGCCAAGAAGCCAGCCATCGCGCAGAGGCGCGATGGTAGTCAACTGGTTGTGGCGGAGGCCCCCGGTGTAGCTGAGATTCTGGACCAGCGAACCGTCCGTGTTTAACAGCACCAACAATGGTTGCGCAGCTTCGGATATACTCGCGCCCGATGGATTCTGTATGTAGCCGGTGGTACCCAGTGCGAGATATCGCCCACCGGGCAACGCGGAAATATCGAACAATACGTCGCCTCGATCGACATCAATAACACTGTACGGGCCGGGCGTGCCATCGTGCCCGACCAACGCAGTGAACGCATTCCAACCGCTTCCGTCCGATCGCACTTCGGAGAGAACCCGCCCCACCAATACAAAGCCGCGAGGAGTAGCGCGCACCCCATGTAGTTCGGCAAGGTCGTGCGTGTCGATTACAGTGCTTCCGATGCGGCGGCCGTCGGCGATCGAGACGCGCGTGAGCAAGGCACCTCTCGACGCTGTAATTGGATCGCTGAAATACTCTGAGTGAGCACGGAACGTGAAGTTCTGCATCGGGGCATTGACAACACCGACGGCGAGGGTAGTAGTAGTATCCGAATCCACGTCCACATAAATTTTCAGATGATTCTGGAGCTGGCCAAACGTGTCGAAGCTACCACTTGTGATGCCCTCTGCGAGAATCGAGCTTCCGGGCTCTACCAGCGTCCGCCACGAGCGCGTATAAGCGCCGCTCGCATCAGGGTCGAGGCGATAGGAAACGATCGCGTTCCGCCCAGTGCGCAACACCACGGCCAGGCTCTCCCCAAGCGGCGCCAGCCGCGCCGCGTCGTGCATCAGGGCAGGCTGAAGAGCGTCATCGTTCTTGATGCCTCCTGCATAGTTGAAGAATGGATCGGTTGGGGAGGAAGGGTCAAGAAATAGTTGGTCGCTTCGAGTCGAACCATGTGGATCAAGCCGAACGATGCGGACTTCGGTAGCCGTGGTGAGAATTGCCGAGATGTCGCCGGAAGGATGCACCGCGAAGTCAACCACGGACCATCCAGGCGGCGACATGTAGGTTTGTACGGAGCGGCCATCGCTTTGCAATGTCGCCAGCGTACGCTGTGGACCGTCCTCAAAGAGGGAGTTAAGTCGCTCCTCAAGCAACACGATGTGGCTGCCTGCGGTGCGCACCTTTATGACTGTCTGACCAGCTACTGCGAGATCGACTGGAGCCGGGCTGGGGTTTGGCAGAGTTTTTGTATCCCCGCAGGCAACGAGAAGGCTAGCCGCCAAACAGGGAAGCGCACAGAGAACCACTGACGTCCGGCAAACCCTTAGGGTCCTAACCAAGCAAAATCTCATCATCATTCCTGTCAGAAAGCCGAGATTACGCCCGCAGAGCTCCAGCGCATGGCTTATAGAGGATTGAATACACCGTTGCTTGAGGAGAAGGTGTCACCAGGGTGTAAAAGGATGGTCAGAAGTGAGGAGCGTACACGAGCGATTCGTGCCGTGGAAATTACGGTGTCGTATCTGAGCGCAAATCGCTCCATGGCTAACGGATTCAAAGATCACCGGAAGAGTTGCGTGTCAACTCGCGACAACAGGTTAAGTCACTCATTCACCCGGTCTGATCGGTAATGCCGCTGGCAAATGCCGTATAACCGGCTATAGGAACAGGTCTCGGAAGAGTCGCATTATCGGAAAGCTCGTTCAAGTTTTCGATAGCCCCGTTGCCCGGGAACTGGCGATTAGTTTGCATTGGTCATTCGAGCGGCTTGATCAGACCGATCTGGGTGGCCACTCTCTTGGAAGGCAGTTTAGTTCACCCGGTGGAAGGTCCGGCTCCAGCGGGTCTCGTCAAAGAAGTGGAGCACCGTGTGGAGCGTGGAACTGGCTCTTTCTGACGGGGAAGTTTTGTACATATCGTCTTCGGGTGTTTTGAAAGACCAGTAGACGAAAAGTGGACGGCCGATCAGGTTGGCTCGGGGGACCAGCCCCCAGTAGCGGCCGTCGTAGCTGTTGGTACGGTTGTCGCCCATGACGAAGTACATGCCGGGTGGAACGACGAGGTCTTCACCCTGGATGTGGGCGACGAGGTCAAGCGACCACTCGGCGGTGACTTGGCGTCCTTTTGCTGGTGAAATAGCGGGGAATTCGTCGTTGTAGGGATCGTAATTAGCGGGAGTGGGCTTGGCTGCGTAGGGCTCGTCCAGGGAGACACCGTTGCGGTAAACGATGCCTCCGCGGAGGTGGATGCGATCGCCGGGGATGCCAATGACGCGCTTAACCAATATATCGTGCTGACCCTCGGGATTAGGTGCCGGACGGAAGAAGACGACGGGTTCGTCACGTCGGAGTTCGCGGTACGGGATGAGGTTCGTCCAAGAGCTAGCGGGTGCCAGAGTTGCGCGCTCTACGATTACGTGGTCGCCAACGAGTAGGGTGGTGGCCATGGAAGAGGACGGAATGACGAAGTTTTGAAGTACGAAGCCCATGACAAAGGTCCAGATGATGAGCATGCTTGCGATGGAAGCCAGCCCTTCGAGATGAGTCTCTTCGCGAGGCTGTCGCTTACTGTCCTGTGGAGCGCTGGGCTGTTTCTTCTGCATCGTCATAAGATTTATTGTAGCCGTGAACACGTCGATCATTCCCGATTGTCGAGGAAGATGTCAGACGGAGTCTCTACGAGAACGCTATCCCTTGCCGAACTGCCCGCAACGTCCGGTTTCTATGAGCAGGTGATTCAGGTCAAGGGTTTTTCTGTTTTTCTTTTCCTGGCGTTTTGGTCTCTTTCTGTTGTTCTGTTGTAGTTGGTCCGCATATTATTCTTCGCCGTGTTTCTATTCGCACTTTTGGTGAGCCGCCCGGGGCTCTGTGCTGGTTGGGGTCAGAAGGAGAAGTCGATGCTGCCAGTGATCGGTCGGCCTCGTTCAGGGCACGCAGTCATCGGGACGCGGCGTAGTTGCAATAGTTAGACATGATCTCCTTGCTCAGGCCGCCACTCCATTGAACGGGATGTATGGCTCCTGGGTGATCCAGATGCGGTGAAGCAGTACTGCCAGCTTGCGAGCAACGGCAACGATGGCCCGATTGCGAGACTGCTTGCCTCCGCGTGAGGCCAGGTGCAGACCCCACTGTCGTAAGGTTGAATCTCTCCCATGCGGACCGAGCCCATGGTGGGAACACTCGACCAGCAGAGTACGTAAGTAGGTGTTGCCGGCCTTGGTGATGCCGAGCTGCCGGTCTCGATCCCCGGACTGGCTGCGTTTTGGCCGCAGGCCAAGGTAGCAGCCGACATCGCGACTTCGCTTGAAGCGTTCCTTGCTGCCCAGCGTCAGGGCGTAAGTCAGGGCCGTGAGCTGCCCGACACCGTAGACCTGGATCAGCGCTTGTGTCTCTGGATACTCCGTCTCCGTGAGTCGCTTGATCAGCCGGTCTTAGTGCTTGATCTTCTTTGTCATCTCCGCGGTCTGCTCGAGCACCGGACCGAGCGCCTGGGCCAGACCTGGCGGGAGCACGGCCATGCATCGCTTGGCAAAGCAGAGCGTGGACGAGGCAGGCAGACGATCGCCGCAAGGCTTAGCCAGTCTGCGCACGGCGTTCACCGCAGCCGTCCGCAAACGAACGATTAGGTTGCGGGCGCGGATCACCGTCAGTGCTTCCTGCTGAGCGACTGTACGATGGGCAATCGGACGCAGGATCTTCGGATCGAGCCGCGCGTATCGAGCCAGCTTCTCCGCATCCACCTGATCGCTCTTCCGATCGCTGTGCGAGACCGCACGCAGTTCGCGCACGTTCGCTACGATCACTTCCTGACCCAGTTCCTGAAGCTGATCGCTGATCCAGATCGAGTGCGTGCCCGCTTCCATCGCGATCCGCACCGGAGGCAGATCGGTAACCACTTCTCGACTCCCGAGGGACTTGTACGAAACCGGCCCCGGCCCACTTCTCCATCTTCGTTGAGCGTGCAGTAATGGCTCCAGACATCCCCAAGATCGATCCCGATCGTCATCCCGACCTTGGAGCTTCTGCGTGATACTTCCGCGATATGGTGCTGCGTAAGATTTTTCATGGGCAATAGTCTCTCCGATCGGTAGACCTGCTCATCCCGGTTATCGGCAACGTCGTCCACCGGAACGCCGTAGTTTCCGATAACCACGTTTGCCGCCCAGTTCCTTGGGCGCGCCCGCGAATCGCTGATAGTCTAGCGGAACGAACCCCAGAAGAAACTGCATGCCAGAGACACCAGAATCTCCAAAAGAGCTTCCACTTGCCGAAGTCACGGCTGCTAGTGGTGTGACATTGGCATCCGCCCACGAGTGCGAGGTGCCGCAGACTGCACACGTTCCAAAGCCTACGAAAGAGAATGCTCCCATGCTCGACGTCCACCCGCCCACCACGCTGCCAGCACCTGGCGCGACTTCTTCATCCACATCGCCACCATCGTCCTCGGCCTGCTCATCGCCGTCGGTCTCGAACAGACCGTCGAATACTTCCATCATCGGCATCAACTCCACGACGTGCGACAGGGCATCCTCACTGACGCCAGCCTTTACCTTCACGATGTGGATGAGCTAAGACTCCTCAACCGGCAACGAATCGAAGATCTGAACACCCGCATCCAGCAATTGCAGGCGGCCCTGTCGCATCACCAGCAGCTCGTCTCGCCGATTTATCGGCCCACGCCTCCTACAAACACCATCAGGCTCGGAAACTTCTCCGCTGCCAAGGCGAGCGGTCTCGTCCAGTTGCTGAATGAAGACGAGATCAATATCCTCAGCGATGCCGAAGTGGGCGTAGCGAAATCAGAGGCGTTGAAAGAACTTGCTCAGGAGGCGACGCGGAAACTTGTCGCCTTCGAGCAAAGATTTCAGACGAGTTATCCCAAGGGCGCATTTGATTTTGCAGCGGCCACCCCTGTCCAACTTAACGAATATCTCGGCCTCCTCATCGAAGAACGAGTCAGAAGGGCAGAGTATCTGGCCTACCTCGACGAAATGCATGGAGGTGCGACAGCTTTCATCAAGGGGCAGCGCGATATCCAGAAAATACGCCACGCAGAAGAGGATTCGTTATCACCGTCGCAACATTAGGAATTCAAGCAACAGAAACATCCCTTCGATGATTCGAGACGGCGAGTTCCTGCAAAGTCACATTTTCGGCAAGTTCAGTGAAGTTTCCGATAACGCCGTTTTGGGGAATCACGTCGTTAGCAGGATTGTTGTCCAGTTGCCGACAACCCTTCCTGGAAGGCCCCTGAAACGAGGCCGAGTCGCTCATTGCCCTACAGGTCCAACTTCGATACATTGCGCAACTGCCGGAGCAGTCTGGTTACTGTACCAACTCGACCTCTCCCACGCGCCAGGTTTTGTTGAACCAGGGTTCGAGCGGGCCGTAGAGGCGGAAGAGCATGTTCCAGCCTTTGCCGGGGATGGTCTGCGCCCAGTTCGCTTCGGGGGCCCCCGGTGGCAGCTTCGGGCCGAACCAGACATCGGTCGAACCGTCCGGGTTGGTCACGAGACCCTTGTCGAAGCTGTTGACGCTGGGGAAGCGCTGGTCAGTCTGCAGATTCGAGCGAGTTTGGTTGTCATACAGGGTGAAGGACCAGTTATCCTTCGCCGGGATGTTGGGCGGCAGATGCACTTTGTACGTTTTGCTGCCATCGAGTCCACGGTGTGAACTGTCCGTAAACGCGGCTGCGTATTGCGAGCCTTTGCCTACCATCTTCGCAAACATCGCGGGGGTGACGCCCGTGGCCCAGTAGTGCATGGCCGTCCGGCGGTCCAAATCGAAGATACCGGGCACTAGAAGAAACTCGTAGCCGGAGCCATAGCCAACCGGAATCCACCAGGAACTACCCGGGTAAATGTAGGTTCCCTGATCGCGGCTCCGGAAGGTAAGAGTCCGCGCCGTTGCATTGCCCACCGCAGCGGATTCGGTGAGGATCTTCTTCATTCGATCGTCCGGGGCGAAGGGCTTGCCCTTTTGGAGGCCAATGGACGCAAACAGACCCAACGTCTCAGGATCCAAAGCTTCGTTCGGTTCCATCTGGAGGACTTCGTCAATTTCCTCGTAGAAATGGAAATTATTCGCATGAATCGTATTGTGGGGAACTCCGCTCATATTGGTGAACTTTGTGACTGGCGGATTAGCGGACTGCGCCAACGGATAGATCTTCAGGAACTTCTTGATGTTCTCCACGGCTGGCTTGGGGTCGCCATTGACCAACATTCCGCGCCCTGGCGCCCACACGCCGTAGGTAGCAGGACGCATGACGAAGTACCCTTTTGGGACCTCACCTTTATACCCAGGAGGCAGGAACAAGAACTTGCCTCCCAGACCTTTGTCCGGACCGGCATTGCCAAAATCGCCTACCCAGCGAAACCAGTGATCGTCGACCACGCCCAAGACATTGGGCGGAGTCTCCATCACGATCGGTCCGTTTGTAGTATCGAGCCAGGTATAGAAGTAAACACTCGAGTTATTCGGCGTGAGCCAGAGCGCCTTCGAGTCCATCAGATCCTCAAAGATCATCACGTTGCCGTCCACGCCGCCAAACTTCTTTGCTGCCGGAAGGAATGCTTGGATTGAGGCGCCCGGTATGCCGCGCAGGAACGCTTGAACGCCGCGCTGGAAATCAAGGTTGTCGTAGACCAATTGGGTGGTCTTGTCGTCAGGGAAACCATCGAAGAATTTGAGCGTTCCAATCCGCGTATCTACAGAATCCGGCGTAGTGATTTCCTCCGGAATGTCCGTGGTCATCTTCATCTTCGGCACGGCCGGTGCCTGAGACGGGGGAGCAGCCGAGGGCGCGGACTTGTTGTTACAACCGGTGGTCGTTATAAGGACGACGGCAACCATGCCGACGAGTGAGGACAGTGCGAGTCGAATACCTTGCATAGATGTGTGGAACCTCAAGTGGTCTGCTCCGACGTTCGCAAATATATCCATCCGAAGACTTCGCCACTACTGGCAAAACTGCGAGCTATTCCCGGGAAAGATTGTCCGCCGAATGGAATTTAGTTGATTCTTCTTCACAGTTGACGTAAACCGCCGAGTCATTCACCGACATACCCACGAAAACTCCCACTTCAGGATTCCCGGGCGAGTCAGAGTAAATCGCAAGCAGCCCTGTAGTGCCCGCAAGGTCGGATTTTCGTCAAGTTCGGTTTAAGTTTCCGATAACGCCGTTTTGCGGGAGGTGCAGGGGCCCATCAGCAAAAGCTAAAAGCCTCCCTGATAAGCTATGAGCGTTAGAGGGCCAATGGCACATCCCGATCTAAACGAACTCTTGCACGCGCTTCTTACCATGGCCGAGAGGCTGTTGAAGAAGCAGGGAGAGTTTTACCCAATTGGCGCGGTTATGCTGTCGGACGGTGAAATTAGACATATTGGCGCAAGGATCGAGGGTGATGACCGTCCCCAGTCACAGTCGTTGATCGACCTGCTTACGGAGACATTCCAGAAGGAAGCGGCAAAAGGAAACTTACGAGCTGCTGGAATCAGCTACGACGTATTGACAGTCCGGTAGTGTCCTAATT
>Ga0210397_10002309_pt1 | contig 12060 bp, 11 predicted proteins | sample IncBWH2OmetaG_FD_160126 | JGI IMG/M metagenome (GOLD analysis project Ga0210397, IMG submission 160126) | Forest soil microbial communities from Barre Woods Harvard Forest LTER site, Petersham, Massachusetts, United States - Inc-BW-H-2-O ...
AGGCAACCGTGAGCCACTGCACGCCCTGCAGATCACCACCCCATCCGGATTCGAGCACTTCGCCGCAGCCGCAGGCAGGGCCGCCACGCAACGACGCCTGCCCGACCCCGCACCACTCGACCAGCCCGCGCTCGGCGACGCCGCAACCCTGCATGGCATGCAGATCCTCGGCCCGCCACCACACCACTGACACAAAGCCAGGCGTCACTTCGGGGACCATGTCGTCAAGTTGGGCGGCCGCTGCGGCGTTCCGGTCACTACGCTCGGTTACGGTCATGGACCATTGCCTGCCGTCCGCGTGGAACGGTTTGTGGAACGGCGCTCTGGATAGTCCCAGCGCAGCGAGTGCTGTCAGTGCCATGACGTGCGCCATTGGTGCAGCTAGCGCGCACGGTGCTCGGGGCCGTACTTCTTGTTAACGGCAGGTCAGCGGTTCGAATCCGCTCACCGGCTCCAGGTGGACGGCCTCGGCACCGGCCACACCACACCCGATGAAGCATTGCCCAATGTGAGGCAGCCATGACCGCGGAACAACGCTGTGCTCGCCGTCGGCATCGCCCTCGTCCTGCGCGGCCGCGGCGGCGGCAAGTCCGGTGCCGGGGCCGCCCAGGGTGACCTGTTTACCGAGGCCTACGAGCCCGGCAAGTCCTGAGGGATCCGGGCATGCGGCGGCGGTGCATGGAACTTGGCGGAAAGGCCGGAGCCAGGAGCATGTGACGATGACGGCGGAACCGCCTGGGCGTCCGGTCGCCGAAGGAGTCCGCAGCCTGGAGGTGCGCTGGATCTTCCCGGGCCAGCTGGAGGCCGCGGTGGCCGGATGGTTCGGGCGGTTCCCGGCCCGGACGGAGTCACGCGAGGACACCTACCTGCTGGATCCACGATTGCGCGGGCTGTCGGTGAAGGTCCGCGGGGGCGAGGCGCTGGAGGTGAAGGTGTACCGCGGCAGCATGGGAATCCTCGAGGTGGCCGGGCGCGCCAGCGGGCGCGTGGAGTCCTGGCAGAAGTGGTCCTTTCCCGTTAGCCCGCTCCGCCAGGACGGCGGTGACCCGGTCAGCTGGAGGCCGGTACGCAAGAGGCGGCGGATCAGCTGGTTCTCGCTGGCCAGCGGGCCGGTCGCGGCCCACGCCCCAGGGCTGGGCCAGGAGCCGCGGTGCGAGGCGGAACTCACCGAGGTCCGCACGGGAGGCCAGGACTGGTGGACCCTGGGGTTCGAGGCGGCCGGGCCGGCCGATCTGCTCCGCAGCGCACTCGAGGCCGCCGCCGCGCTGGTGTTCGCCCAGGCCCTGCCTGGTGGCGTGGAACCTGGCCCGGATGAATCCAGGTCCTACGCGGAATGGCTGTACTGGCGGGCGGGTGCCGGCAGCGACGCCGACACCTGAAGGCCCGATATGGGTGCGGGATCGGCGACGTCCGCCCGCCGACTTGGCTCTATGGATCGCCCTGAATAAGCCAGGGTGCCGCTGGCTATGGGTTAAGAGTAGCCCGGCCCCACGGGCTGGCTGCTGCGATGAGCGGCCGCGCGGTTGGCGGGACTTGGCGGAAACCGCAGCTAGGTGACGATGTAGTAAATGCTGTTCGCGACCAGCCAGAAGCCGAGGACCAGGGACACGATGATGATGACCTGGTCGGTATGAGTGTCGATCCAGTGCCGCAGCCGGGCCAGGAACGCCTGCGCCGGCTCGGGGCGGAACCCGGCGTAGATCTCCATGGCCAGGATCGAGGATGTGGCGATGACGCAGAACAGCGCGAGGGCGAGGTAGCTCTGCCAGGACGCGAGCTTGGCCTCGACGATGACCGTGACGCCGGCGGCGATAAGTGCCCAGGGCTGGGTGAGCGGGCCGAGCCCGATGGCGTACCAGGGCGTCATGTTGTCGATGTGCGTCTGCCATCTGGGGGGCTTTTTCGGCGGTTTCGGCTTGCCCATCTTCTGGTAGTGCCGGATCGCGATCACCGTCAGCGCGACGCCGATGGCGAGCTTGGCGGCGAGGGCTGCCAGCGAGGGTGTCGTGTTGGGCTTGGGGGGCTTGTTGCCGGTGACGAACACGGTGAACGCGATCACGATCGCGAGCGACAGCAGCCAGCCGAAGATGAACGCGGCGCCCTTCCGCACGCCGCCCTTGGACGAGAGGACAAGGATGAACGCGGTCAGCGGGATCGGTTCGAGCGTGATCACCAGGCCGATCAGAATGAGGTTGAGGACGATCATGGGCGTTCCGATCTGCTGGCCGCGGCGGCACCGCGGAGCGTCTTCACTGCGGGCAAGAGCCGGTGTCGGCAACGCGTCACCAGCGCGGTCGGCAACCTTCTGCTCATCGAATCGCCCGCGCCCGCCGGGGCGGTGACAACCGTCAGCGGGCACCACCGCCTGCTCCGGGCGATCAGCGTGGTGATCCGCGGCACCGCCCATTCCGGCACACCCCGCGCCGTGATCTTAGGCGCTACGATCGGAACGCCGGCGGACACCGTCGGCCTTCTGCCGCGGGTCGCCACCTGTCCGGCCGCGCAGGTCGCCATCGGGACCTCCCGCTCCCTTTCCCGGCCAGCGACCATCAGGTCGCTGGCCATTGGAGATCAGGCGTTGGCTACCGGCCGGGCCGCCATGCCCGGCCGCCATGGAGGGCGTCTCGCCCTCACAACTACGAAAGGCCATTCGGCCGGTCTGCGCATCATGCAGTCGGCATGAAATCCAACTCTCGGCAGCTCAGATCCGCGCAATCCTGGGCAGGTCCCCAGAGGGTGTCCAGACCGAGCTCGTGCGTGCTGGCGGTTGCCTTGCTGCCTGATATGAGGCCTCGAGCTTCCGGGTACGCGGCGGAGGTGCTGCGTCTTGGCGGGTGTGAGAAGGCAGTCACCGCTCGCCGATCTCCCGGAACGAGAGTGCTGATGGAGAACGCGCGGCCGCGCTTGACCTGCGAGGCGGCCTGTCCGCGGGTGACCGTGAGAGACCCGTCGTCACCGGGGTTCATGGCCCGCTCATGGCCCCAGGGTCATGAAGCTGCGTACTGGTAATGACCGCCTGGCTATGACGCGCCGATGTCGGCTGGGAGTTCCTCCATGGCGGCGACCGCGGCGGGTCCGGCTTTGCGTTCCCAGTAGACCCCCATGACGGCGGCGATCCAGACCCAGAAGGAGGCGATGATGCCGAGGGCCGCGATCAGCGCCAGGCCGACGCCGAAGGCGCCGTAGGCGTTCCCGTACTCCCCGAACCAGTTGCGCAGGAAGAACACCGCCGCGGTGTGGACGATGGCGCCCGCGACGGTGCAGACGGCCGCGCCGGGTACCAGGTGACGCCAAGCGAACGGCCGGTCCAGCAGCAACCGGGGGGTGAGCAGGAAGAACCCGAACTCCAGCACCAGCAGCGCGGCCGCGGTGATGAGCGTGAACCAGAGCGGGCGGCTGGCGGCCAGAGTGCGCAGTGTCAAGGCGGCGCCGGTGTCGGCTAGCAGCAAGATCAGCCACGCGCCGCCGCGCAGGTACTTCTGGAGGCCTCGCAGCGGGGGCATGCTGAACGCCCGGGCGTAGGCGAGCTGCGCGGTGGCGCTCACATCCAGGCCCGTGATCAGCAGCGAGATCAGGCTGATGCTCAGCGCTACGCTCTTTCCCGACTGGGCGCTGGCGAATGTGTCCCGGACGACATGCGCGGTGCTGCCGGTCAGATGCAGGTCCTTGACGATCAAGGCGCCGACGGTGTGATCCGGGTTGAACGCCTCCAGGAATGCGTAGCCGATGATCAGCAGGGGGATCACCGCGACGAACAGGTTCATGCAGATCACCAGGGCCAGGTGCTTGCCCTCGATCTGTTTGAACCGCCGGGCCGACTGCAGCAAGAACCCCGCCTGCCGGTGCTGTTCGAGCCTCTCCTGATACTGCCGCAGCTTCTGCTTCTGCTGCTGCGCGTCGGTGATCCACGCTGGACGCCGTCTGCTCCGGCCGCCGCCGCCCCGTTCGTCCGCCCCGTCCTGCTGGCTCAGTTCAGTCTTGGCGCGAGCCCGCTGCGCGGGACCCGGCGGTACCTGGTCCTGCGCTGGGCGGCCCTCGCCGGGAGCTGGCGGCGCAGAGTCTGCCGTCTGTCCCAGGCGATCAGCCGCGCCAGGGTCCGGGCCCGGGTTTCGCGGGCCAGACGGGCTAGACGGGTCAGCGCCGTCGGTACAAGGCACCGACGATCACCTGCTCATGGAACTTGGGGGGAGCACAGAACACTCCCTGCCGCCGCCGTCTGGGCATCCGCTCCTGGAATCTCGCCATCTGGCCCATGCCTCCACCCGCCAAGCCACCATTCCACCTCGCGCCCGGGCGAGTTTCATCCTCCTGATGGGGTGATTAGGGGATGGTCAGCCTTCTAGGAGTCCCAGCTCACGGGACCGGGCGACCGCCTGGCTGCGTGAGGCGGCGCCCAGCTTCCGGTAGATCGAGATCGCCTGCGACTTGATGGTGTTGGGGGACAGGAACAATTCCCCGGCGATCTCGGGGATCGACAGGTGGGTGGGCAGCAGCGGCAGCAGGCGGAGCTCCGCAGTGGTCAGTGCCGACGCTCCAGGGGCGCTTGAACCGCGCTCCTTCGCGAGCCGAGCCCGGAGCGCCCGGACCTCACCGGTCAGGTTTCCGAGGTCCGGCCGGCGCCTGAGCAGCTCATCAACTTCCCGCATAAGCGTCCTGGCAGCTGCCAGGTCGGCGAGCGCGAGGTGGACGCGGATGAGCTCGATCCGGGCCTGAACCGCGAAGTAGGGCAGGGCGTAGGTCAGCAAATGCCGCAGCCGCTGGGCTCTCACAAGCTCCTGGCGCGCCGCCGGGACATCTCCCCGGTGCATGGCTACCCGGGCTTGCACTGCACAGACTAGGGGCGTGGCGTAGCTTTCCTCGATCCCGGCCCGGCGCAAAACGGCGCCTGCCTGGCCGACAAGCGTCTCGGCCCGGCCCCATTCGCCGCGCGCGATCGCCACCAGCGATCGTTCGCACAGTGCGAGCGCGACATCCTCGTGCGCACCGACTTCCTCCCCGACGCTGACCCCATCCTCAAGGGTCGCATCGCCACCATCGAGGTCACCGCAAAGGACACGCGCGATCCCATGCAGGAACGCGGGTGCCGGCGTCACGAAGCTCTGCGCCGCGAACCTGCGCACCGCCTCGTCTGCGTCAGCGCGCATCTGCTCGGCCCCGCCCCGGCACAGGAAGGTCCGCATCACCGCAGCCCACGCCTCGGCGGAAGGGTCACCGGGCCGCGCCGGATCCCCGTACTGCCAGCGGTCGACCGCGTCGGCCCACCGCTCGGCCTCGACCGGCCGCCCCGTCAACGCGCAGAACAGTGCGGCCAGCACCGCGGCCATCGGGTGTCCCTGGATCCCGCCCCGGTCCTCCAGCCACCGAAGCCACCGATTGACGGTCGGGACCCGGCCCTTCCGGTGGGACGGCACGACGAGTTTCTCCACCAAGCCAGCGGCCGTGTCGACGTCCCCCGCCGCCATCGAGTACTCCAGCGCCTCCTCGGGCAGGTCGTTCCGCACGCACCAGCCGGCCGCGCGGCGCCGCAGGACCGCGATCAGGCTGGGCTCCAGGCGCTCCAGCTCCGCCAGCAGCATGTCGCGGAACAGATGGTGGTAGCGGTACCACTGGCCCCGCCGGTCCATCGGCACCAGCAGCATGTTCGACCGGGCCAGCTCCGCCAGGGTCACAGCCGACCCGCTCAGCTCGAGCACCGCATCGCACAACGGCCCGGACATCCGCTCCAGCACCGCGGTCCGGGTCAGGAACACCCGCTGCCGGAGGGAGATCCGCGCCAGGAACTCCGACTCCATGTACTGGCTCACCAGCCGGTCATCCCCGCCAAAGGAAACCGCCGCGCTCGCCAGTGGGCCGCCCGCCCGCAGGTATAGAGCGGCCAGGTACAACCCGGCTGGCCAGCCCTCGGTCCGCCGGTGCAGTCCTGCCACCTCATCCTCGCCCAGCGCCACCTCAGCGTCGCGCAGCAGCGAGGCCGCCTCCTCACAGGTGAGCGACAGGTCGGCGGGGCCGATCTCCAGGATCCTGCCCTCGGCGCGCAGCCGCGCGATGCGCAGCGGCGGCTCGGCCCGGCCGGCCAGCGCCAGCCGCGAGCCGGCCGGCACATGATCGGCCAGCACCGACAGCGCGGCGCGGCATTCGGAGTTGTGCAGCGTGTGCACGTCATCCAGGACCAGCGCGACCGGCGAGGTCATCGACCAGAATGCGGATCCGAGTCTGGGAACGACCGAGCCGGGCACCGAGCTCACCGGGGAGGCCAGTGCGTCGAACACCCGTCTGTCGATCGGCTCGACCGCATTGAGCGCTTCCGCGATATAGGTGAGCAGGACCTTCGGGTCGTTGTCCCCTTCGTCGACCGACACCCACGCGAAGGCCTGGCCGTTGCGCTCGGCCCACTGCGACAGCAGCGTGGTCTTCCCGTAACCCGGCGGAGCGACCACCGAGACGATCGGCCGGGGCTCGCCCCGCACCAGCCGTTCGGTCAGCGGCAAACGAAGGACGGTGCCCGGCCGCACCACGGGACGGCGGAGCTTCGACGCCAGAAGGTCGAACAGCGGCCCGTCCGCCCGATGCGACCGGCCGGGCCGTTCACGCACGTGGCTGTCGCTCATGCCCCGACGGTGCCCTCTCCAGAAACGTCTGCCGCTCTTCCCGAGCCATGAATCAGGTCAAGCTGGCTGTAGCCGGGATGTCTGGCGCGATTCTGCTCATCGTAGGCCGGCGAGCCGGTCACCCCTTACGAGGGTAGCGTGGCCTGCCAGTTTGGCCTCTCGGTGGCAGCTCCCAAGACCAGGCGCGGAGTTACGGCAGCGGTTCTTGCCAAGTTGGTGCTCACGATCCTGTCGCTGGCGGGCGGGACGGCACCGCCGTGGCCGTGCTCACGATAGGTGGCGGTAGATGATCATGGCGAGCGTCGCGTAACAGGAGCCCGACACCGCTTTGAGGGCGTTGTCCCAGGGGTTCGGTGGACCAGGGAACGCGGCTTCGTCGAACACCGATGAGATGCCCTCGGTGATCGTGTCCTCGAGCAGGCTGGTGCCGAAGCCGGGACCGGCGAGGATCCGGACACTGTGATTGATCTCGTGAGATAGCGTGCGCGGGAGCCAAAAGCTCAAGGTTGTCTGGTAGCTGGTCTGCGATCCAGGCCCGAAGCCGATCGTGATGTGCCCGGTCTGAGGGTTGGTGAAGCCGTTTGTGCCGGTCTGGGGTATCACGTTGGACGCGGCGTCATACTCGATGAAGATCGCCGTCTTAGGGCCAGGAAGCAACGCATTGATCCGGTCGAGCGCATGAGCGACTAGCTGCCTTAGGTTAGCGCCATGCTCCTCAGCCCTGTTGACAGCGCCGGTGTCAAACGTCACGTCAAAGCGGTCTTTCGCGGACGTCGGGCCCGCACCGCATCCCGCCGCCACGAGCGCGAGGGCCGCTATCGAAATTAGCAGGCAAGATCGCATCCCTCGAGCGGGGCGTCGCATCCGGCCACTTTAGCCTCGCTGCAGGTGTAGCCCGAGTGCCTGTGCGGCCCGGCCTGCTAGTCCTCCCCTTCCCCTCGCAGGTGCCAAAGCCTGTGGCTAGGACGTGGCCCGGCCCGGGGCTGAGCCCTAATCTGTCCCCATCTTCTTGATAGCTGCCGGTCCCTGTTGAGCGGCCGGCGGGTCCAGGGTCGGCGAATGCCGATCGCGCAGCGACGCGAAGCGTCCTGGAGGCGGCGGCTGCGACTGGGATAATCGGGGCGCGAGGAAGTCGGCTGCCTGCTGTACCGGCTGGCACGTAGATGAAGCCGGGCAGACCTATGGCGCCCTGTCGTGGTGGGGACGGCGCGGGCGCGCCGGGCGGGGCCTTCCAAGGCCAGAGCCCGGCGCGGGGAGCGCCGGACGCGGCGCCGCGCCAGCGGCGCCGCCTTGACCCATAAGCGGCTCAATTCGGCAACGCAGCGCGGATCACAAGTAGTGGATCTCGTCGCTGTGGATCTTGTCCCGCATCTCCCGAACCAGATTGTCGGAGGGTCATCGCGTACTGAGTTTTCGGCTGCTACACCGAGTTACGACTATGAATATCTCCTGGCGGCCACTCGTGGACCGGTTCGTGGACCGGCGTTCCAGATAATTCCAGCCCGACGAGCGCCATCAGTGCGATAACCCGTGCCATCTGTGCAGCTAGCGCGCTCGGTGCGCGGGGCCGCACTTCTTGTAAACGGCAGGTCAGCAGTTCGAATCCGCTCACCGGCTCTAGTTCAGAAGAGGTAAGCACCCCACCAAGCCACCCTCTATGGGACGACTCGTGGGACGAATGTCCCCGCGAAGAGTTATCTACTGGTATGCCCAGCGTTGCTAAAGGACCGCGGCCTGGTGCACGTCGCTTTCAATTACGTCGTCCGGGGGGGTCAGCGCGTCCGCAAGGACACCAAGACCCACCAGGACCGCTGGCTCGCCATCGACCCGGACACGTGCGCTTTGATCGCGAGCTACCTGGACGGGATCAGGGACGAGCTGGGCGCGCCGCCGCTTACCTCGCCCAGCTGACTGCCAGATCTACGCCGCCAACTCCTCGGCCTTGACCTAGCCGTACGCCACAGCTGGGCGGAGCCTTGCCGTCGGCCGGACTGGGTGGTTGATTTGGCGGGTGGCTGAGAGATTCACCGACGGGCGGGTCCCGGATCCCGGCGTACGTGCGCTGTTTGCTAGGCAGCACCGCTGGCAGTGCTGGCTGGATGTGGAGGCCGCCCTGGCGGCGGCCGAGACGGAGTGCGGAATTATACCGGCTGAGGCGGCGCAGGCGATCGAGTCGGCGGCCCGGCTGGCGGCGCTGGACGTGGCACGGATCGAGCGTGGCATCGCCGAGACCAGTCACCCGCTGATGGCCCTGGTCACCGAGCTGAGCATGGCTGCCGGTGAGCATGGCGGGTGGGTGCACTGGGGAGCGACTACGCAGAACATCACGCAGACCGGCGACGTTCTCGTCCTGCGCGATGCCCACCGCAAGATCCTGCGGCTGCTGGCCGCGGTGCTCATGGCCGCCGCAGACCTGGCCGAGCGCACCGCGGGCATGCTCGCGGCGGGCCGCACGCACGGCCAGCACGCGGTCCCGATCACGTTCGGGTTCAAGCCGGCCGGGTGGATCGATGAGCTCGTCCGTCATGTCACCCGGCTGAGGGCGGCGGAGGGACGGGTGTTCACTGCGATGACCGGCGGCGCGGTCGGCAATTTCGCCTCGCTGGGCCAGGCCGGGCCCCGTGTGCAAGATGCGGTCGCGGCCCGGCTGGGCCTGGCGCCGATGGCGGTGCCGTCCCGGGCGGTCGTCGACAGCTTCGCCGAGTACGTGTGCCTGCTCGGCCTGCTCGGCGCGACCGGGACGCGGATCGCCCTGGAGGTCTTTCAGCTGATGAAGACCGAACTGGCCGAGGCGAGCGAGCCGGCGCCCCCGGGAACGGTGGGTAGTTCCACGATGCCGCACAAGCGCAACCCGCAGTTGTCCGATGACTGCATCACGATCGGTGCCCAGCTCCGCGCGCTGGTGCCGCTGGCCCTGGAGGCAATGCTGCACGACCACGAGGTCGACGGGGCGCATTCGGCGATGCTCGATGACGCCCTGCGGCGGGCCTGCGTGCTAGCCGGTGACCTGCTCGTCCGGCTGGAGGTGATCGTGTCTGGGCTGGAGGTGGACCCGGCCCGGATGCGCGCCAACCTCGCCCTGTCCGGCGGCATGATCAGCTCCGAGGCGGTCATGCTCGGGCTGGGCCAGGCCATCGGCCGGCAAACCGCTCATGAGGTCGTTTACGACGCGGCCCGGGCCGAGGGAACCACGTTTGCCGACGCCCTCAAACGCGATCCGCGGGTCACCGCCCACCTCGACGCCGCCGCCATCGACCGCCTCCTCGACCCGGCCGGCCACACCGGCCTGTCACACAGCATGGCCCGCGCGGCCGCCCAGCGGGCTCGCGCCACAGCGCACGACATCACCGCCGCCTGGTAACTGGTTCCAGATCGCCTGCGCTGATCCGTCAGCAAGGCCGGCCCCTGGGCATGAGGACGCCCCGGCGCCTGGGTGCCGGGCGTCTTCCTCAACCCGTATCCCCGGGCGCCCGTGGGCAGGATCTCGTCGGTCGAGATGTTGTCCCCCACCTTGATCGCCACCCGCGCCCGCAGGTCGGTCGGAAGCTCGTCGGACTCCGGTGACTTCGCGTGTACGTTCACCAGGCAGTTTCCACCTAAGCTCGTTGTCCGGCGATGGCAGTCATGCTTGCTGCTAGAGGGCGGCCACGCCCGCTCAGCAGGCCATCCCCGGCTCGGAGCCCAGCCCGGTCTCAGTAGTCTTCCGGTCCGGGTGTGATCTCGGTCCCGTTGGCGAGCAGGTCGAGGAACGGGCCGATCCGGTGTCCTTCCTGGGCGGAGTGCCGGAACACGTTGTCCCGGTTCACGGTGTACACCACGCGCCGCCCGGTGCGGGTCCGGGTGAGGTACCCCGCGGCCTCCAGGTCGGCCACGATGGCCTGCACGGAGCGCTCGGTCAGGCCGACGACCGGGCTGATGTCCCGGATGCGGGCCTCGGGGTTGCGGGCGATCTCCACCAGGACGTGCCCGTGGCCGGTCAGCAGCGTCCAGACACCGCCGCCTTGGTCAGGGTCACTCATGCTCCCTGAGCATACAACTCGCGAGAGGATCGGCGCGAGATAGATCACATGAAATTTTTCTCGCGCTTTATATTGACTTCCGGCCGCCGGAGGACCGATCCTGGGAGTGCCCCGGCCGGGCCGCGCCCCCGGCAGGAACGGGGCCGCAGCCACGGTCAGCACCCCCGGGGATTCCCTGCCCGGGCCCGGAGATGCGGGCCGTCCCTGTGCCAGCCACGCGGCAACCGCCGCGGTGCCCGCAGCCACGGGAGGTGCGCAGATGCCGGACGCCAGGTTCCCGGTCGAGGTAGTCCGGGGCGTGCCGGTGGTAGCCGCGCCCGCCGAGATCGACATCACCAACGCCGAGGCGCTGCGGGCGGCCCTGAGCACCGCGGCCGCGGACGGGCACGGCACGCTCGTGGTCGACATGACCCGGACCCGGTTCTGCGATTCGTCCGGGCTGCATGCCCTGATCGCCGCGCACAAGCGAGCCGGAGCCGAGGCCCGCGAGGTGCTGCTGGTCATCCCGAGCACCGCCGTCCTGCGGGTTTTCGCGCTCACCGGCATGGACACGGTGATCCCCAACTTCACCAGCCTGGCCGAGGCCCTGGCGCAAGCGCCCGCTGCCGCGAACGGCCACGGCCGCCAGCGGGCTGAAGGAGATGCCCGGGCCGAAGTCCAGCCGGCATAGCCTGCCGCCGGCCGGTGAACTGAAGCCGTACTACTTGTAACGGCAGGTCAGCGGTTCGAACCGCTCACCGGCTCCAGGTCAGAACGGGTAAGCACTCCACCAAGCCGCCCTCCGTGGGACGAATGTCCTCGCGAAGAGTGCAGGAGGCGGATTTGGTCAGTATCGCGGCGCGCTTCCCGATTAGCAGGACTCGTCCCTGTGATTGAGGGGAGGCTAGCCGAGGAAGATCAATGGCACCTCCTGCAGGATGTGCCCCGCCGCGTCATAGGTGATCACGATGGTGTCGATGGCACCCGGATTCCGGTTAACCGGCCCCACCGGTCCCCAGAAGCTGATGCCGCTTCCGGGCCAGCCTGGCCGCGTGGACGAAGAGTATTGCTGGCCGCCTGGCATCCGGATCGTCACCCGCGAGGCGTCCGCTGGCGCGTACCCGTACCAGTACGGCGGGCCTTGGAACGCTGTTACCACGCTTAGCCGTGCCTCGCTGACGGGCAGCAGGGGAAAGCTGGAATCGCTCTTCCACCAGAAGCCGATCCGGCCGCCGCTTATCCGGTAGGCCGTCACCCACTGGCCGGCGTATTTGTAAATCCCGATGCCGCCGCTGCTTGGCCGGGCCGGGATGTTCATGTCACCGGACGGCAAGTTCAGCTGTGTCACTTCGTGTCCGGCCGCGTCGCTGAAGACGATCCGGGCGGCGTCCTCCACCGGGTAGCTGACCGCCCAGACCTTATACGGGACGCCACGTACGGCCTTGATCACGCCC
>Ga0210397_10002310_pt1 | contig 12057 bp, 17 predicted proteins | sample IncBWH2OmetaG_FD_160126 | JGI IMG/M metagenome (GOLD analysis project Ga0210397, IMG submission 160126) | Forest soil microbial communities from Barre Woods Harvard Forest LTER site, Petersham, Massachusetts, United States - Inc-BW-H-2-O ...
GAGCGCCCCTCAGGGCCTGGGGACGTGCACATCGCCCCGTCGCCCTACGCGCGCTCTGCGTACCCCCTGGGCCTGCCTGAGCGCCAGCTGGCCATGAAAGTGACGTCCCCGCACGGCGATGCGTCATTCCTGATGAACTGGGATGAGGTCGCCGCGTTCCTCAACAGGACGTACGACCTGGTTCCCGCGTTCTCCGAGAGCACGCACCTGGACATCGACGCGGACCTGGTGGCGCTGCTGGGAGACCCTGAGCTGTAGGCACGGCATGAAGAAACCCCTCCGGGAAGCAGGGCCGGAGGGGTTTCGCCGTCAGTGTACTAGAAGCGGACGAGGTTCAGGGTCGGGTCGTTCGTCGCGAGGTGGACGTGCGCGGTGCTGTGATGCGCGCCGTAACCGAAGGGCGGACAGGCAAAGTGCCCACCGGTATACGTCGTCCAGTTCTCGATGAGCGTCACGCTGATGCTCGTGTACTCGTAGCCCGTGCCGTGCAGCGCGATGGTCACGGGCCCGTTCTGGCAGTTGCCCATGTAGCCGTCGTCCCACTGGCCGGTGCCGTTCACGGTGGTGCTGCTGAAGCTAGTCCAGCGGACGTGCGAGACCAGGCCGTTGCCCAGTGGCTCGTACCCGAACCGGCCGGTGAAGGGATCTGCGCTCTGGAGCTTGTACCAGGTGGGGGCGTCGAGGGTGTTCCGCTCGTGGATGACGGCCTTGGCTGGCGTGCCTGGAGGGACGGTGGCGGCTAGCGCCGGTATGACGGACAGGAGGGACAGGGCGAATGCAGCCGTCAGTGCGGCGATTATCTTCCGTGTCATGCTGACAGCATAGCGTAACGAAGCCCCTGGAGTTTCAAGGTCCAGGGGCTTCGCGGATAGCGCACCCTCCAAGGTGCCTACAGGTTACAGGCCGTGCGCTGCCAGGGCGGCCTCGGCCACCTTGATCAGGTCGTCCACCGCGGACACGACCGCTGCCTCAACCGCGGGGGTCTTGGCGGCTAGCTCGGCCTTGGCGGCGGCCAGCTGCGTGCGCAGGTCCTGGGCGATGAGCTTCTTCTCGGCGTTGAAGTCCTCGTTGGCCCGCGCCACGGCGGCCTCAGCGACCTTCTCCGTGTGATGAATGACGTTCTCGATGTCCTCACGGACTGCTTGCTTGACCTTGTCTAGGTCTACCATTTCGCTCTCCCTGGGAAGTTCATTGCACCGTCTGGTAACAGCCTAGCTGATGCGGCGGGCTGAGACCCCGGTTGTGTAGGCGGCGATCGTCTTGCCGTCGTCGTCGAGGAGCGTGATTCCGTCGCTGTCCAGGACAACGTCGTCAACGTCCTCTACGGTCTCGCTCTTCAGCGCGCCTGCCAGTTCCCAGTCTCGGCCGGTGATGATGGCGCCGCTCTCGATGGCCGCATTAAGGTGCTCGCGAACGTCAGCCGCTTGCTGCGGGCTGACCTCGATCTCCTTGTTCCGCAGGTACGGGACGGACAGCTCAATCGTCGGGTCGACGTACTCGATTCTGTACGCGTGCGGCATTAGTGCGGGGTTCCGGTCTTGAACGGGATCTTGGTGACCGGGCTGGCCTGCGTCCCCGTGCCCGCGGTGAGCTCCAGCCGGTAGGAGTGCCCTGGGACGAGCGCGCCGCCCTGGTACTCCGTGGAGCCGGTGAGGCGCGGGTAGGTGTTCACCACGTGCATGGTGGCCAGGTCGATGACGGACAGGGAGTAGTCGGGGACCGGGATGCCGTCCAGCTTCGGCGGCGCGACCCACGTGGCGTGGAAGCTGTGGTAGCCCGCCGAGACCCGGACGCCTGACGGTGAGGTGTAGCGGTGAGACGGCTTGACGACGGGCGGGGGCGTAGAGTCCAGGACGGCCCAGGTCCTCGGCCCGACGATGCCGTCCGGCGTCAGCTTGGAGAACTTCTGGAAGGCGATCACCGCGGAGGAGGTCTTGCCGCCGAACGCGCCGTCAGCCTGCCCCGTCGCCAGGAAGCCCCACGCGATGAGCCGTTCCTGCAGCGTGACGACCGCTGGCCCCTGGTCGCCCTGCTTGAGCGTCGGAGTGCCGGTGGGCAGTGGCGGGACGGGCTGCGGCGAGCCGTTGATGTACGTGAAGAAGCCCGGCTCCAGCCAGGATGCGTCGAGGCTCAGGCCGAGCGCCTTGTCCGTCCACTGGGTGCCGTCGGCCGATGGGTAGCCACAGGCGCCCGGCCCGCAGATGTGGGCACCGGTGTAGTGCGCTGACCAGATCAGGTAGTCGTGGTAGCGGCTCAGGCCGGCGGCGGAACAGTACGAGACTACTGAGGCGACCGCGGAGGCCGAGCAGTAGACGACCGGCCGCGCGAGGCCCGCGTTCTTGGACGCGATGATCCACGCGGGGGCCTCGGAAGGGGTGGCGTCGCCCGGCTCAACGTCCAGGCACCGGTTGATGCCCCCGTTGTTCACCCGGACGGTCGGCGTTATGCCCAGGATCTCGGCGGACGGGTGGGCAGCCTTGACGGCGTTGTAGTTGTTGTACGTGCCGTAGACGTACGCGCCGTAGGCCGCAGCACCGCCGGGAAGCGCCGACACGGTCACGTTGTCGTACATCAGGGTGTTATTCGTCATCTGCAGGAATCTCCCCGTGGTAGGTGCCTTCTATGATAAGCGGGCGGGTCTTCCTGGGCTTGGCCTCACCGTCGAGTGAGATGGAATGCAGAGGCGTCTCTGGCGGGACGAATCCCTCCTGGCAGGGGTGCACCGCTAGCGGGCCTTCGGTGATGGGGTCGGGGTTTTCGGGGTCGAACGTGCCGGGAGGGAAGCCCTTGGACTCATACCAGCCTGTGGCGTTCGGGTCCTCGTTCTCAGGCGTCGTCATCGCTCTCCTTCGGCATTACCTCGCGGAACGCGGCCTCAGTCGGCGGGACGGCTACGGGCTTCAGGTCCCAGTCCTCCCCGAACACCAGCGGCTCACGCTTCGTCATCGCGCTCCTTGGCCTTGGCGGCAGCCTCGGCCTCACGGCGGGCGTTGTCGGCCTTGATGTGCGCCGACATCTCATCCGGGGTGAACGGGCCGTCGACCGCCTCCCACTGCGGCGCGAAGCCGGGGTCGTCAGCGCGGTCGCTGCGCTTGTCCTCCAGGCCACCCCCGTAGAACGAGAGCAGCAGCACCTGGCCCGTCGGCAGCGGGACCGGCATGCGCAGGAGCTTCGTGCTGACCTCGTCAGTCTCCCGGTCGCGCGTGTCGATGCAGGTGTTCAGGACCTTGAGCTGAATGTCCATGGAGACGTTGTGGCGCACCATGACATCGCGGATGTCCTCGTCGGTGATCGTGTCTACTTCGCTCATGAGCGCGAGTCTACCCTTTCCGCCACGGGCTGATGTTGACGACCTCGTAGATGTTGGAGCGACCGTACTCCTTCGGGAACAGGATGTTGCACTCCGGGTAGGTCCGGTACCGAGTGAAGTCAACGTCCGCGGTGTGCCGGGTCATCCTGATGCTGACCGTGATCTTCTGCCTGAGCCACGCGGGCAGGGGCCACTTCCGCAAGGCGACATCCTGCTTGAAGTGGTCCCACCAGGTAGCCGGGACGCTGATGGAGGCGACCTCAGTGCCGCTGGCCACCTTGTCGGCCAGGACCTCGGCGCGCAGCCGGAACAGCATGTTGCCGAAGAGGCGATCCTCGGACGCGTCGAAAGCCAGGGAGTCCCTGAAGAACTCCCCGTCCACGGCCTGTGCGCTAGCGAACTTCAGGCGCTCAAGCACCCGCTGCTCGTAGATGACCTTGTCCTGTCCGATGGGACTGTAGTCAGTCACCTGGAACCTCCCCGGTCGTCAGGACGCCGATATTGATGCTGACCGTGAACGCCCTGGCGCCCTCTGAGCTGGACGCTGCGCGCCGGACGGTAACGTCCCCGTTGCAGCCCCACACCAGGATAGTGCCCGCCGGAGCGTTCTGGACCTTCGCGGTCAGGATCTCGCCGATAGCGCGGCCGGCGCCCATGAGCAGGAAAGCACCTACGCCCGTGCCCTGCTTCAGGACCTCCGCCAGGACCTCCACCTGCGTGACCGTCGTCCGGCCGCCCTCAGTTCCCGGTGCCCGGACGATCGACGTGCCGCTGCCCTGGAAGGTGTCGTGGAAGTACTTCATGAACTGCCCGTAGGGCGCGTGCCCCGCGCTGAGCGTGATCTCGTCGGCCAGGAACGCGTCCACCGCGGGCGCATCGGATGCTGTCATGCGGCCGAGCCTACCACGGGCTCAGTGCAGGACGCTGACCAGGACGAGGGCCACGACGCCTAGCAGGGCTATGACGACCCCCAGGACCGCGATGAGGCGCTGCACAGGGGTCCACTTACGGTCGGAGTTGCCCCGGCGCTGGGCCTCGTCCTTCTCCAGAGCCGCGGCGGTCGCGATCACGGTCCTGCGGTCAGCCTCAGCGGCATCAGCAAGCCTCTGGACGGACAGCAGAAGTTCGGCATTCCACTTGCTGAGCCGGGACAGTTCCATGGCGACCCGCTCAGTAGAGCCGTTGATGGCCGACAGGTGGGCCTCGTGGGAGTCCAGGCGCGCGAGTACCTGCCCGGCCGCCACGCCGCGATCGTACTCCGCGCCGTCCGTCACAGGAATTCCAGGTTGGAGATGATCGACTGCAGCGCCTGGATCTCCTGCTGGGCCTGGGCTGCCGTGGCGTCGCCCCCGACCATGATCACCTGCCAGAAGTTACGGCCGCCGATGTACAAGAACAGGACGGACGCATACAGGTCGATGCCCACCCGGTAGCCGTGGACGTCGGACCCTTGCTGCACGCCAGCCCAGCCATTCTGCTTCATGCTCTGAGCCAGGGCGCCCATGACGTCCCCGATGTCCTCGGCGGCCGGCGACAAGGTGTACTGATGCGCGTTCCAGTAGAGTTCAGCCATGACTCTAAGCTACCACGGAGTCACTCAGGCAGCAGGCTCTTGATGAAGGGCAGCGCGTCGTCGCTGAAGTACTCGTTACCCCACAGTGGCTTAAAACCGCACTCACGCAGGTGCTTCTTAACGGCGTCTTCTAGCTTCTTGGCGTCAGGGAAGTTCTCACGAACATAGACCTGGTGAATGAAACCGTCACGCATATGCACGTCTAGTCTGTGCTTAGGATCACCGCTAGTTATTCCGAACTTCACAACGCCGGTCCCTGGCCTCCTAACTACGTAGAAAACGTCCCAAGTAAAATTATTACATACGCGGCAAATATCCCACCCTTGTTGTACGTTAGCGGGCCTAGGGTAACAATCGTGCCCCTTCGCACACCTTACGTGGTGCGGCTTTAGGTAGCCCTGCCAGTGGGTGTACAAGCACTTACCCCCTGCCGTTGTGACGTACTCCCTAAATCGCTGCTCACCGTCCTGCACTCTTATAGCTTGAACACACAACCCACATATACCGTTATCTGTACGCCTAACATTAGTGGGCAGTACGTACCTCACGTGGCCTTCCGCGCACACTATCTTATGCGCTACTTTACAGCCTAGCCAGGTATCATACAAGCACGTACCGCCTCGGCTCTCTACTCTAAACCTAAACGTGGCTTCTGCGGCGTCTACGCCGTTAGCGCACCGTCGACAAATACCCCTACCCTGTTGCACATCATTAGGGCGCGGAGTACAGACGTGACCTTTAACGCAAATTACTCTATGGGGCCTCAATGCCCCCTGCCAAATACTGTAATCGCAAACGCCTCCCAACTCAGCAATTCGCGCCTTAAACGCAGCTTCGGCTTTAGCTGCCCGCTCCGCATTACCTGGACTACGACGCGTCTTGCCATTCACGGGAGGGCTTATTTGATTCTGCACGTATTTTCACTCCCCTGACTTCACACTCCATGCACTCGATCAGGTAACGCGTAGCGTCCTCAGCTTGTTCCCTGGGGATGTTGAAAGCGACCAGTTCGTCATGAACTATGAGCAATGTCGCATATGCCCATTTTCCGTCCAGCCAGTTCAGGGTCGCGTCGACCGCGAGTTCGCGAGCCGTCCCTTGAATAGCCGTATTGCCGGCCCCGTGTTCGGCTGTCGGGTCCATCCACGCCACCCTGCCGCTGTACAGCTCGTACGACCGGCCGCCGTTGTGGACGTAGTTGCGCATCTCGCGATCCCAAGCCTCATACTGCGGCGCCACGGAGCTGAACGCGTCGAACGCCTTGGAGACTTCAGATTCCGGGATGCCGACCAGCTTTGAGCACGAGCGCTTTCCGCTCCCGAACATTTTTGCGAAATTAACGCGTTTCGCATTGTAGCGATTCTCCTTGACTGCCTCCGGGCCGTAGCAGGCAATCGCAGTTCGCCAGTGGAAGTCGAATTCGCGCTTCTGGCCCTCATACCACGACTTGGCGGCGGCCTTTTCCTCGTCGTTCTTGGCTAGGCTCATCATTGAGTTGAAGCAGTCGGTACGAGCGTCCAGCTCCGCGATCAGGTACTGCATCTGCAGGTCCCCGGACAACGCTGCGCCAACCCGGATCTCCACGGAGTTGAAGTCGGCGCTGATGATGCAGTGATCGTCGGATTCCGAGGTAATGCACGCCCGCATGCCGCCCTGGCGCGAAACTTGCTGCATGTTAAAGTCCCTGGACGACGTCCTGCCCGTCCTGGCCTCAATGGACATGATGTTGGACCGAATCCGGCTGTCGCCGCGGTCGCACAGCTCCGCCCAGGGGTTCAAAAGCAGCCCGCGGGCCGTATCGTGCTGCCTGTACTCCAAAATGTCCTTGCAGAGCTGATCGCCCGCCGCGGCAAGAGGCTCAAGGACCCCTTTCGCCGCTCCGGGCTTTCCCGTCTTCGCTGACAGCGGCAGGTCGTATCCCGCGGCGGCCAGGAACGGCGGGACCTCAGTATTCGACTTCGGGTTCGTCACGGCGCCGCCCGTGGCCTCCAGTACCCGCTGCCGGGCTTTTTCCTGGAGGTCCGCGTGCTTGGCTTGCATTTCCTTGACGTGGGCGGCGTCGAGGGGAGTTCCCTTGATGCCGATCGGGACCCAGGCACTGGCGAACTTGCGCTCGCGCTCCAGGACGCTAAGGCTCACCGCAGGCTCCTAACGATCGCCCCGAGCAGGATGATGGCTGCGCAGACCAGGGCTACCCCGATCGCATAGCTCACTCGCCGCCTCCGTACATCGCGTCCAGGCCCGGCTTGAGCATCCTGTGGATCGCCGCGCAGTCCATCACGTCTGACGCAGCATATCGCACGAACTCGACGCAGACGGGCACCATGGCCCAGCCTGACTTGTCCTTCGGCGTCGTCACCTCGGTTTCCGTGGCCCAGCCTCCGGCCTTGAACAGCTCCCTGCGCTTCACGTCGGCCTTCCACGCCACGCCGTAGTCCCCGAGCATGTTCTTGCTCAGCGGCTTCAGCCCGGACTCGTCGGAGTCGGTGAGGTTCGGGTCAGTCAATTTTGCTGAGATCACCGTGTCCGACATCCGGCCCCACGCCTCGCGCCCGCACAGCCCCGCGGCCTCAAGCGGGATCAGGTCGGCCCCGGCGTTGTGGGCGTTCAGCATCCTGGCCCGCTCCACGGTCTCCTGGATCAGCGAGGCCGAGAACGGGTCCGAGGGGTCGAACACCACCCCGCCGGCCTCCCCGCCCAGCTGCACGAGCCGCAGCCCGTAGTACTCGTGGCCCAGGGGGAATCCGTTGTGCTCGACGTCGACCGCCAGGCAGTCCAGGAACTGCACGAGGTACTCCGCGGCCTGGGAGACCGTGCACGGGACCACCGTGAGGCCCTCGCGCAGCACGATCGCCGGGAGGGGCACTATCGGCCCTCCGACCTCCGCCACCTTGGCCAGGCGTGCCTCCTCGCGGGCCGCAGCGCGATCCTGGGCCACTTGGAGCTTCTTGGCGGCTCGTTCCTCGTCCGAGAGCTTCTGGCGCTTCGCAGGGGCCTTCTGGGGCTTTTCGGCTTGAGGGGGGATCTCGGGATTCGGGTTTTTCGCCCCAAGGGGGGATTCCGGGTCCTGGGCGCCCTGGGCCGAGGGCCTGGGGACGATCCTCGGGCCCGTGGCGTCGGCGGCCAGCTCGTACCCAGTCTGGGAGGCTGCAGGTGGATGGGGGGTGCGGGGGGTGCGGGGGTCGTTTCCGGATTCGCTCTTTGCGTGTGTGTGCGTATGCGTATACGGGGTTAGTAGGTTAGACCCACCTGCACCCACCTTACCCACCTTTATAGAACCGGGATCGACTACCCCGCCTGGGATCTGGAACGCCGGTGGATCTGCAGGTGCATGAGGCTCTGCAGGTGGGTTTTCGGACTTGCTGTCCGCAGTCGGGGCTGGACTACCCTGACCGCCCCCTGGCGACATGAACGAGGCTGCTGCACCCTGGACGTCAACAGGCGCCTTCGGTCGCTGACCCTCGCCCGGCTGGAGCGGCCGGACCCGCCGGAGGCGCGACTTGTTCCTCGTGTAGAGCTTGTGGAGGCCGTCCTCGGGCACCAGCTCGTCCATCCTGAGCGCCCAGGACTTCTCCGACTTGATGTAGTAGCGGTCACCCTTGGTCTCGCGGGTCCACTCCCGGAAGCTGATGAACAGGTCCCTGCTGGGGAATCCGGCCTCGTGTGGCGTGGTGGCCTCAAGGAACCACCTCAGGACGTCGTCCTCGTCTTCCCGGATCAGCTCCTCAGCCATCTGGGCCTGCATCGGCGCGCGGTCCTTGGACAGGCTCTGTGGGTCTTCCAGCATGCGGCCGGCGTACTTCATCAGCTTGGCCAGGACGCCAGGACGCTCGGCCAGCCACGCGGGCGACCGGAAGTACTCAAGCTGCTTGGCCACTTCGATAACGGCCGCCGGGTCGCCTTCACAGGGCAGCAGCCGGATGCGCGTCTCCACGGCGGGGTCATCGAAGCTGAGGGCCTCTTCCGGGTTCAGCGCGATTACCAGGGTGTGCGTCGGCCTGAAGCTGATCGGGTCCTTGCGCATGCGGTTCGCGGTGATCGACGAGCCGCCTGCTAGCCGCTTGAGGCGCGACGTGGACACGCTGCCGCGCTTCAGGCCCTCGTCGAGGAACACCATCCGCGCGCCCTTCAGGTCCATGAGTACGGTGTCGTGCGTTGAGCCGTTGGCGTCCAGGACCCGCGGGTTCAGCGGGGTGAAGTACGTGCCCAGGACGTCGGCAATCGCGTCGATGATGGTGGACTTGCCGCGGTCCTTGCCGCCTTGCAGCAGCGGGACGATCTTCTTGGGGTAACCGGTGAGGCCGGCCGACAGGACAAGCTGCGCCCAGTCGCGGACATCGGCCTCAGGCCACACGGCCTCCAGCAGGGCATCCCAGAGGGGAGTGGCGACGCGGTCATCGGGAGCGCAGGCCGCTGAGTGCAGGTGGACGCTGTTGGATGCCTTTTCCGCGGGCGCCAGGCTTTCGGAGCACTTCCGCAGGTCCCAGCAAGTCCCTCCTGCCCAGAATTCCTCCGGGTCTGTGTCCATTCCCAGCAGGTCCTCAGCCAGCGGGTGAGCGCCAAGGGACCGGACGGTATTACGGAGCGAGCGGCCGATTTTCCCCGCATCCGACGAATTACCATAGCGTAGTCGGTTCTGCATTTGCGCAGCAAGCTTGCGGGCCTCGTCGCCTTCCGGGTCAAGGTCCATTTCCTTGATCCGCTCTTTTGACGCGCCTTGCGGCATCAGGCCGAATGCCTTGGGCAGCCCGACGAGGGAATCCGCCAGGTCGTACGGGTACACTTCCCACTTGTCGATGTTCCGGCCTACCCACACGTCCTGCATAGGGCAGTAGCGCACCAGGGGGTAAAGGCGCTGCAGGAGGAGCTCGGCGTGCTCATCGTCGGTTAGCGCCACCGGGTCATAGGGAAAGGCACCCATCCACGCGACGCGGTAGTCCCTGAGGCTCGCTGACTGGGGGCCGGGGTTTTTCGGCTCAAGGGGGGATTCTGAGATCTGTGAACTGAGGGGCATTTCCCCTGCGGCAAGAAGGTCCGGCTTTGGCTCGTCGGAGTACGGGACGAACGACTCCTGCTCCGCGATGATGCGGTCCCGCACGGCCTGTGCCCGTGCCCCCACTTCCCCGGCGTCGATGCCGAACGCCGCCCAGCCCTCTTCCTCGGCGTCTGCCTCGGCCATCTGCTGCTCATAGATAGCAGGGACCCGGCGCCAGTGCCTGTCGAAGTCCTTGTCTGTCCAGGCACCGTCAGTCGCCCCGGCGATGCGCCGCCATTCATCGCGGACTGCCTCGTACCCGGCGCCGCGGGTGCCCATGTCGAACACCAGGTCTTTGAGCTCGTCGTCGGAGGTGAGGAACCCGTCGGGCAGCTGAGCCCAGGTCCCCGCGACGTAACCGCTCGCGAAGATGTGCCTGCCATCGGCGTCCTTGACGCTAGCGAACCGGGGGTTGTCCCTGCGGGCCGCGGCGAGCTTGCGGTTAGCGAACTCGATACGGTCCTGCTTGAGGGCGGTTACCAGCTTGTCGTCGGCTACTATCACGCGGTTGCGCCAGTCAGGTGCCGGGGCGTAAGCCTCACCCGTGTAGTGCAGTGAGCCGGGCACGGGGATGATGCCGTTGGACTTGATGTCCCCCCAGGGGGTCCCGCCCTGCTTGGGCCACTGCGCGGTAGGGATGTTCCTCATGTCCACCAGGACGTGGAAGTGGTCGGCCCGCGACGAGATGGCGTTCCGGGCCGAGACCAGCTTGCCGGTTGCCGACGAGGGAAACTCCGCCGCGGTGTCCACGTCGATCGCCAGCAGCTGGGTCGACGGGGCGCAGATGATGGACAGCTGCATGCCGCCCGGCGCCGTCGCCAGCCACCAGGGCGTGAACTGCTCCGGGTGGTCGATGCCGTAGGAGAACTCGGAGTAGGAGAACTCCGGCTTGAAGACGGGCATCTTGCCGTACTTGCCGGGCTTGCCTTCCTTCTCCTGGTTGGCCCAGCGTCCTGTGGCGATCCGAAGCGGCTCTAGCTCCTTGGTCACTTGCACAGCCTTCCGTAAGTTGCCTCGAAGATGTCGATGTACGCGTGGTCAGGGAGCGTAGCCCCGCATTCGGTACAGCACCAGACGGGAACCTCCCGTTCCTGCATCTCGCAGCACTCGGGCCGTAGCTTGCCATCGGGATGCGGGCACCGGAAGGCGACCATGGTTCTCCTAGGGGTTGTAAGACGCCGAAACCCCCACAGTACCTCGTCGGCAGTGCGGGGGTCCCGGTTGACAGGTTACAGACGGCGGATGAGGTAGACGATCGCCAGCAGGGCCAGGACCGCGAGGATCACGATCAGCCAGATGGGCAGCATGTAAGCTCACCTCCTGCCGTCAAGGCTACGTCAGGGACTCTCCCGCTGGCGAGCGGACGTCCAGCTCCCCGGCCAGGAACACCCCGACGAGCTTGGCCTTGGCCGGCCTCCACACCTCTGCGTGGACCTGCGCCAGGGAGTGCGCCTTGCGGGTGACGGTCAGGTAGGCGCCGCTCTCCAGGCGGTACACCACGTCCCAGGTCTCCATCACTCGTCCGGCAGCATGTAGAACTGCAGCTCGGCACGCTCGCCGCGGTCGGTCAGGGTGTACGTCCAGTCGCTCCAGCCGGACCCTTTCATCAGCTCACGCTCGGCCTTCAGGGTGAACTCATGCCCCTTGTACACGAACCGGATGAGCCGGCCTGAGGCGACGACGCCCTCGCGCTCGGCCCTCTCGACGACAGTGATCGCTTCCTGCCAGGACAGGCCCATGGCGCCCAGCTCAAAGTACAGCCGGGCCTCCTTGGCGGTGAACGCGTTAGGCTTTACTTCCACGATGCTCTCCTCGCTGCTCAGTCCGGTTCTGTTCTTGACGCCCTCGGCCCACCGGCCCAACGCTGTCCTCCCTGATTCCCTTATGCCCATGCTAGGCGGCGGCGGGGTCGGTATGCCGGACAGCTTCTCGGTAGCCGACCACCAGCGCCCGTCAGTCATGCTGACCTCCTCGTCCCACCCAGGGGTCTCCCAGGTCATCCGCGCAGGTCCGGCGGGGGCAGGTCCGGGATGGTGTCGGCGGTCCAGCCGGCAGGGTCCACGCGACGGCCGTTGACGAACTTGCCGATGATCATCTGGCCGCCGCTGCTTGAGGTGACGGTGATGGCCTGGGGGTGGC